>Ga0209023_10004551_pt1 | contig 15723 bp, 16 predicted proteins | sample LakOneMetagenome_FD_187468 | JGI IMG/M metagenome (GOLD analysis project Ga0209023, IMG submission 187468) | Freshwater and sediment microbial communities from Lake Erie, Canada (SPAdes) (version 2) | ecosystem: Environmental > Aquatic > Freshwater > Lentic | place: Lake Erie, Canada... | reverse complement strand
TCGCTCGACCGGCAGGGTCTCGGCGAGCGGATTGGCGCGCACCCCCGCCGCCCACACCACGGTCTGGGCCGGGATCCGCCGGCCGTCGGCGAGCACGACCGCAGCGGGCTCCACCGCACGGACACCGACCCCGAGGACGACCTCGACGCCGCGGCGGGCGAGGGTGCGGCGGGCCCGCTCCGACGACGCCGGCTGGAACGGGGCGAGGAGCCGGTCGGCGGCCTCGACGAGCACGACCCGGGCCCGGCGCACGTCGAGGCCCTGGAAGTCGGGCGCCAGCACCTTGGTGAACAGCTCCATCAACCCCCCGGCGAGCTCGACGCCGGTCGGTCCGCCGCCGCACACGACCACGGTGAGCACGCCGTCGTCGATCAGCGCCGGATCCATCGCCGCCCGTTCGAACCGGTCGAGCACGTGGGCCCGCAGGTCGAGGGCGTCCTCCAGCGCCTTGAGCGGGAAGGCGAACTCGTCGACGCCGGGCACGCCGAACGAGGTCGACACGGCGCCGGCGGCGATCACCAGATCGTCGTACGCCAGGGGCTCGCCCCGGTCGGTGTGCACCGTCCGGGCGCCGAGGTCGATCGACGTGACCCGGGCCATCCGCACGGTCACGTTGCGTTGACGGCGGAAGATGCCCCGCACCGCGTACGAGATGTCGTCGGCATCGAGTCCGGCCGTCGCCACTTGGTACAGCAGGGGCTGGAACGTGTGGAAGTTGTTGGCGTCGACGACCACGACGTCGACCGGTTCGTGGCGCAGCCCGCGGGCCACGGCGAGCCCGGCGAATCCGGCCCCGATGACGACGACGCGGTGCCGGGCAGCCATGCCCAGACCCTAGGCCAGCGCCATCGTCCGCCTCGGCGGGGTGTCCCGCTCGACCCGCCAGTACGCTCCATCGACGCATGCACCGCACCCGTCGTCTCGTCCTCCCGCTCCTGGCCAGCGTGGTGTTCACCGTGGCGGGCTGTGCGTCCACCACGATCGACACCAGCGTGTCGACGACGGCGGCCGACCAGGCCACCACCACCCTGCCCCCGGTGTCGACCGACGTGGCCAGCGATCTGAACGAGATGGTCGGCCGGGTGACCGGGCTCGGCGACCTGATCGCCGACCACGAGGGCGACGCCAAGGAGTCGCTCTCGAGGATCGACGAGATCTGGGCGAGCGTCGGCACGACGATCAACGACAACGATCCGACGCTGTACCGCGAGATGCAGCACCAGATCGACCTGATCACCACCGCGGTGTCGCGGCACCGCCCGGCCGATGCCGACAAGGCCCAGCGCAACCTGCTCGCAGTGGTCACGACGTATCTCGGGCGCCATCCCGGCTGAGATGATCGAACCGCAACTCAAGGCGTCGATCCGACGCCAGTCGGTGTCGATCTCGCTCGCCGTCGCACCGTTCGGCGTGGCCTTCGGGGTGGCGTGTACCGAAGCAGGCCTCGGGCTGCCCGAGGCCATGGGGTTCTCGCTGCTGGTCTTCACCGGCGGCACCCAGTTCGCCGCGGTGCGGGTGCTCGCCGACGGCGGAGCGGCGGCGACCGCGCTCGTGACCGGTCTGCTGCTGTCGCTGAGATCGCTGGCCTACGGCGTGGTCATGGCCCCCGCGCTCGGCAGCCAGCCGCGTTGGCAGCGGATGCTTGCCTCGCAGTGGATGATCGACGAGACCATGGCCGTCGGTTCGGCCCAGGCCGACCCCGAGGCCCAGCGCTACGGCTACCTCCTCACCGGCGCACTGCTCTACACCACCTGGAACGCGTCGACGGCGGCCGGCGCCCTGCTGTCACGGGCGGGCGACCTCGTGGAGAAGTTCGGGATCGACGCCACGATCCCGGCCGCGTTCCTCGCCCTGGTGTGGCCCCGGCTGCTCAACCCGGTGCAACGGTGGGTCGTGGTCGGCGGCGCCGCCATCTCGATCGCCCTCGTTCCCGTGGCCCCGGCGGGGGTTCCGATCGTGGCCGCCGCCGCCGCGGTGTTCCTCGCCCGGATCGGCGAGCGATGAGCACCGCGTGGGTGGTCATCCTCGGCCTGTTCGCCGGCGTCTACGTGCTCAAGGCGGCTGGACCGGTGCTGCTCGGCGACCGGACCCTGCCGGGGTCGGTGGCTCGGGCGGCGACCCTGCTCCCCGCCGCGCTGCTCGGCGCGCTCGTGGCCGTGTCGACCCTGGCCACCGGGAAGTCGATCCACGTCGACGCTCGACTGGTCGGCGTGGCGGCGGCTGCGCTGGCGCTGTGGCGCAAGCAGAGCTTCATCGTCGTGGTCATCGTCGCCGCCGCGGCCACCGCCCTCACCCGCGCGCTCAACTAGGGGGATGTCAGTCAGTGCTCGCCGCGCCAGAGGGGGGTGCGAGGCGGGTCGAAACTCACGGTGACCGGCTCCCCGCGGATGGCCGCGAAGGCCATCGGTCCCCACCAGTCGGCGCCGGCGGTGCGGGCCGGGAGCTCGCCCTCGGCGTACCAGCCGACCCCCGAGGTCTCGAGCGGGTGGCCGTTGAGCTCGCCGCCCACCGCCTTGCAATGGAACACGACCATGTACATGCCGAACCGGCTGAAGCCCATGCGCTGCCCGTCGATCACGCTGAGGAGCTGCACCGGCTCGCAGATGATGCCGGTCTCCTCCTCGACCTCCTTGAGCGCGACCTCCGAGGCCGAGTACCCGACGTCGGCCCACCCGGTGGGATACAGCCAGACTCCGGAATCGGCCCGCTGCACGAGGAGGATCTCGCCCGCATCGTTGCCGACGATGACGCCGACCGCGACCTTCGGGGTGACGTAGCCCGGCACACCCTCGCCGATGTTGTCCATCCACTCCTGCACGAAGTGGTCCTGCTCGCGGCGGACCGCGAGCGACTCGTCGGCCGCAGCCTTGATGTCGGCCGCCACCTTGAGGACCTCTTCGTACCGCTCGCGCTCGTACAGGCTCTGGGTGAACCCCATGCCGGTGCGGGCGATGGCCGCCAGCGCCTCGCTCCAGCGCACGAGGTCCCGCGTGAAATCGGGCGGGCCGAGGGCGTCGATGGCATCGATGGCGTCGTCGGCGGACATGGGGGCGAAACTAACCGACCGCGTGGAGCAGGGCTCGCTCGATCTCCCGGAGATGGAACGGATCGGTGACCTTGCCGTCGGCGCCCCGCACGTAGAAGCTGTCGACCACCTCGTCGCCGAGCGTCTGCACCTTGGCGTGGCGGATGTCGAGGGCGAGCTCCGCGAGTGCCGCGGTGATCCGGTACAGCACGCCGACGGAGTCGGGAGCCCGCACCTCGACCACCGTGGCGTTCGACGACGCGTCGTTGTCGATGCGCACGGCGGCCGCGCTCACCTCGGCCGCGGTCGGGCGGTGACGACGATAGGTCCGGGCCCGTTCGGCGAGCCGGGCCTCGATGGCCAGCTGACCGGCCAGGGCCCGTTCGAGGTCGGCCACCACCTTGTCCCACGCCACGCCGTGCTTGGGCAGCAGCACCCGGAGCTCGTTGGCGGCCATGCCGTGTTCGTCGGAATGGGCCTCGGCGGCCAGGACGTCGAGGCCGTACAGGCTCAACACCCCCGCGACCCGGCTGAACAGCCCCGGCTTGTCGGGCGCGACGGTGACCAGCCGGTTGTCCTCGGGCAGGACGTGCACCCCGCCCCGGGCCATCAACGTGAGCACGTGGGCGTTCGGGAACAGCCGCCAGGTCACCTCGCGCACGTCGCCGCCACCGAGGACGTGGGCGGCGCGTTCCACCAGTTCGGCGACCAGCTGGGCCTTCCACGGTCCCCACGCCGACGGGCCGGTGGCCAGCGAGTCGGCCTCGGTGAGGGCGTGCAGCAGCTCGAGCACGAGCAGCGAACCGGCCGTCTCGGCGACCGACGAGATGGTCGTGTCGTCGGCGAGGTCGCGGCGGGTGGCGACGTCGGGCAGCAACAGGTGTTGCCGAACCATGGCCACGACGACGGACCGGTCGGCGCCGCTCAGTCCCATGCGCTGACAGATCAGCTCGGCCAGGTCCACGCCGTTGTCGGTGTGGTCCCCGGGGCCGCCCTTGCCGAGGTCGTGCAGGAGCGCACCGATGACGAGGAGATCGGGGCGGCTCACCCGATCGGCGAGCCGGGCCGCGTTCGCCGTCGCCTCCAGGAGGTGCCGATCGACCGTGAACCGGTGGTACGCGTTGCGTTGGGGCTTGTTCCGGACCGACGCCCACTCGGGCAGGATCCGTACGAGCAGGCCCATCTGGTCGAGTGCCTCGATGGGAGCGATCGCCGCGTGCCCTTCGAGCAGCAGGGCGACGAGCTCGCCCGACGCGCCCGCCGGCCAGGGATCGGCGAAGGGCGGCAGTTCGGCGGCGAGCCGTTCCAGGGTCGGCCGGGCGATCGGCACACCCTGCCGGGCCGCCGCGGTGGCGACACGGAACACGACCGCCGGGTCGGTGATCGGGTCCTCCCGCTCGGCGAGGCGCACCTCGCCGGCGCGCAACTCGACACCCGGCGCGATCGGACGATCGGGCGCGGTCCGGGCGCCTTTCACACCGCGCCGCGCCCGGGCCCACGCCTCGTCGGCGACCCAGGCGACGGTCCGCCCGGCGCTCGACACCGCCGCCATGAGCTCGTCGGCGTCGGCGAAGCCGCCTGAGATCGCCACGGCGTCCTGGTCCTCGAGCCGGAGCACGTCGTGGGCCTTGCCCGTCACCCGGTGCAGGGCGACCCGCACGTCGAGCAACACGTCCTCGGCCTGGGCCAGGGCGTCACGATCCACCTCGTCCAGCTCCAGGCCGGCCCGTTCCGCCCAACGCAACGAGTGCACGTCGCGAAGGCCGCCCCGACCCTCCTTGACGTCGGGTTCGAGGAGGAACGCGACCTCACCGGCCGTCGCGTGCCGTTCACTCACGCGCTGGGCGAGGGCGGCGATCCACGAACTCGACCGCTTGCGCCACGAGGCTTCGGCGGCCGTGCGCAGTCCGGCCACGAGCGACTCGTCGCCGGTGATGGTCCGCGCGCTCAGGTGCGAGGTCGCGGCATCGAGCTCGTCGACCGCCAGTCGGCCCGCCTCCTTGAGGGTGAACACGCCGTGGCCGAGCTTCACGCCCTGGTCCCAGACCGGGTACCAGAGCCGTTGCACGATCTCCTCGACGCCCTTGCGTCGGTCGTGGAGCAGCAGCACATCGAGATCGCTCCCCGGGGCGAGCAAGCCATGTCCATACCCGCCGACCGCCGTGAGGGCGAGCGATCGGGCGTCGCCCTGCGTGGCCTCGGCGAAGATCGCCGCCAGCCACTGATCGGTGATGTCGGACAGCTCGCGACAGAAGGCCCGCCCCCGGAGCAACGACGACGCGACGAGGCGCGACCGCTCCCTCGCCAGCTCGTCGACCGCGGTGGTGCTCATCGCTTGCCCTCCGCTCGGCGCCGATCCAGCACCGTCTTGGCCTTCCACGCCCCCCAGATGATGCCGGGTTCCTGCAGCGACTCGTCGATGTCGTTCCACGTGGCCGGGCTCAGTCGATAGACGTCGTCGGGGAACGAACGGACCTCGAACTCGTCGCGCCGCACCTCGGGCACCCCGGCCTCGCGCAGGGCGGCGGTCGGGAAGCGAACCGCGCTGCGGAGCACGGCGAGCGGGTTCGTGCGCTGATCGTCGACATCGAGCGCCAGGAACTCCCGGAGCGCAGCGCGAACGTACGACTCGGTCTCGCCCGCCGCCTGCTCGATCCGCTGGGTCAACCGGTCGTCCTCGGCGACGCCGGCGGCGCGCAGCAGGGCGCGGATCGACCGGCGCGCCCATGCCGCGGTCACGGCATCGGTCGCGTCGGCGAGTTGCTCGGCGTAGGGGTTCACGCGTCGACGACCTCGAGGCGGATGCGCTTGTTCCCCTTGCCCTTGTTCTCGGTCTTGATCACGCGGACGCGGCCGACCTCGTCGGTCGTGCGCACGTGGGTGCCACCGTCGGCCTGCTTGTCGAGTCCGACGATGTCGACGACTCGGATCTCGGTGACCGAATCGGGGATCATGCTGACCTTGGTCCGGATCAGGTCCTCGTCCTCGACCGCGGTCTCCCGCGGCAGGAACACGACCTCGATCGGGCGGGCGGCGGCCAGCTCGGCGTTCACGAGGCGCTCGACGTTCGGGCCGAAGCCCTCGGGGAGCGGATCGAACTCGAAGTCCATCCGGGCGGCCAGCGGCTCCATGTTCCCGCCGGTGACCGGCACCCGCCACTGGTTCCAGATCACGCCGCACAGCACGTGCAGGGCCGTGTGGGTGCGCATCAGTGCGTGGCGCCGATCCCAGTCGATGTCGCCGGTCACCCGGCTGCCGACGGCCGGGAGCGTTCCGGCGAGCGTGTGCCACACGTGCTCGCCCTCCTTGCGCACGTCGGTCACGGCTGCGCCGGCAAGGGTGCCGGTGTCGTTGGCCTGGCCGCCACCGGTCGGGTAGAAGGCGGTCACGTCGAGCGCGACCCGGTTCGCGACCTCGTCGATCGCCACCACGGACGCCTCGAACGAACGGAGGTAGGCGTCGCGGAGATAGAGCAGCTCGGTGGCCATTCCTGCATTCTGCCGGTCGAGCCGACGAACATTCCTACACTCACGAGATGGCGCGGCGACAGGTGAGCTGGTTCACGGCCGGGGCGATGGCGCTGCTGGCAGCGTGCAGCGGGGGAAGCACCGGCGCTCCGGTCGAATCGACCGAGGTCACCGCGCCGGCGGCCACGACCCTGCCACCCGACCGCGTGCTCCGGATCGGACTGCTCCTGCCGGCCACGGGCGCCGGAGCGACCCTCGGTACGTCGCTGAGTGCGGGCGCCCGCCTCGCCATCGACGAGATCAACGCCGGCGGCGGCGTCCTGCACCACGACGTCGAGCTCCGTGAGGCCGACGAGGGCGCCGACGGCACGAGCGGGGCGGCCGGGCTCGGGAAACTGCTCGACGAGGGCGTCGACGCGATCGTGGGGCCGGCCTCCTCCCGCGTCGCGTTCGAGATCCTCGGCCGGGCCGTGCGGGCCCGGGTGGCCGTGTGCTCGCCGGCCAACACCGCGATCGGACTCACGTCGTTCCCCGATCAGGACCTCTACTTCCGCACCATGCCGTCCGACGCCCTCGAGGCCGAGACCCTCGCCCAGCGGGTCGAGGAGACCGGCGAGACGTCGGCGGCGGTGGTCGCCCCCGACGACGACTTCGGCGCGGCCTACGCCGAGGCCCTCGGCACCGCGCTGCGCAGCCGGGGGATCACGGTGACCGCGAGCGTCCGTTTCGACCCCGAGGAATCGGGCACCGTCGACGACGTCGCCCAACGAGTGGTCGACTCCAAGCCCGCCAACATCGTCGTGATCGGGTCGGGTGACAGCGGCGCGGCCATGCTCGCCGCGGTTCGCCAGCTCGATGCGGCCATCCCCGTGTTCGTCAACGACGACTTCCGGAGCCCCACCGTCGTGTCGGCGCTCGGCGAACGAGCCCCCGAGGTGTTGCACGGAGTGCTGGGCGCAGCGCCCGCCGCCGACCCGGCGTCGAGCTCGTTCCGCAACGCCTTCGCCTCGACCTGGCCGGCGATCTCCGACGACTTCGCCGCCTACGCCTACGACTGCGTCAACCTGATCGCCACCGCCGCGGCAGCCGCCGACTCCGACGCCGCGGTGCAGTTCGTCACCCAACTCACCGACATCAGCAACGGCGGCGACCAGTGCCGCACCGTCGCCGACTGCACGGCCCAGCTCGCGCTCGGGCACAACATCAACCTCGAAGGCGCGAGCGGCCCGCTCGACCTGAGCCGGCGCGGCGACGTGCTCCCGGGCCGCCCCTACCAGCGCTTCTCGTTCGACGAACGCGGCACGCCGGTGAACGACTCGGCCGCCGGCGACACCGCCGCCTGATCGCCACGACCGTGCCGCCGAAGCCGGCGACGCGAACGGTCAGACCAGTTCGTCGACCTCGGTGACCATGCCGACGTAGAACGTCCCGAACTCGGCGTACACGGCCGACGCCTTGTCGAAGCGCATCGTGTAGACGACCTCTTTCAGGTCGTCGGGATTCACGGCGAACAGGGTCACACCCCACTCGTAGTCGTCGAGCCCGGTCGAACCGCTGATGACCTGGACGACCCGGCCGGCGAACTTGCGGCCGCTCGTGCCGTGCTCGTGCATCAGTTCCTTGCGGTCGTCGAACGGCAGGGTGAACCAGTTCGCCCCGTCGCCGCGGCGCTTCGACATCGGGTAGAAGCAGAACGCCGACTTGCCCTCGGGCGGCAGCTGCGGGGCGAGGCGGGGCTTGAGCATCTCGGCCGGCATGCCCGCCGCATACTCGCTGACCTCGGTGAGCGAGACGTAGGAGTCGACGACGTCGAGCCCCGCCGCCTGCAGCGCGGTCTGCAGCGCCCGCAGCACCCGGAAATCGGGGCCCAGCGCCATGAATGCCACGTCGCACTTGTGCCCCAACATCGACGCTCCGACGACCTGGTGGTCGGCATCACGGGCCGCCTTGACCGCGGCGATGACCGCTTCACGGTCCAGACGGTCCGTCGGCTTGCAGAACAGGTGGAGGACCCCCCACCCGACGGAGGGACTCACGGGTGCGCTCATGACGTGGAGGCTACCGGGCCTCGGAGAGACGCTCCGGGGCGTAGACGTTGTACCGGTCACGCCGGACGAACCCGACCAGGGTCATACCGGCGGCCCGGGCGGTCTGCACGGCGAGCTCGGTGGGCGCGCTCACCGCGACGAGGGTCCCGAATCCGGCGGCCCACGCCTTTTGCACCATCTCGAAGCTGGCCCGCCCGGAGACGAACAACCCGAGCTCGTTCGCGGGGAGCCGGTGGTCGAGCAACAGCCGGCCGACGACCTTGTCGACGGCGTTGTGCCGGCCGACGTCCTCGCGCAGGTGCACCACCGAGCCGTCGGGGGTGAACGCCGCAGCGGCGTGGACCGCGCCGGTCGAGCCGAACAGACCCTGGGCGCCGAGCACCCGGTCGGGCATCGACGCGGCGAGCGCAAGGGCGATCGGCGCCAGCCGATCGGGGTCGAGCGGCACCAGCCGATCGGTGAGCTCGCTGATCGCGGTCGAGCCGCACAGCCCGCAGCTCGACGACGTCGTGCCGAGCCGTGGCGTGGGCACCGGCGCCCGGCCACCGGTCTCGACCGTCACCACGTTGAACTCGGTGTCGACCGCCGAGCCGGCCGCGCAGTAGCGCACCCCGAGCACCGGCGCCCCGCCGAGCAGGCCGTCACCGTGACAGAAGCCGACGGCGAGCTCGTAGTCGTTGCCCGGCGTGCGCATGGTCGTCGACACGGTGACGCCGTCGAGGTGGATCTCGAGCGGCTCCTCGACCGCCAGCTCGTCGGGGATCCGGCGTGACGTACCGCCCTCGACCCGGTTGACCAGCACGGTCACGGAGCGGCGCTTGCCCATCGCGGCGAGGCTACCGGGCTACGGTGCGAGCCCGTGGAGAGCAACGCACGCGTCCTGGCCGGCGAAACCATCGGCACTGCCTTGTTGATCATCGGCGGTGTCGGCACCGCGGTGTTGAGTGCCGGGATCGGCACGATCGGCATCGCGCTCGCCTTCGGCCTGGCGATGATCGTCGCTGCCGTCGTCGTCGGCCACGCCTCGGGCGCCCATCTCAACCCGGCCGTGACCCTGGCGATGGTGCTCGCCCGCAAGACCAAGCCCGCGCAGTTGCCGTTCTACCTCCTGGGTCAGGTCCTCGGCGCCACGATCGGCGGGCTCGCGGTGTGGGGCATCGCGTCGGGGGTCGACGGGTTCAGCGCCAAGAACAACTTCTTCACCAACGGCTGGGACCGGTTCAGTCCCGGCGGCTACGGCATCGGCGCCGTCATCGTCGTCGAGATCGTCTTCACCGCCATCTGGGTGGCCGTCGTGCTGTCGACCGAACACCAGGGCGTCTCGCCGACCGCCTCGGTCGTCTCCGTGGGCGGCGTCGTCGCCCTGCTGCACCTCGCCACGTTGTCGATCGACAACGGCGGCCTCAACCCGGTGCGCTCGATCGCGACCGCCATCTTCGGCGGCACCGACGCCCTCACCCAGCTGTGGGTGTTCATCGTGTTCCCGCTCGTCGGATCGGTGATCGGCACCCTGGTGTGGCTCGCCGTCGACGACGCTCGGCTCGAGGGCACGATGCTCGCCAACCCGACGCTGGTGCGGGCCCGGGACCTCGCCGACCGGGCCGCCGACAGCGTCATCGACGCGATCGACGACTGATCCGAGGCGATCGAGTCCGGGCTCCGACCGGATCCTCGAAGGCTTTGCCAGATGCTGACCATCGGCACGTTTGCCGATGGTGATTCCGGTCCACGTACGACATCACGAGCACGATCCAGGCGGCCCCACCGAGACGACGTGAGCCCGGCCTCGACGGCCTGCGCGGCATTGCTGCGCTCGTCGTCGCGGTCCACCACACCTTGCTGTGCATCTCGGCGTTCTCCGAGGTGTATTTCGATCCGTCGAAGTTGTCGCGGACGAGCGTGGCGTGGTGGCTCGGGTTCAGTCCGCTGCGCGTGCTCTGGGCCGGCACCGATGCGGTGATCGTCTTCTTCGTGCTCAGCGGCCTGGTCCTCGCCCTGCCCTGGGTCTCGGGGCGGCCCCCGAGCTGGCGCAGCTACTACGGCAAACGGATCGTCCGGTTGTACCTCCCGGTCGTCGCCGCGGTCGGCCTCGCGGTCGTGCTCATCGCCTCCGTCGACCGGACCGCCGATCGACCGGTGTCGTTCTGGCTCGCCATGTTCCACCCGTCGACCGTGCACCCCGGCCAGGTGCTCGACGACCTCGCCCTGATCCGGGGCGCGAACTTCACGAACACCGCCCTCTGGTCGCTCCAGTGGGAGGTGGTGTTCTCGATCACGCTCCCCCTGTGGATCGGGCTCGCGCGTCGGGCCGACACCAGACTCCGCCCGTTCGTCGTAGCGACGATCGCCGCCATCGCCCTCGGCGCCTCGATGACGAGCCGGACGGGCCACGCCCTGATGTACCTGCCGATGTTCGTGCTGGGGGTGCTCATGGCGTTCCACCGCACGCAGGTCGCCGCAGGTGGGGCGAGGCTGCGACGCGCCGTCGGCCGGCACGACGCCCTCGTCGTCCTCGGGGCGGCCACGGCGCTGGTGGTCCTACCGAAGCTGAACGAGGCCTTCGGCGTCCTGGTCGACCCGGTCGCTCCGGCGATCACCGTCGTCCAGGTGCTCGCGGTCGTGCTCGCCGCGGTCCTCCTCGTCGCCGCGGCGTGGACCACTCCGGCCGTCGTCGCCTGGCTGGAACGGCCGACGTGCCAGTGGCTCGGATCGCGCTCGTACGCGCTCTACCTGGTGCACGAACCGATCGTCGTGGCGGTCGCCTTCGCGGTCGGCGGCCGGCCGTCGCCGGCGGTGCTCCTGTTCGCGGCCCTGCCGGCCGCGCTCGTGACCGCCGAGGTCTTCTACCGGACGGTCGAGCGGCCTTCGATCGCCCTCGCCTCCGCATGCGGCCGGGCCGCGGGGCGCCCACGAACCCGTGACGCGGAACGGCCGGCCCATCGGGCCGGCCGTTCTCGTTGATCGAAAGGTGCAGGCGGCGGGGCCGCCGGCGTCTCGGATCAGAAGTCTTCCATGCCTCCGCCGGGCATACCGCCGCCGGAGTCCTTCTCCGGCTTGTCGGCGACGACCGCTTCCGTGGTGAGGAAGAGGGCGGCGATCGACGCGGCGTTCTGCAGGGCCGAACGAGTCACCTTGGCGGCGTCGATGACACCGAGCTTCACGAGGTCCTCGTACTCGCCGGTGGCGGCATTGAGGCCTTCGTTGCCGGTCAGGTGCTTGACCTTCTCGACGACGACGCCCCCTTCCATGCCGGCGTTCTCGGCGATCTGCTTCAGCGGGGCCTCGAGCGACTTGGCGACCAGGCGAGCGCCCGTTGCCTCGTCACCGGTGAGGAGGTCGGCGGCGGCGATGACCGCAGCCTGCGCACGGAGCAGCGCGACGCCGCCGCCGGGCACGACACCCTCTTCGATGGCCGCCTTGGTGGTCGACACCGCGTCTTCGATGCGGTGCTTCTTCTCCTTGAGCTCCACCTCGGTGGCGGCGCCGACCTTGAGGACGGCAACGCCGCCCGACAGCTTGGCGAGACGCTCCTGGAGCTTCTCGCGGTCGTAGTCGGAGTCGGTGTTCTCGATCTCGGCCTTGATCTGGTTGATCCGGCCCTTGATGTCGTCGTCGGAACCAGCACCCTCGACGATGGTGGTCTCGTCCTTGGTGATGATGACCTTCTTGGCCTTGCCCAGCAGGTCGAGCGTGGCGCCGTCGAGCTTGAGCCCGACTTCCTCGCTGATGACCTGGCCACCGGTGAGGATGGCGATGTCCTGGAGCATGGCCTTGCGGCGCTCGCCGAAGCCGGGGGCCTTGACGGCGGCCGACTTGAACGTGCCACGGATCTTGTTCACGACGAGCGTGGCCAGGGCCTCGCCCTCGACGTCCTCGGCGATGATCGCCAGGGGCTTGCCGGACTGCATGACCTTCTCGAGGACGGGCAGCAGGTCGCGGACCGAGCTGATCTTCGACGAGACGAGCAGCACGTAGGCGTCCTCGAGGACCGCTTCCATCCGCTCCATGTCGGTGGCGAAGTACGGCGAGATGTAGCCCTTGTCGAAGCGCATGCCCTCGACGAGGTCCATCTCCATACCGAAGGTCTGGCTCTCCTCGACGGTGATGACACCGTCCTTGCCGACCTTGTCGATGGCCTCCGAGATCATCGAACCGATCTCGTTGTCGGCCGCCGAGATCGAGGCGACCTGGGCGATCTGATCCTTGTTGTCGACCTCCTTGGCGAGGTCCTTGATGCTGGCGACCGCAGCGGCGACGGCAGCCTCGATGCCCTTCTTGAGGCTCATCGGGTTGGCGCCGGCCGCGACGTTGCGCAGACCTTCACGGACCATGGCCCACGCCAGCACGGTGGCGGTCGTGGTGCCGTCGCCGGCGACGTCGTCGGTCTTCTTGGCGACTTCCTTGACGAGCTCGGCCCCGATCTTCTCGTACGGGTCCTCGAGCTCGATCTCCTTGGCGATGGAGACGCCGTCGTTGGTGATGGTGGGAGCGCCCCACTTCTTCTCCAACACGACATTGCGACCCTTGGGTCCGAGCGTGACCCGGACGGCGTCGGCGAGCTTGTTCATGCCCGCTTCGAGGCCACGGCGTGCCTGCTCGTCGAAGGCGATGATTTTCGACATCTAGCTGTCCTCCGTTGACAGTGGACGGTGCGAACGTCTTCGTCCGCACGGGAATTCGCACTCGCGTCAGTCGAGTGCTAGCACTCTAGACCTTCGAGTGCTAACGAGCCAACCCCTCTCGATGGGTCGTCACCGCACTCTGCGGAGCACGACGGTGGTGTTGGTCTCGCGGGCGCCGATCTGCTTGAAGAAGACCAGCAGGTCGTCGAGGCCCTTGGTGCCGGCACACGAGACGTTCATCCGGAAGTCGACCCGGCCGGTGATGTAGCTCATCCACGTGATCTCGTCGCGGTGCAGGGCGAGCTCGATGAACCGCGTGGGATCGACGTCGATGACCACGTCGATGACCGCTTCGAGATCGCGCCCCAGCGCCGCCTGGTCGACGTCGACCGTGAACCGGCGGATCACCCCGCGCTGACGCAACCGGCGCACCCGATCGGCCGCGGCATTGGCCGACAGGTGGACGCGATCGCCCAGGGCGGCCCAGGGGATTCGGGCGTCATCTCTCAAGATACCGATGATCTGACGGTCGACTCGATCCAATGATGTGGATTCCACAGTCATGCCCCCCATTGTTGCGCAGAAATCGTCGGTTTCCGCGCCGGAAGCGGCCGGATACTGGGTGCATGGCAACGAACCACCTCGACCTCCTTGCGGATTCCCTCGCCGACAGCCTCGAGAGCGGTCCGACCCCGACGGCCCTCCCCGCCCACCGTGACCTGGTGCTGGCGACCGCGGCGCTGATCCGGCGCAGCGGCGCGGCCGAGACCCTCGGCCTCCTCCGCCTCACGCTCGGGTCGCTCCCCCGGTACCACGACACCCGCACGGTCTTCACGGTGTGGGCGGTCGATCGCCTCCTCGCCGCCGGCCTCTCCACGACCGCCCTGCTCTGGCACCCGCTCCTCGCGCCGGGCTCCGAGCTCGCGTGGTGGGACGCGGCCGACCTCGACTCCGCCCTCGCCGCCCGCCAGTTCGTGGCTCCGACCCGGTACTCGACCGGCGACCCCCTCCCCGAGGAGCCCCACTCCACCCTGGCCCTCGCCGGATGAAGGTGGCCGGGTAACTTCGCCCGATGGCGAACGTGATCGTGATCGGCGGCGGCGTGGCAGGGCTGGGAACGGCCCTGGAGCTCTCCCGCAGCGGGCACCGGGTGACGGTGCTCGAGCGCGACGACACCCCGATGCCGGGGTCGGCCGACGAGGCGTTCGCATGGGACCGCCGCGGCGCGCCGCAGGTGCGCCACAGCCACGCGTTCCTCGCTCGCCTGGTGTCACTGCTGCGATCGCGTCACCTCGACGTGTTCGAGGCACTGCTCGCGGCCGGGGCGACCGAATTGAAGTTCGGTGACGGCCTGCCCGACACGATGGTCGACTTCACGCCCGAGCCCGGCGACGCCGAGCTGTCGATGCTCGCCTGCCGGCGCACCACGTTCGAGTGGGTGTTGCGCCGGGCCGTGCTCGACGACGGCCTGGTCGATGTCCGCACCGGCGTCGCCGCCATCGGGTTCACCTCGGCCCAGGGAGCCGAGGGCGAGCCGCCCACGGTGACCGGCGTCCGGCTCGACGACGGCGCGGTCCTCGCCGCCGATCTCGTGGTCGCCGCCGGAGGCCGACGCTCGGTGGTGCCCGAGTGGCTCGCCGGCATCGCGGCCGCGCCGGTCGCCGAGACCACCGAGGACACCGGCATCGTCTACCTGTCCCGCTTCTACCGCCTGCGGCCGGGCGCCGAGCTCCCGCCGCGCGCCGGCGCCATCGGCGGCGACCTCGGGTACGTGAAGTACGGCGTGTTCATCGGCGACAACGGGGCCTTCTCGATCACCCTCGCCACGCCGTCACCCGACGACGAGCTGCGCAAGCTGCTCACCGACCCGGCGGTGTTCGACGCTGCGGCCGGCCAGCTCGTGGCCGCCCAGCCGTGGCTCGACGGCCGATCGGAGCCGATCACCGACCAGGTCCACGTGATGGCCGGCCTGCTCAACCGGTGGCGCGAGTACGTACCCGACGGCCGACCCGTAGCGCTCGGCGTGGTGGCGGTCGGCGACGCCCTGCTGTGCACCAACCCGCTGTACGGCCGCGGGTGTTCGACCGCGTTCTGGACCGCCCACCTCCTCGCCCGGACGATCGGGCCGGCGGCCACGGAACCGCTCGACCTCGCCGCCATCGCGACGGGCTACGACGCGGCGATCCGAGCCGAGCTCGAGCCGTGGTACCGGGCGACGGTCACCCAGGACGCCGAGGCCCGACGCGTCGCCGAGGCGCTGCTCGCGGGCGAGAACCCCGACGGCGAGGCCGATGATCCGCGGGCGTTCATGCGCGGGGTGTTCCGCGACGGGCTGCTCCCCGCGCTGCGCACCGATCAGGTCGTGCTGCGCGCCTTCATGCGCAACTTCAACCTGCTCACCCCGCCCGACGCATTGCTCACCGACGCCGACGTGTCGGCCCGGGTGTTCGCCGTGTGGCAGGACCGTGAACACCGTCCACCCGAACCCGAACTCGGCCCGAAGCATCGCTCGGACCTGCTCGAACTCATCGCCCGCTGAACCGCGGTTCCTTTCGCGCCGC
>Ga0209023_10004550_pt1 | contig 15723 bp, 11 predicted proteins | sample LakOneMetagenome_FD_187468 | JGI IMG/M metagenome (GOLD analysis project Ga0209023, IMG submission 187468) | Freshwater and sediment microbial communities from Lake Erie, Canada (SPAdes) (version 2) | ecosystem: Environmental > Aquatic > Freshwater > Lentic | place: Lake Erie, Canada... | reverse complement strand
TCGTCGCTCCGACCCACCCCCCGCTGCCTCATGACCACGACCAGCCGCCCTCCCCAGGCCCCTGCGCCCACCGCCGACGAGGGCTGGGCCCGAGACGGCGGTACCCGGGCCTTCCTGATCCGCGGCGCCGTGCTCGTGGGCGTCGGGTACGCCATCGGCGGGCTGGTGGGCGCGGGCGTCGCGGGCGCGGGGGTGGCCACCACCTGGCGCCGCCCGGCCAGCCTCGTCGCCGGCTCGGCCGCGGTGATGCTGGTGGTGTCGGGCTTCGCCACCGTCTTCGAGGTCACGCCCGAGAAGGGCAGCCTGCGCAGCAACTTCGCCGACGTCCGGCCGGTGGCCTCGGCGTGCGGCCTGGCGGCGGGTGTCCTGGCCATCGTGGCCGTGACGACCCTGGCGTTCCGCGAGCGGGCCACCTCCGGCCCAGCGGCGCCGAGCAGCGCGACGGCCGCCGGATCCCCGCTGTCCCGAGCGCGGCAGCGCATCTCCGGCGCCCGCCTCCGGGCGGCCGCGCCGTTCGCGGCGATCCTCGGCGTGACGCTCGTGGTCCGCATCGCGCTCCTCCCCGCGGTCCCGGCGGCGCTGCGGGAGCTCATCGCCAACCTGCGCAGCGGCGACGGCTACGTGCTCGGCCGATCGGGCTCCTTCCAGGCCACCGGCGCTCCGTCGCCGGTGCCAGCGGTCCTGGGCGCCTTCGCCCCGGGGGGCGCCGGACTGACCCTGCTGCTGGCCAGCGTGGCGATCGTGGGCCTGACGATGGCGCTGACCCACTTCCTGGCCGGACGGCGAGCCGCGGCGTTGGCGGGCCTGGCCGTCCTGGTGCTCCAGGTCGGCACCCACCAAACGCTGCCATCCACGTTGGCCGCCGCGCTGCTGCTCGGCTCGATCCTGCTCGGGACCGACCTCGACCGCCCCACCGTCCGGGCCGCACTGGCCGGGGTCGCCCTCGGCCTGGCCATCCTCTGCCTGCCCTGGACGGTCCTCGCGGCCCCCCTGCTGGTCGGCTGGATCGGCTTCGGTCGCTCCCGGGCCCATCCGGGTTCGGTGGGCGCCGCCGCCACAGCGCTGGCCATCGCCGTGCTCACCACCGTGCCCTGGCTGCGCTACCTCTCGGGTCGCTTCCACACCCTCCAACCCTCCACCGACATGGCCTTCGGCCTCCCCACCATCGCCGCCTTCCTCCCCCTCGCCGTGGTCGCCACCGCAGTCCTCGTCGCCGCCCGCCGCCGCCACCCCCCCGAAGCCCCCCCCACCGAAGCCCCCCCCACTCCCCCCGAACCCTGACGCCAGGGACCAGGGAGCGGCCACCGGACTTCCGCCGAGCTGCAGCGCAGGAGACCCGCCGACGCTCCGCGTGCGCTCGAGGCACGCTCGATGCGTGCATCGAGCGCATCCTCTCCCCCACCACCATGGGATGCCCCCCACACAGAGGTCGGGTCGGTGCCGATTTCGTCGGGAGTTTGCGAAGCATCCCGACGAAATCGCTGCACCGACCCGGCCGGGACCAGGCACCGTTCCCCTGGGGAGGGACCTAGGCAAGGCATCCCGACGAATCGCTGCACCGACCCGGCCGGGCCCAGACGCGGTTCCAGACGTAACGACCTAGACGAAGCACCCCACGTTCCCACGAGCCGCCTGACCCCAGACGCGCCGCTGCCGGCCCCGAAGGGCCGGCAGCGATCAGTTCGACGTCAGGTTGGGTCAGGCGTGGGTGCGGCGACGGCGGGTGCCGTAGACCGCAGCAGCGCCGAGCACGACGGCCGCAGCGCCCAGGCCGGCGAGCGGCCCGATCTCCGTACCGGTGCGGGCCAGGCCCGTGCCAGCGCTGGAGGAGACGGTGCCGGCGCCCGTGCCGCCGACCGTGATGTTCAAGCCGAGGACGCTGGTGCCACAGCTGGCGTTGATCGTGTACTGACCGTCCGCCAGGGACGGGACCACGACCGAGCCGGAGTAGTTGCCGTCGGCATCGGCAACGGTGCTGCCGACCTGCGTGTCACCGATGGTGAAGGTGACGTCCTCGTTGGCGGCGCAGCCCGTGCCGGACACGCCGACCGTCTGGCCGGTGACGACAGTGGAGTCGTCGATCAGGAAGGTGGCGGACCCGGAGCCGGAGCCCCCGTAGGTCTGCCCGAAGGCGGCAGAACCCCCGACGAGCACGAGCCCAGCGGTCATGACCAAGGCGACAAGGCCTCGCACTGCGTGGGATCGGGACATCATTCCTCCAGGGGGAAACAGCACTGAGTGTCGAACCGCTGAGAATCTAGCCACCTGGCGTGATTCCCGTCAACACTTGTGTCATCGGCGGGCACCAGCAGGTGTTGAGACCTTACCCCAAGTTTGACCGACCGAACCACGATGGTCGCGGTCAGGAGATCGCCGAGCAGCACGAGGATGGCGGGCAGGTACCAGACCGGGCCGGTGCCCCCCGGCACCCGAGCCAGGCCACGCGACGTGGTCGCGACGCCACGCAATCCGCGGAACCACCCCCAGCCGCCGGCCCGGGCCCAGACCACCGGGTCGTGGGGACGGGCGCTCGCACCGAAGACGGCGAGTGGGGCGACCGGCTGGTGCACCCGAACGGGTCGGCCGCCCGCGGCGACCGCCACGCCCCGCCAGGGGCGCACGGCGTACAGCTGGGCGCTTCCCCCGTCGACCACCCGATGAAGCCCGGGATCGCTCGCGAGCGTGCGGTACGAGAGCCAGTCGCTGTCGCGACGCAGCACGATCCAGTGGATGCCGGCGGCGGCCAGACGGTCCGCCACCCGCTCGCCCCGGCGCATGGCGGCGACGGTGCGGGCCACGCCGGCCTCCCGGGGATCGACGCGTTCCTCGGAGACCTCCGAGAGCCCGGGGTCCGAGGAGGACAACACGTCGCCCCCCAGGTAGACCGGCATGGGGTCGACCACGGTGCGGCCGTCGGCCTCGGCCGCCGTCGCGTACTCGAAGAAGGGGAGCGACAGCACGGTGCCCCCGCCCGCGTGCACGGTGCTGCGGATCGTGGCCCACTCGGCGGGGAGGCGCACCGGGTCGAGGGCCCCGCCCACCCCCCACAGACCAGGAGCGGCCAGGACCACGGCGAGCGCGAGCGGGGCCGCGATGACGAGCCCCTCGCGCCAGCCGGGCCAGTGCCGGGCGAGCTCGGTCGCCCCCCGAGCGGCCAGGGGCGCGACCACCATGAGGTAGAGCGGCAGCAGCCGCTGGCCCTCTCGGAGCACGGCGAGCATCGGCAGGTCGATCACCGCGGCGTACACGCGGCGTACCAGCGGGAGCGCGCTGGCCAGCGGCACCGCCAGACCCACGGCCGCGACGACCAGCGCCGCTCGGCGTCCCGCTGGCGGGAGCGCGCCGCGTCCCAGCCACGCCAGCCCGACGATGATCAGGCCCGCCAGCGGGACGAGCCACCCCTCGCCCCGGCCGACCTGTGAGGTCGTCCGCCAGAACCCGTGGCCCGCCAGCACCCGCAGCACCCCGCCGGGCCCATGGCCGTCGGTGCGGAAGTCGCTGGACGCCGCCGGCGCCCCGCCCTGGGCGAACACGACGAGTCCGGGGACGAGCCACGGGAGCTGGGAGGCCACCAGCCCGGCGAACGGTCGTCGCCACCGCCGGTCGACGGCCGGCGTGGCGACGACGGCGAGCCCCACCACCACCATGGCCGGCAGGCCGCCGAGGAAGCCGGTGGCGCCCAGGGCTGCGCACCACAGGAACGTCTTGCGATCATCGCGGCACGGTTGCAGCAGGTCGGGCAACGCCCAGGGCAGCACGGCCATCGCCACCACCAGCGGGAGGTGCCCCACCCCGACCCGGGTCAGCAGGAAGGGGCTGAGGCCGTAGAGGAGGCCGGCACCCGCACCGGCGATGGGCGGGAGGTCGGCCGTCCAGCGGTTGGCGAGCGACCACGCGCCGGCGACCGCTGAAGCGATGGCGACGACCACCACGACCTTCGCCACCCAGGTCGAATCGACGATCACGGACGCCCAGGCCAGCGGCACCGTGAACGGCACCCGCCGCGGGAACTCGGGGCCGAGGCCCCAGATCCCGCGCGGCAACGGGGTGATCGGGGTGACCACGAGGTCGACGTTCAGCCACGACCCTGGGCCGAGGCCGGGGCCGACGACCACCACGCCGGCCACGAGCCCGAGGACCCAACGCACCCCGCTCGAGCGGTCCACGGCCCGCGGGGCGCGGCCCGCGGCGAGGCCGGATCCGGCGGCTCGCGACGAGGGGGACATCCGCCCAGGATCGCAGCCTTCGGACCCTTCCACCGCCACCCCCGGGACCCGCGCGGACCTGGCACAAAGCGCCAGAGCGAGCAAGGGCGCGGCTGAAGTAGCCTTCAGCAACCTTGTCGGCAGGGCGTACCCACGATCGGGTGCGCCCACACCCGTTCGGACGAATCGGAGTCGGGCTTGCGGCACCACGCCATCCATAGAGGCGGACGACGCTGATGCACGTCGTCTTCAATGCCTGGCGCGACACCAGCCACGACCTGGCCGGCGGGTCCGAGGTCATGATCGACCGGCTGGCCACCGGCCTCGCACACCGCGGTCACGAGGTCGAGTTGCGGGCTGGCGGACCCATCACCGACCACCCGTACTCGGTGCGCAACGGCGGCGGGAAGTTCAGCCAGTACCTCCGCTCGCCGTACCACTACCACCGCCACCACCGCGAGGCCGACCTCGTGGTCGACATCGCGAACGGCATGGCGTTCTACACGCCCTTGTGGCGGCGCGGGGCCCCGACCATCTGCTTCGTACACCACGTGCACACCGAGCAGTGGTCGCAGTGGTTCCCCGCTCCCGTGGCCGGCGTCGGCCGCAACCTCGAGCGCTGGGCCATGCCGCGGGCCTACCGCGACTGCCTCTTCGTCACGGTGTCCGAGTCGAGCGCCGACTCGTTGGTGGGCCTCGGCGTCAACCGCGACCAGATCCGCATCGTCCCCAACGGCGTGGACCTGCCTGCGGCCGAGCCGACCAAGTCGGAGGAGCCGACGTTCGTGGCCCTCGGGCGGCTGGTCCCGCACAAGCAGTACGAGCTCATGGCCGAGATCTGGAAGAAGGTGCACCCGGTCACCGGCGGGCGCCTGATCCTCGTCGGCGAAGGGCCGGAGTACGAGCGGATCGCCGCGGTGGGCGCGCCGGCCATGGAACTGGTCGGCCGGGTCGACGACGCCGAACGCGATCGGCTCCTGGGCGAGGCCTGGCTGCTGATCCATCCGTCGATGCTGGAGGGCTGGGGCCTCGTGGTGATGGAGGCCGCGGCCGCGTCCACCCCGACCATCGGCTTCGACGCCCCCGGCGTCCGCGACTCGGTCGTCCACACCCAGACCGGCATGCTCGCCCGGAACGACACGGAGCTGGCCGAGTTCTGGATCGAGCTCGCGCTCGACCACGACCTGCGGGCCAAGCTCGGCGCCGGCGCCCGCGACCGGGCCGACCTCTTCGGCTGGGAGAACACCGTCGACCAGTTCGAGGCGGTCGTCCGCGAGGCGGTCGAACAGCATGGGCACGGCACGCGTGGCGCACGGCGCCGAGCCCGTCGATCGACCACCGCCACGGGCCCGACCGTCGGGAGCGACGATCCGCCGGCGGCGAGTTCCGCGCCGGAGCCGGTCTCGTCGCGGGCCGAGCTGTTCCGCCTCTTCCTGAACGAGAAGACCGACCCGGACCCGTTCTACCGCCAGCTCGCGCAGCGGTCGATCGCCGAGTTCAGCCACGACGTGCGCGACCGGCTGGTGCTCGACCTCGGCTGCGGGCACGGCTACGACACCGGAGCCCTCCGGGCTGCGGGAGCCCGCGTGGTCCCCCTCGACCTCGATCCCGCCAAGCTCACCGCGACGGGCTCGCTGCTCGAGGGAGCGCTCCAGGGCGACGCCCACCGGCTCCCGTTCGCCGACGGGACGTTCGACGGCATCTACTGCTCGAACCTCCTCGAGCACACGCCCGCCGTGGCGCCCGTGTTGTCCGAGGTGGAACGGGTGCTCAAGCCGGGCGGGTGGGCCTGGCTGAGCTGGACGAACTGGTACTCGCCATGGGGCGGCCACGAGATCGTGCCGCTGCACTTCCTCGGCCCGAAGCGCGGCTACCGGGCCTGGGTGCGCCTGTTCGGCATCCCTCGAGTCAACATCCCCTACGACGAACTGTGGCCGACCTACATCGGCCGGGTGCTCGACCTCGTCGACCGCCAGCCCGGGCTGCGCCTGGTCGACGCCCGCCCCCGCTACTGGCCGTCGCAGCGCTGGCTCCTGAAGGTGCCCGTCGCCCGCGAGGTGCTGACCTGGAACTGCGTGCTCGAGCTCGAACGCGTCGCCCGGCCGACCACCTCATGATCGACGCGACCCAGCCGGCCGACCACGGGTCGGCACCCGACGACCACGAGGATCCCGGCGCGGCGTTCGCCGCCCGCGGCTGGCGCGTCCAGTCGCGCCGAGTGCTCCGCCGCTGCCGCGAGCTGCTGGGCGACGACCCGCGCTTCCTGCCCATCGTCTTCCGGCTCACCCCCCTCGGCGTCAGCCGAACGATCACCGACCACACCGAGATCGTGATCGAGGGCTTCCCCCGTTCCGGCAACACGTTCGCGACGTTCGCGATCCAGGAAGCCGAGCAGCGCGACGTCGACGTCGCCAGCCACGCCCACGTCCCGGCCCAAGTGAAGGTGGCGGTCCGCCGCCACAAGCCGACGCTCGTGGTGGTGCGGGAGCCGATCGGGTGCCTGACCTCACTGCTGACCGCCGCGCCCCACGTGCGCTTCGACGCCGCCATCAACGAGTACACCCACCACCACCGCGAGATCCTGCCACTGCGCCGCGACTTCGTGATCGGGACGTTCGAGAAGACGACCACCGACTTCGCCTCGGTGACCGACGCGGTGAACGCCCAGTTCGGCACCTCGTTCGCCCGCTTCGTGCAGACGCCCGAGAACGTCGACCGCGTCTTCGCCCGCATCGACGAGCACTACCAGCACGTCTACGGCGCAAAGGCCTCCGAGCGAGTGGTGCCCCGCCCCTCGGACGCCCGCCGCGCCGAGAAGGAGTGGCTGACCGAGCAGCTCATGTCGTCCCGCTACGCCGACGCGATGGCTCGCGCCCGGGCCGTCTACGACGAGCTGGTCGACGGCGCCTGAGCAGGAGGCTCGTCGACTCCACCGCGGCGGCGCGGGCGGAGGAGCAGCACGAGGCAGACGGCCAGCGCCAGGCCGCTGAGCAGCAGCGTCGCCGCGAAGCGGGTCTGCGGCCGGTAGGTGAGCACCACGACTTGGCGCCGACCCTTCGGCACCGTCCATCCGCTGAGCGTGTCGAGCGGCACCGCCGGGCCGAGGGAGCGCCCGTCGACCGTCGCCACCCACCGCTTCTCCCACGACTGGCCGCTGATGAGCCGGGCCCCCGCCGGGGCGTCGACCTCGAGGGTGACGCGACCGGGGGACTCGTGCACGTGGCGCACCCGCAGGGCCGTGTCGAGCGACGCAAAGGGACGGGGGTGCGGGGCGGGCGAGGCCAGCCGCAGGTCGGTGACCGGCGTGCCGGCCACCTCCAGGCGATGCCAGCCGTCGCCGAGGGGGACCGGCGAGCAGCTGGCCACCAGCAACGGATCACCCGGCCGGATGCCCTTGACCGAACCGACCAGCCGTACCCCCACCGGATCGCCGTCGACCGTGATGGTCCGGTTGCCGCACGACACCGCGAGGGTCCGGGCCACCGACACCGTGGCCGACGCGGCGGGCCGCACGGTCGCGGTCAGGGTGAACGTCCGGGCCGACGCGACGCGGAATCGGCGACGGAGGATGGGCTCGCTCGGCAGCGACGCGACCGGACGGGCCCGTTCGAACTGGTACGCGACGGGCACCGAGCGGAGCGCGGCGGCGACCTTCGGATCGGCCGCGGCCCGCCGGGCCACGTCGTCGGGCAGGTCGATCCACTCCCGGAGGTCGACGCCGGGGAAGGAGATCTCCGAGAACCCGGCCCCGTGGGGGGCGCCGGCGCTCATCTGCGCGATCTCGACCTTGACCCAGCGCACCGTGCGGGGCTTGAAGTTCGTCGCCACCGACGCGCCGGTCAGAGGGACGACCTGCTGTGAACCGTCGGAGAACACGAGCCGAGCGGAGGTGACGTGGGTGACGCCCGCCGCGGCACCGAGCGCCGTGATGTCGGCTTCGCTCAGCCGGGTCGGGTGACGGAAGTCGACCCGCACACCGAGACCGGCCTGGTTGGCGCCCTCGATGGTCTGCCACGCGGTCGACGGGTTGCCGTCGAAGGCCGCCGCGGCCCGGGTCGCCGGCTGCGAGCCCCGCAGGCCCCGGCTGGCCCCGGTCGCGCTGATCCTGGTCGCGTCGCGGTACCAGGCGACGGTCTGGGAACCGTCGACCTTGAACAGGTCGGCGGCCGGTCGGTCCTGGTCCTGGCCCGCGGCTAGGGTGGGGCCCTCGTCGAGGTTGAAGCCGTTCACGGTCACCACCCGGCGGCGGTTCGTGTCGGTCACCAGGACGCGGGCGGCGCCGGCCACCGCCGACGCGAGGTCGCGAGCGGGCACGTCGGCGCTGTAGCGCACCGGGCCGCTCTTGGCGAGGTCCCCCTCCTGGGCCAGCAGGGGCCAGGCCTCGCCGTCGCCGCTCACCAGCACCGGCGCCTGGCTGGGCGAGACCAGTCGTGGCCCGGTGGCGACGGTCCCCCGCACCTCGTACACCTCGACGGGCGGGAGACGCGCCTCCTGCTGCGCCTCCGCGGTGTGGTCGGTCCCCGCCGTGGTCTCCTCACCCGGGCGGCCGAACGTGCGGAGCAGACGCAGGCCCGAGTCGCGGCGCAGCGAGTCGAGCTGCGCCGGCCGGATCGTCCGGGTCGCCTGCCAGTCGACGTCGTTGCGGATGATCACCCGGTCGATCCCCAGCCGCTCGAGGATCGGAGCGATGGTGCCCGGACGGTAGGTCCCGTCGACCACCGTCTGGTCGATGGCGTGGAGCAGGTTGGCCGCCTCGGGTTCGCTCAGCGGGATGGCGGTGTCGATGGCGTGGTCGCGCCGCAACAGGGCATCGAAGATGTCGTCGCCGACCCACCCCCAGCGGTACTGGGTGCGGGTGCTCCCGGGCAGGATCAGCACCCGACCGTCGCCCGGCAGCGCGTCGACGTAGCGCAACGCGTCGCGCCAGTAGGTCGGGACGTGGCGGTACCCCTTCGAGGTGTCGTAGAGGCCGCCCGACCAGAACGGGACGGCGGCCACCGCCACGACCCCGAACGCCACGAGCGACGGCACGACGCGCGACCGGCCCCGCTCCCGCAGCCGATCCAGCAGCTCGGCGTAGCCGAGGCCCACCAGGCCGGCCATCCCGAGGGCCAGCACCCCACCGATCTTGTACGAGGTGCGGAACGCCGCCAGCGACGGGACGGCGGCGTACGCGTCGAGCAGCAGGCGCCCCAGGGCCGACGGCGCGTCGAGCGGGTACGAGCCGACCATGACGACGGCCGCCATGACCACGCAGGCGCCCATGAACAGCCGTCCGCGTTCGCGCGACAGCGCGATCGACGCCAGTGCCGCGGCCGGGACGGCCATGGTCGCGAGCACGACCGCGGCGTTCGAGAAGTACACCTCGGTCTGCGGTCGGGCCAGGCCGGCCCCGCGGAAGTAGGTCAGCCAGAACCCCAGCCCCCGCAGCGTCTCCGCCCAGGACGACGACGAGTTGATGATCGCCGGCGACTCGGTGGTGTCGAGCCGGTTGCTGAACGTCGCCGCCGCGACCCAGGTCTTGAACAGGGCGGCGGTGCTGACCCCGACCGCGAGGACGCCGGCCCGCAGCAACCAGCGCACGACCTGCCCGATCCGCACCGAGCGCTCGACCAGCAGCAGCCAGAGCACCACCGGCACGACGACGAGGGCGGCCAGCAGCACTCCGGGAGGGTCGGCGTTCCCCAGCAGGAACACCACGACCGCGAACGCCGCGCCCCACCGCCACGGCTCGTCGGTGGTGATGCCCCGGAACGCGGCGAGCGCCAGCCACGGCGTGGCGGCGGCCGCGGCGTACAGGTTGCTGGGCTGCAGGAAGGCCGCGGCATAGGGGCCGAACCCGTACACGAACCCCGCGAGCACGTGGCCTGGGCCGATGCGCGGCCGCATGGTGCGCAGGACGGCGACCACCCCGACCGCGCCGAGCGCCAGCAGCCCGGCGTGGAAGACCCGCTCTGTCGCCCACACCGAGAACCCGAACGAGCGCAGCAGCGCCATCGGTGCGGTGAACCCGATCCACAGGTCCTCGCGGACCCGCCCCAGGCCGCGCGAGCCGTCCCACAGGGCCAGGCTGTGGGTCAGGCGTCGGCCGGGCGAGGCGAACTGGTCGTAGCGGTTGTCGCCGATGTACTCGCCCGGCGCGTTGGCGAACGTGCAGAGCAGCGCGGTGGCGCCGTAGAGCACGGCGACCGGCCACAGGTGCTCGGCTGCGAGCTCGCGGTACCGCCCGAAGGCGGCCTTCACCCGTTCCCGCCGGCTGGGGCCGACGGCGGCGCGGCGGCCGGCGGTCGCCGGACCGCCCGTGGCTTCTGCACCAGGGTCATGATCGGCCGCTCGAGCAGGTAGAGGCTGGCCGCGGAGATCACCAGGGTGATGACCAGGACCAGGCCGATGCGGGGCAGGAACGACGACGGGACGGTGCGGTGGTCGACCCAGTAGACGACCTCGACCAGCACGATCGTGTGCCACAGGTAGATGCCGTAGGAGACCTCGCCCAGCCACTTCATCGGGACGCCGGACAGGGCGCGCCGCAGGGGCCCTCGGGCCTGGTCGCCGAACACCAGCGGGGCCAGCAGCAGGGCCGCGGAGATCCCGTTGCCCACGAAGATGAGCATGAGCTCCTCGCGGGTCTGCACCCACGGCCGCACGGTGATGAGGGTGGTCAGCCAGAACACCTGGATGCCGAACAGCCAGCTCAGCTCGGGGTAGGTGCCCAGCAGGCGAGCGAGGGCCGGGACGCGGACCCCGGCCCGCCCACCGGCGTGGAGCACCGCGGCGATCATGCCGAGCCCGAACCACGCGAAGTGGGCGGGCAGCCAGAACGTCTGGAGGGGATGGGCCTGGATGACCCACCAGCGCAGCCACACGGTGGCCAGCGACACGCCGGCGATGGCTCCGACCTGGGCCCAGGCGCGGCGGCTGACCGTCCAGCGGGTGGGGCTGACGGAGCGGAGGGCCAGGGCCAGCAGGGGGAGCACGATGTAGAAGCTCATCTCGATGCAGAGCGTCCACGCGACGGCCAGGCCACCGCCGCGGTCGACGTAGCCCGTCTTGTAGTTCTGAGCGAAGAGGTAGAAGAGCCAGTAGGAGCCTCGTCCGCCGAGCGGCGCTGCTCCGTGGCGGATCACGAACAGGTACACCGTGAGCGCGACCCAGTACGCAGGGACGATGCGCAGGAGCCGACGGCTGAAGTACGACCGCAGCGAGCCGGTCGGCCGGCCGGCCAGCCAGGCATCGGCGAACGGTCGGTAGAGCAGGAACCCGGACAGGACGAAGAAGATGGCCACGCCCCAGTTGCCGAAGCGGGCCAGCACGCCCGCCGCGGTCCAGATGCCCCGCGTGTCCCCCGGCAGGCGCTTGAGCGGCTCGACGAAGTAGGCGACCGAGCCCGAGACGTGGAAGACCATGACGAGCAGGGCCGCGGTGGCCCGCAACCCGTCGAGCGCCGGGAACCAGACCTTTCCCGGGGCGTTCGGGGCCGCCGTCGTCGGCGTGGCCGTCTGCTGCGCGGTCACGGTTCGGGCTGGTTCCATTCGGTCCAACCCACGCCGGAACGGCCGCCCGCCGGATCCTCGAAGCGGCACAGGGCGCGTGGGAACCGGGAGATCCGCCCATCGGTCGCGGTGAGCAGCACCGGCGAGAACGACCGCGGCTCGATGTCGAGCGCGAGGTCGTCGAGCGCAACGTGCCCGCGGGTCGGGAAGCCGTGAGGCCCCAGTTCCTGGGTCCGTTCGATCGAGCCGACTCCCTGGAGCGGCTCCCCCCCGGGCTGGAGGTAGCCGGTCGCGTAGACGGGCACGTCGCCCAGCGTCACGTGGGTGGCGTGGAAGCGGGAACCGTCGTCGAGCCGGCCCGCGGTCCAGCTCCACCCGACCGTCCACCAGTCGCGCTCCCCCCAGGAGTGGTCGCGCTGGCCCCACCCGTCGAACTGGATCGCTTCCCGGCCGAGCAGGATCTCGCCGTGGACCCGGCAGGGGACCTCGTAGCGCGTGATGCCCGGGTAGGCGTACGTGCCGCCGTCGGTCTCCCACTCCAGGTCGAGGCCGAACGGCACCCGTTCGCCCCGCAGGTCGCCGTAGACCTCGGACGGGTCGTCGACCCCGATCGCGAAGGCCTCGCAGCCGAGCGTCATGTGGTCGAGCGGCGTCTCGACCGTGTGGTCCGCCCAGAGACCCTCGGATCGCACCTCCATCGAGCCGGCCGCCGGCAGCGGCACCTCGTGGTCGATGACGGTCACCAGCGGCCGGCCCTCACCCACGACGCACGCCCAGTACCAGGCCGTGCCGAGGTTGGGGTAGAGGCCCAGCCGCACGTAGCCGCCGAGCTGCCCGGCCTCGTCGAAGAAGTCGAAGTACCACGACTCGTTCCAGTACCGCTCCGAGCCCGGCTCGTGGCGCCGCTCGTCGCCCGGGTCGGCGGGCACGGCGGGGGGCCGCATCTCGGGGGCATCGGTCATGGCTGGAGCTCCGCGTAGGGGAGGTAGTAGGCGTCCTCGTCGGGCAGGCCCTCGTTCGTTCCCTCCATGGCCGAGAAGAACGCGTACCACTCGGGAGGGAGCGCGCTGGGCACCGACCAGTCGATGTCGTCGACCCCGGCCAGGTCGGCGAACGGCTTCAGGAAGCTGAAGTACACGTAGGCCCCGGCCCGCACCTTCTCGTCACGGCTCATCGCGGCGATGGCCCGGTACTGCGCGGCCTGCGCGGTCCGCACCGCGGCCACGATCTCGTCGAGCTCGGAGAAGGGCACTGGTGTGAGCGTGCCGTCGTCGTGGCCGTCGGTGGTGAACAGGCCGAACGACACGAGATGGTCGAGGTAGTCCTCGGGGGTGGTCCGCGCCGTGCCGAAGTCGGTGATCGATACGTCGACCCCGTCGAGCACGAGGGCGGCGGTGAGGTTCTGGTAGGGCACGTCGCGGGCGACCGACGACCACGCGAAGTCGCTCTCGCCGAGCCGGTAGAAGTCGCGCACGAGCAGGGTCCGGCCATCGGCCATCGGGTACGGGCCGGTGTCGCCGCTCCCGACGCGCGTGTCGAAGTAGAGGAGGAAGAGGTAGGCGATCAGCGTGGCGTTGAACCGCTTGACGACCGCCCGCGCTTCGTCGTCGACCGGGCTCGCGCCGGCCAGCAGCGCGGCGAGCGTCGCCTCGCCGTAGGGGCGGGCGGTGCCGTCGTCCCAGGCCTGGCGGGTCCCGTCGGCCCGGAAGCCCGAGGCGGCCCGATCCCAGAAGTCGAGGACCACCAGCGCGGCCGCCGGGTCGTCGCGTGCGGGGTCGAGCTGCTGCACGATCTTGCGGCCGAGCAGCCAGAAGTTGGCGATCGACCAGAGGTACACCGTGTTGACCTGCACGCCGGGCCGACGGCCCCGCCGGCCGATCTCCTCGGCCGGCATCGCCCCGTCGATCCGGGCCATGAGCTCGGGGTACCGGAAGAACGCCTCGGCGCAGGCGACCACGATGTAGGCGGTCACCGGGATCAGCCGTGACTCGAGCGACGTGCGCTCGTTGGTCAGCGCCTGGCTGATCGGCCCGTGGTACCCGATCAGGCGGTTGACCCGCTCGAGGTCGACGGGCGGCTCAGCCACGGATCACCCCGTCGTCGCCCGAGCAGTCGAGCTCGATGGTGGCCCCGTCGGCCGGCTCGCCGTCGGTGAACGTCACGCCCATGATGCACGGCACCTGGAACTCGCGGCTGACGATCCCGATGTGGCTGCGCAGCGTGCCGGACGTGCAGATGATGCCGGCCAACTCGTGGTAGAGCGGCGCCAGGAAGGTCGCCCCGGCGTCGCGCACCAGCACGACCACCCCCTCGGCCCCGGCGTCCATGAGGTCGAGGACGTCGTCGACCGTCTCCATCGTGCGCATCGTCGCGTGCACCACGGGAGCGTCGAACACCTTTGTCCCACGGCCGAGGTCACGCACGAAGGACGATCGTAGGTGCCCCACGTCACCCCTCACAGCCGATCGGTAACCTGCTCAGATCTTTCGCTACCTGTCGCCCGAGTGGATCGATGCGCTCGACGTCGCCGCGCGGGCCGACGGAGGCCTGGTCACGGCCACCCGGGGGGTGTCGATCGTGGTCCAGCAGGAGGTGATCGGCGGGCCCGGGGGCGACGCCCGCTGGCACGTCCGGCTCGACGACGGCGACGTGCGGGTGCTGCCCGGGGCGGCCACCCGGCCCGACGTGGTGTTCCACCAGGACCACGCGACCGCACTGGCGGTGGCCCGGGGCGAGCTCTCGGCCCAGTCCGCGTTCATGATCGGCAAGCTGCAGGTGCGGGGCGACGTCAACCTCCTGATGGCCCACCACGACCTGTTCGACTCCGTCGACGACGTCTTCTCCACCGTCCGCGCCGCCACCGAGTACTGACCGTGCCCGAGCTCCCCGAGGTCCAGGCCCACGCCGAGCGGCTCGAGCAGGCGTTCGGGGGCGCCGCGCTGGCCTCGTTCCGCCCTATCACCTTCACGGCGCTCAAGACGTTCGCCCCGGCGCCCGACGCGGCGGTGGGCCACCCCCTCCTGTCCGTCCGGCGGCGGGGCAAGTACCTGCTGCTCGGGTTCGAGCCGGCGACGTTCGTCGTGCACCTCATGCAAGGGGGACGTCTGAAGCCCGACGACAAGCAGTCGCTCAAACCTCGGGGCGGCATCGCCCGCTGGGTGTTCGACGACGGCCGGGCCCTGCTCCTCACCGAGGCCGGGACCGAGCGCAAAGCCGGCGTGTGGGTCGTCGCCGGCGATCTGGAGCAGCAGGATCCACTCGACCACCTCGGGCCCGATGCGACCGACGTCGACCGGGCCGGCCTCGCGGCCCTGCTCGCCGAGCACTCGATGCGCCTGCACGGCTTCCTGCGCGACCAGCGGATCATCGCCGGGCTCGGGCGCCGACTGGCCAACGAGATCTGCCATCGGGCCAAGCTCTCGCCGTTCGCCACCACGGCCAAGCTCGACGGCGAGCAGATCGCACGGCTGCTGACGGCCATCGACGAGTGCGTCGCCGAGTCGCTCGACTACGAGCGCAGCCGCGATGACATGAGCTCCTCGAAGGACCGACCCGGAGCGGTCCACCACCGCGAGGGCGAGACCTGTCCGGTGTGCGGCGACACCATCCGGGCCGTGGAGTACCGCGCGTACACGGTCAACTACTGCCCGACCTGCCAGACCGGCGGCAAGGTGCTGGCCGACAACACGACCAGCAAGTTCCTGAAGTAGGGGCGGCCGTCGTGACCGATGATGGGCGGATGGGCGTCAGACGGGTGATGGACCTCGCCGACGAGCTCGGCGTGTCGACCGTCGCGATCGTCGCCGCGGCAGAGGCCATGGGCATCGCTGCCCGCTGGGCCGGCGCCGAGCTCAGCGACGCCGACGCCGAGCGGCTGCGGGGGGCCGACCTTCCCGAGCAGCTGGCCGCGGCGGGACCGATCCCGGGGTTCGGGGGCGCACTGCCGGTCGCTGCCGCCGTCGCTCCGCCGCCGGTGGCCGTGCCGGCCCCGCGACCGACGGTCTCGCCACCGGCGGCCCCACCGG
>Ga0209023_10004548_pt1 | contig 15726 bp, 20 predicted proteins | sample LakOneMetagenome_FD_187468 | JGI IMG/M metagenome (GOLD analysis project Ga0209023, IMG submission 187468) | Freshwater and sediment microbial communities from Lake Erie, Canada (SPAdes) (version 2) | ecosystem: Environmental > Aquatic > Freshwater > Lentic | place: Lake Erie, Canada... | reverse complement strand
CCTCAATCCCCTCCCCACAAGGGGGAGGGGAAGCGAACGCCATCACCACCGCGCTCGGCGCCTTCAAAGCCTGGAACGCCCGCGGCGGCGCCGGCCGCGGCGCCATTCTCGATGCGATGGGCGATGCGCTGCAAAACAACGCCGACACACTGATCGCACTCACCGCACGCGAAGCGGGGCGCAACCTGCAGGACTCCATCGATGAAGTCCGCGAAGCCATCGACTTTTGCCGCTACTACGCCGCTGAAGCACGCCGCCTGTTCGCCGGCCCAACCGATCTCCCATCACCCGCCGGCGAAACCGATCAGCTCGAACTGCACGGCCGCGGCGTCTTCGTCTGCATCAGTCCGTGGAATTTCCCGCTGGCGATTTTCACCGGCCAACTCGCGGCCGCCCTCGCCGCCGGCAACACAGTCGTCGCCAAGCCCGCCGAACAAACCCCGCGCATCGCCGAAGCTGCAGTAAAGCTCTTCTACGAAGCCGGCCTGCCGCGCGAAGCGCTACAGCTAGTGCAGGGCGATGGCGCCGTCGGCGGCAAACTTGTCGGCGATCCGCGCGTGTCAGGCGTTGCCTTCACTGGCTCAACCGAAGTCGCGCGCATCATCAATCGCACGCTTGCCGCCAAAGACGGCCCGATCCCGCCCTTGATCGCCGAAACCGGCGGTCTGAATGGCCTCTTCGTCGACACCACCGCGCTGAAAGAGCAGGTGGTCGATGATGTGCTGATCTCCGCCTTCAACAGCGCTGGCCAGCGCTGCTCCAGCTTGCGCATTCTCTTCCTGCCGCACGACACCGCAGACGAAGTCACTGAAACGCTGCTCGGCGCCATGGATAGCCTCGTTATCGGCGATCCGACCGATCCCGTTACAGACATCGGCCCGATCATCGACGCTGAAGCCAAAGCCAATCTCGAAAAGCACATCGCGCGCATGCGCACCGAAGCCAAGGTGCTGAAGCAGATCGACGTCGCGCATCTCGGCGGCAATTTCTTCGGTCCGGCCGTGATCGAACTCAATTCGCTCGATCAGATCGACAAAGAAGTGTTCGGCCCAATCTTACACATCGTCCGCTACGATCCCGCCGACATCGCTGTGATTGGCGCGCAACTCGCCGCGAAAGGCTATGGCCTGACGCTCGGCGTGCACTCGCGCCTGCAGAGCTTTGCCGACGACGTGATCGCTGCCGTGCCTGCAGGGAATGTGTACGTGAACCGCACCATCGTCGGCGCCGTTGTCGGCGTGCAGCCGTTCGGTGGTTCTGGCTTGTCCGGCACCGGCCCCAAAGCCGGCGGCCCCAACTACCTTCCGCGCTTCGCCGAAGAACGCGCCATCAGCGTCAACATCGCCGCCCAAGGCGGCGACCCGCACTTGCTGAATCTGTGAGCGAACAGGAAATGATCCTGCGTCGGTTGAACGCCGAAGAGCAAGGAGCGCTCCGCGTAGGTCTTGATCTTGCCGCTGAATTGGCGGCGTCACCGCTGCCGCTTTCGCGAGCGCAAGTGCAAGCCTTGTACGATGATGCTCTCGAGGGCGCGACCGACGATGACGAACGGCTCATTGCAATCGGCTTGGCTTTCGGTGATCTCATTTCGCGTGAGGATGGTTTCGAATGGGCGCGTATTAGCGATCAGTATGGCGATGAGACGTGCGTCGCCGTGATCGGGTCGATGACCCATTGTGCGCCGATCAGCATGATCCAGAAACGCATTCGAAGAAACGAAGCCGTCGATATCGGTGAGATGGCGGACAGCACAATGAACCTGCTTCGCGAGCAAGCTAGGCTCGCTGCGCCGCGCGGTTCTGCCTAAAACGCATACTCCGTCACAGCGTGCGCCACGAGTTCGCCGCCGCTCGCGAACGTCACCCGCGCTTCGGCGTACGCGCTGGCTTTCCCAAACCGCGTCACCGTCACCTCCACCATCAAATCATCATCCCTCGCGGGCCGAAGAAAATGCGTGTGCTGATAGGCCGTGCCCTTGGTGGTGCGCTCCGTCGTGCACATCGCCATCGCCGCCACCGTGTCGATCGCCGACATGATCACTTGCCCGCAAATCGCTCCCGTAACGAGCTTCAGCTCATCCCGCTCCGGCAGCCGCGCGCGCACATAGCCCTCGCGCACCTCGAAATCGCACAGCCCCAGCTGCTTCACCCAAGGCGCAAACATGAACGCGTGCGCGTCCTCCGCCGAAGCCGCCGTTACGGGCAGGATTTGTTCCAGAGTTTTCATGCGCGGAGAGGGCCACGCGCTGCAGGCAGCGTCAACCGCGCGCTTGCGCCTTCGCCGCGCACCGCCTTAGATCGCCGCGATGCCCTCCGACAACGTCACGCCCTTCCGCCGCCCGCCCAAGCGCCCGGTCGCGCCGCAGCAGAGTGGGGGTCTCGGCTTTAAGACTCACCGCGGCAAAGCCGTGCTCGCGCATCTGCTGACGCTCGCCGCGTATGTGCTGTCGATCGTCTTCCCGCTGCCGCCGCTTTCTTACATCGCGCTCGCAGCAGCGGTCGCGGCCGTGCTGTTTGTCTATTCCAACCGCAACGAAGGCACACCGTGGTCGAACACGCACCACGAACACGCGCTGCGCACGCTGGTGATCGGCAACGTGATCATCACGCTAGCAGACGTGTTGGCGATGGTCGTCGCGTCGCCGCTCACACCCGGCGGCATTCAAACCAGCTTGCTGATGTTCGCCTTCTGGACGCGCGTCGTCGTCGTCATTTGGGCGTTGCTGCGCGCGCTGGTGGCGTTGGTGTTGGCAACCATGCGCAAACCCGTGCCGCACCCGCGCGGCTGGTTCATCTAGTTCACCAGCACGCAGCCATATTCGCCGTCATAGCGCGCCTCCGCGTGGATCGCGCCCAGCAACACGCTCGCGCGCACGCGGTCGCCGGCTTCGCTGACATTGACCTGGCGGCGCGCATCTTCCGGAAAGTCCTGCACGCACGAATCCATTGAGCGTCCGCTGATGTGGCGGCATGAGCAGGTTTGCTTCGCCGCAAAACCGGTCGCCATCTGCGCATAGGCGAACGTGTCGCGCATCGACCAGCCGATCCAGGCCATCACCAGTGCGGCGACGCCGATCGCGGTCATCCAAATCAAGCGTTTGCCTCGCACCCGCGCCTCCCCGTATGCTGCAAGCTTAGCGGAAGCGGGGGAGCGCGTCATGCTGCGCGGCGCAATTCTGGCGATGTTTGCCCTCGTGGCGATGGGCGCCGCACATGCGCAAACGCTGCATCCTCTGCCGCGACAGCCCGTCGGCTTGGCTTGGCCTACGCAGCAATGGGCTGAAGCGCCGCTGCCCAGCGATGTCGATAGCGCCACGCTCGATTTGGCCATCACCAACGCCTTCGCCTCAAGCGACGGCCCGATGGGCGAAACCCGCGCGGTGCTCGTGGTGCAAAGCGGGCGCATCGTCTTCGAGCGCTACAATGACGGCTACACGCGCGACACGCGACTTGTCTCCTGGTCGATGGGAAAATCGATCACGCACGCGCTCGTCGGCGCGGCCGTGCTGCAAAACCGCGTCAACATCGACACGCCCATGGGCAATCCGCATTGGCCCGCCAACGATCGCCGCGCCCGCATCTCTTGGCGCACCTTCATGCAATTCACCGACGGCTTGGACTACACAGAGTCCGCGCCCGAGGTCGTTCACGCCGGCAATGCGCGCATGCTCTTCGGTGATGGCCGCATGGATGTCGCGGCATGGGCCGCCGCGCGGCCTTTGATCCACGATCCCGGCACGCACTGGAACTACAGTTCTGGTACGACTATGCTGATCGCCGACGCGCTCACCCGCGTCATCGTGCCAAACCCACAGAACGTCAGCGATCGCCGCACGCGCATGCTGACATGGATGCGCGCCTCGCTGTTCGATCACATCGGCATGCACCCAGTCGTCGAGTTCGATCCGCAGGGCGCGTTCTACGGCAGCTCGCTCTTCTGGGCGACGGCGCGCGACTATGCGCGCTTCGGCTACCTCTATCTGCGCAACGGCATGTGGGACCGCACGCGCGTGCTGCCGGAAGGCTGGGTCGACTTTGCGCGCGCGCATGGACCAGCGCACAACACCGACACTTACGGCGCGCAGTTCTGGCTTACACCGACGCAAGGCCCGGGCACGCCGCGCTCGCTGATCACCGACAACGCGATGAGCGATGCGTTCTCGGCGCAAGGTTATGAAGGCCAGCTCATCGTCATCGTTCCGTCCAAGGATCTGATCATGGTGCGGCTCGGGCGCATGCCGAACGACACCACCGAGGCCTGGAATGCGCTGGGCGATTGGAGCACACAGGTCATTGGCGCGTTCGGGCGCCGGCGAGGCTAGGAGAAGGCGATGGCGGACGATGTGAAGATGGCGTGCGCGAAGATGTTGCGCGACGCGGGCTATAAGCTGCTGGCCAACGAAATGGAATTCGGGTCACTCGCCGCCGCCGCCAAGGACGAGCCGGTGTTCGTGCTGTGCGGCCGCGATCGCTTGGCGCCCACCGCGATCAAAGCCTGGATCGACGCCGCGCGCGTCTCCAACGTCCCTGACCACAAACTCGAAAGCGCGCACGAACTGATCGAGGCCATCCAAGCCTGGCCCGGCGACCGTCACTATCCGGATTAAGCTGCGCGCAGCACCGCGTGAGCGCGGTCGAGGCCGGCATAGAGCTGCTGACGCATGTCGCCGCGCGAGCGGCCGAGCGCATCGGCCAGCGACGCAAGCGCGTTTGATGTCGCGATTTCCTTGTGCGCCCTGGCAATCAGTGCAACGCCGCGCAGACGTTCGATGAAGTCGCGTGTGTTATGGCCTTCGGCGTTGATCACGCGCATGCGCAATTGGCGCAAAGCGATCGACAGCGACGGCGCGGGACCGGCATAGTTTTCGCGGCGGCGTTCAAGAACGCGTAGACCACCTTTGCGACGGCGGTCAGGCCCGAAATAGCTCGCGTGATCGACCCATAACATCGTTTCAACATCGCCGCATTTTGCGGCCAAGGCTTTCTGCCAACCGCAACTCTACGCCCATATGATCAATGAGCTCTGAGATTACATGCTTAATCGCGGCGCAGGCTTGTCGCAGCCAAACGACATATCAAAGCGCGAGCATCGCGCGCACATCGTCCGGTGTTTTGCCGCTTTCACGCAACGCGCGTAGCGTCGCCGCCGCATCGCGCTTGGCCAGACGTTTACCATCCTCGCCCAACACCAGCCGATGATGGCGATAAACCGGTTGCGGCAGACCCAGTAGCTTCTGCAACAACACGTGCAGATGCGCCGCCTCCCGCAAATCCTCACCACGGATCACATGCGTCACGCCTTGCAATGCATCATCCCAGACCGAAGCAAGATGATAGCTCGTGGCGAAATCCTTGCGCGCAAGAATGACGTCGCCGAGCTTCTCCGGCTCCGCGCGCACGAGTCCGTTTTCATCTTCAAACACCAAGGTGAAATACGCCGGCCCCAACGCACTGCGCGCCTTCTTCAACGAAAGCCGCCAAGCAAACGCGTCGCCTGCCTCCAGCTTTCCTGCCTCTTCATCCGCCGGCAACGCCTCGCCGCGAAACGTTTCCTCACTCGCGCCGTGCGGTGCGGACGCAATCGCCTCGGCAATCTCCTTGCGCGTGCGGAAGTCGCGATAAACCAACTGCCGATCGATCAAGCTCTGCAGTGCACGCGCATAATCGCTCATGTGCTTAGATTGCCGCCGCACCGGCTCTTCCCAGCGCACGCCAAGCCAAGCCAAATCTTCGAAGATCGTCGCCTCAGACTCCGGCCGCGCCCGCCCCTGATCGATGTCCTCGATGCGCAGCACAAATCGTCCGCCCGCCGCCTGCGCCGCGTCGAACGCCGTCAGCGCCGAGAGTGCGTGCCCTAAATGCAGATAGCCCGTAGGCGAGGGCGCGAAGCGGGTGACGAAAGTCATGACGGAAGGACTACCGTCAGCGCGAGCGAGCCGCTACCTAGCGCCCCATGACAGTTTTCCTCGACGGCCCGCGCATGCCGCCGGCGCGTGGCGGCAAGCCGGATGGGCTGGTGATCCTGCTGCACGGTTACGGCTCCAATGGCGCCGACCTCATCAGCCTTGGGCCATATTGGGCGAAAGCACTGCCCGGCGTGGCGTTCGTATCGCCCAACGCGATCGAGCCGGTGCCGATGGCGCCCGGAGGCTATCAATGGTTTCCCATCTCCAATCTCGATCCACGCCTCATGGAGCAGGGCGCACGCGCCGCCGCGCAATCCGTCGATCGCTTCATTGATCGCGAACTGGAGAAGTATGCGCTGACGCCCGACCGTCTCGTGCTCGTCGGTTTCAGCCAAGGCACAATGATGGCGCTGCACGTTGGCCTCCGCCGCGAGAAGCAAATCGGCGGCATCGTCGGCTTCTCCGGTGTGCTGGTCGGCGGCGCAAAACTGAAAGACGAGATGCGCTCCAAGCCGCCCGTGCTGCTCATCCACGGCGACCGCGATCCCACCATCCCGATCCCGGCCATGTTCGACTCAGCTGAAGCGCTCGCGGCGGCCGACCACGGCGCGCAATGGCACGTGTCCTACGGGGTGCCGCACTCCATAGGCCCTGACGGCCTCGACCTCGGGGGTGCGTTTCTCGCCATGCAGTTGAAAACAAAGGGACTCGTCGGCGCCAGCTGAGGATTTTTGGCCACGTTGCCCGCCTGTCACGAACCTGTCGCGGCAAATCAGTTATAGCTCGTTCGCACCCGCATCCCCACTTATGCTAGGATGTGCGCAAGGAGTTCGTGTCTTCAAGAGTAGACAAACTCATACTCAAACCGTTCACCAGCCCACCTGGATGGGCTGCCAATGAACGTTTCCAGCGCCCCTCTCGCGGGTTTCCCGGCGCTGGTGCTGAACGCCGATTTCCGCCCGCTATCGTATTTTCCGTTGTCGCTCTGGCCGTGGCAGGAAGCGGTGAAGGCCGTGTTCCTCGAACGTGTGGACGTGGTCGCGCATTACGATCACGAAGTGCATTCGCCGTCGTTCGCGATGAAGCTGCCCAGCGTCATCTCGCTACGCGAGTTTGTGCACCAGGATCGCCCGCCGGCATTCACACGGTTCAACGTATTTTTGCGCGACGGTTTCGTTTGCCAATACTGCCGCTCGCCCGATGATCTGACCTTCGATCACGTCATCCCGCGCTCAAAGGGCGGACGCACGACGTGGGAAAACATCGTCACCGCGTGCGCGCCGTGCAACCTGCGTAAGGGCGGCAAGTATGCGCACCACAGCGGCATGCGTCCGCACCGACGTCCGCGCCGGCCCAACATGCACGAGCTGCAGCACATCGGCCGGCGTTTCCCACCCCATCACATGCACGAAAGCTGGATGGACTATCTCTATTGGGACGTCGAACTCGACGCCTGAGCCGGCAACGCCATCGCAAATGTGCGTTGCTGTCCGCCGCGTTCAGCTACGACCGTCAGCGTTGGGCCGTGAAAGTATGTCGCGAAATCGCTCGGCGCGATTTGCGAGACAGCTGTGCCGTTCAAGCTGAGGATGTGATCGCCTTCCTGCAGGCCAGCGCGCGCCGCCGGACTATCCGGCGCAACTTCGAGCACCGGCAAATTGGGCTCACCCCCGCGCGGCGGCGAAAGGCCGATGCCATAGCTCGGGCCATTCGGAACAACGCGGCGTCGCGGCGGATCGGGCGCACGCGCCACGGCGTTGCTCGCGTCGCTTTGCGCGACATGCAGTTGCGCGAGCACGGTGTTTAACGCGTCCTGCGGCGGCACGGCGACGTCGGGCGCAATGCCTGTGCCTTCCCATTCCTGTCCCGTCTCCGGCACATATGTGCGGCCTACCGGCACGAACACGTCGAAACGCCCATCACCGAATGTCTCGCCCGACCCATAGTGGCCAGCGCCGCGCGTCGTCGCGCCGACGATCGTCGCGCGATGCTGTGACGTGAGCGCCAACGTCATGTGTTCGCACGCCGACGCGGTGAGGTCCGTGAGCAAGAAGACCTGCGCATTTGCGAGCGGGCTCACCGGGTTTGTCGGAGTCGCCCAATGCACCCAGCGATGAATGTTTGCAGGCGCGCGGCGATCGCGCACCAACGACCGCGTCTCGTCGAAATTCTGCTGCAGGTCGGGCAGGGCGTCGGGTCGCGTATCCATGTTCACCAGACGTGTGTGCTGGCTGAAGAGCCGCGAGAAAATTTCGTCCATCACTTCGATCGAACCACCGCGGCAACGGCGCAGGTCAAACACCAGCGCGTGCGCATCCGCGTAACGATCCAAAATGTCGTGCATGCGCTGCACCGAGGCTTGGTCGTCCGGCAACAAGTTGATGCGGACATAGGCAACACGATCGCCCAGCCAGCGATCATCGCCGAACGCCATCTCGCCCGCTGGCGGCGTGACATGCATGCGCTCCGGCGCCGCGGGATCGGCCACGCGTATGCGCAAGTGCGCGTCATGATGCAGCGTGTTGAGATCGTTGGTCAGCGTGTCCGCCAACGCCTGTGGTTCGCTGAGGCCGTCATACGCGCCGGCAGAGGCGCGTTCGTGCAAGCGTTGTGCGTATTGATCTGCAATGTCTGGAAAGACGTAGTTGCGCTGCAGCAAGTCCGCGAGCTCATTCACGGCAGCGCGGATGTGCGAGCGGTCCAACACAGTGGCGACGGCGTTCTGCGCCGAAGCCGGTCCCTCGGCATACAATCCAGTCACGAGGGCGGCGGCGGCGATGGCGAGAGCTTTTGCAGCGTTCATGTGAGGTCCCCGGCTTGTAGCGCGGCGTCCTCATGCGGGGAATTGTTTGCGCCAATAGGTCAGCGCTGAAACACGCCTGAAATATTAAGCGCCCGGCTGCAGCCCTGCCGACGCGTGGCCGAAGATGGTCGACAGCGTTGCGCCAATGGGCCCGATCGCGGTCAGGATGGCGAAAAAGATAATCGCCATGATTAGTGCATATTCGATCGCGGTGGCGCCGCGTTCGTTGCGGAGAAAGCGCTTGATCATTGTGCGGCGCTCCATTCGATCAAACGATCCACCAGCACGACATCGGCAGGCGGCATCGCGTAGTCGCGCAGCGCCTTGGGTTCGGCCCAAGCGATAGCCTGCGCGGCGTTCGGATCGAGGCGGAGATCGCCCGTCCAGCGGCGGATGAAAAAAAGCGGCATGAGCAAATTGAATTCCGGATAGGCATGTGACGCGAAGGCGAAAGGCTCGAGGTCCTCGCTCGCGACAGTCAAATCCAGCTCCTCCTTCAATTCCCGGACAAGCGCTGCTTCGAGCGCCTCGCCGGTCTCGACCTTGCCGCCGGGAAATTCCCAGAGGCCGCCGAGCGCCTTGTGTTGGGGCCGTTGTGTGATCAGCACGCGGCCCGATGAATCGATCAAAGCGGCAGCCGCCACGAGTAGCAGCCTACGCGATGAACCGGGAGGATCGCTCATTTGCATGAAAAAGCCGTGAGCCGAGATGGTTGAGAGGTCTTAAACGGCGTCAACCATAAGCGGTATCAGAGCGCGCCGGCAGCCTAAGTCGCAAGCAAACCTTCTTCTCGCAGTGCTTGCTGTACGCCAGCCCGCTGTTCGATGCGGTCGAAATAGGCGGTCAGCCGCGGAAATGCGGCAAGATCGATCTCAAAGCGCTTAGCCCAGCGAGACATGACGTACGCGTAGGCGTCGGCGATGGTGAACGAGTTACCGACCAGGAATTGCTTATCAGCAAGTTTGCCATCGAGCAGCTTGAACCGGCCGTGCAGGTTCTTCACCAGCACCTCACGCTGTTCCGGCGGCGGATTGCGGAAAAGCGGACTAAAGCCTTTGTGCAGTTCGGTGGCGATGAAGTTCAGCGTTTCCAGAAGCCGCCAGTGAGCCATCCCGTCCATCGGTACTAGGTTTTTCGCTGGCGCCAGCGAGGCCAGGTACTGCATCAGTGCGGCGTTTTCTGTCAGCACTGACCCGTCATCCAGCTCCAGCGTCGGCACCGCGCCTTGCGGGTTGATGCTGTAGAAGTCGCGCCCATCCGTTGTTAGGCGTTTTTCGCCAAAAACGATCTTGTCCAAAGCGACATCCAGGCCTGCCTCCCGGATCACGATGTGCGGCGCGAGCGAACAGGCCCCTGGCGCATAGAACAACTTCATGAAAACCTCCGGATTGACGCGCCCCAGATAGCGCGGCGCTGGATGGCCTCAAGTGTCAAACGTGTGCCCGGTCCGGTCGGAACGATGCCCTGAATCGAGGGTTGAACGCTGATGCGCGGCGCACTCCTCACCTTCGCGTTTCTGGTCTGCGCAACCTCCGCAGCTGCGCAAAGCTACACCGCCGCGCCCGCCGTTACTGGCCAACGGCAGGGCAACGCTGGCGTTGCGCGCGCATCGATGGATGTGAACGCGCCGCCATCCGCCGTTTGGACGGTGCTCAGTGATTGCAACCATGCACAGCGTTTCATGAGCGATCTCATCAGCTGCCGGGTGCTCGATAGCGGACCGGGCTGGGATGTGCGCGAGCATCGCGTGCATGGTTGGATCCTGCGGCCGGTGATGACCAACGTGTCGCGCATCACGCTCGAGCCGGATCGTCGGCTGGCGTTTCACAGATTGCGCGGCGACTGGACGCAGTCGGACGGCGAATGGCGGCTGACGCCAATCGACGGCGGCCGCGGCACGCATGTCGAATACGAAATCACCGCCGCGATCGGCGTGCCGATTCCCGTTGGCGTAACCCAGGGTCGCATGATCGCCAGCGTTCGCGACACGCTGGCTGGCCTGCGTCGCGAGGCCGAGCGCGTGCAAACGGCGCAGCAAACATCGCTTCCAACCGGCGGCAGACGTTAAGCACGAACGCTCTGGACTTCGCGGCTCAGTTGTCCGGCCTTGCGCGCATCGCTATTCGAAGCGCGCGGTACCCTCGGGCAGCAAAGGGCAGGGCGTGCTCGTCAAAGACGCCAAAGTATTGGACCGCGTGTTCGATGTTTGCATCGTAGGCGCAGGGCCCGCGGGTATTGCCTGCGGACTCGATTGCGCCGCGCGTGGCCTGAGCGTGCTCATTCTCGAAGCCGGCGGCCAGCGTCCAATTCCCGGACGCCCAGACGTGCTCGCGGCGGAATTTGTCGAGAAAGGCTGGCACGACCCCGTAGACATCGTTGCCGCACAAGCGCTCGGCGGCTCGACGCATTGGTGGGGTGGTCGTTCGGTGCCGTTCGATCGCGCCGATTTCGCGACGTGGCCCATCACCTATGACGACATGCAGCCATGGTACGAACGTGGCGCCGTTTTCCTCGGCGCACGCGGCGTGCACACTGCGGCTGCACCCGGCGCGTTTGCGAAACTCGCATCGTTCGACGCGACACACGACGAAACGATGTGTCCGCAGCCAAACATGAGTCGCCGCTGGGGCGCCAAGTTGCGCGCCGAAGATGGCCCAACCGTTTTTCTTGACGCACGTGTTGGCGCTCTCGTCATTGAGAACGGCCGCATTGAGGGCGTGCGCGTGCGCCACGGCGATGCGGAAAAAACCGTGAAGGCGCGCCGTGTCGTTCTCACCTGCGGCGGACTTGGTTCGCTGAAACTTCTGCTGTTGGCCCAGAGCGCACACCCGTATCTCTTCGGCGGCGCCGATGGTGCGCTTGGCCACGGGTACATGGGCCACCTCAACGGCTCCATCGCTGATCTGGAATTTACGAACGGCGCCGATGTCGACGCCTTCTCCGCGCGTCTGCTCAATGACGGCGTCGATGCGCGCCGCCGTATCTTGCCGACGCCCGCAACCATCGCGCGCGAGCACATCGGCAACATCGCATTCTGGTTGGAGAACGGCAGCAACGCCAACCCCGCGCATGGATCATCGGTCGCGTCGGCGAAGTATGTCGCCGCCCGCGCAGCGCGCGCCGTATCCGGCAAGAAGGGCGGACAAAGTGCACCACTCGGCCCGCACTTCAAGAACATTGCCCGCGCGCCATTCACAGCGGCGGCAGGGCTGTTAAGTGCGGGTATTTGGGTCGCGCAAAACAAACTGGGCGGCCCGCGCCGCCGCCAGCCGCTCACGAAGCCGGTCGGCGAACGCATGTGGCAAATGCAATATCACGCCGAGCAATTCGCGGACGTGCGCAACCGGGTCAGCCTCTCCGATACGCAGCGCGATTCAACCGGAGCGCCGGCGCTCAAGATCGATTTCCGCTTTACCGAGCGCGACTTCGAATCCGTGGTTCGCGCGCATGAGCTGCTCGATGCTGACCTGCAGGCGAGCGGTGCGGGGCGATTGAAAATGCACCATGGCCGGGAAGGCAGCATCGACGCTGTCCGCCGCATGGCGCTCGATGGCTATCACCAGCTAGGCGGCGCGATCATGAGCGATGATCCAACGCGTGGTGTGGTCGACAAAAACCTGCGCGCCCATGGCTTGGAAAATTTGTTCGTTGTTTCCGGCGCTGTGCTGCCTACCAGCAGCCAAGCCAACCCCACGCTCACCATCGTTTCGCTCGCACTGCGTCTGGCCGAGTGGATGAGCGCGGGTGTTCCGCTCTAGGGCAGCAACCAAAGCAGCAGATAGCCCGCCAACACCAACGCGATGAACAGATCCGAGACCATCGCAACGGTGCGCGTCATGTTGCGATCTTTCGCAGCAACGTGCTTCCATCCCGCCAGCGCAAAGAACACACCGCCCGCAAGCGCCGCCGGCGGCGTCCAGTTCGGCAGCAGCGCGCACAAGCCAAGCAGCCCGAGCGCCAAATTGGCAAAGCCCAATTCACGCACGATGGGGTGAACGCGCGCATCGTCGATCTCGAAAACGTCTTGCGCGGTGAACGCAGGATTGAACGCCTGCCGGAGCCCCGCGATCCCAAGGCGCATGCCCACGCCCCAAAACGCAAACCACTTTCCAGTCAGCGCCACCAGATCGCTGCTTGAATGCAGCCACGCAAACTCCGTCGCGATGGAGGCGAGTGGCAGGATCAGCATGAAGAGGGCAATGACTAGGAAATACATGGGCGCGCTTCTACCATGAGATCTAGTCGGCGCGACTCTCCTGGAGGCGCGCATTTGTTTCGGAGGTGCGGGCCATGACCGAACGATTCGAGCGTCACCGCCAACCGTGGCGGCAAGACGAAATTCAAAAACTGCACCAGTTTGCCGGCAAAGGCATGTCGCTCAAGGCGATCGCCAAAGCGCTCACCCGCAGCGAAGAATCCGTGAAGGACCGCGCCAAGGCCGACGGTCTGACAATCGCCAAACTGCGTTAGCAGCGAGTGAACAAGTTGTTAACGCGATCGCCCTAGCGTCGTGGGCGATGAAAGCGCGCACGCTCATCTACGTCGCGATTGCGAGCGGTTTGTTCGCCGTCAGTCATTCGCTCGAGGCGCAGGGCGATGCGGCGCCATACGCGGCGGCGGGTGTTTCAAGCGAACGTCTGCAATATCATCTTACAGCATTTTTGATGCTGCTCGGCGCACTCGGGTTTTTTATTGCCGCCGGCTTTTCCATCTTTCGCCGCGCGCCGCCACCTCAGCTGCGGTAGTCGCCGTTGATCTCAACGTAGCGCTTGGTCAGATCGCACGTGTACATGCGCGCGCGCCCTGAGCCGGCGCCGACGGTGACACCGATCTCCAACTCCGAATTTTTCATGTACGCGCTCATCGCCGCCTCGTCGTAGTCGGCGCTCACCATGCCGTGACGCGCCGCATAAAGATCACCGAACCGCACCGCGATCATGTCGCGTGTCACCGGCTGGTCGCTGCGACCGATCGCCATGACGATGCGCCCCCAGTTTGCGTCCTCGCCAGCGATCGCGGTCTTCACCAGCGGGCTTTCGCAGATGGTACGCGCGATCTTCTTGGCGCTCGCATCGTTCGCGGCGCCCTCAACACGCACGGTCACCAGCTTGGTTGCGCCTTCGCCGTCGCGGACGATTTGAATCGCCAGGTCCGCCAGCACCCGCGAAAGCGCGGCGCGGAAATCCGCGAGGCGATTATCTTTCGCGTCCGCGATCGGCGGCACATTGGCTTGGCCCGTCGCAAACAGGAGCACGCAATCATTGGTGCTGCGATCGCCATCAACGGTGATTGAGTTGAAGCTCGCTTCCGCTTCCATCTTCAACAGCGTTTTCAAAATCGGCGCCGAAAGCGCGGCGTCCGTGAACACAAACGCCAGCATCGTCGCCATGTCCGGCGCAATCATGCCGGAGCCCTTGGCGATGCCGGCAATACTCACGGTGACGCCGTCGATCGTACAAGTCGCGCCCGCGCCCTTGGCAAACGTGTCCGTCGTCATAATCGCCGCTGCCGCATCGGGCCACGACACTGGCGCGAGCTTCATCTTCAGCAATGCAGGCGTGATCTTCGCATCATCGAGCACCACGCCGATGACGCCCGTCGACGCCGCCAGCATTTCGCGCGCTTCAACGCCAATCGCGGCGCCAGCTTCGGTCAACGCGCGTTTGCACGCCGCATCGCCCGCGGGGCCCGTGAAGGAATTGGCGCAACCAGCATTCACCAGCATGCCGCGCACGTTGCCGCGCGCGGCGGAGAGCGCCTGTTTGCACCAGTCCGTCGGCGCCGAGCCAACCGCGTTGGACGTAAACACGCCCGCCGCACGCGTGCCGGCCGGGCAGCGCACCAGCAGCAAATCCGGACGCTCGTGCTTGTAAAAACCCGCGCGGCCGATCGCTGCCTCCACCCCGGCAATGACGGGCAGTTCTGGAAAGCGCGCGGGCGCAAGCGGCGAGATTTGATCCATGCGCGCTTCAAAGCGGAGGCGCGCGCCTAAGTCCAGAAAAAGCCGGGACTACGGCGTTGGCGTCGTCGTCGCGCCGCCCGCCGGTGCGGGCGCCGGCGCGTGCTGCACTGGTGCGTTTGCAGGCGCAGTCGGCGCAGGCGGTGGCGTGGTCGAGCCGCCCACAGCGCCGCCCGGACCAGTCGGGAATGGGAACGGTGGCGGCGCTTGACCCGGTGGGTTGGAAACGTCTGGCGCAGGCCGTGTCGTCGTCGGCGTGCTCGACGACGAAGCATCCGGCGGCGCCGTCACTTCGCCCGTCGGCGCCATCGACGTATCGGGCTCGCGCAAGCGTTCGATGCGCGCATCGCGCTCCAAACGCTCTTGAAGTTGGGTGATTTCCTGGAAGCGCAACCAGTCAACGATGCGCGGGCGCAACGTTTCCAGGCTCGGCACGCCGCGCTCGCGACGGTCATCGACCCGGAAGAGGTGCCAGGTGTTGTCAATCTGCAGTGGCCCAATCAGGGTGCCCACGTTGGCGGAATTGGTCGCGTCGCGAACCGCCGGATTGAGGTCGGAAACGGCCGTGAAGCCGAGATCGCCGCCGTCGGCAGCGCTATCACGTTCGGTTGAAAGCTCGAAAGCGAGCGCTTCAAATCTTTCGCCGTTATCGAGCCTTCTTTTGGCCGCGTCGGCAGCCTCTCGTGTGTTGAACTGGATGTGGCGGAGATGGATTTCAGCGCCTTGGCCAAGACGGCTGGCATTCTCGCGGTAGAGACGCTCGATCGCGGCCGGATCGGTCGCGTGTTGGTCGATTTCTTCGTAGATGGCATTGGCCAAAACCAGTTCCCGTGCGTTGTCCAACTGGCGGCGGATGTCGGCTTGGCGGTCAAGGCCCCGAGCTTCAGCTTCCATGGCGAAGAGGCGGGCTTGAATCAGTTCATCGAGCGCTTGGTAGAACGCGTCGGAATTCGCATCGAGGTCTTCGCCTTCATGCATGAATCCGCGTGCAACGGCATGCGCGCGCACGTCTTCGATATAGATCGGCCGGCCGTTGACCGTTGCCGCCACTACCGGATC
>Ga0209023_10004547_pt1 | contig 15726 bp, 17 predicted proteins | sample LakOneMetagenome_FD_187468 | JGI IMG/M metagenome (GOLD analysis project Ga0209023, IMG submission 187468) | Freshwater and sediment microbial communities from Lake Erie, Canada (SPAdes) (version 2) | ecosystem: Environmental > Aquatic > Freshwater > Lentic | place: Lake Erie, Canada... | reverse complement strand
GAGGTACCCGAGCTGGCTCGCCGCGGCCCGCTCCGTCCGGGGACTCGTCGTCGGCGATGCGATCGCCTGCGCCTGTGCCCTTCGCGTCGTCGCCGCAAACCAGGCCGAGGTATCGTCGGGTGCTCATGGAACAGGGAACGTCACTGGCGGTCGAGGTGGAGGCCGTACCCGGCGCGGCGCTGATCCGCCTCACGGGAGAGCTCGATGCCTCCACCGCCCCGCGCCTCGAGCAGATCGGGGCCGAGCTCGTCGCGGCGGGTCATTCCGACCTCGTCATCGATTGCGACGGGCTGTCCTTCTGCGACTCGGGTGGCCTGCACGCCCTGCTCGTCCTCCATGCCGCAGCCGACCCCGATGGGACGGTGACGGTGGCCCGACCCCGGGACGGCGTCGCACGCCTGCTCGCCGTCACCCGGCTCGACGCCTACCTCACGGTCAGTCCGGACCTTCCGGCACCCTGGGCCCCCACCGCCGGCGGAACCTGACCTCCCGACTGGCGGGAATGCGTATCCGCCATGGCGGCGGATAGGGATGGACCATGCCCGCCACCAGTGAACCCCACCGGGCGGGGACCGTCGTGGAGCTGCGGTTGCCGGCCCGGCTCGATCGGGTGCACCTGGCCCGGTGCCTGGTCGTCAGCGTCGCCCAGACATCGGCCGCGCCGTTCGACGACCGCCGGCTCGACGATCTGCGGCTGGTCGTCTCCGAGGCGTGCACCAACGCGGTCGAGGCGCAGGCGCTCGTCGACCGGGATGGGACACCCGGTGTGGGCCGGAACCATCGGGCCGACTCGATCCTCGTGCGCTGCACGCTGCTCGAGGACGGCGTGGCCATCGAGGTCGTCGACCAGGGGCCAGGGCTGCCCGGCCCGGTGATGGCGTGGTTCGAGGCCAGCCCGATCGTCCCCCCGGCCAGCGGGTTCGGCCTCTACCTGATGCGCACGCTGGCCGATTCGTGCGAGATCCGCTCGACCCCGGTCGGCACCACAGCCAGGCTCTGCTTCCTCGGCGCGGCGTGAGCGTCGCGTAGGTGGCGGATCCGTCGGTTCGAGCCCCCGCTAGGTTGCGTCGATGACCGAATCGCCGGGGCTGGGAGACGTCCTGGCCAGGGTGATCGCCGAGACGAGCGACCTGCCGCCGAGCGAGTTGGGTCGGGCCGTCGACATCGTGGGCGACGCCCTTGGCGCGACGAGTGCCCGGGTGCTGATCGCCGACTACTCGTTGGTGTCGTTGCAGGAGCTGGGCCGAAACGGTCCCACCGACCCCCGTGAGGCCATCGACGGTTCACTCGCCGGGCGGGCGTTCGCCCGGGGCGAGCTGGTGGTGGTCGGGTCGGATCCGGCGAGCGTGTGGGTCCCGCTGCGCGACGGAAGTGAACGGCTCGGGGTGCTGGAGCTGACGCACCCGGCATGGTCCGACGACCTGGTGCCAGCCCTCGACGCCGTCGTGCGGGTCCTGGTCCTGCTCCTGATCAGCCTGCGGAGGTACACCGACATCATCCTTCGGGGTCGTCGAGCCAGGCCCCTCTCGCTGGCGGCGGAGATGCAGTGGGACCTGCTGCCGCCCCTCACCGCAGTCGGCTCCGGCGTCTCGTTGAGCGGCATCGTGGAACCCGCCTACGCGATCGGCGGTGATTCCTTCGACTACGCCCTCAACCCGGGACGGGCGGAGTTCGCGATCATCGATGCGGTCGGGCACGGGATGTCGGCCGTCTCGATCTCCGGCCTCGTCATCAACAGCCTTCGCAACGCTCGCCGGGAGGGCCACGACCTGCCGTCGGCCTACCTCAACACGGGGTCGGCCATCCGCGCGCAGTTCGGCAACTCGCTGTTCGTCACGGGCCAGATCGCGTCGCTCGAGCTCGAGACGGGCGAGCTCACGTGGATCAACGCCGGGCACCCGCTTCCGCTCCTGGTTCGAGATGCCAGCTTCGCCGGCGAGCTCGCCTGTCGGCCGTCGCTCCCCATGGGCCTGGGCGGGGAGGTCGTGGAGATGGCGACGGTCCGCCTCCAGCCCGGCGATCGGGTGCTGTTCTACACGGACGGCTCGGTCGAGTCGCGGTCACCCGCAGGCGAGCCCTTCGGGCTGCCACGACTCGTCGACTTCCTCGTGCGCGCGGCGATGGACGGGTTCCCGCCGGCCGAGACCGTCCGGCGCCTGGCGGCCACGCTGATGAGCCACACCGAATCGAACCTGCGTGACGACTCGACGCTGCTGATCGTCGACTACCAGGGCCGCCGCTGACGGGCCGGGGTCAGCGCTGGGACCGGGCGTGGAGGATGAGCGGCGCGAGCGCGCCGGTGAGGGCCTGGTCGAGGATCTCCTGCACGTTGCGGTACACGGCCGCAGCCCCTTCCTCCCGAAGCTCGTGGGCGCTGAACCCGCCGCTCTCGACGGCGATGCAGCCGAGACCGGCGGCCCGAGCCGCTTGCACGTCCCATATCGAGTCGCCGATGACCAGGGTGAGGGCGGGGTCGAGTGCCGCAGCCTGCATGGCCGCTCGGAAGACGTCCGGTGCGGGTTTGGTGGCGCGCACGTCGTCGGCGGTGGTGCACGCCGCGATCTGGTCGTCGCACGCCAGGATCCTGCGCATGGCGTCGAGCTCGTCGGCCGGCGCGGAGGTCGCGAGCACGACGGCCAGGCCGAACGAATCGAGGCGCCGGATCAAGGCGCTGGCGCCGGGGAAGGCGCGTGCCTCGCTGATCAGGGGGCGGTAGCGCTCGGCCCGTTGGGACGAGGCTTCGCTCGAGTCGTGGCCGAGCAGATCCTGGAGAAGCTGGTCGCCGCCCATGCCGACGAGGCGGTGGATGGCGTGCATCGGCGCCCACTCGCCAGCGTCGACGAGCGCGCGCGACCACGCCAGCGCGTGCAGGTAGTTGGTGTCGACCAAGGTGCCGTCGACGTCGAGCAGGACCCCGGCCCGCCCGGATCGCGGCGCTGGAGCCGGCTCGGTCATGGTTCCCGGCCTCAGGAGTGGCGCGGGGCGTCTGGGCGGGGGTGGCCCTGCTCGAACTTCTCGCGCCCCTCGGCCTCGTCGTCGAAGAGCTGCTCGGCCGCGGCGGCGTCCCCGCCCGCTTCCTCGACCGCGCGGTCGGCGACGTCCTGGTCGCGGGCGACGTTCTGCCCGAACCAGTCGTCGACCGTGCTGTTCGGTGGCTCGACGACGCTGCCGTCGTCGTTGGTGATGGGGGTGTCTGCGGTGTCTGACATCGGTTTCCTCCTGGGAGATCTGGATGGGACGGTGAGCCGCCGAGTCGACGGGCGTGGTGCGGTCAGAGCAGCGAGCTGCGTCCGTCGTCCCACGCCCGCAGGATCGAGCGGGCCATGCGTGACTCGACCCGGCTGAGCGCCGCCGCGCCGAAGACGATGTCGCCGGCGAGCTCGGGTTCGTCCTCGGCGAAGAGGGCCACCATCCGCTCGAGGGCCAACGGCCCGTGGTGGGCGTCCGCCTCGACGTGCACCGCGTAGAAGCGCTCCAACGCCGGCAGGTCCCCGAGGCGCCGCGCCGCTGAGAGGTAGCGCCCCATCGGGGTGACCGAGCACATCTCGAACAGCGCCAGGTGGCCCACGAGCGCGCCCCGCAGGCGGCGGTTGAGGCCCAGCATCGAAACCAGGTTGTCGGTCGCCAGGGTCGTCCCCGGCAGCCGATCCACGTAGTGCCCGAACTCGTCGCTGAGCCCCAACTCCCGCATGGCCGCCGCGAAGATCTCGGCGTGGGCTTCGCCCGGCCGGCCCGCGCCGTACTCGTCGGACTGGATCTCGATCATCGCCGACCGCCCCCGGCCCCGCAGTCGGGGGATGGCCCACGTGTGGGAGTCCGCTTCCTTCAGCTGGTACGCGGAACGGTGGATCGCGAACTCGCGCACCTGGTCGAGCGTGCCTTCGGCCTCGATCGTCCGGGCCAGCGGGGGTCCGGCCCACCGGGCGATCACCCGCAAGGCCACGCACGGGTCCGTCGGCAGCGTCGAGGGCGAGTGCTCGTCGCGCAACGCCGCCTCGAACCGGGCTTCGAGGTCGGATCGGAAGGCCAGCGTCTGCAGGTCCCACTCCGCGTCGTCGGCGATCGCGTCGAAGCCGTGGTGGTGGAGCTCGTAGCAGCACCAGAGCGCGAGCTGGAAGTCGTCGTCACGAAGCACGTCGATCGACCCGTCGAGGGGCGTCAGCAGCGGCGCACCATCGGCGAGGTGCGCGAACAGCGATCGGGTCAGGGGCCCTCGTGGTGCGGGCAGCAGTGGCGCGGTGGCCGTGGCCCGAGCAGTTCCGGTACGCATGCTCACGCCCTACCCGAGACGGCCGAGCCCAACCCGCCCCGCGCGTGTCACGCGGATACCCCGTCGGCCGGCTCGGCGCGCAGGAGGGCGAGGCTGTGGGCGGCCACCAGGTAGGAGCCGGTCACCGCGTCGGAGTGCTCGGTCGCCGGCGACACGGTGTCGAGCTCCAGGGCCCAGGTGCTCGCGAGCTCGGCCGGGAGGGTGAACTCGACCGGTTCGTCGTGGGCGTTGAACAGCAGCAGGAAGCTGTTCCCCGCGACCCGCTCGCCGCGGGCGTCGGGGTCGGGGATGGCGTCGCCGTTGAGGAAGATCGCGATCGACCGGGCGAACCCCGAGTCCCAGTCCTCGTCGGACATGGCTTGGGCGTCCGGGCGGAACCAGGCGATGTCGGCGACACCGTCGCCGTGGAGGGCTCGGCCCTGGAAGTACCGGCGTCGGGAGAAGACCGGCTCCTCCCGGCGCAGCTCGATCAGCCGCCGGCTGAAGGCCAAGAGGTCCTGGTCGGCCGCCTCCCAGTCGTACCAGGAGATCTCGCCGTCCTGGCAGTAGGCGTTGTTGTTGCCCTCCTGGGTCCGGGCGATCTCGTCGCCGCCCAGGAGCATGGGGATGCCCTGGGAGAGGAGCAGCGTGGCCAGCAGGTTCCGGCGTTGGCGGTGGCGCAGCTCGACGACCTCGGGGTCGTCGGTCGGGCCCTCGACGCCGCAGTTCCACGACCGGTTGTGGCTCTCGCCGTCGTGGTTGTCCTCGCCGTTGGCCTCGTTGTGCTTCTCGTTGAACATGGTGAGGTCGGCCAGCGTGAAGCCGTCGTGGGCGGTGACGAAGTTGACGCTGGCCGTCGGGCGGCGGCCGTCGGACTCGTACAGGTCGCTGCTGCCGGTGAAACGGGAGGCGAACTCGGCGAGCGATGCGGGTTCGCCGCGCCAGAAGTCGCGGACCGTGTCGCGGTACTTGCCGTTCCACTCCGACCAGAGGGGCGGGAAGTTGCCCACCTGGTAGCCCCCGTCGCCGAGGTCCCACGGCTCGGCGATCAGCTTGACCCGACCGACCACGGGGTCCTGCTGGACGAGGTCGAAGAAGGCGCTCAGCCGGTCGACCTCGTGGAACTGGCGGGCCAACGATGCGGCGAGATCGAAGCGGAACCCGTCGACGTGCATCTCGGTGACCCAGTAGCGCAACGAGTCCATGATCAGCTGGAGCACGTGGGGGTGACCGACGTTCAGGCTGTTCCCGGTACCGGTCGTGTCGTAGTAGAAGCTCGGGTCGTCGCCGACCAGCCGGTAGTAGGCCGCGTTGTCGATTCCCTTCATCGACAGCATCGGGCCGAGGTGGTTGCCCTCCGCGGTGTGGTTGTAGACGACGTCGAGGATGACCTCGAGGTTCGCGTCGTGGAGGGCCTTGACCATGGCCTTGAACTCCTGGACCTGTTGCCCGTCCTGCCCCGACGACGAGTAGTCGCCGTTGGGGGCGAGGAAGCCGATCGAGTTGTAGCCCCAGTAGTTGCGGAGGCCGCGTTCCACGAGGTGCGCGTCGTGCACGAAGTGGTGGACCGGTAGGAGCTCGACGGCCGTCGCGCCGAGGCTGGTCAGGTGCCCGATGGCCGCCGGGTGGGCCAGACCGGCGTAGGTGCCGCGCAGCTCCTCGGGGACGTCGGGGTGGGTTGCGGTGAACCCCTTGACGTGGGTCTCGTAGATGACCGTCTCGTGCCACGGCCGTTGCGGCGCCCGGTCGTTGCCCCATTCGAAGTACGGGCTGATGACGACCGACCGCGGGACGTGGGGGGCGCTGTCGGCCCGGTTCACCTCGGCGTCGTCGTCGTCGAAGAACCGGTCGAACACCGCCTCGTCCCAGTCGACGGCGCCGTCGATGGCCTTCGCGTACGGGTCGAGGAGCAGCTTGGCCGGGTTGCACCGCTGGCCGGACGCAGGATCCCACGGTCCGTGCACGCGGTACCCGTACCGCTGGCCGGGGCCCACGTTCGGCAGGTAGCCGTGCCAGCAGTAGGCATCGACCTCGGTGAGCTCGATCTGTTCCTCGGTCCCGTCCTCGTCGAAGAGGCAGAGCTGGACCCGCTCGGCGACGGAGGAGAACAGGCAGAAGTTCGTCCCGACGCCGTCGTAGGTGGCGCCGAGCGGGAAGGGTTGGCCGGGTTGGACGAGCAAGAGAGGTGCTCCGTGAGGGTGGTGGACGATCGACGAGGAGTCAGGCGGCGAGGCGCCGCCACGAGACCGATCGGCCCGGTGCCTCACGTCGGGTGGGCGTCCCGCCTACCCGTGGACCCCGCCGCCAACCGATGTCCCGACCGGTTTCCGCACCGCCGGACGGGGGCAGGCGGCCGGCCATGACACCGCCATCCTCGGCCGGCACCGCCGCGCGGGGTCGGGTCCTCGTCGGGTGTTCGGGGTGGGTCTACCGGGACTGGCGGGGCGTGGTCTACCCGCCCGAGTTGCCCCAGCGTTCCTGGTTCGAGCGCTACGCGACGTTGTTCGACACCGTCGAGATCAACAACACGTTCTACCGATTGCCCCGGCCCGAGGCGGTGGAGCGATGGGCCGAGCAGGCCCCCGATGGCTTCATCTACGCGGTCAAGGTCGGGATGTTCGGCTCCCACCGCATGAAGCTGCGCGATGCGGCGTCCTGGTTGCCGAACCACCTGGACCGGGTGCGGCGCTTGGGTCCCCACCTCGGCCCGAACCTGGTGCAGCTCCCGCCCCACTGGCACCGCAACATCGAGCGCCTCGACGAGTTCCTCAGCGCCGCCCCACGATCGCAGCGGTGGGCGGTCGAGCTGCGCGACCCGTCGTGGTTCCACGACGACGTGTACGCGGTGCTCGCCCGCCACGGCGCTGCGCTCTGCCTCCACGACCTGGTTCCCGACCACCCGAAGATCCTCACCACCGACTGGACCTACGTGCGGTTCCACGGGCCCCGTGCGATCGACGACCCGTACCACGGCCGCTACACCGGGCGGAGGCTGTGGCGGATGGCCGGGCTGCTGGGCACCTGGGCCGACGCGGGAGTCGACCTGTACTGCTACTTCAACAACGACTTCGACGGGCACGCGGTGGCCGACGCCACCTGGCTGCGCGCCCGACTACAGCCGTGAGGGCCTAGGCCCGGGTGGCCCGCTTCGCCGTCTTCTTCGCGGTGCCGGTGGCCTCGCGGGCCTGGGATGCCCCTTGCTTCGTCGCCTTGCGGACTGCCGGCTTGGCCTGCTTCGCGGCGCTGGTGGCCTTGCGGGCGGCCGGCTTCGCCTTCGCCTTCGCGCTGGCGGAGCGGCCTGACTTGCCCGCCCCACGGGAGCGCTTCGAGCCGGTCACCTTGGCGATGACGTCTTGGACCGCAGAGCGTCCCTCTTCGGCGAGGTCGCCGGCCGCGTCGCGGACCCGGTCGACCATGCCGGCCGCCGTGCCGACCACCAGGTTGCCCGGAGGCGTGTCGGGCGAGCGCGGGTGCGGGTGGGTCGGGGCGACGGCCTTGGCCTTCTCCATCGCTTCGCCGAGGTCGCTCAACGCCGTTCGGCCGAGTTCCTTGCGGACCTTCGGGAAGTAGTCGCCCTCCTCTTCCTCGACGTGGTGGCGGACGTTCTCGATCAGCACGGTGACCTTGGCGGTGAACCGCTCGTCCCTCGGGTCCATGCCGTCCAGCTCCGAGAGGACCCACTTCACGATGTGGTGCTCCTCGAGGCTCTCCAGGGCGATGTCCTCCACCGTCGGCACGGTGGCCCGGGTGACCGGGTAGAAGAGCTGTTCTTCGATGGCAGCGTGCTGGGCCAACGCGGCGATGATCCCGTCGACGACGGTCCGCTTCTCGGTGTAGGCCTTGTCGCCCGCCGCCTCGAACCGCTTGAACAGCTTCTCGACCGAGCGGTGGTCTTCTTTGAGCAGAGTGATTGCGTCCATCGTCGGGCCCTACCCGGGCCGGCGAAACCGAACCACAGGGCTCCTTCCGGCCCGCGATCGATCGAGCACGTCGGTTGAGAACGGCGCGGGGAGGTAGGCGGTCGGGACAGGGGCGACCACCGTCACCCCCGCACCAGGAGGCACCCCCATGGCCCGAGAACCCGTCCTCGCCGGCGAACTCCCTGCCGATACCCCGGTCGGCACCCGTCGTCGTCGCACCCCCGTCCTGCCACTGCTGCTCGCGATCGTCGTGGTCGTGATCGTGGTGGGTCTGGTGCTGCACAGCCGCCACCCCTCGAACGCCAAGGCCGACGCGAAGGTCGCCACGTGCACGGGCGGCGCCACGAGTGCGAAGCCGACCGCCACGGGGCAGATCGTCAACCCGACCAGCAAGGCCAGCACCTACGTCGTCCGGCTCCGGTTCAAGGACGCCCAGGGGAACGCCGTGTCGAACGGGATCGCCTCGGTGAACAACGTCAAGAGCGGTGCCACGGCGAAGTGGCAGCTCACCGGGGACACCTCCGCCAAGGGCCCCGTCACCTGTGAGATCACCGGTGTCACGCGTACGCACCTGCCCGGCCAGTAGTGGACCTGGCGACCAGCTCGATCGGCGTGGAGGAGGAGTTCTTCGTCGTCGACGCCGAGACCGGCCGGCTGCGGCCCGACGGCCGTGAGGTCATCGACGGCGCCCACCACTTCGAAGACGACCAACTCGACGTGGAGCTCAGCCGGTCGCAGGTGGAGAGCGGCACGGCGGTGTGCCGTGACCTCGACGAGCTGCACCTGTCGCTCACCTCGCTCCGTCGTCGGCTGCGCGTCGCGGCCGACGACGTCGGCTGCCGGATCATGGCTTCGGGCACCCACCCGTTCGCCCACTGGTCCGAGGACGGTGGGGTCTCGGCGAAGGACGAGTACCGGTACCTGGAGTCGATGTACGGGCAGCTCACCGACGAACAGGTCGTGTGCGGCTGTCACATCCACGTCGGCGTCGACGACCCCGAGCTGGCGATCCAGATCATGAACCGGGCGCGGGTCTACCTGCCGCTGTTCGTCGCGCTGGGCGCCAACTCTCCGTTCTGGCTGGGCGACGACACCCGGTACGCGAGCTACCGCACCCAGATCTTCCACCGCTGGCCGACGTCGGGGATCCCCGAGGAGTTCTCCTCACGGGCGGAGTACGACGAGCTCGTGGCGTTGATGCACCACACCAAGACGATCGACCAGCCGGCCCGCATCTACTGGGACCTGCGTCCGTCGGTCCGTTACCCGACCCTGGAGTTCCGAGCGTGCGACGTCCAGGTCAGCGTCGAGCACTCGGTGGCGTTGGCCGGCCTGGCCCTGGCCCTGGTGGAGACCTGCGGTGACGCCTCGCGGCGCGAGGAGTCGACCGACCCGATGCGCCCCGAGCTGCTCCGAGCGGCGTTGTGGCGGGCATCTCGCTTCGGCCTCGACGAAACCCTGCTCGACGTGGTGGACCGACGCTCGTCGCCGGCCGACGAGGTCATCCGGTCGTTCCTCGGCCTGCTCCGGCCGGCGCTCGAGGCGCGCGACCACTGGGACCGCGTGTCGCAGACGGTCGATGAGCTCCTGGGCGGCGGTGGCGGCGCCCGGCAGCAGCGTGCCGCCTACCGCCGTCGCGGCGAGATCGGCGACGTCGTCGACGTCGTGGTCGACCACGCGATCACCGCGTAGGTGGACAGCCGGCCGGGAGGCGGTCCGCGCCGTTCTGGGATCGGCCCCCGGGAGCGGGCGGCGCTGCGGCTCCAGCTCCTCGGCGAGTTGGACCGCGTGCGTGGCCAGGTCGCGGGCTTCCGCTCGACCCTCGACGGGCTGCTGGCCGCGGCCGACCTCGAACCGCCCGACGACGAGCACGACCCGGACGGCACCACCGCGTACGAACGCGCGCAGGTGGCGTCGCTCCTCGCCGAGGCCGACCGTCGCGCGTCTGCCCTCGAGCAGGCGCTTGCGTCCATCGACGAGCCTGGATTCGGCATCTGTGGGGGATGTGGGGAGCCCATCGGCGTCGAGCGGCTGCAGGCCGTCCCGGGCACGGAACGTTGCGTGCGCTGCGCCGGCGCCGGCCGTTGACCCGAGGGGCGACGCGGCATTCGAGTCCGCTACCACGCCGACCGTCGGGCCGCCCATGGCCCTGCAGCGGCCCGGCCGGTCATTGGTGACCCACGGCGCCGGGGCCCGGGACTTAGGGCCCTACTGCACCCGGCCGGCGTTCTGGAGGCTGGTGCGATGCCAGTCCGATGCAGGACCCCCGACGAGCAGGGTGCGCTCGTTCCACCCGTCAGGTGCGACAGGGGCTCACCACTCCTGGACACAGGGGGCATCGGCGACGGCGGATGAGGCGACGACCGCTGTGGCTCCGGTCCGGTACGAGCGGGCCCGAGCACCGAGACGGCGGAGGTGGCATGGCCGACGCCGCCGATGACCCCCGGGCCGCGCCGTTCACCTATCGGACCGCAATGGACCACGGGACCTCGGCGGTCGTCACCGTCGCCGGCGAGCTCGACGTCGTCACCTCGCCCCGGCTCGAGGCGGCGCTGCTCGAGCTCGTCGAGGGTGGCATCCGACGCCTCGTGCTCGACGTGAGGGGCCTCACGTTCGTCGACTCGACAGGACTGCGCGGCCTCGTGATGGTCATGCGGGCCCGGGATGACATGGAGCTCGTGCTGAGGAGCGTGCCGGAGCGCCTCGGCACGCTGCTCTCGATCACCGGCCTCGACGCGGTGTTCACGCTCGAGTGACGTAGCGGTTCGCCGACCGAGCGCGTCGCAGAGGTCGCGCCGTCGGGACCTGTCAGGTCACGGCAGTTGTTTGCTCCCGGCGAGGGGGCGGTAGGCGTTGCGGGTGACGGTTTCCGATCGGGTTCGTGTCGCGCTCGCTTCCGGTTCCGCCCTTCCGTGAGCCGGGTCGTCGCCGGCCGCTATCGCCTGCTCGAGGTGCTCGGCCGCGGTGGGATGGGCGAGGTGTGGCGGGCCACGGACGACGTCCTGCACCGGTCGGTCGCGGTGAAGATCCTCGAGCCGGATCGGACCGGCCACACGGTGGTCGTCGCCGACGCGCGCGATCGGTTCATCCGGGAGTGCCGACTCGCCGCACGGCTCAACCATCCCAACATCGTGAGCGTGTTCGACGCGGGCGAGGACGCGAACGGCGCCTTCCTGGTGATGGAGTGCCTGCCCGGCCCCACGTTGCGGGACCGCATCGCGGCGGGCCCACTGTCCGACGGTGAGGCCCGGCGCCTCGGCCTCGATGTCCTCGCGGCGCTCGGCGCAGCGCACGAGGCGGGCATCGTCCACCGCGACGTCAAGCCTGCCAACGTGCTGAACGACGGCGCCGACGGATGGAAGGTGGCCGACTTCGGCATCGCCAAGGGCATCGGCCGGGCCGACGACCTCACGCGGACCGGCCAGGTCCTCGGAACCCTGCGCTACCTCGCTCCCGAACGCCTGGCCGGCACCGCGGCGACGCCGGCCAGCGACCTCTACAGCGTGGGCGTGATCCTCCGCGAGGCCCTGAGCGGGCGGGCCGATGCCCACCGTGCGATCGACGACGTGGCGAACCGGGCCATGCACCCCGACCCGGCCCAACGGTTCGCCAGCGCCGAGACCATGGCCGCCGCGCTGTGCGAGGCGCCGGTCACCGCGCCACTCGGCGTATCGAACGGACCGGCCGTGACGACCGACCTGCCGACTGGTGGCGGCGCCGCGACCGCGGTCCTTCCCACCCTCGGGCCGCCTCGTCGCCGCCGGCGGGGGTGGGTCGCTGCGCTGTGCGGAGCCATGCTCGCCGCGTCGATCATCGCGGCCGTGCTCGCGGTCACCACGCGCTCGAACCCACCGCCGCAGCGGGTCAAGACCAGCCCGCCGAGCGGCGCCACGTCCGCCCCGGCGGCGACGACCACCCCGGCCTCCGCCACGGCGTCGACGGGCTCGCCGACCGTCATCACCGCTACCTCCTCGCCCGCGACCGCCCCGCCGGCGACCGGCCCGCCCACGAAGCCGCACAAGCCCCCGCACGGCCACCGGCCCCACAAGAACCGTTGAGAACTCGTCGTCGCCGTAGCCGGCAGCGCGCTCCCGCGGACGCTCGGGGGCCGTATGGCGAGACCTGAGGACCTCACGCTCCTCGCGCTGCTCGCCGAGCGAGAGGCCGACGGAGGGGCGCTCACCCGGGTCGACCTGTTCGCCGCCCCGATCCCGGGGGTCCGGGACCCGGCGGAATCCCTTGCCCGGCTGGCCCTCGACGGCTTGGTCGAATCAAGATCCAGCACCGCCCATGGCGTGCCGCGGCTGTTCGTCACCGATGCCGGTCACTGGGCCCTGGAACCGCACAACCCGGCCTGACGTCGGCGGATGGGGAGCGTCAGCTCACCAGGCGACGGCACTCACGGTTGGATGAGGCCGGTCAGTACGGACAGGTCGACGGTGGCTGGCGCCACTGCCTGGTCGTAGTAGGCGGGCGAGGCGAAGAGCTGCTGGTTGACGGCGCGGACATCGTCACCAGCCGCGAATCGCCCGAGCCAGTAGGCGTCCTGGGCGAGGGTGGCATCGGCGCCGAGCGCAAAGTAATAGGCGTCATCGATCTGCAGGGCACGGGCCTCGGGGCTGGCCGCGATCTCGGCGGCGACCGTCGCCCGGGACCGTCCGAGTGCGAGTTCGCGGAGGCGGATGGCGAGCTCGGGCGGCGTGGGCTCTCGTTGGACCTGCTGGGTGGTGGCCACGACGATGAAGTTGGTCGGCGTCGAGCCGACGGCCCGGTAGAGCGCGTCCGATCCGAGGAGCTGTGAGGAGAGGTGCTCGAGCGTGCTCTTCGGCCGATGCAGGTAGGCGACCCAGCTGGCCCGACGGGCCGCGGTGGGCGTCGTCCGCAGGATCCGGGAGTAGTACTGATCGACCAGCTGGCCGAGCGCCTCGGTCGAGGTGGCGATGGACCGGACGAAGGCCGCTCGACCGTGACGCTTGACGGCGAGCTGCCACGACGTGCTCTCGGTCGGGGTGGGCGTCCGCCCCAGCAGGTCGTTCGAAACCGCATCGACGTAGCGTTCGGCGTCGGGGACCATCCGGAGGCGCCCGCAGGCGATGCCGGGCCCGGCGTCACCGCTCAGCTTCGTCTGCGCATCGGGGCCGGCGGTCGTCGCTCCGTCGGCGGTGTAGCGGTCTGGGATGTTGGCGGCGTTGTCGGCGTCGCGCTGGACGACGACGGCGGCCCCGTCGCCGCTGAGCAGCGACTCGACGGTCGGCCCGACCGCCTCGGCGAAGACGGTGGCGGTGCCGTCCCGACCGACGATCAGGTTGGGGAGGGAGCTGGCCACCACGTGGTCGCCGGCGGATGCGAAGTCGGGTGGCGTACAGGCCCCGACGGTGTGGATCTGCAGCCCGTGCACCCCCGGTGGCAGCCCGTGGACGTCCAACGAGACGACCACCCCGCCGCCGTTGTTCGCGATCAGGCCCACGATCCCGACCGGGTGGCCACCCTGGTCGACGAGATCGGCTCGGCCGAGGTCGGTGCCCTTCGGACCGGCGGCGCGGCTCCGGAGCCGGGAGAGCGAGTGGCTGATCCCGACCGCGGTGGATCGCTCGGGGGCCGCCAGCGGCACGAGGCCGGTCAGCCCGCCGAGACTGCTGTCGAAGCTGTGGACCTTCACCGTCCCGCACAGGATTCCGGCACCGGCGTCGCCGGTGGCGGTCGTTGCGGCATCCGGCCCGGCCCCGGTGGCCGAGCGGTACCGGTCCGGCACGTTGGCGAGGTTGTCGGGCAGTGCGTGCAGCACCAGGGACAAGCCCTTGCTGGCGGTCAGGTGAGCGAGCCCGATCGACCCGATGGTCTCGATGCTCAGGACAGTCTTCGTCGGACCGGCGCTCACGCCCGGCAGGACGACCGATCGAATCGGGGCGACCGTGCCGAACGGGCTGCGACACGAGCTCGTCGGGTGCAACTGCAACGCGTGGACCCCCGGCGCGACGCCCGCACCGAGCACCTCGACGGTCGTCGTGTGACCGTCGTCGAGCAGGAACGCGGTTCCCCTCGTGCGCCCCTGCGCGTCCTTCAGGACCACGGACGCGAGCGCGGTGGTGGGCGCGGACGCCCCAGCCGGAGCCACGCCCAGCGACGCAGCCAGCGTCACCACCACCGTCGCCCGGACGGCCAGTCGGCACACTCTCGTCATCCCACCGCTCCTCTGCACCCGCCGGTTGCGCCCGACCTTGCCATGCTCCGCAGCCTCCCGTGGCCCCGGACCTGACGTCCCGCACCCTAGGCCGGTTCGCGGCATTTCGCCGGGTCGACCTCCCGCATCCGTCGCATCGACGGCGTTGCACCCGAGACCCTCCCGTCCTGGGTGGGTGTGTGGCAGCCTCCCCGGGTGGTCCCTGATCCTCGAGTGTCCTACTGGGACGAGCAGGCTCGACGCTTCGACGAGGAGCCAGATCATGGTTTGCGGGATCCGGAGACCCGGCTGGCATGGTCGACGCTGCTCGAGTCCTTCCTCCCGCCTGGGCCCGCAACCATCGGGGACGTCGGGTGCGGCACCGGATCCGTGTCGGTCCTGCTCAGCCGCGAGGATCGACGGGTGGTCGGGCTCGACTTCTCAGCGGCCATGGTCGCCGCAGCCACCGCGAAGGCGAATCGGTCCGACGCTCCCGCCCTGTTCTGCATCGCCGACGCCTCTCGGCCGCCGTGGACGGAGGGACGGTTCGATGTGATCGTCGTCCGACATGTGTTGTGGGCCGTGGACGACGCCGATGCGGCAATCGAGGCATGGTGCCGCTTGCTCGTTCCGGACGGGGTGCTCCTGCTCATCGAAGGCCACTGGGGCGAGGTGGGCATCACCGCGCTCGAGGCCGAGGGGATCGTGCGTCGACACCGTGGTGAGGCGGTCGTCCACCGCCTCGACGACCCGGTCCTGTGGGGCGGCCCCATCTCGGATGAGCGCTACCTCATCGCGATTCGGTGAAGAGTGCTACCCGCCGCATCGCACAATGCCTCGCGGCCGTCAGGGACGTGCGAATGACCAAACGGGCTTGATGTCATGCTCGCCTGCCTTGAGGTCGAGCGAGTCGAGAGCGGGCTCGACGATCTCGGACCAGAACGCCGAGAACCCGTCCTCGCTGCCGAACACCTCGAGGATCATCAACCCGGAGCCATCGGGATGACCCACGTGTGCCATGAGCCCTGGCGGAGGTCCGCCAGCGCGTCCGATGTTCTCGCCGATTGCCTGGTCGAGCCGATCATGGGTCGCTCTATCGACTCCGTCTACCAAGGTCCGCACCACGACAGCCATGTCGAAAACGCTACTCCACGTTCCGGCGTCACGATCGGGCTCGACGGTCGTCCATGGCACGTCGAGCGGATCCTCACTCGGGGCACCGCCGTACGTGCTGAATCGCCCGCGCCGCCAGCGTTGCCGCGGGTCAGAGGACGGGTGATGGTTGAGTTGGCTTGTAGGCGGGATTCTGTTCCCGGGTCCCTTGCGGGGGTCCCGTTCGGTGACCATCCATCTGTGCGGCCCACCTGAGGCGTGACGGGCGGGCAGCCCTGCCTCTG
>Ga0209023_10004545_pt1 | contig 15729 bp, 11 predicted proteins | sample LakOneMetagenome_FD_187468 | JGI IMG/M metagenome (GOLD analysis project Ga0209023, IMG submission 187468) | Freshwater and sediment microbial communities from Lake Erie, Canada (SPAdes) (version 2) | ecosystem: Environmental > Aquatic > Freshwater > Lentic | place: Lake Erie, Canada... | reverse complement strand
CCTCGCAGGCGGAGCCATCGCGATCTCGGTGAGCACCTTCCTGTTCAGTCGTCTGGGTTCGTGGGCACAGCCTTTGGCTGCAACCGTCACGCTGTTGTGCGCCATCGTTGCCGAACTGACCATCACCGGACCGTTCGATCCTGCCGACGCGGCGTTCACCGTGGCCGGAGCGATGCTCGTGACCGGCCCGGTCTCGACTCGTTCCGCACAGGCGCATCGGTGGCATGCGGTCGGTGCGGGTGCGGGATTGCTCGCACTGGCGGTCTTCTACCACTACGGGATCCGGTGGGGACCGTGACCGGGCAACCGGACACCCCACCATCCCCCAACGCCCAGCACGAGACGGCAACCGGCGGCGCACCCCACAGCCAACGTGGACGCCGCCAGTCAGGACGTGCCGGGCGGGCCCGGCCATACCTCGTCCGAGGCGTGCTCAGCGTGATCACCATCGCGTTCGGAGTGTGGGCTGGTCTGCAGTGGTCGCTGATCTCGGTGAACACCGACAACCGCATCTCCCAAACCTCCTGGGCCGAGGAAGGCCCCGCCTTCAAGGTCCTCATCTTGCACGGTGGTCGCACCCTGACCATCGACGACGGCCTACTCACGCGGCTGGGCGGCCCCAACGCCGTGATCGGTAAACGGCTGCAAACCAAGTCGCTCTCCACCACCGCGCGCATCGATGACCGAACCATCGGGCTCCGGTGGTCGGCCACCGCAACCAAGGCGGTCGTGGTCCTGGCCCTATTGTGCGCCATCGGGGCGTGGCGAACGCGTGCAGCATTCTCACGGGTCGACGAACGTCGATGAAGTTGACCGACAAACAGGGACCGCCCGTGCGGTCAGCGCTGGCACGACCGAGAACTTCCAACATCATGAACACCCCCTACGATGTCTGCGCTGAGCGCCGACCGCATGAACAGTTGCGCCGCTCGAACCAGTTCCGAGTCTCAATTTTCTGAAGGTGCCAGGAGCCAGCAATGCCCAACTCCGACATTTCCGATGCACCGAAGCCGGCCGTTCCTCCCACCGGCATTCCGGCCGCAAGTCGCCGGCGCGCCGATATTCAAGGACTGCGAGCGATCGCCGTTTTGATGGTCGTGTTTTTCCACGCTGGTCTGCCGCTATCTGGCGGATTCATCGGCGTCGATGTCTTTCTAGTCATCTCGGGGTTCGTCATCACCAGCATGCTGCTCCCTCGACTGGAGACAAGCGGGCACCTGAACTTCAGGGACTTCTACACGCGCCGGATCCGCCGACTGCTTCCAGCTCTCTCGGTGTTGATTGTGATCATTGCCGCCAGTTCGGTATTCCTGCTGAGCCCACTCGGCCCACAGGAATCGACTGCAAAGACAGGAATCGCCGCATCCATATTCTCCGCAAACACCTATCTCATCAGAGCCGGCAATGGCGGCTACTTCGCCCTTTCAGCCGACACGAATGCGCTGCTGCACACGTGGTCACTCTCGGCTGAAGAGCAGTTCTATCTCTTCTTTCCTGCGTTCCTGGTGGCGTGCTGGCTACTTCTAGGCAAGCGTCATACCGAACGTCGCCATGAGAGGCACCGACTTGTCTTACCAGTACTCATCGTCACCGTGGCGTCATTCTTCCTCTCGCTACTCCTCAGCCGAAGTGCTCCCGGCAGCACTGGTGCCCTAGCGGCATTCTTCTCCTCACCCACACGAGTCTGGGAGTTCGGAGCCGGCGCCACCCTCGCGATCGCAGCACCCTTGATGCCCCGTCTCGGCCGCACAACTGGATCTGCCTTTGGAGTCGTTGGCCTGATCATCCTCCTCGTGACCGCTCGCACGCTGACGGGATCGGAACCATTTCCCGGTCTTGTTGCACTGCTTCCGGTCACAGGCGCCTGCCTCCTCCTCATGGGCGGGTTGGGGGCCAACAACCCGGTCAAAACGGCACTCGGAGCTGGCCCCCTCGTGTGGCTCGGTGACCTTTCCTACAGCTGGTACCTGTGGCATTGGCCCCTCATCGTGTTCGCTGGCGCTCTGTGGCCGACGAGTTCGGTCGCTCCGCCAGCGGCAGCACTGATTGCCCTCCTTGCCGCGTGGATCTCCTACCACGTGATAGAAGATCCGATTCGCTTCAATGAGCGTTTCAGTGGTCGGCGAGTGGTACTTCTTTTTGTCGCTTGCATCATTCTCCCGATCATCGCGTCGATGGGATTACTGCTCACCAACCGCATCATCACGCGCTCGAGCGTGGTCGAACGATACGCCGAAGCGCTGCGACCTCACCTTGACAACATCAATGGGTGCGATAGAGGCCAGCCGATCGGCGACGGTCTTCCGTCTGAATGCACCCAAACGGTTGCGAATCCCTTGGGCACGGTGGTTCTGGTCGGCGATTCAAATGCTGGCCAGCTGACGGAGGGAGCGGCAGAGGCCGCAAACCGCGCCGGCTACGACTTCACCGTTTCGACTCTCCCGAGCTGTCCATTCGCGAATGTCGAGCTCATGAGTTCCCCTGCCCAAGATGAACAGTGCCGTCACTACGTGACGACGATGACCGAGAGCCTCAAGGTTATAGATCCCGCCCTCGTGATCATCGCTTCGACTGCATCCCAGAACATCAACAGCGACCTTGCCTTCATGGATCCAGCGACGGGTAGTCCGACGACGACCCCCGCCAAGAAGGCACAGCTTTGGCAGGCGGGCCTGAGCTCGCTACTCGACGACTTGGGACGGGACGGCATACATACAGTGGTTGTGCATACGCTGCCTCACCTCGACAATGTCGAACCTCGTACGTGTCCCGCAATTCGGATCTTCTTCAATCAGGCATCGTGTGCCGCTGGTGTCGACCGCCACTCGATTGAGACTCAGCAACGCCTGGCTCGCGAAGCAGAAGTGAGAGCCATTGCGTCCACACCCACGGCATCCGGGGTGGACTTCACCGAGGACCTCTGCTCTGCGGTGATCTGCCGGCCATACCGTCACGGCGTCTGGCTTCATCGCGATCACAACCACATCACCGTCGACGGTTCGCTCCAACTTGCCGACCATTTCCGCCAGGTGATCAGCGACCACGCTACGTAACACAATCGATGCGGACTTCCGACGGCGCGGGCGTCGATCAGTCGTGCTCCGACCGCTGCTTGATCTCGGATATGACTGCACGGAACTTGCCACTCGCCGTCCGCGGAATGGACTCCACTCGGAGGACCCGCACCGCCACCTCGCCGACACGGTGCTGGAGGCGGTTGACGATCTCGGACTCGTCGGCGTCATCGAAGCCGTCGTCGGCAACCACGAGGACCCGGAACCGGTCGACCGCTTCCTGCACCACCTGCGCCTCTCGTACTTGGTCCATTCCGACGAACACTCCGTGGAAGCGCACCAGCTGACGCCCGTCGGGGCCGACCACGACGTCTTCGACCCGACCGTTCACTTCGGCGATGACCGGCATCGCTCGCCCACAGCGGCACGGGTCCGGCGCCCACGTGGCCAGATCACCGATCCGGTAGCGGATCAGCGGCTGGGTCCGCCGCATGAGACCGGTAGCAACCACTTCGCCGACCTCCCCCGGGTCGACCGGTGAACCGTCGGGGCGAAGGATCTCGACGACGCCGCCGTCGGGGCTCACGTGCAGCGAGCCCTCGGAGCACTCCGACGCAAGGAAGCAGTTCTCCACCGCTGCGTACTCCTCGAAGACAGGGCAGCCGAACGCGGCACCGATCTTCTGGCGCATCGCATCGGTGAGCTTCTCGCTCGTGGTGATCACGGCGCGGAGCGACAGCGGTTCCAGGCCCGCGTCGAGGATGAACCCTGCGAGCAGCGCGAACGACACCGCATAGCCCGTCGCCCACTCGATCTTGTGGCGGCGGAAGGCTCGCAGGTACGCCTCTGCGGTATCGGGTCGTACGTGGAACGCCGAGAGGTAGATCTGACGCTCCGCGGCGTTGAACCGGTAGAAGGGGCCGTCGCTGCCGGGGTCCGGCTCGACCATGCGACCCGAGAACGTGGCCCGAGGGAACCGGAACGACGTCCCTGCCCAGCCGGCGGACCGGACCTCCCGTATCGCCATCGACGTGCGCAGCTCGGCCGTCGTCCAGATGGTCGTGATGGGGGTGCCCGAGCTGCCAGAGGTGAGGAACTTGCGCGGGCGGCGGGGTCGGAGCGTGGGGTCCACGAACTGTTCGGGGCCGGCACGCAACGGCTCCTTGTCCAGCAACGGCAGCTCAGAGAGTTGGCCGGCGACGCCAGCGGAGCGTTGCTCAGCGGTGTAGTTGTCGCGGTAGTGCGGGACCCGTTGCACCGCACCGGCGGTGAGCTCCGTGACGGCACGGTCGGTCCATGCCTTCCAGTCCGTAGTCCCCCAGCGATCGCGGCGTTCGAACTCGCGAACCGCCGAGCGGTAGCCCGGCCCGAACCGTGCCCACATCCAACTGGTTCCGAACGCCGTGACGGCGGCGTGCTGGGCGGTCAGCGGCATGCGGGCGTAGAGATCGTCGGACCGACTCAACCCCGGCTCGATTCAACTGACCCCACCGCCGACAGACGCATCGCGCCCAGTCTACGGATGCGCGGCTGAGCCCCGTTGCGGGCACCGGCGACGGTCGCGCCCCGGAAGGGTCGGCCGGGTGTGGCTGTACAATCGCGGTCGCAGCTCTGACGGACTGCACTTCACCCTTCCGCCGGCGCATCTCTGGGGCGCTTCGGCATCACATGTTCGTGAGCACTCCCACCTTGGCTCTCCGCATCGACCTCATCCGCATCGGCACCGGCGCGTCGCCTCGCGACGGCTGGACGCACGGCTCAGCGACATCGGCCCGAGCAGAGCTGCGTGCCGTCACAACAGCGCTCGCCGACGTCCTCAACCCTGTCAAGGACTCAGAGCCCGCAACCGGCGACGCCGTGCTCGTCCTCGACGAGCAGTTCCCGCTGCCATCCGAGGAATTGCTGCACCGTTTGCTCGACGGACCGGCCCACGTCTGGCACGGAGGACTGGCGCTCGGTCTGGGTGACCAGCCGGGAGTGTGGGACCACGTCGAGCCGACGTCGATGTTCTCGGCTCCGCTCGACCCGACGATCGAAGCGACGTCGTGGCGTGTGTCGATGCGTGCCCTGCTGGTCCGGACGTCCGTCCTCGAGCAACTCGGCGGTCCGGCAGGCGGCTTCGACACACTCACCGGCGCCAGCCTGGAGATGGGCCTGCGTTGGATCCGTGCCGGAGCGCTCGTACGTCACGTTCCCGAACTGGTCCCCGCTGGCGCCGCTCCCGACCGCCCGCCGAGCACCGCTGATGGCCTGCGGATGGTCGGGATGCACAGCGGACGGACGTGGGCAGGCTGGACGGTGCTCCGGTCATTGCGTTGTTACGAGGTGACGGCCGCTCAGGCTGTGCCCCTTGCGCGCCAGGCACTCCGAGCGTCGGCCGCTCCGCTCCCCCACTACGAGGCACCGGGTGGGCCTGACCGGACCGGTCGCACCGACCGAACGGTCTCGGTGATCCTGCCGACCGTTGACCGCTACTCGTATCTGGAACCGCTACTGCAACAGCTCGCCGAGCAGTCCGTGGCCCCGCACGAGGTGCTGATCGTCGACCAGACACCGCTCGATCATCGCCGCCATGACCTCGCCGACATCGATCCGGCCCTTCCAGTCACGGTGATCGAGATCCCGACACCCGGCCAATGCACGGCACGCAACGCTGCGCTGGAACGGGCGACCGGCGAGTTGTTCCTGTTCATCGACGATGACGACGACATCCCGTCGACGCTCATCGAGGACCACCTCCGGCTGCTGATCGATGGCATCGATGCGGTGTCCGGCGCGGTTGACGACGCGACTGCAGGCCCGCCACCGGTTGGGTTCCGCCATCGGCGAGCCGGCGACGTGTTCCCGACGAACAACACGATGCTGCGCCGCTCGGCGATGGAACGGTCCGCCATGTTCGACCCGGCGTATGACCACGGCCCCCGAGCCGACCACGACGTCGGCATGCGGTTGCACCTGTCGGGAGCGGTGCTCCTGTATGACCCCAGCGTGGAGGTGTTCCACCATCACGCCCCTGCCGGAGGCCTGCGCACACACGGCGCCCGGAAGGTGACCCGGGCCAGCAGTCGCCGATCCCTCACCCAGCGAAACCTACCGGCGTCAACACAGCTCTATCTCGGCCGCCGGTACCTCACCGACCACCAGCGTTCAGAGAGCCAGCAGATCACTCTGATGTCGATGTTCCGGGGTGAAGGTCGAACGCATCGCCGCGTGGGTCGAGCGATGATCCAGTTGGCGCTGCTCCCGTCGACGGTCCGCAAACTGCGCTCTGCGGACCGGATAGCCCAGTCCAAGATCGCCACCCGATCACCCATCCCCACGCTCACACCCATGCAGACAGAGGTCGGCAGCAGGTGATTGCACCGGACGGCCGGTCGGACGACCGCGTTGCCGCTCGACGGGTGCTGATCGTGGCCAGCGAACTGCCGCCGGGGCCCGGCGGGATCGGCAGCCACGCTGTCGCCGTCGCCAGCGGGCTCCGCGACCAGGGCTGGGACGTCACCCTGCTCGGCTCGCAGCACTACGTCGACGCAGCAGAGCGCGATCGGTACAACCGGGACAGCCAGGTGACGATCCGGACGCTCCCCGACGCAGCCGACCCGGCACGCACCGCGTGGGCGAGGGTCCGAGCGATCAAGGCCGCCGTCGAACAGACGCGTCCGGACGTGATCATCGCGTCGGGCGGTCGGATCCTCTGGATGACCGCACCCGTCGCCAAGCGGGCCGGCGTACCGATGGTCGCAGTCGCTCATGGGAGCGAACTGGGCGGACCGGTCTGGCAGCGCCTGCTCACCCGACGTTCCTTCGACTCCGCTCAACGGGTGATCGCCGTCAGCGAGTTCACCGCCGGGCTCACCCGCTCGCTCGGCGTGACCCGACCCATCGACGTCATCCCCAACGGCGCCGAGGCCGAGCGATTCTCCCCCAGTCCTGAACGGCGCGATCGTTTCCGAACGGCCCACGGGCTGGGAGACCGCCCGCTGGTGCTCACGGTTGGCAACGTGACCGAACGCAAGGGTCAGCACCTGGTGGTCGAGGCGCTGCCGCGCCTGGTGGCCGGCTCGCCCGACGCCATGTACGTGCTGGTCGGGCTGCCCACCGATGCCGACGCGCTCACCGCCAGAGCCACCGCGCTTGGCGTGGACCGCCACCTGCTCGTGTTGGGCAAGCTCGACGCCGACGAGGTCGTCGACGCGCACGCGGCTGCGGACGTGTTCGCCATGACCAGTACCTCGACCGGAACCGGCGACGTCGAGGGCTACGGCATCGCTGTGGTCGAAGCCGCGTTGTCGGGCGTGCCGGCGGTGGTCACCCAAGGCACTGGGGCGGCGGAGGCAGTGCTCGACGGCACGACAGGTCTGGCCGTACCCGGCACGCCGGCAGCGATCGCGGAGGCGATCTCCCGACTGTTCGCCGACAAGGACGCCGACGGCGCGTCGTTCGGACCGAACGCCGAGCGCCTCGCCCGAACCGAAGGCAGCTGGGCCCACCGAGTGGCTCGCTACGGCGAGGTGCTCGACGAGGTGACATCGGAGCGACGACCTCGAATCGTGGTCGTGTCGCACACCGAGCACTGGCGGACCGACGACGGCGCGATCGTGGGCTTCGGCGCCACCACCCGTGAGCTTGATCACCTGGCATCGCTGTTCTCCGAGCTGGTCCATGTTGCGCCGCTCTACGACGGCCCGCCGGCCGGCATGGCACTCCCCGCAACGGCACCGAACATCCGGTTCGTGGCCGTGCCGCCCGCGGGGGGCTCCACCATCTGGGCCAAGTTGGGAGCGATCGCGACGGTGCCCCGGTGGGCGGCAGTGATCAACCGGGAGGTGAGCAGGGCCGATGTCGTCCACGTCCGATGCCCGGCCGGCATCTCGATGGTGGCACTGGTGGTGTTGTTGTTGCGCCGTTCACCGCGCCCTCGCTGGGTGAAGTATGCGGGCAACTGGATGCCGCCAGGGCGGGACGCGACGTCCTACCGGGTGCAGCGCTGGTGGCTCCGACGCGGGTTGGCCCGCGCCACGGTCACAGTGAACGGTCGCTGGCCCGACCAACCGGAGTGGGTACACGCGTTCGACAACCCGACGTTGACAAGTACCGAGATCCAATGGGGGCGCGCTGCGGCACAGGCCAAGCAACCCGGCGAGCCGTGGCGAGTGGTGTTCAGCGGACGACTCGAGAAGCCGAAGGGTGCCCACGTCGCGGTGGAGACGGTTCAAGAGCTCCGCCGACGGGGTCACGACGTCGAACTCGACCTCATCGGCGACGGTCCGTTGCGTGAGTGGGTCGAAGCGCAGATCAGCGCCGACGACGAAGGTTCATGGCTGCGACTGCACGGCTGGCTGACCCGTCAGGAGCTCGAGGCGATCCTCGCTGACGGTCACGTGTTCCTGCTACCGACAGCATCGGAGGGCTTCCCGAAGGTCATCGCCGAAGCGATGGCGTTCGGTTGCGTTCCGGTCACCTCGAGGGTGTCGAGCATCGGCCAGGTGCTCGACGAGACCGGTGGCGCCGTGGTGGTCACGCTCGGCGAGTCCTGGCCCGACGCAGTCGAAGGCGTGCTCACCGGACCGTGGGCCGGGTTGATGTCCGAAGGACTCACCGGAGTCGACCGGTTCAGCTACTCGACGTACCTGGATCGGCTCCGTCAGCTGCTGACGGTCACTTCCATGCGACCGCAATGAGATGCGCCGTTGTTGACACCGACTGAGCGACGTCCGCGGACCCGGAGCTCCGCCGGTTCGCGACATTTGCGGCGGACGTCCTCGTCGCCTGCAACGGGTGCTTGGGGTCGAATGAGCGGAGCCCGTCGATCCAGGAACCATTAGCGACGACGGCGTATTCGACGATCACCCGAGAGAATTCCGATTCCAGAAGCTCAGCGAGCTGCTCCCGCCGGTAGTGGCGTTTGTGGTCGCCCACCGGGTTGGGTTGACGGTCCCCGTTGGGCGTCGTCAGGACGGCAACGCCTGAATCCCGCAGGATCATGGCGAGGTTCTTCACGAAGGACGCGTCATCGTCGACGTGTTCGATGACCTCTACGCTGACCGCCGCGTCGAACGATCCAGGCGACAGGTTGGTCGAGGCCAAGTCGTCGATCACGAGCTCATCGACGTTACTCCGACGACCCGTCAAGTGACCGCCGATGCCAGCCGTCATCCCCAAACCGAGCTCATGCTGGGTGGAATTCTCTCTCGGTATGTCAGTGACAGTTACCCGATAAGGGAGACCCGAGGTATACCACGACTTGCGGCCACCGATATCAACCAGGGTCGAACCTGACGGCACATGGCGGCGAAGTCGCTTTCGCACGTCGCCATAGAGCGCAGGCATGGCCCACTCGGTCGCTACTCTGGAGAGCTCATACGGGGTCATCGACTGAACGGTAGCAAGTCCCGGCCGAATGGAAGCCAGACGGCCCGATCGGTTAGCGCTGGGCGCCAGTTGAGTCCAGGGTCGGGTCATCGAGTCGGACCTGCGTGAGCGCCAACATCACCGATACGGCGCCGATCCTGGTCGCCGCGTGCATCATCACGGTCGCCGACCAGACTCCGAGCGCCACCACCATCAGCCGGTTCCACCGGGTTGGGCCCGCCCGATAGGCCTGGACGAGCATCACGGCCATCAAGGCGAGGACGGCGAGTCCGAGCAAACCGTGGTCTGCGAGAAGGCGCGTGTACTCCGTGTGAGAGGCCTCCCCCGCCAAGTCTGCTGATCCGCGAAACATGTACGAGCCGCCACTGCCAGCACCCAGGAGTGGGTGTGATCCGAACTGCTTGAGGTCGTCTTGGGCGATGGTGTCGCGACCGGTGCTTCCCGCCTTTTCGTAGCGGGCTTCGAGCCAGTTCCCAGAGAAGTCGTTGACGGAGTTGAAGATGATGATGACCGCCACGACCGATACACCCACAAGGATGATGCTGCGAGCCCTGGCACCCCGGCTACCGATGCCAACGAGCAGCATCGCGCACCCGGCTAGAACAGCGCTGTAGATCCCACCCCTGGAGAACGTCAAGAACGTCCCCACCATCGACCAGATCCCAAGAAAGGTCAGCACAGGCCACAGACGACGCGACGCTGGCAGGAACGCAATGAGCAGGCAGATCACCACGATCAGCCCAATCAGCGACGACACCTGGTTCGGGCCATATCCCGCAGTGGTCTCAAAATTGGAGTTGGCGCTGAAGTCGATGTTCGGGTTGGTCACCACTGAGTGGGTGACGATGGTCAACGTGGCGACGAGCGGGCCCAGTAGCAACCAGCTCAAGTTCCATGCGTCCTTCCGTCCTGCCACCAGATGCCGAAACGCGATCGCTGCGAGACCAAACGCTACGACGCCCATCTCGGTCGACGAGATCGTCTCCCTCGCTCCAGCGAACGAGTCCGCCCCGAACGCCATCAGCATCCCTGGCACCAACGCAAGGAGCAGGAGAACGGGCAGGATCGCTCGGGGCCGCTTCTTGACGAACCGGATCAACAACGTGAGCGCGCCGAGAGCCAGCAGATACTTCGAGAGCTCCCAAGGGGCCTTCGAGTGCGACATCCTCCAGAACACGTCACACACCCCGCCGTAGGCGGCGACGGCGACGATCCGTTCCGGTCGGCTGCTGCCGATCATCACTCCAAGTGCAACCACCGTCGTGAGCACCGCGTGGACCGTGGCGACGTTGCGATTCATTGCCGCCCCAACGCCCAAGAGGACGTGCGCGACGAGCAAAACGATGATCGCTCCGAGAGTAACTCCGTCAGGCTGAGTGGTAGCCGCATTCAGCCGCTTCGGCGATGAGGCCAGATCCGTGCCTGTCACAGCGAGCCATACTAGGGCCGGTGCGCCAGAGTCCGTTCGCGGCGCCGAACAATGCGATGGATGAGATGCAACGAGCAATGAGCCGATCAGGGCCCACACAGCTGTCTGGGTCCGCACCGAGGTTCGCTTTTTTCGGTCCTGCAGTCGGTCGGCACGAGGGATGGGTGACCACCCAGGGCGAAGTGCTGGCGGGCCTGTTCGCCGATGCGGACTACACCGCGCTGCTGTCCTCAGATCAGCTGAATCCGATTCGCCGCGGCGTCGACCATCCGATCGACCTGATTCGGTGGCGAACATCCGTAGACATCGCAGTGGTGTCCGTCTTCAGCGGGCGGGCTTTCGCCTTGGCGATCGAGTCCATCGCGGTTGCCCGTGCACTCCAGATCCCAACGGTTGCCTGGCTGCACGGCGGCGGCCTCCCCGACATGAGCCACGGCCGCCTCCGGTGGGCAGGTCCAATCCTTGCTCACACCGGAGCGGTGGTCGCGCCCACCCGATATCTCGCCCGCTGGGCAGCGAACTTCACCGACCACCCCCGGGTGATCCCGAACGTGTTGGACCTCAACGCGTACCGCTTCACGCCCCGCACACCGATCCGACCGCGGCTGTTGTGGATGCGGACGTTCCACGAGCTCTACGACCCGGCCACAGCCGTTCGAACCCTCGCTGAGCTCCGCCGTCGCGGCATCGACGCGACGCTCACCATGGCCGGCCAGGAGAAGGGGCTGCTCGCTCCGACTCGGGAGCTGGCCGATTCACTCGGCCTCTCCTCGTGGATCACGTTCCCGGGCTTCGTCAGCGGAGATGCCAAGAGCGCGTTGTTCGACACCCACGACATCTTCTTGAACACGAACCTGGTGGACAACACACCGGTGACGGTGCTCGAAGCAGCGGCATCGGGTCTGGCGATCGTGAGCACGAACATCGGTGGCATTCCGGACCTGTTGACCGACGATCAGTCGGCCCTACTCGTCCCGACGAAGACTCCCGCGGCGATGGCTGACGGGGTCGCTCGACTGCTCGCGAATTCGGACCTTGCGACCCGATTGTCCCGGGCAGCTCGCCAGACGGCTGAGCAGTCAGCGTGGCCGGCGGTTCGCGACGCCTGGTTGACACTGGGCAGCGAGCTCACCAACACCACACGACGCCACACGGCGTCAGGACGCGGCTGACCGCCGCCGACGGTTGCGGAACTCCCCGCGCATCACGCCGGCCAACCACGCCCCGTTGAGTGCCGTGGCGACCGCCGGGGCGAGCACCGGGGCGAGCGGATGGAAGTCCGGACCGTCGATGTCCGGTCGAGCGCGTCGCAGTTGCGTCGCGCTTCGCCACGCGTAGGCACCAGCAGAGGCATACACCGCAGCCCCACCCGCTACGGCAAGCGGACGGGTTCTGCGAGCGGCCAGGGACCCCACGCCCAATGCCGCCCCCAGCCCGGCGACACCCACCGCAGCGATGTGGCGAGGAGTAAACGCCCGTTGGCCCTGGTCGCGCTGCACCATCCGCCACAGGCCGAACTCGTGGTGGTGTGCGAGCGCCCCCCGGAAGTCGCGGTCGTTGTAATACCCGACGACCAGATCACCGTCGTACCAGACCACCTTGCCGGATGCCCGCACACGATCGGCCAGTTCGTTGTCCTGGTTGCGGACCATGCGGGAATCGAACCCACCCAGGTCATCGAGCTCGATCCGCCGCCATGCACCGAGATACGCGGCGTCGGCGGGACCCGACGTGCGGCGATAACGGTAGACGGTGGGGCCGAGCAATGGGCTGTTGAAGGCGATCGCATAGGCCGAGCCGAACAGTCCACGGTCCAGGGTCAGCGCCGCACCGCCGACGCAGCCGATCTCCGGGTCCGCGAGCCGATCGAGCACTCGAGCGACGTGGTCCGGTTGCACAACACACCGGGCATCGACCCGGGCGACGACCTCACCGGACGATGCAGCGATCGCCAGGTTGAGGCCGTCGGGGATCGTGCCCGTTGGGTTCGTGACCACGCGAACGCCGTCCGGGCACTGTGCTGGAGCGGCGCCACCGAGCGCGACGATCACTTCGGCATCGGTTCCGGGCGGCAGCAGCTGAGCCTTGATGGATTCGAGGGTCCCATCGAGGAACCGGTCCCACTCACGAGCGGGGATCACGATGCTGACCAACATGGACAGCGGTCTACCAGCTCTCGAACCAGCGACTCATTCCGATATGGTATGTTCCAAACTTCACTGCCAGCACTTGGCGACGCCACTGGCACGGCAACCGGTCAGGGTCCAACCTCATGTTCGTCTGCTTGGCACACGGCTCAGACACAGCGCGGAACCGACTCCAAAAGTGGCGGCACCAAGCGTGGCCCGATGCCTCACTGGTGGAGGATGAGCACTACCTCCTCATCACCGATGGCAGGGTGGCCGCACGAGTCCACCGTTGCGGTTCCACGGTCGGCTCAATCGACGGCCTCGTGTGGTCGGACGGCGGTGCCGCTGCTAGCGAGCTCATCGCGTCCCTGGCCGATTCCTGCTGGCCACTGCCTGGGCATCTCGACGGGTCCTTCTCGGCGGTTGCTGTCCAGCCCGATGGCCAAGTGTCCGTCGCACTCGATCCCATCGGCGTCCGACGTGTTTTCTTCGGGCGGACGTCTGAGGGATTTGGAGTCAGTTCGCTCCAGGTGCCTCTAGCGGCAGCGTTGCAGCTCAAGCCGGATCTTGTGGCCGTGTCTCAACTTCTCGGTTCAGAGCACACTGTCGGCAGGCGCACTCTGTTCTCCGGTCTCTCCGAGGCGCTTCCAGGCGAGCTCTGGCGCATCAATTCGGACACCGAGCACCTTGTGGCACAGGAACCCGCAATCGTCGATGACGGCGAATGCCCGACCGATCTCGCTACTACGGCCACTGCACTCGCAGATCAACTGGTCGCCACGGCCACGGCGATGCTGTCAACCTCCGAGAGGCCCGGGATCGCGCTCAGCGGCGGGCTCGACTCTCGGATCGTGCTCGCCGCGCTGACGAGAGCTGGGCACACCCCGCGAGCGTTCGCCTGGGGCGGCCCGAAAGAGTACGAAACCTCGATCATCAAACGCTGCGCCGCCGCAGTTGGATCCGAGTTGGCGTTCTTGGATCTCGAAACGAGTCTCTTCCCCCCGGAAGAACTCACAAGATCGTGGGCCCTGCAAACCGAGGCACTCCTGCACCCTGCGTGGATGGGCCTCAGCGAGCTGTATGCCGGCGACGGATGCGACACCGTCTCTCTCGGGAACGTAACGGACTCGTATCAGGTCAGGATCGCCGGATTGTGGGGTCGCCGAGCACGCGCCACCAGGTCCCTGAGGCGTGGCATCGGCCTTTCCATCCGCGACTTGGCGACCGAGCCCGGCTACCGGTCGCCCGACGAGTGGTGGGACGGCTTCCGTGATCGTCTCGCCACCCGGGCTGTGCGAGCGTCACGCCGATATCACATCGACGCTTCACCCGAGTCGATCGTCGAGCAAACCTCCGCGGACGTCGCAGAGTGGCGATCCCACGTCGAACGGTCCGACATCACATCCGCGCCCAGGGTAGAAGACGCGGTGCACGTGCTGATCTGTCGTCAGATCCACGCTACGCAACCGCAGGCCGTGAGCTTTCCGGCAACCGGAATCGACCTGACAGCAACACGCAATCTGGGACGTGCTGCGCTTGCCGTCTCACCCTTGGTTCGAGCCGACCGGGCGCTGATCCAAGAAATAGCGCGGTCGATCCTGCCAAAGTCGTTGGCGCAGATCCCGACCGCGACGATCCCGTTCGTCCCAGCCACGAGCCCGGCTGCGGTCCAGGCCGGCGTATGGGGCGCACGATACGTCGCCGATCAGATGCTGCGACGCGTAAATGTGCTCGCTGGCGGTCGAACCGGCCACGACAGGCTGATGCCAACGCTCGACTTGTACGAGGCATACCGGCAGGCTGGACGGGACCATTACTTAGCCTCCCCGTGGGCACGCAGCGGTACATTTGATTCCACGCCATTCGTAGATGAGTTCCGAGCAATCATCGATGGCACGGGGGTCAAGCCGATGTACCCCTTCCTCATGCATCTGGCGGTACGGATCGACACCATGCTCTCGTGGGATCGCGACTGCCAGCAAGAAGGGTCGTCCCGGATGCCACAGACCAACTCGGGGGAATAGATGCCGACACTGCCGGATGATCAGACCGACCTTCACGAAGGGCTGTCCGACCTTCGGGCCCGTGCACTGGCCGGGGCCAACTACAGAGTCGGTCAGATCAAGACCCGCATCTGGCGATGGCTCCGACCCCGCATCCTCGGGGTGGCCGTGTCGGCCCTCTCCCTGTACAGGCTGCGCCTGCGTCGAACCACCTTCATCGGCGTGACCGGAAGTTGCGGCAAGACGACCACCAAGGAGATGGTCGATGAAGTTCTCTCGAGTGAGTATTTGGGGCTCAAGAGCCGGGGCAACTCCAACGTCCTCAAAGAGGTCATCCGGTTGCTACTGCACATCCGACGCTATCACGACTACTGCGTGCAGGAGTTCGCGATCGGCGGGATCGGTGAGGCGGTCCCGATGGAGAAGCAGTTCAAGATGTTCAAGCCTCGGATCGGTGTTGTAACCACGGTCGGAGACGACCACATCGACGCGCACGGCAGCAGAGAGGCGATCGCTGCTGCGAAGGGGAAGCTGATTGCAGCGCTCCCGAAGGACGGCACAGCAGTCCTCAACGCAGACGATGATCTGGTTCTGCAGATGCAGGAGCGCTGCAATGGACGGGTCGTGACCTACGGCCTGTCCACCGGATCCATGGTGCGTGGCGAGGATGTTCGGGACGATTGGGTAGCGAGGCGAAGTGTTGACATCGGTCAGGCCGCGAGGCTGAACCGTGCTGCTGGTGGTTGTTGGTCGGGCACCGGGTTAGGTGACCACGGTCCGTG
>Ga0209023_10004544_pt1 | contig 15732 bp, 14 predicted proteins | sample LakOneMetagenome_FD_187468 | JGI IMG/M metagenome (GOLD analysis project Ga0209023, IMG submission 187468) | Freshwater and sediment microbial communities from Lake Erie, Canada (SPAdes) (version 2) | ecosystem: Environmental > Aquatic > Freshwater > Lentic | place: Lake Erie, Canada... | reverse complement strand
TACTACCTTAATCCGGATGCCCGTTTCGTCAAGATTCGCGAAGCCTATGTGGCGCATATCCAGCGCATGCTGGGTTTTGCGGGTGTCAGCGAAGCAGACGCCAAGCCGCGTGCCGAGGCGATTCTGGCGCTGGAAACGGCGCTGGCCAAACCGCAGTGGGACCGCGTCAAGCTGCGCGACCGCGACAAGACCTACAACGTGGTGACGTTTGCACAGTTGCAGCAGCAGTACCCCGGCTATGACTGGGCGGCACAATTGCGTGCGCAGCAGATGCCGCAGCCGGTGCGCCTGAACATCAGTACGCCGGATGTCATTGGGCCGGTGATCGATGTCATCAATGCCACGCCGCTGGCGGCATGGCGTGATTACCTGACCTTCCACGCCATCGACGGCAATGCCAGTCTGTTGAGCACGCAGATCGATGAGGCATCGTTTGCCTTCAACGGCAAAGTGTTGAATGGCCAAAAAGCGCAGCGCGAAGACTGGAAGCGTGCAGTGGCCTTGGTTGGCTCCGGCAATGGGTTGGGCGAAGCACTGGGTGAGCTGTACGTGGCGCGCTATTTCAAGCCGCAAGCCAAGGCGGCCATGGATACTCTGGTTGAAAACCTGCGCGCCGCATTGCGGCAGAACATCGAACACATTGATTGGATGAGCGATGCCACCAAGGTCGAGGCGTATCGCAAGCTGTCCACGTTCCGCCCGAAGATCGGCTACCCGTCGAAGTGGAAAGACTATTCCAGCGTCACCATCCAGCCCGATGATTTGTTGGGCAATGCCATTGCACTGCGCCAGTACAACCGTGCGGATCAGAACCGTCGCATCGGCCAGAAAACCGACCGCGAAGAGTGGGGCATGACCCCGCAGACGGTGAATGCGTATTACAACTCGACCTTCAACGAAATCGTGTTCCCGGCCGCCATTCTGCAGCCCCCGTTCTTCGATGTGAATGCCGACCCTGCGGTGAACTACGGTGGCATCGGTGCAGTCATCGGTCACGAAATGGGCCATGGTTTCGATGACCAAGGTAGCAAATCCGATGCCGATGGCATCCAGCGTAATTGGTGGACAGACGCAGACCGCGCCCGTTTCGACGCACGCACCAAGGCACTGGGTGCACAGTACAACAGCTATTGCCCGCTACCCGGCCAGTGCGTCAACGGCGGCCTGACCATGGGTGAAAATCTGGGCGATTTGGGTGGCTTGTCGATGGCCTACACTGCCTATCAACTGAGCTTGAAGGGCAAGCCCGCGCCGGTGGTCGACGGCCTCACTGGTGACCAACGCTTCTATTTGTCGTGGGCGCAAGTGTGGCGCGGCAAGTACCGCGATGAGGCCCTGCTCAACCTGATCAAAACCAACCCGCACTCGCCGTCGATGTACCGTGCCAATGGCCCGCTGCGCAATATCGATGCGTGGTACAAGGCCTTCAACGTCAAGCCGGGCGATGCCATGTACCTGCCACCGGAGCAGCGTGTGCGGATTTGGTGAGTCTTGCGATGTGGGCGCGACTTTTTGTCCGCCCGCATCGGGTATCGTGCGTCAACACCACTGGCGATACCGGAGTGCCAAATGAAACTGTCGTGCCGTTGCGGACAGGTGCAGGGTGAATTCAATCCTGCCCGCAGCTACATCCGCGCCACTTGCTATTGCGCCGATTGCCGGGCGTTTGCGCGCTGGCTGGGTGCGGATGGGCTGTTGGATACCGCGGGCGGCAGCGACATCGTGGCGATGGCGCCGGATGGCCTGCGCTTCACCCAAGGGCTGGATCAATTGGCCTGCATGTCGCTGGGGCCGCGTGGCTTGCTGCGTTGGTATGCGCGCTGCTGCCGCACACCGCTGGGTAATGTGCCGCGCAACCCCAAGCTGTATTACCTCGGCCTGCCGGTCGCCGCCATCGCCGAATCCGAGGCTGCCGTGACGGCCTGTTGCGGCGCACAGGGCCACACCATCATCAGCCCCGAATCGGCCACTGCTGCAGTAAACCCCACTCGCGGGGCACTGTTGGCCGGCACCTTGCGCATCGTCAGCAAGCTCGCAAGCGCACGCCTGCGCGGCCGACGCAATGCCCTGTTGTTTGCTGCCGATGGCCAGCCTATCCGTGCGCCACAGGTGTTGTCGCTGGAGCAACGTCGGGCCCTGGATGGCGGGTGAGCTGCGCAGGGCTTCGGCAAAGGCCAGCTTGAATAGCGCTATTTTCTCTGCGCCGGCTTTCCTTGCAACGCCGCCACCGCCTCCAGCATTTGCTTGACGTGCTGGTTGGGGTTCATCGAATCAAACTCTGCGGCGATGCGGCCGTTCTTGCCGATCAAGTAGGACGTGCGGCTGGCGAGATCCGGCTTCATCAGCATGGTGGCATCGAAGGTCTTGGCGATTTTCGCACCGGGGTCGGCGGCAACGGGGAATTTGCCGGCGCATTTTTCGGTGTCTTTCGAAAATTCAGCCAAGCGTTCCACATTGCCGGCGGTGATCCCAATCACGCTGACACCCTGTGCCTTGAATTTGTCGATGGCCTGCGAGAACGCGGCGGCCTCGGCGTTGCAGCCGGGGGTGAACGCGGCGGGGAAGAAGTACACCACCACCGGGCCCTGTTTCAGCGTGGCGGCAAGATCGAAGGTAAACGGCTGGCCAGCCAAAAACGCCGGTGCAGTGAATGTAGGGGCGGGGGTGCCGGGCTTCAGTGCGGCGAGGGCGGGCGTGGCAAGGGCAAGCGCGATGGCGAACGTGGCAATGCGGCGCATGGGGGGCTCCGAGAGAAAGATGGGCTTGGCCACTGTATCGCTGTTGCGCCGGGTTTGGGTGAGCAACGCGTCCCTGCAGGGCAGGGGCGCGTGCATGCATACGCTCAGACCACCGGCTGTGCCAGCCTGCGTGCGAATGCATGTTCGATCAACTGCCGGGTCTTGCTGTCGGCTGTGTGGGCAGCTTGTTCGATTTGCGTTCCAACCGCTTGCATATCCTTGCCGATGGCTTGCATCGGTTGACTGGCCGCTTGCATGCGGTTGCCGACGGCTTGCATGCGCTCGCTTTGCTGCTGCATGGTCTTGGATTGGGATTCGATGATGGCGCTTTGCGCTTGCATCTGCGCGGCGATGGCGTCGATTTGTGCCGAGAGGTGATCCATCTGTCGTGCCAGACTGTCACGTTCGGCTTCACTGGCTTTGCGCGCACGCTGGGCGAGTGCGGCTTGTTGCGTCGCCAGTGCGCCTTGGCGCGTGGCCAATGCATCCAACTGGGCACTGGCTTGGTTCATTTCAGGAGTGGGCAGCGGGGCGGCCTGGTGATCCATTTCCGCTTGCAGTTCGTGCATGTGCAGTTGGTGGGGCTGCATGCTTGCCTGCAGGGCTTGCATCTTGCGGTTCAGTGGATCCAGCGGTGCCCACACGGTTTCGATTTGCGCAAGCAATGCGGCATCGCGCAGCACGAAATGTTGCTTGCCCCTGCGCACCAGCAGGAAGTCGCCATCGATGGTGCTGCGTAATGTTTTCACCATGCGCATATCGTCCTGATCGCCGGTGAGGAGATAGCGGGTCTCGCCCTTGCGCACCACGGCATAGCCGTCATCACCGCGCTGGAAGCCAATATTCACTGCATCTTTCAGCGGTGGCGGTGCGGGTGGCGCAGGGGGTGCGGGCGGTGCGGGCGGTGCAGGCAGCTCCGGTGGCGCAGGCGGTGCGGGCGGCGGCGGTGGTGGCATTGGGTGGGTGCTGTGCGATGGGTGTGCTGCGGGCGCGCTGTGTGGGGTGTTGGCGTGTGCGTACAAGCCGGCACCGGCGAGTGCCAATCCAATCACGGGCAGGCCAAGCAGGGGCAGCAGGCGACCGCTGACATCGGCGGTTGAGCGCGGGCGGAGCAGGTGCTGGATGCGGGACATGAGCTGGCCTCCTTGGGCGGCGGGTGCAAAGCAGGGGGGGGGCGTGGGGGTATCGAAGCTGCGGTCGAGTTCTGCCAAAGCGAGTGCCAAACGGCGGCCGTCACCCAGCGCGTTGGCGGCCAGTGCATCGGCAATCAATTCGCGCTCGTTGCGGATGCGGCGGGACAGCCACCACACCACCGGGTGATAGAACAGCAAGGTTTCGGCTACGCCTTGCAGCAGGTTGACCAGATAATCGTGGCGGCGGATATGCCCCAATTCGTGCGCAATCAGGGCTTCCAGCAAAGGCGCAGGCATGTGCAGTGCCAGCGATGCCGGCAACAGCACCATCGGTCGCCACCAGCCCACTGCCAGCGGCGTGGCGGTGTCATTGCTCAATCGCACTGGCACTGCGCTACGCAAGCCCAAGCGCACGGCCATCCGGTGGGCACTGGCTTGCCAGACGCCAGTTGATTCGGCCCATGCGCGTTGGCGCAGGCGCGCCACCCAATACAGACCCGCGAACATGCGCAGCGCCAGGGCCCCCGCACCAGTCGCCCAGCAGGCAACCAGCCACGGTAGGGTGTCGGCAATTCGCGCAGGGGTGCTTGCGGCCAGTGACAGCCACGCTGCCGGCTGCTGCGCCGGTGCGATGACCGATGTCGTGGTGCCCAATGCGAGTCCCAACACTGGTGCGCTGGCGGTTGCCGGCAGCAGGATCTGCCATGCCAAGGTGAGGATGGGCAGCAGCAGTGCGACCAGCAACGCCACACACGTCACGGCGTAGCGTGTGTGCGGGCGGGCATTGTCCAGCCGCGCCAGTACCAGCGCGGCCAACAGGCCCAGCAAGCTGCCTTGCCAAACAAAGTGCAGCAGCGCTGCGCCCAGTGCCGGCACAAGCTGGATAAGCGCGTCATGCATCGTGGTTCTCCCGCAGGAATCGCTGGATTTCGGCGCGCTCGTCTGCACTGACCTGGCCACCACGCAATGCGGCCATCACCAATGCCTTGCCAGAGCCGGCGAAGGCTTTATGGATGAAGTCATCCAGCAATTTGTTCTGCAATGAGCCTTGCGCTTGGGTGGGTGCATAGATGTGCGCACGTTGGCGTTCGTCACGCTTGAGCAGGCCCTTGCCGTGCATGATCTGCAGCAGCCGCAACACGTTGGCGTAGGGCAGCTCGGGGCGTTCACGCTGCTGTGCCTCATGTACCTGTTTGGCCGTACACGGGCCCATTTGCCAGAGCGTGCGCAGCAATTCGAGTTCAGCGGGGGTAGGTTTGGGCAAACGGGGCGTGGGCATGCGATGGCCGAGGCTGTGCAGTGGTGGATGAGATGCAGCGCTGGGGCGGGGGGTGAATCTAGAAGATCATGTCTAGAAAAGCACGGCTAGAAAAAAATGTCTAGAAAATAATTTCTATTTCCGATGAACGGTTGGCGCTGTGCAAATGGGCTTCAAGCCAAGCCATCCGGTCATCGCAAAAACCCAATGCCATCCGGCTGCGCAGCACATTGCCCTTGGCGGGCATGGCATCACCATCAACTGCCGCAGAGGGGATCAGATAGCGCTTTCAGCGACCTGCGTGCGGTTGCGGCCATCGGCTTTGGCTTGGTACAGCGCGCGATCGGCCAGCTCCATCCATGCCCGCAAGTTGTGGCAGTCCTGCGTCGGTGCCGCCAGGCCAATGCTGACCGACCCGCTCAGCTTGGGATCAGCAGGAAAATGCAGTGCCGCAATGCCGGCGCGGATGCGTTCGGCAATATCCTGGGCTGCGCTGACGGGCAGCGGCAGGGTCACTGCGAACTCGTCGCCTCCCAGTCGCCCGGCATGGCTGCCGGGCGGCAGAGTATCCAGTATGACCTGTGCGATGCCACGCAGGAGATCGTCGCCACCAATATGACCAAAGGTGTCGTTGATGTGCTTGAAGCTGTCCACATCGATCAATAACAAGGTGGACGCGTGGCCAGCCACATGCCGCTGCAATTGCTGGTCAGCCATCTCCTGCCAGTGGCTGCGGCTTTGCAGCCCGGTCAGGCTGTCGCGGCGGCGGAGTTCGTCCAGCGCCTGATTGTTTTTTTGCACTTTTCGAATCAGCTGGTAGCTGCTGGCACTGACCACTAAGGTGTGGATCATCGTCAAGGGCAAGCAGGCCAGCAGTACGGGGGTGCTGGTGTGAATGTCGAAATGCAGGCCGTAAATGCCAATCGCAATGACCAGGGCAGCAAGTGCCCCGAGCAATGACCGCCACCATAGGCCGCGAATGCCGGTATTGAGCTTGTCGGCGGTGGTGACCGTCAGCAGCAACGCGGACGGCAGCAGGTTGAAGTGCATGATCGGTAGCAAGGTGGCTGCCAAGGCCGAGTCGATAACGAAATTGTGCAGCTCCGATGTGCTTGGGTCAGGGCTGTGGTGCGATTTCAGGAATGCCAAGTGCGGCCACAGCAGGCCACACACCGCAATCCACGCCCATGATGGCCAGCTGGCATGTAGTTCATGCAAGACCAGTGCCGCTGGAAGGATCCCCAGCCCATGCCCAGTGTGCGCAAGCGATAGGTGCGCAAGTACAGGCGTTGCATGCGCTGCGACGGTGGCAGTTGCTCTTGCATCGCGGGTGCGCGTTCCGTCATTGCCTGATCTGAGTCATCAACGATGGCCAAGTGTGCGCAAAGCGTGCCCGCAATGCCAGCGGGTGCGAACTGATAGCCTTGGCAAACGGCGGTGCAATTGCGAGGGCGTCATGGCGACCGGTTGGGCAGGTGATGGGGCGGTACAAGATCAGATCGATGCAACCGTCAAAGACGGCATCGCGCGGGCTCGCAGCCGCCTGCCCAGTGGGCCAAGCCTTGCGCATTGCGAAAATTGCGATGCCTCCATTCCGGAGGCGCGTCGCAAAGCCATTGCCGGCGTACGCCTGTGCGTGGCCTGCCAGGAGCTGCAGGATCGGGATGCCGCAGCGAATGGCGGCTACAACCGGCGCGGCAGCAAGGATAGCCAACTGCGCTGACAAAAAACGCCCGGCTTGCGGCCGGGCGTTGCAGGGTAAGCAGGGGAGGTCTCAGTGGATGCTGAAGGCCAGGATCATGCCGAGGATGGCGGGCAGGATCATTGACTCGCCATTGCGATAGCTGCCGTATTGGTAGCGTCCGTAATAACCATCCCGATAGCCGCGTTCAAAGCCTTGGCGAAAGTAGTAGCGGTAGTCGTTGTAGCTCACGTACTGGCCATAGTAGCCATAGCTGCCATCGATATAGCTGTAGTTGTTGCTGTAGTCGAAGCGCCAGCGGTCGGCACGGTCGGCTTGCCCTGCGTACCAGCCTTCCCGGTAGCCATCGCGAATGGCTTGCTCCAACATCTGCGCGCCATAACTATTGGTGCTATACCAGCTGCCGCCGTAGCTGTAGCGATAGTTGTACGGCGTGTAATAGAACGGGTCGTTGTAATAGTTGTAGCGGCGTGCGTTCCAGCGTGCTTGCTCGGCTTGCCAACGGCGCCAGTAGTCTTGCTGGTAGCGGTATTGGGCATTGCGGCGGCTGCGTTCCAATTCGCGATTATGGCGGTCGTAGTCACTGCGTCGACGATATTCGTCGCGCTGCCATTGCGCTTGCTGGCGGCGTTGTTCTTCAATCCGGCGTTGCTGCTCGTTGTCGGGGATGCGGTCGTGGCGGTTGTCGCGATCATTGCGATCATTACGATCATTGCCGCGATTGCCCTGCCAATCGGGGCGATTATCCTGCCCATTGCCGGGGCGATTGCCGGGGCGATTGCCGGGGCGATTGCCGGGGCGGCGATTTTCCTGGTCTTCGCGATTCATCGCCTGCTGCATTACCCACGCCGGGTTGCTGCGGGGCTCGTTTGCGTGTTGCTCGGCAGTGCGGCGCTGCTGGTCTTGAATACGCCGGTCTTGGTCTCGTTGCGCTTGCTCCCGCTGATCTTGTTGAACGCGTTGCTCCTGGGCACGCTGATCGGCAAACCGCTGCTGGGCGTCCATGCGGCGCTGTTCCACGCGCTGCTGGTCTTGTGCACGTGCTTCATCGCGCTGTTGCTGCTGTTGCGCTTGCCATTGCTGGCGTTGTTGCTGGGCATCGCGTTGAGTTTCACGCTGGCGCTCCTGTTGCTGGCGCGCCTGCTCACCCCAGTTCTCACGGCGCTCGCTGTCGCTGCTGCGCGGAAGGTTATTGCGCGGCATTTCGACATTGCTGTCGCGGCGCGAGATCGCCGGCGGGTCGCGGCGCGCTTCATTGTCGTTGTTGCGTGCCGGTGTGGGGGCTTCGCGGCGAACTTCGTTGCGCACCTCCTCGTGCGCTGCGCGGCGTTGCTCGCGAAGTTCCCTGCGGTTGTCCTGCGATTGTTCTTGATCTTGCGGATGGGCGAATACTGGAGTCAATACAGTAAAGCCAAGCATCGCCATGAGTATGGCGGCAGACACTTTGGATACGGCGGGTTGGCGGTTCATGGTCTCGTCCCCCAGGCGCGAACCATTCGCGCCGTTGCGTGCAGTAAGCGGTTTTCCGGATGAATCGTTGCTGATATTTTGCCTGCGCGCAAAGGCCCGCAAGCGGCCATTCATTTTTCGTGAAGTTGCGCTTCAGCTCCCACGCATGACCAACGACAGTGCCCGCTGCTCATGCATTCATGCGAAGGTGGCTGTCTTTTCACTGGGGCAATCTCCATGCGCCTGCTTTCTTCTGTGCTTGTTTTCGTCCTGGTCGCTATTGTCGCGCCCGCGGGTCACGCCCAGCAGCCTGCACTGACCGCCACTACACAGGCCACCGGCTTGCCGCGCACGCCCGAGCAAGTAGCCACCACGATTCTCTTGGCCGATCTTTCGTTCAAGGTGGATCCGGCACGTCAATGGCTGGATGCCGATGCCCGTTTGCAGTTGCAACTGACCGGCAGCGTCAATGCACTGGTGTTGGATCTGGATCGCAATTACAGCGTGGATATGGTGGAAGTGGACGGCAAGCCCGCACGCTGGAGCAACCCGGAAGGGCGGATGACGATTGCACTGGCCAAGCCCTTGGCTGCTGGCGCGCAAGTGAGTGTGCGTATTCGGTATGCCGGTCATCCGCACGAGGCCAGCAAGGCGCCGTGGGATGGCGGCATCGTTTGGGCCAAGGCCCCCACCGGTGAGCCGTGGGTGGGTACGGCGGTACAGGGCGAGGGCTGCGATTTGTTGTGGCCGTGCATTGACCACCCGATGGGCAAGCCGCAAGTCGTGGTGCAGCACATCAGCGTACCTGCTCCCTTGGTGGCGGCCAGCAATGGCGTGGCCGAGGGGATGCAGGAAAAGAACGGCTGGCGCACCTATCAATGGCGCGCCAAGCTGCCTGATACCTACGCCATCGCCTTGAATATCGGCCCGTACGAGCTGTTGCAGGCGGATTACAAGTCGCGCTTTGGCAATACCATCCCGCTGCGTTTCTGGTATCTGAAAGGCAACAAGAGCAAGGCTGAGGGCTTGTTTGCCGAATTTGCGCCGATGCTGGATTTCTTCGAGGAAACCATCGGCCCATATCCGTTTGCCGATGAAAAAATGGGCGTGGTGGAAACCCCCTATCTGGGCATGGAACACCAAACCATCAATGCGTATGGCAATGACTACAAAAAGTCGGAAACCGGCTACGACTGGCTGCTGCAACACGAGTTCGCACACGAGTGGTTCGGCAATCAATTGACCAATGCGGATTGGGATGATTTCTGGTTGCACGAAGGCTTTGGCACCTACATGCAACCGTTGTATCTGCAATGGCTGCGCGGTGACATGGAATACATGGCCGCATTGATGAAGATGCGGCAAGTGCTCATGTTGCGCCACCCGGTGGTGGCCGGACACACGATGACGGAAAAGGATGTCTCCGATGCCAGCCGCGGGCCCGGCAACGATGTTTATTACAAAGGCGCATTGATGTTGCACACCTTGCGCGGATTGATTGGCGATGCCGATTTTTTGCGTGCCACGCGTGAACTGGTGTATGGCACCGACACCCCGCGCCCCGGCAACTTCAAACCGAGGTATGCCTCCACCCGGGACTTCATCACGATGGTTAACCGGGTAACGGGCAAGGACTATGGCTGGTTTTTCGATGTCTATTTGCGCTCGGTGAAATTGCCGGCGCTACAGGCCAGCCGCAGCGGCAACACGTTGCAATTGCGCTGGGTGACCGAAGGCGACAAGCCTTTCCCCATGCCGGTGCAAGTGCGCGTGGGGCAACGCGTGCTGGAGGTGCCGATGACGGGCGGGCAGGGGCAAGTGGCGATGACTGGCGATGAAAGCTACACGCTGGATCCGCATTCCAAAGTGCTGCGTGATCTGCCGTATATGGCGGACTATCAAAAAGACATGGCCGAGCGCGCCAAAGCAATGGCGCGCAAACCTTGATGCTCTGCGGCCGAATTAATTCGGCACAGCCGGCATGGCGGCTGACCACAGCTTGGCTTCGGCTTTGCCGCCCAGCATCTGCGCGCGCACCAGCGGAATCGGTGGGCCGCCAAAGCCCAGGAATGCGTCGTGGAATTGCTTCCATGCTGTGCGCCCGCCTTTGCCGCGTGTCCAGTCGTCGCGCAGTTGCATGATCATCAGCTTGCCCAGCGTGTAATTGAGGTACGCCGGGTCATAGGTGCCGCGTGCGGCCTGTTGGCGAGCGTTACCGGGGTCTTGCAGGCCTTTCTCGCGGAACATGGTTTCAGATTCGGCCATGCTCATGCCGCCGGTGTGCAGGCCAATCGCAGAGACAAAGCGCACATCGCGCAGCAGCGCCTCGCTGAGTTGGCCGATATGCGCTGCCGGGCTGGCACCACCCAGGCCGGCATCGAACATCATCTCCTCGGTGTAGTGCGCCCAGCCTTCGGCGAAGGCATAGCCCACAAACAGTTGGCCAAACCTCCAGTCCGAACGGTTGGAATGCAGGAATTGCAGGAAGTGGCCGGGCCAGACTTCATGCGATGACGTGAACAGCAACACGTCCTTGCCGGGAACATAGGCGTCCTGTTCGGCCTTCGTCCATTTGGGATCGGGCGGTGCGATGTAATACACCGACGGCAAATTCTTTTCGTACGGGCCGGGAATTTCGATATAGGCAAAATTCCAGCGATTGAACGGCGGTGCTTCTTCCACCTTGGCCTGCTCCGGGCCGGGGATGGTCACCAGATCCTGGTCGAGGATAAATTGCCGCAGCGTGGCCAGTTGCGCGCGCGCACCTTCCACTGCGCCGCCGCCGGGTTTGTCGGCGGCTTCTTTTGCCACGCATTGCTGCAAGGTCTTGCCTGCAGCGTACTGCTCGCAGGCGCTTTTCAGCGCCGCAAGATTACGCGCCAGATCGGCTTCGGCTGCGGCTTTGAGTTGATCCAGCGGGATGTCCACACGCTCGGTGGCATACAGCATTTTCGCGAATTTCCCGGCACCCAGCGCAAAGTTTTGCGTGGCTTGCGGGCGCTGCGCTTTCAGCCAGTCGGCCATGGCTTGGGTGGCTTTGATTGCAGCCGCGTTGCTGGCTGTCAGTCGCGTCTGCAAGGTGCTGTCTTTCACTTCGGCAAAGATCGATGGCACATCGCTGGCGAAGAAGCTGGCATAGCCGGCAAACGCATCCACACCCAGATCAATGTACGAGGCGGGCAGTGGCAATTTGAAATTGGCTTTGATCTGCTCGATCGCCTTGGGCAGCGCTTCCTGATAGCGGATGAAAGCGTCCATGCGCTGCGCCAGCGGCGCGTAGGGGCGCGTCAGATACATGCTCGGCGACAGGTCGCCGGTGTAGAACGAGGGGTTGTTGTACGCAAAGCCAGAGTCCTCCAACCAGAACAGCGCGCCGTCGATCACCGCCAGTGCGTAGTCGCGATGAAAGCGGCCCTGCGCGTCCAATTGCGCATCGGTGAACGCGGCGAAGGCAGCGCGCTGCGCGTGCAGCCAATCGGCATTGGCCTTGAGCCCGGCGGGGCTGTAGTCGGGCAGCCTGCCGTCGTATTCGTGCTTGCCGGCGTTGGCGGCAAATACAGGGTTGCGCTGGAAGTAGCCATCAATGAAGGCATTGACCGCGGTTTCCAGCGCGGCGTTTTGCCGGGCACCGGTGGCGGTTGTGGCGTTTGTGTTGGGTGCGGTGGTCGGCGGCTGGCAAGCGGCCAAAGCGGCAGTGATGCAGGCAGTCAGGATCAAGGCGTGCCGCTTTTGCATCACAAGCTCCGAAAGGTTGAAAGGGCGGTAATCCAGGCGATACAAACGGCAGTACTTGCTAGCAGAGACAGAACTCAACTCGACAGTTGCGCACGCAGCTGGCGCACGCGATCTACCAGTTGTTCGGGCGCATACGGGCAGGCGTGGGCGGCCCCCCACACCGGGCGCGGCCAGGCGATATCGGTGTGGTAGCGCGCAATCACATGCACATGCAATTGCGGCACCAGGTTGCCCAGGGCCGCCACGTTGAGTTTGTCGGGCTTGAAGAGTGCCTTGAGTGCGCGTGCAGCGGTGTCGATTTCAACCGTCAGTTGGGTGCGCTGCGCAGGGCTGAGGTCGATGATTTCCACCGCATCGGCCACTTTGGGAATCAAGATCAACCATGGGTGGTTGGCGTCGTCCATCAAGCGCACTTCGCACAATGCCAATTCGATGACGGGTGTGCTGTCATCAGCCAGTTGCGGATGCAGATGCCAAGCGTTCATCGCAGATGCTCCGTGAAGAAGGCCAGTGTACGCTCCCACGCCAGCGCCGCGGCAGCCGGCTGGTAGGGGGGGTCGGGGTCGCGGTTGAAGGCGTGGCCGGCATCCGCATAGACAAGGACTTGTGCCTGCGGCTGCTTTTGCCGATGCAGGTCGATGACAGCGGGCGGGATCGGCACATCCAGTGCGCCGAAATGGAACATCAGGGGCGCGCCCGCGGGTTCATCCAGAAACGGCGGGTTGCGTGTGGCGTAATAGCTCACCGCCGGCAGGGCCAGCCGGGTGTTGGCCAACAGCGCGACGGTGCCGCCCCAGGAAAAGCCCAGCACGCCAATCTTGTGCCCTTCGCGGGCAAGCAGTTGCGCGGCGGCTTCGGTGACATCCAACCCGCAGTCCAGCCCCAGTTGGTTGACCACTTCACGGCCCCGGTCGGTGCCGGTTTGATCGGTAGCAAGCACCAGACCGGGCTTGATCAAATCAAAATAGGCAGGTGCCAGCGCAACAAACCCGGCTTGTGCCAGCCGCTCACACACATGTTGGTAGTGCGGCAACAGGCCGAAAATCTCGTGCGCCACCACCACCGCCCCACGCGGTGCGTCATCGGGCTTGGCCAGCCATGCCTGCACGGCGCCGCAGGGGGTGTAGAGGGTGTGCCAATCGCCCATGCGGTTCTCCAGTCATACGGATGGTGGCGAGACCGTCGGGTGAATCGCGTAGCGGCATTTGAGCCGCGGAGCGATCACCCGGCGGTAGGCGCCGCCGCGCAATAAAGTTGGGGGCCTCACGCCTTCGCCAGAGCATTCAGCCGCACCGCGTATAATTTCGCACCTTTTCCAGTAGTCGCGCCATGTCCTTGCAGCAGCCCAAAGTCGGTTTCGTCAGCCTCGGCTGCCCCAAAGCCTTGGTGGATTCCGAGCGCATCCTCACCCAGCTCAAGGTGGAAGGCTACGACTTGGTGCAAACCTATGACGATGCCGACGTGGTGGTGGTCAACACTTGCGGCTTCATCGACAGCGCGGTGGCCGAATCGCTGGACACCATCGGCGAGGCGCTGGCCGAAAACGGCAAGGTCATCGTCACCGGCTGCCTGGGCAAGCGTGCCGACCTCATCCGACAGGCGCATCCTGGCGTGCTCTCCATCAGTGGCCCGCAGGATTATCAAAGTGTGATGGAAGCGGTGCACACCGCGCTGCCACCCAAGCACGACCCGTTCCTGGACTTGCTGCCCGACTACGGATTGAAGCTGACCCCGCATCACTTTGCCTATCTGAAAATTTCCGAAGGCTGCAACCACCGTTGCACGTTCTGCATCATCCCGTCGATGCGCGGCGATCTGGTGTCGCGCCCGGTGGATGAGGTGCTGCGCGAAGCCGAAAAGCTGGTGCGTGGCGGCGTCAAGGAGCTGCTGGTGGTGTCGCAGGACACCAGCGCCTACGGCGTGGACCTGAAGTACGCGCCGCGCCTGTGGCGCACCGGCATGTACGACACCCGGATGAAGGCGCTGTGCGAAGGCTTGTCGGAGCTCGGCGTGTGGACGCGGCTGCATTACGTCTATCCGTATCCGCATGTCGATGACGTCATTCCGCTGATGGCCGATGGCAAACTCCTGCCGTATCTGGATATCCCGTTTCAGCACGCCAGCCCGCGCATCCTCAAGCTGATGAAGCGCCCCGGCGCGGTGGACAAGACCTTGGAGCGCATCCGCAACTGGCGCAACATCTGCCCGGAGCTGACCCTCCGCAGCACCTTCATCGTCGGTTTCCCCGGCGAAACCGAACAGGAATTCGAAGACCTGCTGGACTTCCTCGACGAAGCCCAACTCGACCGCGTCGGCGCATTCGCCTATTCGCCGGTGACCGGCGCCAAAGCCAACGACCTGCCAGACCCGGTGCCGGAAGAGGTCAAGCAAGAACGTTTGGCCCGCTTCATGGAACGTCAGGCCGAAATTTCCGCCGCCAAACTCGAAGCCAAAGTCGGCACCGTGCAGACCTGTCTGGTCGATGCCATCGACGGCGAGCTGGCCATCGCCCGCAGCAAAGCCGACGCCCCGGAGATCGACGGTCTGGTGCAGATCCAGGACGGCCGCGAAGCCGGCCTGCGCCCCGGCGAATTCGTGCAAGTGCGGATCATGGGCAGCGACGAGCACGACCTGTATGGCGAGGTGGAGTACAACGCTTGAGCGCGGGTTTGGCTTGAACGCATTGTTAGGCTGCCGCGAGCTTGAGCTTGCCTACACCGTGCAGGTCAACGGACTGACGTGCAAGCCAAAGATCATGTGCGTCCTGCATGGCGAGCCAACTCTCGGGGGAGCGGCCGATCGCCTTGGCGAGGCGTAGTGCCATTTCAGGCGAAATACGGCCTGTGCCGTTTAGAACACGGCTAAGCGTTGATGCAGCAACACCGAGCTTCTCGGCCAGCACACGACCGCTAATCCCGTTAGGTTCAAGGTAGATGCCAGCGATGAACTCACCGGGGTGAGGGGGATTGTGCATAGTCATTAGTGGTAGTCCTCATAATCCAGCACGTAAGCGTTGCCGTCTTGGAACTCAAAGGTGATGCGCCAGTTGCCGTTGACGGTAATTGACCAGCGACCTCGCATTTCGCCTTTCAAGGGGTGAAGTCGAAATCCTGGGATATCCATGTCTTCAATGGCCTGAGCGGTGTCGAGAGCGGTCAACTGCAACCTGAGTCGTTTGGCATGATTAGCTTGAACGCCTGATGTGATTCCAGTCTCATACAGACGCCGCAAGCCTTTATGCCGAAAGGTCTTGATCATGTAGCCAACGTATCACGTTGCGCACCATGCAACAAGCGGCTCATCTATGACATGTCAGGCTGCCAGCCTTAAAGGCACGAAACGGGCAGCATGTATGAAGTCGTTGTCAGCTGTGAGCAGTGAAAGATCATGTTCGATGCAGAGCTGTGCAATGACTGCGTCAATCGTGCCGATCTGCACGCCGTTGCGTCTGCATGTGTTGCGGAGCATCGCAGCTTGGATATATGTGTCGCGGCTTGGGTTTAGGAGGGGGAGCACTTGCAGGCGTTCAATGAGGCGCGTCTGATCTTTGCAGCCATTGCAACCGGAATGAGCAACTGGCAACCGGGCGCAGGAGTTAAGCCGTGCCGCGAAGCTGCACCCCCCAAAACCGCCCACCCCCGCCCTGCGGCCGCCCGTCGGTCATTGCTGGCATCCCGGTTGTCCCCCCGTTAAGGTTGAGTCGCCAAAAAGCGAGGA
>Ga0209023_10004543_pt1 | contig 15734 bp, 13 predicted proteins | sample LakOneMetagenome_FD_187468 | JGI IMG/M metagenome (GOLD analysis project Ga0209023, IMG submission 187468) | Freshwater and sediment microbial communities from Lake Erie, Canada (SPAdes) (version 2) | ecosystem: Environmental > Aquatic > Freshwater > Lentic | place: Lake Erie, Canada... | reverse complement strand
CCCCGCACCCCGCACCCCGCACCCCGCACCCCAAAAAACCCGTTGCGTCTGCACAATTGAACAAGCTTCGATAGACTTTGTGCTTTGCACAAGACCGGAGCCGTCCATGAGCAGCATGCTGTTTTCCCCCTACAAACTCGGACCAATGGAGCTGTCGAACCGCATCGCCATCGCCCCAATGTGCCAGTATTCAGCCAACGAAGGCCTGGCCACCGACTGGCACATGATCCACCTCGGCCAGCTGGCCCTGTCCGGCGCCTCGCTCCTGATCATCGAAGCCACCGCCGTCGCGCCCGAAGGCCGCATCTCGCCCGACGACCTCGGCCTGTGGTCCGACGCCCACCTCGACGCCCTGCAACCGATCATCGCCGCCATCCGCAAGCACTCGCCGATCAAGGTCGCGGTGCAGCTGGCGCATGCCGGCCGCAAGGCGTCGAGTGCGGCGCCCTGGCTGGGCGGCGCCAACATCAAGCCCGACGAGGAGCGCGGCTGGCAGACGGTGGCGCCGTCCGCCGTGCCGCATGCCGAAGGCGAAACCGTGCCGCTGGCGCTGGACGCCGCCGGCCTGCAGCGCATCAAGCAGGGCTTCGTGGAAGCCGCCCGCCGCGCCGCCGCCCTCGACCTGGACGGCATCGAGCTGCACGGCGCCCACGGCTACCTGCTGCACGAATTCCTGTCGCCGCTGTCGAACCGGCGCGAAGACCAGTATGGCGGCTCGCTGGAAAACCGCATGCGCTATCCGCTCGAAGTGCTGGAGGCGGTGCAGGCAGCGGTGCCCGAGACCATGGCCGTCGGCATGCGCATCTCGGCCACCGACTGGGTCGAGGGCGGCTGGAACATCGAGGAAAGCGTGGTCTTCGCCAGGGAGCTGGAAAAGCGCGGCTGCCACTTCATCCACGTGTCGAGCGGCGGGCTGTCGCCGCAGCAGAAGATCCCGGTCGGCGCCGGCTACCAGATCGCGTTCGCCGAACGGATCAAGCGCGAGACCAGCATGCCAACGATCGGCGTGGGCCTGATCACCGAGCCGCAGCAGGCCGAGCACATCCTACAATCGGGCCAGGCCGACATGGTGGCGCTGGCGCGCGCCATGCTCTACAACCCGCGCTGGCCCTGGCATGCCGCCGCCGAACTCGGCGCCCAGGTGGCCGCGCCGCAGCAGTACTGGCGCTCGCAGCCGCACCAGTTCAAGAACCTGTTCGGCGACACCCGGCTCGGACAACGCTGATCCGCGTGTTTGCACGGTTCAACCCGGCAAAAGCGCAGTCTGTCGCAGGGTGCGCGACAGCGGTTGGGACAGATTCTAGAGTGGCAACATCAGCGCTGCGGCGCTCCACCACGACAAGAAAAGGTCCCATTATGCGTACTCTGCTCGCTCTCGCCTGTGCCGCTACTCTGACCGGCGCTCTCAGTGGCTGCATCATCGTTGCCGGTCCTCCGGGAAGCGACTACACGGTCCACACGCCGTTCAGCGGCAAGACGGTGGAAGGCGATGGCGTTGCGACACGCGACGTACGCAGCGTGCGGCCCTGACCGGGCTGAACGTGGGCGGGTCGATGATCGTCGAGGTGCGCGTCGGCGCGGCGCCGTCGCTGGTGGTCGAAGGCGACAGTAACCTGGTGCGCTACGTGCAAACCGAAGTGCGCGGCTCGACCCTGCACATCGGCACCGAAGGCCGCCTGCGCAGCACCACGCCCTTGAAAGTCATCTACACCACGCCGCGCCTGACCGAGCTGCGCGCTGGCGGTTCGGGCAATGTGACCGTGCGCGACTTGCGCGGCGATCCGCTGGAAGTGCGCCAGGGCGGCTCGGGCGTGACGCGCCTGTATGGCGACGTTGCCGACCTTGAAGCCAGTGTGGCCGGTTCGGCAAGATCGAAGCGACCGAGCTTCGCGCCGGCAGCGCACGCATGGGCGTGAGCGGGTCCGGACGCCTGAGCGTGGGCCAGGTACGCGGCGATTATGCGCGCGCTTCGGTCAGCGGATCGGGTCGGGTGGAAGCGGGTGGCGCCGTGCAGCGCTTGAACGTGAGCGTGAGCGGCTCGGGCAGTGTGGACCTGGTGAATCTCACCAGCGAGCAGGGTGAATTGAGCACCAGCGGCTCGGGCGGGATTTCGGCCACCGTGCGCCAGTCGGTGGTGGCGCAGGCCAGTGGTTCGGGTCCGATCCGCGTGTATGGGCAGCCGGCGCAGCGTACGATCAGCGGGCGTGGCGTGCAGGTGATGTAAGCGGACGGGGTGTCTCGGTTCCGTATCCGATAGCCCGAGGCTTCAACCGTACGGTGGGCACTCCGTGCCCACCGTACGGTTGAGGTTTCGACCGTTCGAACGTCGGTATTACAGCAAGTGATCCAGCAACTCCGGCCCGAACACCTCGCGGTGCAGACGCGCAGGCGGCACGCCGGCATCCAGTAGCGCCAGCCACTGCGCCTGCATGAATTTCAGGGGGCCGCACACCCACACCTCGGCCGCATCGCGCTCCCACTCGGGCAGGCGCGCTACCTCCATGCGACCAGCCAGCACGTCGGCCTCGCCATTTGCCTCTTCGTAGAACGTCACCATCTGCAGATTCGGCATCACGGCCTGCGCCGCCGCCACGTCGGCCTGGAGCGGATGGTGCCGCGCATCGCGCGCCGCATGGGCAAAGATCACGCGGCGCTGCGGATTGACCAGCGCGATCCGGTTCAGCGCCGACACCATCGGCGTGATGCCGACGCCGGCCGACAGCAGCACGATCGTCTCATCCGACTCGGTATCCGGCGTGAATTCGCCGAACGGATGCGTCACCCGCAGCACGCTGCCCACTTCCACGTTCGCATGTATCCAGTTCGACACTTCGCCGGCCGGCGTGGTATCGATTGCGTCTTCGCGCTTGACCGAAATGCGCATGCCGTCCTTGCCAGCAGCATCCGACAAACTGTACTGGCGCAGCTGGTGGCGCCCGCCCGGCAGGTCGACGGCGACGCTGACGTACTGGCCGGCCTGGAAGGCGGGCAGGGGCTGGCCGTCGTCGGCGACGAAGCGGATCGACAGCACGTTGTCGCTCTCGCGCTTCACTTCCGTCACGCGCATCGGGCGGGTGGCGCCGGGCTCGATGCCCGCGGTGCTGTACATCTCGGCCTCGGCGGCGATCAGCAGCTTGGCCAGCGCGTTGTAGGCTTCGGCCCAGGCGTCGAGCAGCGGCGGCGTGGCGGCTTCGCCCAGGGTGGCGGAGATCGACGCCAGCAGGTGGCGGCCGACGATCGGGTAGTGCTCGGCGCGGATGCCGACCGAGACGTGCTTGTGCACGATGCGCTTGACCACCGGCCCCAGCGCTTCCGGCGTGCCGATGTTCGCGGCGTAGGCGAAGACGGCGGATGCCAGCGACTGCTGCTGCGCGCCGCGCGCCTGGTTGCCCATGTTGAACAGGCGCGTCAGCTCCGGGTGCTCGCCCAGCATGTTCTTGTAGAACAGACTGGTGATGGCGAGGCCGTGCTCGCGCAGGACCGGGACGCTGGCATCGATGTAGGGGCGGGAAGCGGCGGAGATCATGTTGTTTCCTTATTCATGCAAATGAAATGCATATTTAAAGTTTAAAAAAACGCCGGCATGGGCTGGCGGGAAAAATAAAGGAGCGGCTGCGGAGCTGATGTACCGCGTGGACTCGGGAGTCCACCCTACATCAACCCGGTATGGCAAACGGTTGGCATGCATTGGTGGGTTCGGAGAACCCACCCTACGCTGTACCTCCGGCGCCACTCCAGAACATCTTGTGCATCCGCACGATCTGCTCGCCGGTGCCGCCCTCGGTGATGCGGGCCAGCGTGTAGCGGTCCATCTCGGCATAGAAGGCGCGCATGCCGGCCTTTAAAACGCCGCGCAGCTGGCAGTCCAGGCTGAGGCCGCACTTTGTGCCTTCGCAGTCGACCAGTTCCTCGTCGCCTTCCAGTTCGCGCAGCACCTGGCCGACGGTCAGCACCTGCGGATCGGCGGCCAGGCGCAGGCCGCCGTTGCGGCCGCGCATGGCGCGTACCCAGCCGGCGCGGGCCAGGTGGCCGACCACCTTCACCAGGTGGTTCAGCGGAATGTCGAACTGCGTGGCGATCTCCGCCACCGTCACCGGGTGCGGGCGTTCGCCGGCGCGCTCGAGGTAAATCAGCACGCGCAGGCCGATGTCGGAAAAGCGGGTCAGACGCATCGGATGCTGTTCAGAAAGTAACCCGGACATTCTAGCTTATAAATACGCATAGGAAATGCATATTTTGCGAAAACTATTTTCTCAACAACGGTGGAACAGCCCTATAATCGCGAACTTTGGCTGTCCACATGTGCTCAGCCGTTTTCCTTTTCTAGTACGACCAAAGGACTTTTCGTGAATCTGACACTGGGCCAGAAGCTGTTCCGCACCAAATCGGCCGAACGCGCACACGAGGACAGCCATGCCTACGGCGGCGCCGGCCTGAACCGCACGCTGGGCCTGTTCCCGCTGACCATGATCGGCGTCGGCGCCACCGTCGGCACCGGCATTTTCTTCACCATGGTGGAAGCGGTGCCGAAAGCCGGCCCGGCCGTCATCCTGTCGTTCCTGATCGCGGCGCTGACCGCCGGCCTGACCGCACTGTGCTACGCCGAACTGGCCGGGCGCGTGCCGGCCTCGGGCTCGTCCTACTCGTTCGCCTACGCCACCGTCGGCGAATTCGCCGCCTTCATCGTGGCGGCCTGCCTGCTATTGGAATACGGCCTGGCGGGGAGTGCGGTGGCGATCGGCTGGTCGGATTACCTGAATAATTTCCTGCAGAATGCCTTCGGCTGGGAGATCCCGGCCTCGCTGCGCTCCCCGATGTTCGTGTCCGACCACAGTAATTTGACGGTCCACTCCGGGAACTTCAACCTGCCGCCGGTGCTGCTGGTGATCATGTGCTGCATCCTGCTGGTGCGCGGCACCAAGGAATCGGCCACCACGAATGCCGTCATGGTCGTGATCAAGCTGGCGATCCTGGCCTTCTTCGCGGCGATTGCCTTCACCGGCTTCGACGCCAACAACTTCACGCCCTTCTTCAATACCGACGACAGCAAGGGCTTTGCCGGCATGGCCGGCGTGACCGCCGCCGCCGGTACCGTGTTCTTCTCCTTCATCGGCCTGGACACCATCGCCACCGCTGGCGAAGAAGTGAAGGACCCGCGCCGCAACGTGCCGATCGGTATCCTGGCGGCCCTGGTCATCGTCACCCTGTTTTACTTGCTGGTGGCCATGGCGGCGATGGGCGCCCAGCCGGCGCACATGTTCGAAGGCCAGCAGGCCGGCCTGTCGGTGATCCTGCAGAACGTGACGGGCCAGGCCTGGCCGGCGCTGGTGCTGTCGGCCGGCGCGGTGATCTCGGTCTTCTCGGTGACCCTGGTGACGATCTACGGCCAGACCCGCATCCTGTACGCCATCAGCCGCGACGGCCTGATTCCGAAGACCTTCCAGAAGGTCAATCCGCGCACCGGCGCGCCGGTGTCGAACACCCTGATCGTTTGCCTGGTGGTGGGTCTGGTGGCCGGCCTGGTCGATGCGACCTTCCTTTGGGACATGGTCAGCATGGGCACGCTGACCGCCTTCATCGTGGTCTCGATCGCGGTGCCGGTGATCCGCGCCAAGCAGGGGCCGGGCGCCGAGCACGGCTTCAAGGTGCCGTTCGGCCCGTACGTGATCCCTGGCCTGTCGGTGCTGGCCTGCCTGTACATCATGAAGGACTTGCCGGCCGCGACCTACCGTGTGTTCATCATCTGGATGGTGGCGGCGGTGGCGACCTATTTCCTGTACAGCGTGCGCCATAGCCGGCTGAACCGGAAAGCCTGATCGGATAAACAAAAACGCCGCGCTCGACGCGGCGTTTTTTCTGCCCAAAGAAATGCCACAAATGATGGAGTTGTTGCAAATTAGTGATAATCTGCAACATTCCGCATGGCTGCCCTTACACATTGTTCGTCCGGCCCTGCTTGACGCATGATCACAGGACGACCATGAGCGATACTGTTTTCCCTTCCGTAACTACGCGCAGTGCATCGGCCCTGCTGCCTTTCCAGCGCCACGCCCTGTTCGTGGCTGCGGCCATTGCCGTCGCCACGCTGCTGCTGATGCCGACCGCGGCCGACAAGTGGCCCGCCATCCCGGCTTTCCTGCCGGCCTACCAGACCAGCATCATCGGCGCCTACACGGTGGCCGCCTATCTGCTCTACGGCTACTTCATGCAGACGCGCACCCATGCCGTGCTCTACCTGTGGGGCGGCTCGGCGTACACGGCGATCATCCTGGCGGCCCAGTTCCTGTCGGTGCCGGGCGCCTTCATTCCCGGCGAGCGCCTGCTCGGCGGCGGGCAGACCACCAGCTGGCTGTGGTTCTACTGGCACCTGGGCGCGACCGGCATGCTGTTCTGCTACGCCCTGGCCGAACTGCGCGCCCCCGGCCGGCGCGTAACCGACACCCGCGCCGCCTTCCTGTGCGCCCTGGCCTGGACCGGCGCCACCGTCGCCGTCACCCTGGCCTCAGTGACCCTGTTCGAGGCGCGGCTGCCGATCGTCGACATCGCCGGCGACTTCAACCGCATCACGCACAGCGGCTACGCACCCTTCATCCAGGCCGTGATCATGGCGGCGCTGCTCATGATGTGGCGCGCCACGCGCTTCCGCACGCCGATCGCCGCCTGGATCGGCGTGGCCATGGTGGCGCTCGCCTTCGACAACCTGATCACGATGGCGGGCGGCACGCGCCTGTCGATCGGCTGGTACGTCGGGCGCCTGAACGCCCTGTTCGCGGCGCTGGTGATGCTCGGCCTCTACCTGAAGGAGATCAACCGCGTCTACCTGCGCGCCACCGAGCACGCGCGTTTGCTGGCCGAGGCCCACGCGCGCCTGGAAGGCGAACATGCCCGCTTGATGAGCATGTTCGAGCAGGCGCCGGGCTTTGTCGCGGTGCTCGGCGGCGACGATTGCCACCTGCAGATCGTGAACGCCGCCTTCCGCGATCTGGTGGGGCGGCGCGAACTGGTCGGCAAGCCGATCCGCGAGGCACTGCCGGAGCTGGAAGGGCAGGGCTGGTTCGAGCTGGTCGAGCAGGTGTGCGGCTGCAGCAAGCCGCACGTGGAACACGGCATGAAGCTGCGGCTGCAGCGCGGCGACGGGCCGCCCCACGAGGTGATCATCGATGTGCTGTTCCAGCCCAACCTGGGACCGGACGGCGAACTGGCCGGCGTCTTCATCCAGGGCCAGGACGTGACCGAGGAACACCTGGCGCGCCTCGAACTGGAGCGTTACCAGGACCACCTGGAAAGCCTGGTGCAGGAGCGTACACGCTCGCTGGAAGAAACCCGGAACGCGCTGATGCATTCGCAGAAGATGGAAGCGATGGGCAAGCTGACCGGCGGCGTGGCCCACGATTTCAACAACGTCCTGCACATCATCAACGGCAACCTCGACCTGATCAAGATGCTCGCCGCCGGCAACGCCAAGGTCGGCGAGCGCTGCCAGTCGGCGCAGACGGCGGTGCGGCGCGGCGCCAAGCTGTCTTCGCAATTGCTGGCCTTTGCGCGCAAGCAGCCGCTGCAGCCGAGCGCGCTCAAGCTGGAAGACGTGTTCGCGTCCATCGATTTGCTGCTCAAGCGAGCGGTGGGCGAGCGCATCGACATCCGCTTCGATAGCGCACCCGACGCCTGGAACGTGGAGGTCGACCCGCAGCAGCTGGAAAACGTGATCCTGAACCTGGCCCTGAACGCCAGCGACGCGATGCCGGAAGGCGGCGCGCTGGCGGTGACGGTGGCGAACGTTGCCGAGGGTCCCGACGGCGGCGCAGGCGGCCGCGAATACGTGCGCCTGTCCTTCGCCGACACCGGTACCGGCATGAGCGACGACGTCAAGGCGCGCGCCTTCGAGCCCTTCTTCTCGACCAAGGGCGTGGGCAAGGGCACCGGCCTGGGCCTGAGCATGGCCTACGGCTTCGTCAAGCAAAGCGGCGGCCACATCGACATCGAGAGCGCGCCGGGCGCCGGCACCACGGTCCACATCCTGCTACCGCGCACCGGTGCGGCGGCCAGTGCGCGCAAGGCCGAACGCGCCACGGACGTTACCGGCGGCAGCGAGACCATCCTGGTGGTGGACGACGAACAGGACATCCGCGAGAACGTGACCCTGATGCTGACCGGGCTCGGCTACCGCGTGCTGGGCGCCGCCAGCGCCGATGCCGCCGCCCGCCTGCTCGAAGGCGAAGCCCGCATCGACCTGTTGTTCACCGACGTGATCATGCCGGGCGCAATGAGCAGCCGCGAGCTGGCCGAACGGGCCCACGCGCGCCATCCCGGCATCCAGGTGCTGTTCACCTCGGGCTATACCGAGGACGCGGTGATCCGCAACGACCGCCTCGACGAAGGCGTGCACCTGCTCAGCAAGCCGTATGCACGCGAGGAACTGGCGGCGGCATTGCGCCGCCTGCTGCAAAAAGCCGGGCAAGCACCCGACGTCGCCGGGGAAACGGCGCCGGCCTGAGGCCGGATCGACCTTGGGTTAGCGCAAGGCTGCCCGGTGCTTGCCGAAGAAGGCGCCGGCCTGCCGCAGCGCGTCGTCGTAGCCGGCACGCCGCCCCTTGCGCAGCATCCAGGCGGCGAAGCCGGTGCCGCCCAGCCACAGGACACCGAGCGGCGTCACGTTCATCAGCAGGCCCAGGCCGATCAGGCCCATGAGCAACAGCGCCATGCCTGCCAGCAGGGGCAGCAGCTTGCTGCAGTTCTTCGGGTAGGCCGTGACGATGTTGCCGTTGGCCTTGGTGACGCTGCCGTCCTCGAGGTCGAACACGGCCGTCGCCACGCCGCGATCTTCCTTGGCCGGGCCGGCGAACAGCACCGCATAGGCGCGGCCTTGCACCAGGCTGTCGCGCGCAGGAATGCTGGCCGTGAAGTGGCGGCCGCTGGCGGTCTCGAAGGTGGCCACGCGCCAGTAAGTGGTCGAGGTGCTGACATTGCCGTTGTAGCTCGATACCGAGGTATGGCTCTTGCTTTCCGAATGCACCAGGCGGCCGATGTTGGGGAACATCTTCCACTTGCCGCCATAGGCCGAAAACCAGGCGATGGCGTCCCATTCGGCGCGGCGCTGGCGCTCGTCGGCATCGTTCTGCATGCCCTGGCTGGCTTGCACGGCGTTGCTTTCCCCGTATTTGGCGGCTTCGGCGATCAGGCCGGCGTAGTTGTCGCCATCGACCGGCGTGGCGCCCAGGCGGATCGCTTCGGCCTTCAGGTAGAGGGCGCGGCCCCAGTCCAGCGGCGCCACGCGGCGTGTGGCGCCCGACATGAAGTGGCTGTAGCGATGCAACACGTCGTAGGCATTCTGGGCGTTTTGCGGGATGTGACGGCCTTCGAGATACACCTCGGCCAGCAGCAGGGCGGCGTCGGTATTGATGCCGTTTTCCGCGCCTTCCGACAGCAGTTGCAGCGCCTCCAGCGGCTTGGCCGGCCCGCCTTCGCCGGCCAGCATCATGCGCGCCAGCAGGTTGGTGGCGCCCATGTCGCCCATGCCGTGCGCCAGGTGTGCGTTTTCCAGCGCGCTCGCGAAATCGTTCGATTCGCGCTGCAGGTGGGCCAGCCAGAAGCGGCTGAACGAGGAGCCCAGCTCGGCCGCCATCTTCGTGTACTTGAATTCCTTGATGCGGTCGGCGCGGATGGCGGGCGTGCCGTCGGCATAGGCGCCGACCAGCAGTTCGGCCGCTTCGATGTTGCCTTCCTCGGCCAGGGCGGCGGCTTCCTTTTCCGCGCGCGTGGCGTCGCCGGGGACGGTGCTGTTGAGTTGCTGCTTGAGATCGTCGAGGTCAATGATCATGATGAACGAGGCTGAAATGGGGTCGAATGGGGGAGCCGATCCATTCTAGGAGCCGCCATTCCCGGCGTGACCTGTAAGCCCTTACAGGATGCGCCGCCGCCGTTTCAGGGCGCGATCAGGCCGAGCGCAAAGGCCCTGACCACCGCCTGCGAGCGGGTGCGGGTGTCGAGCTTCTTCATGGCGTTATCGACGTGGAAGATCACGGTGCGCTCGGCCAGCGCCAGGATGCGCGCGATTTCCCAGGACGTCTTGCCGGCGCCGACCCAGGTCAGGACTTCCTTTTCGCGCGCCGTCAGCCGTACCGTGGCTGCCGGGGGCTGCACCTGGGCGTCGAGGCGGCGCATGCTTTCGTGCAGGTAGCTCATCAGCATATGGCCTTGCGCGGCCTGCTGTTCGACCACGCGCAGGTCGCGCTGGCGCGTGCGTTCGCGCGTCAGGCTGAGCAGGCCAAGCACGCCGCCGCCGCCGATCACCGAGCAGGTCATGCCCGAGCCGATGCCGTGCTGGCGCGCTTCGTCGAAGAAGCCGGCGGTGCGCGCATCCTGCGGCCAGACCTGGCGGTGCCAGATCGCCGGGAGCATCGAGTGGCTGCATTGCGCGATCAGGGGATCGACTTCGAGATAGCCGGCGGCGATGTAGTGGCTGGTCCAGGCCAGCGGGTAGTCCGAGAGGATGTTCCCGGCCGAGAAGTCGGTGGCGTCGAAGCGTTGCTGCGCATCGCGCACGCGTCCGGCCGGGCTGCCGCCGTAGACAAAGGATTCGAAACCGAGCCCGTGCACCGTGCGGCGCAGGTTGTCGAGCAATTGCTCTTTGGTCGTTGCCAGCAGCAGGGTCTCGAATTGGCGCAGCATCTCAGGATGGTGGCGGACAGGGGTTCGAATGCATAATAGTTTGATAATGTAATTTTACTTCAAGTAGATCAGTGCGGCACAGCTACTGTTCCTCGCGCACCAGGGGGCGCACATGGTTCAGCAGGCTGACCAGGGTCTTGCCCGGCTCTTCCCACGGCACCATGTGCGCCGAGCGCTCGAACCAGACCGCCCCTTTCGACGGCGCTTTTACCTGATCGAGCCAGGCGACGGTGGGTGCGGTCGGCGTGGTGTAGTCGTGGCGGCCGAGGAACATCACCACAGGAATCGGGAAGATCTTGACCTGCGAAAAATCGACCTTCACGAATTCCGGCAGCAGGCGCCCGAGCGTGAACAGGCTGCCCTGGTCGATGGCTTTCACCTGGGCCGCGTCGTAGTCGGGCGAGAGCAGGGGGCCATTGAAGTAATACGTCGAGTTGCTGCGGAAGGCGCTCAGGCCGCCGTAGTGCTGGGGCCACTTGCGGGCGACGATAATGCGCTCGCGCGTGATGGGTTCCGTGCCGGGGTAGGGCGCGATCGAGGCCAGCTCCTTCAGCGCTTCCTCGTTCTTGTGCAGTTTCGCCTGCTCCAGCGCGTACTCGTAGCTGATGCGCTCGTTCTCGCGGGTGCTGCGCCGCGCTGGTCCCAGTGCACCACCGTGAAGTATTCCCCGATGGGGCGCTGGAATTCCCACATGGTCGGCGTGATCGGCGCCGCCGGGCCGCCGTGCACGAACAGGATGATGGGGTTGCTCCGGTCCTGGCCGCGCACGTTCAGCCACTGGTCGATGCCGCCGATGCTGGTCTTGTACGATTCCTGGATGCCGCTCGGGGCGGCGATGCGTTGCAGGTCGTCGATGGCGGCGCGGGCGCGGGCCAGGTTTTTGGCATCGCCGCTGTCCTGGGCCAGGGCGGGCAGGCCGAGCAAAGCAAGGCAGAAAAGCAGGACGTTCTTCATGGCGCCTCCGCAAAGAGCGAACAGTCGAGCGCACAGGATAAGCCGGTATTGGCCTCGGGTGGGCACGCTTGCGACGGGATGGCGGATCGCAGGGGTGAGCGGTCGTCGTGCTTTGCATCGCCTCAATGCGTGCAATTACCCCTCCGTTAGATTGGGCAGCTTACCCGACTCGACCGCAGGAGACCGCATGCTCAAACGTTATCTCATCTTGCTTGGCGCGCAGACGACCGCCGGCGGCACGGTCAAGACCGCCACGTCCTTCATGTCGTATAACGGCTTGCCTTACGCGCTGGAGGGCGACCTGGTCGACTGTCCGGCCTGCGGGCAGCAGGGGAGCATCGAATGCGTGGCGCCTCGCCTCGCTGCCCGTTACAACGGCAAGCAATATGCACTGGAACACGACTTGTGCGTATGCGGATGCAGTCCGCCGCCGCGCCTGATCGCGAACCAGCAGCACCACTGCCAGGTGCTCGACGATACTGCTTCGGACGGCAATGCGCTGGACGCGGTGCTTGCCCATACACAGGCCAGCGCCGGCAAGCGCGATGCCGCGCCGCTGCAGCTGATCCGCGCATCGGACGACCAGCCATTTCGCAACCGGCATTACGTGCTCGAACTGCCTGGCCGCAAGATCGAGGGCAGGACCGATGCCGATGGCCAGACCCGGCCCTTGAGCAGCGAAGAGCGCGACACCCTGATCGCCTGGCATGTCGAGGGCGACGCCGGGGCTGGCGCCTGATCGGTCCGAGAATAATCGCCATGTCCGACACGCCGTTTACCGAGCACGATACCGATGCGCTTGCGCTGAACCGCAACATCACTCCCATCCCGGAGTGCAAGGTCTATCCGGGACTGTGGAATGGGAAAAAGTCGACTGCGTCCGCGTCAAGATACTCGATCCGGCAGCGGTATGGCTGCGCTGCCAGCAGGAGGCCGAGCAGTGGGTGACGGATGCACGCACCGGCAAGGCCTTGAGCAGGCCGGATGCCATCAATCGGCGCATCAATTCGGCGTACGCCTTTCTGTGGCTGAAGGACAGGCGCTTCCAGTGGGCCGGGCTGGCGGCATTCGCATCGAAGCACGTGGGCTGCGGATTGCTGCATGCGTCGACGACGTTAAGGGAGGCGCACGACCGGGTGCTGGCGAATCCCGATTTCCTGGATGTGGGCAGCGGCGGCGAGGCGGTTGGTGCCTACACGATGTACGGCAAGCTGGCGCTGGGGAACCTGTCGCTGTTTCTCGATATTTATCCGTTGCACAGGTTCTATATGCTGCGCGGGTACAAAGCGTTGGAATACTGCCTGCATTACCGGCGGGAGATCAAGAACAAGGTGCGCTGGCCCGATGAGGCAAAAAAACGGCTGGAGTTCGGATACCCTTTCCGTGAGATTCTTTGGGGATTCGATGCGATCGAACGCGGAGACCTGGCAGCCAGTGTGGAACATCTGGCACGGCATGAGCAGGTCAATATTCTGCAAAAGGTCATCTACGACGACAAGGACACGCGATTGGCCCTGGACGCGAACCAGTTTGCCTGGGTCCATCAGCTCCGCGGCGCTGCCGAAATACAGCTGACATTGTCGGCACAGTGCAATGCTAATGGGAAGTTCACGAGCTGGCTTCCTCGTCTGACCTCTGTCCACCTGTGGGACAAGAACGACCGCATGCAATTCGTCATCCGAACGGCAAAGCAGTTCGACCGTCTGTTGAAGAGTAGCGAACGGCCCCTGATCGAACGGGCAATACAGGAAATCTACGCCGGAGGTGGCGTGTCATGAGAGCACAAAGTGTCAGGCGTATCCGATTGCTCATCGTGGCATTGGTTGCGGCGGCAGCGACGGCATTCATGATGATTCCGCCGGCGCCAAGCGTACTGGTTGTCGATATGGATATGCCCTACGATGAGGTCGTCAAACGGTCCAGCTATCCGGCGCGAGCCAATGGTCTATCGCCAACGGCGGATACTGGATTTGCCACGATCGATGTCAGCGAGCCTGCCGTTATCATCAAGTTCATCGACCCGAAACATGGCTTTGAACTGCCGCCAACGACGTTTGCCGCCATTACCTTTGGCGATGCCGTCGTGGGTACGATTTCTACTTCGCCCATGTTGAAGCCGCAGCGTTTTTCGCAAGCAGTCGATGTGTTGGAGCAGGTCCAAACGCTTTTCAAGAAAGGCGGCTGGGTACCTTGGGTGGGAAACCAAAACGGGTGGTATGACCTGTCGCCGAAAGGGCGAAAGACGCTGCATGCAGAACTGATGCGCTATTCCCAGAGTGACCAGTTCCTGGACGTTCCCAAGCGCAATCTGCGATCTCTGCTTCGCATCAAATGCGTGGAAAACTGCGACGATCCGGACGACGCACTGTTCCTGGTCGATGTCGGCATCGGCAAGAAATCCTGGTACGCCTGGGACGGCGAATAAATAAAAAGCCACGCGCCTCTCGGCAGCGTGGCTTGGTTTTACTGAACGGCCAGAATTACAGCGCGTTCATTTCTTTCAGCAGATTGTCGGCTTTATCCACGTGCTTCATGTTCCACAGGATGTAGCGCACGTCGACCTGGATGTCGCGGGTGTTGGCCGCGTTGAAGTCCCAGTCCGAGATGATCGAATCCAGGGTGCCGTCGAAGGCCAGGCCGATCAGTTCGCCGCGCTTGTTCAGCGCCGCCGAACCCGAGTTGCCGCCGGTGATGTCCAGCGTGGCCAGGTAGTTGACCGGCACGGTCTTCAGCACAGGGTCGACATACTTGCCGAAGTCCTTGGCCTTGATCGCGGCCAGCTGGGCTGCCGGTGCATTGAACTCGCCTTCGCCGGTGTTTTTCGCGACCACGCCCTTGACGGTGGTGAACGCGGTCCACGAACCGGTGCCGTCGGCGCCATGGTCGCGGCCCATGATCTTGCCGAAGGTCACGCGCAGGGTGCCGTTGGCGTCCGGGTAGACGGCCTGGCCCTTGCTGTTCATGTAGGCGATCTTGGCCTTCATGTAGCCGCCGTAGGCTTTCTGGATCTTGCCGGCGAGTTCTTCCTCTTTGGCTTCATCCTTCAGGTCGGCGTCATACATGGCGACCGCTGCCTTGATGAAGCTGTCGTTGCTGGCCTTGAATTCGGCAGGCGACTTTTTCAGCCAGGTAACGCGCTCTTCCTTGTTGGCCAGTTTCGAACCGGCGTAGGCCTTGTCCAGGGCGGCTTTCAGTTCTTCCTGGCTCATGCCTGCGCGCAGGCCGAGGGCGTCGTTGAAGGCCTTGTCCTGCTCGGCGGCCGGCTGGGCCAGGTACTTGGTCAGGAAGTTCATGACCAGCGCCTTGTCGACCTTTTCGTCGTAGGTGCGGTCCTGGCCGGTGATGACTGAGGTGACGCGCGCCATGTCGCGTTCCTGGTAGCCCGATTTACGGGCGGCGTCCGGCTTGGTGCGTTCGTTGGCCAGGCGGTACAGCGAACGTGCCGAGCTCAGGAAGCGTGGCTGGGCGTAGCCCAGGTAGAAGCCCTGCTTGGTGTGGGCATCGCGCTCGGCGATCAGCTTCTCGGCGGTGTCGATGTCGGCGCCGAACTGCTTTTTACGCGCGGCGTCGCTGTTCACCCATGCCTTCAGGGCATTGTGTTCGGCGGTCTTGCGCTGCAGGAAGTCGCTCTCGCCGTACGAGGTCAGCATGCCCTTGCGGTTCTTGTAGTAGTTGTTCACGCCCGCGATCTGGCCGGCGTACTTCAGCTTGGCGGCCGGGTCGTTCTTGGTTTCGCGTTCGATGATGGCCAGCACTTCACCCGAGGCTTGCACGAAGGCCGGGTAGTTCCAGTCGAAGGTGTACTGCACTTCCGACGGCAGGCGGTGGCGGTTGGTGCGGCCAGGGTAGCCGGCGACCATGATGAAATCGCCTTCCTTCGAGCCTTCGGTGGCCAGTTTCAGGAAGTGCTTCGGCACGTAAGGGACGTTGTCGGCGGCGAAGTCGGCAGCCTTGCCGTCCTTGCTCACGTAGGCACGGTAGAAGCCGTAGTCGCCGGTGTGGCGCGGCCACATCCAGTTGTCGGTGTCGCCACCGAATTTACCCACGCCCGACGGCGGCGCGTGCACCAGGCGCACGTCGCGGATTTCCAGCTGCTTCAGGCGGTAGAACTC
>Ga0209023_10004542_pt1 | contig 15734 bp, 21 predicted proteins | sample LakOneMetagenome_FD_187468 | JGI IMG/M metagenome (GOLD analysis project Ga0209023, IMG submission 187468) | Freshwater and sediment microbial communities from Lake Erie, Canada (SPAdes) (version 2) | ecosystem: Environmental > Aquatic > Freshwater > Lentic | place: Lake Erie, Canada... | reverse complement strand
CGATCTAACCGTCGGCCCTTGATTGGGAACACCGACCGGCGGCGCACCCGGTCCCGGACCCACCGCCATCGGCGGACCGGGCTGACCCGGATACTGCTGAGCCGAAGCTGTCACCGGTGCTCCCGGCGGCTTTCCGCCCGGCAGCACCACCACGCGGGTGCCTACCTTCACGCGCTCGAACAGATCGGTGACGTCTTCATTGAGCATACCGATGCAACCGGACGACACGAACTGGCCGATGGTCGACGGCTGATTGGTGCCGTGAATGCGATACACGGTGGAGCCGAGATACATTGCGCGCGCGCCGAGCGGATTGCCGTCACCGCCCGCCATGAAGCGCGGCAGGTATGGCTGGCGCTCGATCATTTCCGTCGGCGGATGCCAATCCGGCCATTCGGCCTTCTTGGTGATCTTCTGCACGCCGGTCCAGGTGAAGCCATCGCGGCCGACGCGGACGCCGTAGCGCACGGCGCGGCCATTGCCGAGAATGTAATAAAGCTGCGTGTTCGGCGTATCGACGATGATGGTGCCAGCAGGCTCCTTGGTCGGATACGACACTTCCTGCCTGCGCAGGCGCGGCTCCAGCTCCTTGCGCGGTCCGGTTTCCGGACGCTCTTCAGGCGGCAATGCAGACATGATCGAGCTGCCGTTGGCACCTTGCGCCGTTCCGGGCGCTTGAGGCTGAACCGTGCCGGTCGAACCGCCATCGATCGAACCGGGCGGACGCATCGGGCCATCGCTGTAACCGTTCTGCGGCGGCGCACGTTCTGTGTAGATCGGCGCAGGACCACGGTCGTTATATGCAGGTGCGGGACCACGGTCAGAATACGCGGGCAACTGAGGCGCGCGATCGCCATAGATCGACGGGCGACCGTAACGCGGATCGTCCGGCGAGACGACAGGGCCGCGCGGGTCGAGGCCCGGCTGCTGATAGGTCTGCTGCTGCGGTGCCTGCCGGTAATTTGGCTGCTGCTGATAACCTGGCGGCGGGAGGCCCCCACCACGGTCCTCTTCATCGAGCCGGTCAAAATCTGGCATGCCACGGTCGTCGCGACCGCCATAAGGCGCAGGCTGAAGCGGCTGCGCGTAGCCGGGCGGCGGCGGATACGACTGCGCGAGCGCCGCTGGCACGCTGGAAAGACCGGCCACCGTAATGACCGCGAAAGCTGTTGAAAGGCGATTGAACATCATGCCCCTTATATAGCGCGAACCCGCCACCGCATCGTTAACGGCACATCGCCCAGGATAGCGGCACATTCAAGACATTTACGGGAAAAAAGCCGCTTCGGTGTTGAAAAAAGCCCTGTTGGCACTGACTTTTTCGCGAGATCAGCCGGTATGCCGGGGTTCCCGTCTGCGGCGATTGGTTTAGCCTAAAGATGAACAGACGACACGATCGGTCGCGAAGCGTCCCGAAAGGCATCGCAAAGGCCTGCGACCGACATGCCCACAACAGAAATGCGCGCGGAGGTGTTTTCAGCAAGCGTGGTTCATCGCTTGCGGTATCCTTTGATCAATCCTGATTCGCTGCGCATCAGGCTGTTCCGGCATCGCCGAAGGCAGGACACAACTATGCTTCCCGGCTTCCGCATTCTGTTCGCGACCGTTGTTCTAGCGGTTTCCGTCCTGATCTTCGGCTTGGGCGCTGCAGCCCTGCTGCGCGCCTCCCATGAAGAATTCGCGAGCGTGCCGTCATGGCGGCCGACACAGCCTCCGCAATTCGCATCGAAAACCGAGCCCGTGCCGACACTGGCGATGCTGCGGGTCGAGACGCCGACAGCTAAAGCATTCGCGCAGGAGCCGGTCGCGGCGCCAGAGAAATGGCCTGCGACGCAACCGGTCGTGGCCGTGACGACCGAGAAAATCGTCAGGGATGTGGAATTGCCCGTTGCTGCGCTGACCGTTCAGGCGAGCGCTCCTCAAGCGTCCGGACCGGATGAAGCCTTGGCCGTCCTTGGGACGCCGGACATCAAGGTGCCCGAACCAACTTACGCGCCTCTTGCTATTGTGCCGCTGCCAAGGGTGAGGCCCGACCTAGCCCCGACCAAAGTGACATTGTTGCAAACAGAGGCGTCCGAGCCGCAGGCCTCCCAAGCGGTCACTCCGCAGGTGCGCTCCACGGAAGCGACCGCCGCAGAGACGGTTGCAAAGCCGGCAAAGAGAGTGAGGCGAGCAAGTGCGCAGCGTCGTCTCGCGATTGCCCGCGCCCGCGCTGCGAGGGCTGCGCAACGGCAGCAGCAGAACAGCAACCCCGCATTTTCGTCGTTCGGCGGTTAAATCTGCACGCCAAAGGCGATCACACAGGTCCGGTCGCAACCGGCGGGCCGCTCTGCTCGCCCCATTCCGACCATGAGCCATCATACAGCGCGGAATTTTCCACGCCGAGCCGATAGAGAGCCAGCGTCAGAACGCCTGCCGATACGCCGGAGCCGCAACTGGTGACGATTGGCTTCGCCGTATCAACGCCCGCGCCGGAAAACGCTGCGCGCAGTTCGCTGAGCGATTTCATTGCACCCGTGTTGGCATCAAACAGCGTCGCATAGGGCACGCTACGCGCGCCGGGAATATGACCGGGACGCAGACCGGGGCGCGGCTCGGCGACCGTACCTTCGAAACGTCCGGTCGGTCGTGCATCGACCACTTGCTCGGCCTTACTCGCGACATTCGCGACCATCTGATCCATGCTGCGCGTGCGCTTGGCATCGAACGACGCCTTGAAATTCGCGGGCTTAGGCGACGCTTCGCCGCTTTCCGTTGCACGGCCTTCCGCGAGCCACTTCTTCAAGCCGCCGTCCAGAATGCGCACGTTCGCATGCCCGAACGAGAGGAACATCCACCATGCGCGAGGAGCGGCCATCCAGCCGCCCGCATCGTACAGCACCACCGTATCGCCATTGCCGACGCCGAGCGCGCCGACATCCCGGCCGAATTGTTCGGCGCTGGGAAACATGTGCGGCAGCGACGACGAATGATCCGACACTGCATCGACATCGAAAAACGCCGCGCCGGGAATATGAGCGGCAAGATAATCGTCTTTCGGCAGCGGCAGCACGCCCGGCAGCTTGAAAGTTGCGTCGAGAACTTTGACGCGCGGATCGGTCAGATGCGCGGCTAGCCATTCGGTGGAAACAAGAGGCTCGTGAGTCATGTTTCATCCATTCTCAGATCGCCATGTGCGGCGAGACGCCGACTGCGACTGTTCGCAATTGCACTACTTAGCCTCAACCTTCTCAATCGGTCCGCCCGCAGCCTTCCACGCGGTGAAGCCGCCACCGAGATGCGCCACGGGAGACAGTCCCATGTCTTGCGCGGTTTTTGCCGCAAGTGCCGAGCGCCAGCCCGACGCGCATTGAAATATGAACTTCTTGTCTTCCTGGAAGATCGGCTTGGCGTAAGGGCTCTCAGGATCGATCCAGAATTCCAGCATGCCGCGCGGACAATGAAACGCACCAGGAATTTTCCCCTCGCGCTCGATCTCGCGTGGATCGCGCAGGTCCACGATCACAACTTCAGTCTGCCCTACGCCGCCGTTCGGAAACCGCTCGACCGCTTCCGCAGCATTGATGGTTTCGATCTGAGCGCTGGCTTCATCGAGCAGCTTCATGAAGCCGCGAGTGATGGTGGAAGGCATGGCGGACTCTGTCGCTACGTCAGGGACGCGAGGTCTATCATATCTTCTCCGAGAAGTCGTCTTGGCGCAGCGCTTACCGCGTCAATTCCTTCATCGCACCATCAAGGCCTTCGAGCGTCAGCGGAAACATGCGCTCCGAAAATAGCCGGCGGATCATGGTGGTCGATTCCGAATAGTCCCAATGCTTGCGCGGGACTGGATTGAGCCACACGGTGTGCGGATAGGTCCGCGTCACCCGCGACAGCCACTCCGCACCCGCTTCCTCATTGATATGTTCGACGGAACCGCCCGGAACGACAATTTCGTAAGGCGACATCGACGCATCGCCGACAAACACCACTTTGTAGTCGTGCGGATACTTGTGAAGGATATCCCAGGTCGGCGTGCGCTCGGTGAAGCGGCGCTTGTTGCTCTTCAACACGCCTTCATAGAGGCAGTTGTGGAAGTAAAAATATTCCATGTGCTTGAATTCGGTCTTCGCCGCCGAGAACAATTCCTCGACCTGCTTGATGTGACCATCCATCGAGCCGCCGATATCGAAGAAGATCAGAACCTTCACAGCATTGCGCCGTTCGGGGCGCATGTGCACGTCCAGATATCCGTGGTTCACGGTTTCCTTGATCGTCGTGTCGAGATCGAGTTCGTCCGGCGCGCCGGTGCGTGCAAACTTGCGCAGGCGGCGCAGCGCCACCTTGATGTTGCGGATGCCGAGTTCAACATTGCCATCGAGATCCTTGAACTCGCGGCGGTCCCACACCTTCACCGCGCGGAAGTTGCGGTTCTTCTCCTGACCAATGCGAATGCCTTCAGGATTGTAGCCGTTCGCTCCAAACGGCGATGTGCCGCCGGTGCCGATCCACTTATTTCCGCCCTCGTGACGGCCCTTCTGCTCCTCGAGGCGCTTCTTCAGCGTCTCCATGAGCTTGTCCCAGCCCATGGCCTCGATCTGCTTTTTCTCTTCGTCGGTGAGATATTTTTCCGCCGCCTTGCGCAACCACTCGGCGGGAATCTCCGCCTTCTCCATCGCGTCGAGCAGGCTTTCGAGCCCCTTGAATATCGTGCCGAACACGCGATCGAACTTGTCGAGGTTGCGCTCGTCCTTCACCAGCGACGCACGAGAGAGATAATAAAAATGCTCGACACTCTGATCGGCGAGGTTCTCGTCGAGCGCCTCCATCAGCGTGAGATACTCACGCAGCGTAACCGGCACCTGCGCGTCGCGCAGCGCTGTGAAGAATTGCAGGAACATGGACTGTAAATTGCCCGCCCCCGGCGATCCGTCAAGGGCATGACCCGCATGCCGGACAGGAAACATCCACCCGGCGGAGCGTTAGTTGCCTGCCGTCCGGCACCCGTCGGCTGTCCCGCATTGCAGGATTGCATTCGCAGCCGGTTGGCATGGTTTGGATTGCCGTGCGATCTCAATTAAACTGTTGTTTGACGCCTGTCGGCCACCCATCCGGGAACGGCCCGCCGCGTTGATGGGGGACGCGGACCGCGCGCAGAGCCGGTCCAGCGTTTGAAACAGAGGAGTTATTATGGGCATCATTGCTTGGCTTATTGTCGGTGCGATCGCAGGCTGGCTCGCCGGCCTGATCGTCAAAGGCGCTGGTTTCGGCCTGATCGGCAATATCATCATCGGCATCATCGGCGCGGTGGTCGCAGGCTGGCTGCTGCCGCAGCTTGGCGTCCGGCTCGGCGGCGGCATGGTCGGAGAGATCATCAACGCTGCGATCGGCGCGATCATCGTGCTCGTCATCCTTGCATTGATCCGGCGGGCATGACGGTTTAATCCATTTCCAGAAACGACCGCCACGCAGGCGGTCGTTTCATGTTTCACGATGCGGCGGCATATTCGAAGCAAGGCAATCACAGGCAACTTCCGATGAAATTTACCGGCACCAAAAATTATGTCGCCACCGATGACCTGAAGGTCGCGGTCAACGCCGCGATCGTGCTCGAACGTCCGCTGCTCGTGAAGGGCGAACCCGGCACCGGCAAGACTGTGCTGGCCGAGGAAGTCGCCAAGGCGCTGGATGCGCCGCTGCTGACCTGGCACATCAAGTCCACCACCAAGGCGCAGCAGGGTCTCTATGAATACGATGCGGTGTCGCGCCTTCGCGACAGCCAGCTCGGCGACCCGCGTGTCTCCAACATTTCGAATTACATCAAGCGCGGAAAATTGTGGGACGCCTTCACCAGCGAGAAGCGCCCTGTTCTGCTGATCGATGAAGTGGACAAGGCGGACATCGAATTTCCGAACGATCTGCTGCTCGAACTCGACCGCATGGAATTTTTCGTCTACGAGACCGGCGAGACGATCAAGGCGAAACAGCGCCCGATCATCATGATCACCTCGAACAACGAGAAGGAATTGCCGGACGCATTCCTGCGCCGCTGTTTCTTCCACTACATCAAGTTTCCCGACATCGACACCATGCAGCAGATCATCGAGGTCCATTTCCCGGACATCAAGAAGCGCCTGGTGAGCGAAGCCATGAAGATTTTCTTCGAGGTGCGCGACGTGCCGGGCCTGAAGAAAAAGCCATCGACGTCGGAGTTGCTCGACTGGCTTAAGCTGCTGCTCAACGAGGAAATGACCGTGGAGCAGTTGCGCGAACGCGACCCACGCAAGCTGATTCCGCCGCTGCACGGCGCGTTGCTCAAGAACGAGCAGGACGTGCATCTGTTCGAGCGCCTCGCGTTCCTTAGCCGCCGGGAAGTGTGAGAACGGACTTCAACGTCAGAAAGAACAAAAGCGAGAAGCCCTGTCGGCTTCTCGCTTCTTTTATTTGCGTCAAATGATCCGATGCGCGGACTAGAACGGCACGCCGGCCCCTGCACGAAACGCTCCGCTCTTTCCATCATCGACGCCGACCGCGCCCTTGATGATGACCGTTTTGTCGCCGACGCGGACACCAACGCCGCCGCCCGCTTCTCCACCCGGACCTACCGATCCGCTGCTTGCGCCGCCAGAACTGTTAAGTGCCGAAAACGGATTTGAACCGCCGCCTCCAGTGGTGCCTGCGCCCACGGACCCGGTGATGCCACCCGCCGCGCCTGTGACCCGGCTAGATACCGACTGCGCATAGGCATCAGCCGCAACGACCAGCGTTAGGCTGGCCAATAGAAACTTCATCATGAGAAACCCCTGCCCCGTATTATTTGACAGGTTACGGGCGGACCAGCATCCGGTTTCAGCGTGACCGGCTTTACCTACGGACTGTGTGAATCGGATCACACAACTTCCGCTTGAAATCCTCTCGCTGCGAGGGAGCTATCGTGCGCGCTCCAACTGATAGGTCAGATGCGCTTTCACCGTCGGCCATTCGCTGGCGATGATGCTGTAGACTGCCGTATCGCGCAGCGTGCCGTTCGGCGCGATCTGATGACTGCGCAGGATACCATCGAGCTTCGCGCCGAGCCGCTCGATCCCTCGCCGCGACTGCTGATTAAAAAAGTGCGTGCGGAATTCGACAGCGATGCAATCCAGTTTCTCAAAGGCATGCGTTAGCAGCAGCAGCTTGCATTGTGTGTTCAGCGGCGTGCGCTGGACGCGCGACGCGTACCACGTCGATCCGATTTCGACGCGCCGGTTTGCAGCATCGACATTCATGTAAGTCGTCATGCCGGCGACCTTGCCTTCGGCATCCGTCACCGTGAATGGCAGCATCAATCCGGAAGCCTGCAGCGCGAGACGACGCTCGATCTCGGCCTTCATTTTTTCAGGCGCGGGAATCGAAGTGTACCAGAGCTTCCACAACTCGCCATCTTTCACCGCCGCGATCAGATCGTCGCAATGTGATGGCGACAACGGTTCGAGTTGTGCGTGAGAACCGCTCAGGGTGATGGGAGAAAGCCAAGGCATTTCAAGACTCACTTGTTCAGAAAATTCAGCGGCAAGCCACCGCGTGGCCAATCCATTGCCACCAACTCGCCTTTGCCGGATAGCGTGATGTAGGCCGTCTTGAGTTCAGGCCCACCAAAGGCAATGTTGGTGGTGACACCGTCTCCGGTCGGCACTTGTTCAATAAGTTTGCCGTCCGGCGCGATCACCGAGATGCAGCCGGTGATGAGCGTCGCGACGCCGATATTTCCCGACGCCTCGACGCCGAGTGAATCGAACATCTGATAGCCGCCGAGACCTGTGATCGGACGGCCCATCTCGCCGCGATAGATCGCCTCGCGCCGCTTGATTTCGCCGGGCGCACTCAGATCGAAGGCCCAGAGCCGCGCCGTCGGCGTCTCTGCGACATAGACCGTCTTTTCGTCGGGCGAGAGGCCCGTGCCGTTGGCGGGGAGCAACGGGTGAACGGCCTCGATCAATTCGGTGGCGTTCGGCTTCATATAATAAAGCGCGCCAACATCCATATCGCGCGGACGGCGCTTGCCGAGATCGGTGAACCAAAGTCCGCCCTGCTTGTCGAACACCAGATCGTTCGGTCCTTTGAGCGGATGCTCGCCGCAATGCGTGAACAGCGTTTCGATCGTGCCGGTCTGCAAGTCCACACGCTGAAGCGAGCCGCCGATATATTCTGACGGGCGCGGGCCACCAGGCATCATGATGCCGCGCGGACTGGGCGCCCATGAGAAGCCGCCATTGTTGCAGATGTACATCTTGCCGTCGGGGCCGAGTGCCGCACCGTTCGGTCCACCCGGAATCTTCGCGATGATTTCCTTGCGCCCGTCGGGATAAACCCGCGTCAGCGTCTGGCGGCGGATTTCCACCAACACGATAGAGCCGTCGGGCATCACCACCGGCCCTTCGGGAAATTCGAGGCCGGTTGCGATCACGCGAAGATTGGACATGACGTTCTCCCGCTTTTCTTGTTGTTGGCGGCAACCTATCGCGCGGCTTCAGGCGTGACCAGCGCATCGACGCAACACGGTCATGTTGCCTTACGCCCGCTCGCTAAAATCTCGCCATACCAGCGCGGCGGCCGCAATGTCAGACAGTGCATTGCCCACCGCCTTGAACACGGTTATCTCGCTGTCACTTGCCCTGCCCTCGCGCTTGTCCTGACACAGTTCGGCAAGCGAGCCGCGAATGTCATCCGGTTTGATGACGCCGTCGCGGATCGGATCGAGCAGTTCGCCGCTCTCCTTCAGCGCGTCATACGTATCGACGTAGAGGCGGCTGCGCCGGAAAACGTCGTCGTCGGCTTCGCGCATAAACGGCGTGAAGCTGCCGATCAGATCGAGATGCGTGCCGGGCTTCAGCCACGCGCCCTTGATGATCGGCGCTTGAGCCAGCGTCGCGCAGCTCACGATGTCCGCCTCGCCGACCGCGCGTTCGAGATCGTCCGCAACGTGCGCGTCTAGTCCCTCGGACTTGAGCGATGCGACTAGCCGCTCCGCGCCTGCCGAGTTGATATTCCAAACCGCCACACGCTTGATCGGTCGCACGGCACTGAACGCATGCGCCGCGAGACTTGCCACGCGGCCAGACCCAACCACCAGCAAGTTCGACGAATTTTCGCGCGCGAGAAACGCTGCGCCCAGCGCCGCAATACCGACCGTACGTCGTGACGTGATCTGATTGCCGTCGATCAAAGCGAGATGCTGTCCGGTTGCGCCGTCGCACAGCAGATAGCTTGAAAACAATCCCGGCAACGCGCGCTTGCCGTTCTCGGGAAAGATGGTGACGATCTTGATGCCCAAAAACGATTGCTGCCACGCCGGCATTATGAGCACAGTCGCGGTCGAGCCGTCCGGCTGCTTGATGAAATGATGATGCCGCAGCGGCACATCCGCGCCCGCAGTGAACGCCTCGCGCAGCGCCGGGATCAGCCGGTCGAACGGCAGGCTGGCGCGGGTGCGCTCGGCATCGATGATGATCGGCGACGCGTTGGCTGTCATGACTTCGATCTTACCGCATCCAGCAGCGTCTTACGAAACGCACGGTCGCGCTTGAGATGCCATTCGCGGCTCATGGCCTCATTGCGTGTCTTGAAACCTTCAGTGTGTAGCAACGTCCATGCCCGCCCGCGGGTCGAGCGCGCGCCGGTCCCTGCATTATGCTTGGCAAAACGCTGCGCGACATCGTTGGTCCAGCCGACATAGGAAAGGTAACGGCCCTTGTGACAACAGCCGAGCACGTAAACGAAGGCGACAGGCTTTGCTTTCGCTGCGCGAGACTTCGTTGTCGCGGCACGCGGACTGGTTTTCGCCGCGCGTGTCACTTCGTAGCCGGAGCTTTCGGCTGTTCCTTTGGCTGCTCTTTCGGTGCCTCCTTCGACGCCGGCTTGAGCGCCTGAACCTGCCCCTGCAATTGCGCGACCGTCGCCTGTAATCCGGCAACGGTGGCTTTCAACGCATCGATCTGCCGGGTGGCGGCGTCGATCTTCTGCTGGTTCTCGAGCGACGCCTTTGTCAGCGACGATTTCAGGAAGTTTACATTGCTCTGCAGACAGCCGGTGCGGCGCTCCATGGTCTTCTCGGCGGTGCAGATTTCTATGCCGGGCACGTCCTGCGCCATCGAAGCACCAGCCGTCACCGAGAGAAGCCCCGCAATCATCAAACGCTTCATCATTTCGAACCTCGTTTTTCTTCACACAGCGTGCCTTCATCGGATCGCGCGGGCAAACTGTCTCATAACGTGACGAATGGGTTGCGAGACTTAAGCTTTGGAACGCGCATGGAACGAAACGCGCCCGAATCAGCGATTCATACCATGAAGGCCGAGCCATCCATCGACATCTTGTGTCGCAGCCCGGCATGATGCCCAGATGAAGCAGAGAAAATCGCTTAAGCGCGCAACAGATGTGCTTCAATCGTTAATAAAAACAAGAAGAGCAACCCGATGATCGATCTGCACGGCGTGTTTCCCTATCTCGTCTCGCCCATCACGGCCGATGGCCAGATCAAGACCGACGTTCTCACGCGGCTCTGCGACGATCTCATCAAAACGGGCGTGCACGGCCTGACGCCGCTCGGCTCCACCGGCGAATTCGCTTATCTCAATCAGGAACAGCGCACGGGCGTGGTAAGGGCAACGGTGGAAGCCGCCGCGCGGCGCGTGCCGGTGATTGCAGGCGTGGCTTCAACCTCGACCGTGGATGCCGTGGCGCAGGCAAAGGCCTATCAGCGATTCGGCGTGGACGGCATTCTTGCGATCCTGGAGTCTTATTTTCCGGTGAAGGACGCGCAGATCGAAGCGTATTTCCGTGCCATCGCCGACGCGGTGGATATTCCGGTGGTGATCTACACAAATCCGCAATTCCAACGCTCAGATCTCACACTCGATGTCATCGCGCGGCTCGCAGAGCATCCGCGCATCCGATACATCAAGGATGCATCGAACAACACCGGCCGTCTGCTGTCGATCATCAATCGTTGCGGAGATTCCCTGAAAGTGTTCTCTGCCTCAGCGCACATTCCGGCGGCAGTGATGCTGATCGGCGGCGTGGGCTGGATGGCAGGCCCGGCCTGCATCGTGCCGCGCGCAAGCGTTCGCCTTTATGACCTGTGCAAGGCTGGACAATGGGATGACGCCGCCGCACTTCAGCGCAAGCTGTGGCGCGTCAACGAAGTGTTCGCGCGCTTCAATCTCGCGGCTTGCATCAAGGCTGGACTGGAAAGTCAAGGTTATGCGGTGGGCGACCCACTCGCACCGCAGGCTCCCCTCACCACCGATGAGCGCAAGATCGTGGAAGGTGTCTTGCGGGAATTCGGATAGCGCCTTTACGCGAGACTTTGCGCGGAACACTTTCCGCGGGCGGGGCGTTGAAATGCTCGATGGGCGGCATCACGTGTAGATCACAAACAAACGGCAAATGAGGGTAGCACCATGGTGAAGGTGATATACGAAGTGGTCGAACACGATGGCGGCTGGGCCTACAAGTTCAACAACGTGTTTTCGGAGACCTTCCCGACCCATGATGCCGCTCACGCCGCTGCCGCCCGTGTCGCAGCCGAGCAGCGCGTTCCCGGTCGCACCGAGGCGATCCAGTATGAAGACGGCCAAGGCAACTGGCGCGAAGAAACTGCGAAGGGCAATGACCGCCCATCCACCGAGGTGGTGGACAAATCCGGCAGGTGATGGCCGGTTTTTGCCCCGGGCAGGTTTCCCTCGCGGCAAAAACTGTCTAGAACGCCGCCATGGGCGTCGAAAGATCACTGCGGAACTGGCTGGACTCTCACGGACTGGGCGCGATTATCGCCGCCGTGGGGGGCATTATACTGGTGTTGGCCCTGATCATCGTGGTTGGCGGATATTATATCGTCACGCCTTAACCGGCTCATCCTTAAAGTAAGGCTCCACAGCGCCGGTCAGCTTGATCGTGAGCGGATTGCCGTAGCGGTCTTTCGATGAACCAGCCGCAACGCGGATCCATCCCTCGCTGACGCAGTATTCCTCGACATTGTTTTTCTCTACGCCCTTGAAGCGGACGCCGATCTCGCGTGACAGCACCTCTGCATTGTAGTGCGGGCTGCGAGGGTCGATAGAAAGGCGGTCGGGCAACTGGTCGCTCATGCGTGTCTTGTCCTGCTGACTTTGAATCAAAGAAGCCGTTCGATCTCTTTGGCGATGGCTTTCGGCGGCGTGGTCGAACCGTGCCGCGCGACAACTTTTCCCGTGCGGTCCACGAGAAATTTCGTGAAATTCCATTTGACGCTTTTCGAGCCGAGAAATCCCGGGATCGCATTCGTCAGATATTTGAACAGCGGGTGCGCTTGGTCACCGTTGACATCGACCTTGGCGAACATCGGAAATGTCACGTCATATTTCGTCGCACAAAAATCCGCGATCTGCTGCGCACTACCCGGCTCCTGACCGCCGAATTGATTGCACGGAAAACCGAGCACAGCGAAACCGCGCGGCGATAGATCGCGATGCAATGCTTCGAGCTGCTCATATTGCGGCGTAAAACCGCAGGCGCTGGCCGTGTTCACGATCAGCAGCACCTGCCCCTCGAAAGCCTTGAGCGGACGTTCTGCGCCATCCAGCGTCGCTGCCGAAAAATCGAATGCTGTCGTCACTGTCGAAGTCCTCTGCTCAGGTGCGATGACCGCCCTTTTGCTGGTTGGCCAGCCAATCCGAAAGTTTCGCGGGGCTCGCCTTCTCGGTCTTGCTTTTCGATGTCCTCGTGGCGGCTCGTTTCACCGGAGTGGGCGGCGCGGCGGCGGCATCGGCGGCCTCTTTGGCCAACCGCAGCGCACGCAGCTTTTCCATATTGGCGCGCACAGCGCGGCCGTCGGCATCATGCTGTGCCATCATCTTCTGGCCTTCACGCCCAGCGGCCTGCTTTTTATCGTTCATGATCGTCCTTTCGCTGTGCGGAGCCGCCCGTTTAGCCGATCCGAACCTCCCTGTCCTGCTTGCCGTACTGCGGTAGACCGCCAGTATCTCGGCTAAATTTACCTTATCTTGGCAAACCTCCGGGTCTGCCCGCCGGAACACTTGCTTCGGAATGCCACAATTGTTCTGCATTCAGAACAGGGCTTTAGGCGCATAATTCATACAGCGGCCTGGAAGCGATCCGGGGATGTAACCGGTTCCTGATTTGGGTTGCGCCCCTGTAGAGTAACGATAGGTCGAGATAGACGTTTGGCGATCAGGACAACCACTCTCGTGCTGATATGCGGCGCCGGTCTGCTGGCCGGCGTAGGCGGGTGGCTGCTCGGCGAACAGTTGTTTTTCCAGAGCGCATCAGCGTCGCTAACGCCGGACGACACCACGCCGTTCGAGTCCCGTTATCCCGTCTCGAACGCCATGACAAAGCAGGACCGCGTGATCCCCTCGCCGCGTCCGGCGGAAACCGCCGACGCACCTCCGAACGATATGTATGAGACCGCGCGCGCCTGGATGACCGCGCCGGTGACACTGCCGCGCTCGGTGACAGCACGCTCAGAGAAACCATCGCGCCTGTTTATCAACGAAGCGCAAATCGCGGGCATCAAGAAGCGGCTGAACCTCACCGCGGCCCAGCAGCGTTACTGGCCGCCGGTCGAAAATGCGTTGCGCGCGGTGACGATGCAGATCGAGGACTATCAGAAGCGCATGAAGAAATCGCGCGACGATTCCTTCGACACCGACAGCGATGCGATCACGCAGTTGAAGGCCTCGACCAAGGCCCTCTACACGCAACTAAACGGCCAGCAGAAGAATGACATCATGCTTCTGGTGCGCATGGCGGGCCTTGGACCTGTCTTCGCTGAAATCACCAATACCAAGGTGACGCCGGTCGTCGAAAAAGACGACTGATCGGACTGCCGGGTCGGCTGCAAAGATGACCGGAAGCCCCAATCCGTGGGCTCGAGTCCATTGACGACGGCCACCTGTTCATGATTACCCGACAAGAGGAAACTACCGGGATCGTTGAGCGCTTTTCCTCAGAAAGACGGCCCGCAAACAAAAAATGCGTCAGGGAGCTAACATGGCCCAGCCTTCGCAGCCTTATATCGACATGCTCAGGAAATTTGGTGCCGATCTCAATCTGCCTCGGCTTGAGATCGACAAAGTCATTGAGATCAACCGGAAAAATCTCGAAGCCATCGGACATTCCGCCGGCGCGATCTCCGAGGGCGCAAAGTCTATTGCCGAGAAGCAGCGCGAGATCATCCAGATCATGCTCACCGAAGCGTCGAACATGGTGCGCAACTTCAGGCCCGACGGCGGCGCGGCGACCCTCATTCCACGGCAGGTGGAATTTGCGAGGAAGACGTTCGACTTCACGGTGAAGAACACGCGCGAGATTGCCGAGCTCGCCAACAAATCGACCGCTGAAGCGTTAAAAATCCTTCAGGACCGCGTGAAGGCCGGCCTTGCCGAAATCCAAGAGAATATCGCGCGACGGTCATCCGACAGGCACTGAACGGTCCTTCGCTCGGGCTTCGATTTTTACCGGATATGAAATCGACCCGTTAGATTATCCCATTTGGGACGATCTACATGATAACGCTGCGGCCCACTAAACAAGCAACTGCTTGAAAAAAATGTTCGGGTCCCCTTCTCGGCGGGTCTTTCGTTGGTTAGCCTCTTCGTCCAAGACAGCAGCCGCGCGGATTAGGCATTGGAGCAAACAATGATCGTCGTGACGGGTGATGCCATCGCCAGACCGGAAACTTTCGACGAAGTCCGCAAACTAAGCCTCGAGCATGTCCATCGCTCGCGCGGCGAGCCGGGCTGCATTTCGCATGCAGTTCATGTCGATTGTGAAAATCCGCTCCGGCTGGTTTTCATCGAACAATGGGCGGACATGCCGGCTCTCATGGTGCATTTCAAAGTGCCGGCCTCCGGCACATTCGTGAAATCGCTGCGCAATCTGCTGGCGCAGCCTTCGACAATCCAGATTTACGACGCAGCACAACTCAAGGTACCGTAGCGCCTTCGTCCGATTTCCATTTGCAACGAGCCGGCGGGCGCAACGCGAGAAAGAACCACATGAATATCGATGCGATCACGATCGGCAACACCCCTCCCGATGATGTCAATGTTATCATCGAAGTCCCTATCGGCGGCGAGCCGATCAAGTATGAAATGGACAAGGCCGCCGGAACGCTGGTGGTCGACCGCTTCCTTCACACGCCGATGCGGTACCCCGGCAATTACGGCTTTGTGCCGCATACGCTGTCGGACGACGGCGATCCGATCGACGTGCTGGTCGCCAATACGCGCCCAATCTTTCCGGGAGCGGTCATCAACGTGCGCCCCATCGGCGTACTTAAGATGGAAGACGATGGCGGCGGTGACGAGAAGATCATCGCCGTTCCTACGCCGAAGCTGACCAAGCGATACGAGAACGTGCACAACTATCTCGATCTGCCGACCATCACGCGTGAGCAGATCCAGCACTTCTTCGAGCATTACAAGGATCTCGAACCCGGAAAATGGGTGAAGATGATCGGCTGGGGCGATGCCGCCGAAGCTAAAAAGCTGATCGTCGAATCGATTGAACGCGCAAAGAAGAAATAGAGCGGAACAAACATAACGGCGCTGGACTCAACTAGCGCCGACAGGGGTGAATTCGTCATCACAACTCAAAGGGGGAAATAACATGCGGCTCGTTTTGCTGGGCGCACCCGGCTCCGGAAAAGGAACACAGGCGACGAAGATCGTTGACCGCCACAACATCGCGCATCTGTCCACCGGCGACATGCT
>Ga0209023_10004541_pt1 | contig 15737 bp, 12 predicted proteins | sample LakOneMetagenome_FD_187468 | JGI IMG/M metagenome (GOLD analysis project Ga0209023, IMG submission 187468) | Freshwater and sediment microbial communities from Lake Erie, Canada (SPAdes) (version 2) | ecosystem: Environmental > Aquatic > Freshwater > Lentic | place: Lake Erie, Canada... | reverse complement strand
ATAAAGAACTAGCGTTTTGAATCAAATGCTCTAAACAATATCGGCATGGTGTATTATGATATTCATAATTACCAGCAGTCTTTAAAATATCATTTAAGGGCAAAAGCGATATATGAAAAACTGCAGGACCCTTATCTCATTGGTGCGGTATCTACAAATATCGGGAACGTTTATATCAACCTGAAAAAGCTTGATTCGGCAGAATATTATTACCTCAATGCCATTAAAATGCACAAAACCGCACAGGATAATTATGGGTTAAGCATTGCATATAACGGATACGCAGGGTTGCTCGCAAATAAAGGTGATACTACACGGGCCCTTGATTATTTCAACCAGTCACTGGCCCTCATGGAAAGCCTGAATGATAAAATGGGTGAATCATCCATTCTTGTGCAAATGGCAGAGATCTATCACAAACAAAAAAATCCAGCACTTGAATTACAAAGTCTAAACAGGGCCATGGTCATTGCAGAAGAAAACAACCTGAAAAAAGACCTCATAGATATTTACAAAGGACTTTCGCGGTTTTATGAAAAATCAAATACAGGTTTAGCTCTTGATTATTTCAAAAAATATAGCAATGTAAAAGATTCCGTTTTCAATGAAAAGAGCAGCCAACAGATCACAGAATTAAATACCAAATACGAAACAGGCAAAAAGGAATTATTGCTGAAACAGCAGGACCTGCAGCTGGCCAGGAAAAATTTCCTGATAACAGTCATCAGCGGTTTACTCATTTTATTTAGCCTGTTGGGATTTTCCTATTACAAGAGATACCAGTTAAAACAGGAGAAAAAATTACAGGAAGCTGTAATGATGCAACAGGATATGGCAACCAAAGCCGTTATTGTTGCAGAAGAAAACGAACGCAGAAGAATAGCCGCTGACCTGCATGACGGTGTGGGACAGATGATGAGTGTTGCAAAAATGAACCTCTCTGTTTTTGAAAATGATATCCCTTTTAAAAATGAACAACAGAAATTGTCATTTGAAAATGTGATCGGGCTGATAGATGAAAGCTGCAGGGAAATAAGAAATGTAAGCCACCAGATGATGCCGAATGCATTATTGAAAAGCGGCCTGGCAAGTGCAGTAAAAGAATTCATTGATAAACTGGATTCCCGCGTTATCAAAGTTTCACTACACACCGAAGGGTTGAATGAAAGCATCAACAACAATACAGAAACAGTACTGTACAGGGTTATACAGGAATGTGTAAACAATGTATTAAAACATTCCGGTGCTGATCATCTTGATATTTCGATCATAAAAGACAAAGATGGCATTGCGGCTACCATTGAAGATAATGGTAAAGGCTTCGATAGTTCTGCCAGGAATAATTTTGAAGGAATCGGCCTGAAAAACATCATCTCAAGGGTGAATTACCTGAAGGGAACAGTTGATTTCGACAGTGCGCCGGGCAAAGGAACCCTGGTTGCTATCCATGTTCCTGTTGGTTAGGAACAGTTGATCCCTTTCGTGGTGCCAGGTAGTTACTAGAAATAAATTCTATAAAATAAATTTTACACTTACCTTACCGGTATGAAGCAGGAGAAAGTTACACTTGCAATTGTTGACGATCACCAGATCGTTATCGATGGATTGAAATCCCTATTGCACGGCCATCCTGTATTTACTGTACAAATAGAAACCACCGATCCTTCAATAATGACCGGCCTCTTGCAACAAAAACAGGTAGATATTTTATTAACTGATGTTATGATGCCGGTTATGAACGGTGCCCGGCTGGCAAAAGCAGTTCACCAGCAATTTCCCGGTATAAAGATCCTTGCATTGTCAATGAGCGGGCAGGGTGACCTTGTAAACCAGATGATAGAAGAAAGTGATATCTCAGGTTATGTACTGAAAAATATAGGTAAACAGGAACTGTTAACAGCACTGGAGAAAATTGCAGCCGGCGGCATTTATTTCAGCGATGATGTACTGAATGAAATGCTTAAAGAAAGTGAACGAAAAAAAATCAGTGAAGAAGTACAGCTTACCATGAGGGAAATCGAGATCGTAAAACTGATCGAGAAAGAATACAGCAATAAAAAAATAGCCGATACTTTATTCCTGAGCGAAAGAACAGTTGAAACGCACCGTAAAAATATTTTCAGGAAGACGAAGACATCCAGCCTTATCGGGCTGATTAAATATGCTTACGAACATAAACTTATTTAAGAAAGGTTGGGCTAAGCAGTACTATTTACATTCTAGTCATTTTTTCTTTACGGATGCAGAACCCACAAACATATATCCGATACAAATATTTAAACCCCGGTTTTTATACCCTTTAGTATCATCAGGATCTATATCCAAGAAATTATAAGTGTAATCTAGTTTAAAGAAAACTCCCACTCCAAATTTATAACCAGCAATGACATTTGCACCAAAATCAAATGCTTTCAGGTTGTCTATATAATTAGAATTATTGCCTTTTCCATCGAATTTAATATTATTGGTTTCATTGTTGGCTGGGGTAACTGAATTGGTGTATACATTTTTTCCTGATATCCCAAATGCTACAGAAGGGCCTAATCCAAAAAAGAAATCACCTTTTCTAACAGGAAGTTTATAAACAACATTCAAAGGCATTTCAATATAATTCAAGGTCACTTTAGTGTTATCATTATAAATACTGAATGTAGTATTTGTCTTGCTTCCTTTCTGGATAAAATTAATTTCTGGCCTGAAAGCGAATTTACGACTAATGGGAATTTCTGATAAAAGCCCTCCGAAAAATCCAATCTTCGGATCATTTGTAAATACTGTAGGCAACCCAGTATTATCATAGGTTATTTTCCCAAATGCAATGTTGGTTCCGGCCTGTACTCCAAAGCTAACCTGTGCTGATAAAGTATTTGTAATAACTGCCAATGCAATTACTAAAATTGTTTTTTTCATGATACGTTTATTTGATTAATAATTAATATTCGATACCCTATCAAAATAACAATTCAATATTACGGTTGTTTTAAATTATCCAGCATATCTTTTGTCATGGCTTCCAGTGTGAATTCTTCCCTCCAGTTCCAGTCCTTCCTTGCTACAGCATCATCAATACTTTGCGGCCAGCTGTTGGCGATAGCTTGGCGGTAATCTTCCTTGTAGCTGATCGAGAATTCAGGAATATGTTTTTTGATCTCTGCTGCAATTTCTTTTGGAGAAAAACTCATGCCCGAAATATTGTAGGAAGTGCGGATCGTTATCTTTGATGCATCTGCTTCCATCAATTCAATGGTAGCACGTATGGCGTCAGGCATATACATCATGGGCAGGAATGTATCTTCTTTTAAAAAACATTCATATTTTTTTTCTTCCAGGGCCTCATGAAAAATTTCCACTGCGTAATCTGTTGTTCCGCCACCAGGTGCGCTTTTATAACTGATCAAACCGGGATAACGCAGGCTTCTTACGTCTACTCCATACCGGTGGTTATAATAATTACACCAGAATTCGCCTGCATACTTACTGATCCCATAAACAGTTACCGGTTCAATAACCGTTTGCTGCGGGCAATTCATTTTGGGAGAGGTTGGCCCGAAAACAGCTATGGATGAAGGCCAGTAAACCTTGTGCAGTTTTTCTTCCCGTGCAATATCCAATACATTCAACAGGCTTTGCATATTTAAACTCCAGGCAAGGTTGGGGTTCTTTTCTCCCGTTGCCGATAAGATCGCGGCCAGTAAATATATCTGGGTGATGCCCTGCCGTATCACCTGCACATGCAGCATTTCCTTGTTCATAACATCAAGGCTCACATAAGGACCGGTTCCGTGCAACAACGCATTTTCTTCGCGGAGGTCGGAAGCAATCACATTGGCATTGCCATAAATTTTTCTCAATGCCAATGTAAGTTCAACTCCTATCTGGCCTGATGCGCCGATAACTAATATTCTTTCTTTTACCATAGCAATCGTTTAAAGTACAAATGTAAGTTGTAAAAACTTTCCCGCAACATGTTAAGAAATGATCAGCCGCTTACAAATACCACCGTTATTTTGCCTTCCCAAATGTGAAAGTAAAATAGTAAACCACTAGAAATTGTATATCAAAAAAAAGTATTTTTATATCGTCTGGTCAACTCCCCCGCCATGTTGAACAAACCGAAAGCGTGTTGCAAACTTGAGTAGCCAATCTTTGCCCGCCATTCATCGAACCAATAGTATTATCGGTGCCTCTATTTAAATTCCCCCCGAAATATGTGGTAATATAATCCTGATTTTATTTATTATTTTGTTGAAGATATATCGGGCAGCCATTCGTAAATGGCATTTTAATAAACAGTAAGCAAGACATGATACGTATTTTGATTTTTGAAGACAACAGCGATTTTATTGACAGCCTTACTGAATTAATAGCCAATGCAGATGGGATGGAATTAGTAGCCGTTTATAACAATTGCAAAAACGCAGCTAAAAACACCGCACATCACAAACCCGATATTGTGCTGATGGATATTGATATGCCGGTGGAGAACGGATTGCAAGGCCTGCGCAGCTTACGTGCAACCGGCAACGAAGTAACTGTTTTAATGCTTACCGTTTTTGATGATAACGACCGGGTGTTCCAGGCAATATGTTTTGGTGCAGACGGTTATATTTTAAAACGCACTACCCCCGAAAAAATAATTGAAGCTATCCGGGAAGCCCATGACGGCGGCGCCCCCATGACGCCTTCGGTAGCCAAGCAGGTACTGAAACTTTTTTCACAACCGTTCCAGCGGTCGGCCGACCTGCAGGCCCTTACTCCCCGTGAGCATGATGTACTTTCGCTTTTAGTAAGGGGGTACAGTTACAAAATGGCTGCAGGCGAATTGAATGTGGGTATTGAAACCCTGCGCTATCACATAAAAAATATTTATGCCAAGCTGCATGTAAACTCTAAAAGTGAGGCGGTGGCAAAAGCAATACAACACAGGATTTCTTAACACATTATATGAAGATCTGTACCTTATTTTTTTTGTTTGGAATTGCATTAATCTCTCACTCATCCTATGCACAACTATCTTCACTTAACCCTCATTTTAAAATAGATTCACTGGATAAAATCATCAGGGTTAACAAAGAAGATACAAACAAGGTAAACCTCCTCATTTTACTGTCGAGAGAATTAAGTGTACAAAATGCAGATAGCGCATATATGATTGCCCGCAATGCCCTTGAACTGGCAACAAAAATCAACTGGTTAAAAGGAATTGCAGGATCAAATATTGCCATGGCATGGTGTTATAACGTAAAGGGAAATTATAACCAGGCCTTGGATCTCAATTTTAAAGCTTTAAAGATCGGGGAAGAAAGCGGTGATAAACAAATTGTTCTAACCGCACTCACCCACATCGGGCAAAATTATTATGCGGAGGGTGATGCTTACAAAGCCATAGAATATAATTCGAAGGGCTTAAAAATAGCACAGGAAACAAATGATGAATGGAACATGGCCAGGAACATTGGGGCAATTGGCAATGCATACCAGGACTTAAAACAATATTCCAATGCACTTCAAAATTATTTTAACGCATATGAACTTGCAGCAAAAATAAATAATACCAACGGTGCGGCAATATGGCTAAGCAATATTGGTGGCTTGTACGTTGAACTTAAAAATTATGATTCAGCTTTGATTTACCTGAACAGGTCAGCCACTGTTTTCAAAACCTCAGGAAACCAATGGGCATACGCCGAAACGATACTGGATATTGGAAAAGTTTATTTTACCAAAAAGGCTTACAGCGAAAGCTACCGTTATTTGATCAGTGCATTACAAATATCAACGCAGGTTGGGGCGTTGGAGTGTCAAAGAAATGCTTACCTGGCCTTAAGCAACCTCTACAGTAAGTCTGATGTAATCCTTCCTGAATTGAATACTGCAACCTTGCTGAGCAAAGAACAAATGCGTAGCCTTGCCCTCACATGCTATCAAAAATATGTTGCACTAAAGGATACCATTGATAATAAGGAAATTCAAAAAAGATCTTTAAGCCTGGAATTTGAGAATAAAGCAGCTTTGGCAAAACTGGCCCAGGCGAAAAAAGATGCAATAAATAGTGCAGATATATATACCCAGAAAATAATACGCAATTCATTTATAGCAGGATCAATATTACTCATGTTGTTGATTGTTGTTTTAATTAACCGAAACAAATTAAAACGTGGTATTGAAATGGAAAAGATGAGAAGCCGCTTATCCCGTGATCTACACGATGATATCGGGAGTACCTTGAGCAGCATCAATATTTTAAGCCGTACAGCCCGATCGAACCTGAAAGAAACAACTGATGAAAAAACAAGGCTGTCACTGGAAAAAATAAATGAACGAAGTCAGCGACTGCTGGATAGTATGAGTGATATTATCTGGAACATTAACCCGGGCAACGATACCATTGAAGAAGTGATGAGCCGTATGAGAGAGTATGCAACTACCATTCTTGAAGCAAAGAATATTGATTACAGTTTCAACTTTCCTAAACAGAAGATGGATTGCAGGCTGAGCATGGAAGTAAAAAATAACCTGTACCTCATTTTTAAAGAAGCAGTAAATAACCTTTCAAAATATTCGGGCTGCACACATGCTACCCTTTCAATGGCTTCTGAAGAAAAAAATATTCACCTAAAAATTGAAGACAATGGAATTGGTTTTGATGAACAGGAAATAAAACACAGGGGCGGTCTGGTAAACATGCAGCAGCGTGCCGCTGAAATTAAAGGGACTATCAACATTCAAACTGTTATTAATAAAGGAACACGGATAGAACTAACTATCCCAAGATATTGCTGATGTAAATAAAATAAAGAAACCCAAAGCAAGCCATCATGAAACTTAATACCGCAGCAGACATTATCACTACAGCATTCATCATATCGCTGGGCGGTTTTATAATTTCGGCAGCAATGCCGCAAAATAAAGTTTCGGACCTGTTAATGATCGTAGCCTTGTTTGGCGCCGCAGCATCAGGCATACTGGCTTCTGTATTTACAAAAAAACTCGTAAAAAGCAAACAATGGAATCCTTTTGCTGCAGGCATATTGTTATTCTTAGTTGGATTTTTTATTAAGATGACGGGCTTCCGTTTTGCAGGCGAAATACTCAGGATAACAGGCGGCGTAATTGCCATTACAGCATTGGGGCAATATATTTATCAACACAGGACCGATTTTAAAAACAGTAAATGGATCTGGTTCATTCCTTTTATTTTACTGGGTTGTTTGTTCAAGCACATGTATTGGCCGGGTGGTAATATCATCATCTTCGGCAGTTTGCTGATGATCGTTGTGATCTCAGCCATACAACTGGTAAAGCCAAAACAAAACACAAAGACCCAGGTGTTTCTTTTAGCCTGGCAAATAACCATGTGTGTTTGCATTGCAGCTTTTTATTTTGGCCACATTCATTTAGATCCGTTCTTCATCGGTTATATATTCATTTTACTGGCACTTGTTGATATATTTCTTCACCAGGAAAAAGTATAACGGATACAGCAAACTCAATTAAGCGTTTTTCCCCCGGCAAGTACCATACCCCCTTTTTATGTGGTTTTAATTCACTTTGATTGTAGCCATATTTACGCAGCTGAATAAATCATCAGGCGATCAATGAATTATTTTCATCACAACAATCTGGCCGGGGGAGGCAATCAAAGATTTCTTTCTCTGGCCATAACAATCATACTAAAATAAAAACGTAAGAGATAGTAGAATTTACCAGTTACTAAATGAAACTAGGATATGGCTAAACCCCATTAAAAATTGCTGGCTTTAAATTATAGGTTCACATTTAAATAATCATATATGAGAAAAGTAATTTTCATTTTTTTATTATTAATATCTGTGAAAGCAGGATTTTCACAAAATGTAGGAATAGGTACCACCGCACCTCAATCAAAACTGGATATTAACGGCGATATTGCTTTTAGAAGTGCAGATATTACCATTACTACAACTTACAATTATGCTTTGGATGTAAATACAGAAAAGCAAAGTCATTACAAACTAAAAAGTCCCATATTACCACTTGGAAATTTCATCATTGCAGGCATTACCAGTGCTGTTGATGGGCGTATTATTACCCTTGCAAACAGGACCAATTTCTCTATGGAGTTATACAATGAAGATGCTACAGCCGTTTTAGAAAACCGCATAACAACAGGAACGGGTGGAACCTTTGCTGTTTACAATGGTGGTACCGTATCGTTGAGATATGATGCATCCAGTCAACGATGGGAGATCATCAACAGCCATTACAACAGCCTGGATTATTTTGGTGGCGGTGGAGGAACTTCGTATTGGGACCTTACCGGAAATGATATTAAAAATAACAATACCGGCAATGTTGGAATTGGGGGCAGCCCATCTGCAGGATATAAACTTGATGTAAAAGGTAATGCTGCCTTACGTGGTAATTCAATGGCAGGCGTTTCATCAGTTACCGGACTGGAAATTTATTCTACGGATGTTACGGGAACACAGTTTTTAAAATTTGACGGGCAAAAAATGCAAAGCTATGGCAGCCCGAATATTCAGACTTCATCAACCCCCAAAGACCTATGCATAAATCCATATGGAGGAAAAGTGGGTATCGGATTATTCTCTCCACGTTGCAAACTGTCAATTCTAAGCAATACCGTTTTAGCAAATAACAATACTGATGTATTTCAAATATCAGGTAAAAATCCCGTAATGTGGCTCTCTGAGGCCAATGGCACAGACTATGGGTACATAAAGGGAGTTACTGATATTAGTGCTACTCCGCAATTCCCTACCGGGGGGCTTGAAATAGGGGCAGTACCTGGTACTAATTTATTCCTTTCGGCAAACTACTCGCCGGCACTGACAGTAGCACAAAATAACCTAATAGGTATAGGAACCACTTCGCCAACTTCTGCGTTAAGTTTCGCCAATGTCCTGGGCAAAAAAATAAGCTTCTGGAACTCAGGGGCAAATAATGATTTTGGTATTGGCATTCAAAGCGGGGAAATGCAATTCTATACTGCCGGCCAAGACATCATCAGCTTCGGTTACGGAAGTTCTAATAGTTATAACCGGACAATGGCTTATTATCCCGGAACAGCACAACTGGGTATCAATTGCCTTCCGCAAGCAGGATATAACCTGGCAGTAAAAGGCCATATAAGAAGCACGGAGATAGTAGTGGAATCAGGCTGGGCAGATTATGTATTTGATGAGAATTATAAACTTCCGGATTTAGCGACGGTGGAAGCCTCTATTAAATTGAATAAGCACCTTCCTGGTATTCCATCTGCAAAAGAAATTGAAACAAATGGTTTGAAAGTAGGAGAAGTGCAAACAAAAATGATGGAGAAGATAGAAGAGCTGACTTTATATATAATTGAATTGAAGAAGGAGATTGAATTATTAAAGCGCAAATAAATCAGGAATGAAAAAAGCTAAAATAATCCTGCTAGTTATTTTGATCATTTCATTGAAGCTAACTGCCCAGGTTAACAGGCCAAATTTAATTCATACCTGTGCAACAAAAACTCCGGCTACAGCGCTTAGGTTTTCAACTGCGCAAATGGCAGCTGCAGAAAGAAATATAAATTACCAATATATTTTAAACATCTATGTTCATATTCTCAGAAATGATGATGGCACAAATGCGGCAACAAATCTTACCCAATTGAATATTGACTTAACACGTATGGCTGATTTTTTTAAGCCACACAATATTTGCTTTCTTCTTGTTGGTGTTGATTCTATAAACAATACAACTTTAAATACCAATATGGATGTTTTCAATAATTTTGAAGTTGCAGTACTGAAAAGCTACAATCAACATGCCGGTGCAATTAATATTTATGTACATACAAATATAATTAGTAATCCTAGTGTTGGTGGCCGGACTTATGACCTGCCCGGGAATACGATTTCCATAAAACAATCTGCGAATTTCAATTTTGAACATGAAATGGGGCATGCACTTGGCCTCTATCATACTTTTGAAACAGCCTTTGGTGAGGAATGCCCTGATGGCACTGATTGCGATGGTGATGGTGATCTTATCTGCGATACACCTGCAGATTTTAAAAATTCACCTGCTCATATAACAGGCACTAATTATTGCACATACATAGCAGACACTGCCACCAATTGCGGCTCTATACTTACACCGGATATACAACTCTTTCGGCCCCTGACCAATAATATAATGAGCTATTGGTCTCATTGTTACAGTGAATTCACCGCATACCAAGGTATCAGGATGAGGGTAACGTTAGAAAATGAACCCATCGTGCACCAATGTCTTTTACCGGCTGATGCAGTTTTGTACGCTGCAAATGGCGACGTTATTGTTAACTACGATTGGTTTTATACGGCCAAAAATGAAGTTACTATAGGTTCGCCGCAAGGAACAGGGATTGTAAGAATAATTGATGGTGGCCCTAAAAAAATATATGCCGGAAGCAAAATAAGGCTTATTCCCGGAACAATAATCAGCCCAGTGAATTCATCAACTATACTCACGGTTACGAATGTATTTTGTGATTAATTGCTGAATTAAAAACAGTTCTTATACACGCAAATTTATCATTAAAATAAACTTAATGGTTAATGACAGATGATCTTCCGACTGGAGGAGATTTTTCAACCAGGAAAATAAAGCAAATGAGTTATAAAAATACTTTACTGTTTACACTTAGCCTTATCGCATTTTATGATGCTTTGCACGCAGAAGCCGGGACAGGTTTTTTAGAACAGCAAAAAGCAATAAGTAGAATAGCTTACGAAGAAGGAAATCGGAATAAAGTACAATTAATAGCTTCTAACAAATGGCCTTACCGGCAGGTTTCGGGTGTGGTTTATTTAGATAACCCAATCGCTGCCATGCCTGGAATGTACGACTACGGCTTTTATCATGTCCTTTATTGTGTCGATCTGTTGCCTGGTGCAGGAATTTCTGACTGGCTCTGCACATTCAATGAAAATTATACAAGAACTTTTGAAGGCTGCACAGGCACCGTGTTTCAAATTGTACCAAATGGTTACCAGCCAATGCTATTCTATGTTGCAAGAGTTGTAGCCGCAGCAGATGGAATAATAATAGCAAAGTCAGATGGCAACAATGATCAAAACTGCAGTGGTGCTTCCAGTAATAGTAATTATGTAGTGCTGGAACACAGCGATGGTTCACGCACTTATTACTATGATCTTAAAAATGGCGGACAAACACAAAAAGCGGTAGGTGATTATGTAAATGCAGGAGAATTTATCGGGTACCCTGGCGGGTCAAGTACGATTTCACAATTAAATACAGAACATCAGACACATTTATTATTTGAATTGCGTGACAACGCAAACAACGTTGTTGATCCCTATGGAAGCCAGGGCTGTCTTGGATTACCCCGTTATCCCACGAGGTGGAGAGATTCAACTGAAATGAAAGAATATGTTTATAAATCATCATTACTCTTACTTAAAACATGTAAGCACAAAAGAATAGGAATTGATAATTGTGGTACTGATATAAAGTCTTACACCCTTCATTTTAATCCTGGTGATTCCATATACATTGAATTGGGATTTAAGAATTATGATAATAGCTTAGATAGTTTTTTATTAAATATTATAAACCCTGTGGGCGTACCAATCATTAATACGATCGTTCGAAACAGGGGCTGCCCTACTTGCTCGATATACAGTTTCTTAGACCTATTGCAAGGAGTTAAATTGCCAACAGGTGCTTTAATGATACCAGGCACTTATACAATTGCTGTTAACTATTATTCATTTACTTATGGCAGCTACGATTACCTGCATTACATAACTGTAGGCTGTCAGGCTGATTATACATTGCCATTTACGGAAAATGGAGAATCCGGTACTATTGCCGGCAATAATATTTACAGTACACAAATCTGCAATCCAGGTTCGAGGGTAAAGCTAATTGCAGGCAATCAAATAATTCTTAGTCCTGGCTTCCATGCTAAGTCAGGAAGCAACGTTATGATCTTTAATGACGCTTGTATTGTTCCTGGTTTTCAACGCACGGAATAAAACTCAAACCTTCTATTTTTGATTATTAAAATATTATCTTTTCCTTGTAACATGTAAATTGTAGAATATCTTTTCAATGCCTGATTCAGCTCAAAATGCGTTATTTTATGATCAGCAGGCATGAAGTAACTTGGGCATATCTTACCCGGTAACCAGATGAAATTTACTTTTTTAAAGGCTTCTGAGGAATTACCTTCTGTAAAAATTAAAGATAAAAATAACAATAATGGTATTTCAATAAGTACAACAGTAACCGCTAAATTAAAACTGAAATGATCAACAAAATACTGTTGCCCTGGTTATTAGCCGTTTTTTTCCTTACAGGACATGCGCTTTCCCAAACAAAAGAAATTGACAGCCTTAAAATCGCACTTTTAAATGCAAAAGAAGATACCAGTAAAGTAAATATACTTAACAATTTAAGTTACAAATTGTATGTATGCAACAACAACGAAGCTTCTTTACACTATGCAAAACAACAGCTTTTGCTGGCAAAAAAATTATCGTACCTGAGCGGAGAAGCATATGCTTTAAGAAATATTGGCAATTATTACAGGGATGCAAACAGGCTTGAAGATGCATCCAGGTATTTTAAAATGGTAGGTGATATTGGAAAAAAAATAAACAGCAAGAAACTTATCGGGCTCTCCTATGGCTGCCGGGGTGGCACTGAAGCCTATAAAGGAAATTATACTGAAGCTGCAAAGAACTGGGATACCGCACTTGTTTATTACAGGGAAATTGGTGACAGGAGGGCCGTAGCAATCACCATGGAAAATATTGGAACAAACTACTACGACCAGGCCAATTATTCAGAAGCGATCCGCTATTTATACGCAGCATTAAAGTATTGGGAAGAGATAAATGATGAAACAATGATGGGTGATTGCTATTATTATATTGGTGACATCAAGGTAGAGCAAAAAAATTATTATGATGCACTAAAGGATTATAATAAAGCTGTTGCTGTAAATATAAAGCTGAGTAAAGAAACCAACACCCCTTCATCGTTTCCGGGCTTCGCAGCCCTGGCCCTGACAAAGATAGGAGAAGTATATCTTATACTTGCTAAACCTGATGCTGCTTTTACCAAATTCAATGAAGCATTAAACAAACTTAATGAAGCTAAATTTTCCTGGGCGTTGATGGGCGGAAAATCCAAATGTTATACGGGCATAGGGAAAATATATGAATTAAGAGGTGATTCTGCGAAAGTAGCAGCAAACAAAAAAGATATGAAGCTTAATTTTTTGCTGGCATATGAAAATTACAAAAAAGCACTGGATACAAACATAGAAGAAGGATACGGCAAAATTGGATTTGAGAACGATATCCCCAAAATATACCAGCTTTTGGGAAACATCAGCATGAAACTAAATAATTATGCCCAGGCGAAAAACTGGTTTAATAAGGCGCTGGTTTTATCCTTTGAAAAAAAAGCAAGGTTACAGATCAGGGACAGTTACCTGAGCCTTTCAAAATTCTATGAAACCTATGGGGATAGCAGGGAAGCATATAATAACTATAAAAATTATATTTCATACCGCGACAGCATCGTAAATGAAGAAAGCATTAAAAAATCGGAAGGATATAAATTACAATATGAATTTGATAAAAAAGAAAATTCACTAAAACAAAAACAATTCATTACCGAAACAAAATTAAAGGCAGAAAAAAAACAAAAATATTTTTATTGGGGCGGACTGGCAATGCTGGCATTACTTTCATTTTTTGTATTTCTTAATTTCCGGAATCAAAAGAAAATAAACAGGCTTGCAAAAGAAAATTTTGCCAAAGAAAGGGCCGAACTTGAACTGCAAATCCTGCGTACACAATTAAACCCCCACTTTATTTTCAACTGCATCAGCAGTATTGACGGGCTTATACAGAACAACGAAAAATACAGTGCCACCAATTACCTGAATAAGTTTGCGAAACTCATGCGCAATGTGCTTGAGAATTCTAAAGACAATACAATTGCATTTTCCAATGATATTGAAACACTGAAATTATATCTTGACCTGGAGCAATTACGCAATGAAGACAAATACAGCACACAATTAAATATTTCAGAAGAACTTTTGAATACCGATTATATTGTACCTCCTTTGATCATTCAGCCCTTTGTTGAAAATGCCATCCAGCACGGACTAAAAAACAAGCCTGGAAAAGACGGGTTGTTGAAGATCAATATCAACCGTGTAGAGGACCATTTGCAATATATCATTGCCGACAATGGCATCGGCAGGCAGGCAACAGCGAAAGATAAAATGCAGGATCATAAATCATATGGTGTAAAAATGAGTATTGACAGGATCAAATTATTTAACAATGAAGAATCAGCCTCTGTAAAAATTGAAGATAAATTTGATAATGGTATCGCAACAGGTACAACGGTAACCGTTAAATTAAAATTGAAATGATCAAAACAATCATCATAGAAGATGAAGCAAAGAGCAGGTCTTCACTCAGGCAGAAACTAAAGGAGTTTTGCCCCGGCATTGATATCATTGCCGAAGGCGAAGATGGCATGGAAGGTATTGGTTTAATTGAGAAATACAAACCACAACTGGTTTTCCTCGATATTGAAATGCCTAAAATGAACGGCTTTGAAATGCTGAATGTGATCAAAGAAAAAAATTTCCAGGTCATATTCACCACTGCCTATGACCAGTATGCCATCAAAGCAATTAAATATGCCGCCTTTGATTATTTGCTGAAACCAATTGATATAGAAGAATTAAAAACAGCTGTTGCAAAAATTGCTGATAAAGAAACAAGCGAAACAAAAAAACAGGTGGAACTGCTGCAACAAAATATGCAGCATCCTAAAAAACAACTGAATAAACTCGCCGTACCAACATTGGATGGTTTATTATTTTACGACATCAATGACATCATACACCTTGAAGCCAACAGCAACTATACCCAGATATTTTTTAATAATCAAACAAAGATCCTTGCTTCCAAAACATTGAAAGATTTTGAAGAATTATTGCCACAGGATATATTCTTTCGTGTTCATCATTCACACCTCATCAACCTTAATTATATTAAGAAATATATCAAAGGTGATGGCGGCCAGATTGAATTACAGAATGGTACTTGTGTTGATGTATCAAGAAGAAAAAAAGACGAATTCTTAAAAACGATCGGGTATTAAAAAGGGCAGCTCTTTAAATTGAGATACCCTTTTCAGTTACTTTTACGATGCCAGTTGGCCTTTATTGTTGAATAACAATTTTCAATTGTGCCTTGATCTTATTTACATCTCCCGATTCAAATGCCCTCTTAAATTTGGCCAGTGCAAGGTATTTTGCAGCTAATGGATTAACGGATGCTTTATCCCTGTTAACGGATTTGAGTGGTGAACAATCACAATTGTCGTAAGTGAAATAGGCTGAAGTATATTCCTGTATTGCCATGTCAAAATTTGTAATAGAAGTAAGGTATTGCTGCGGGCCCAGTGTAAGCGCAGCTGTTTGCGGATCAAGATCAACAAAAACATTTGCTACACCATTATCATACATAGTAAATTTCTCGCTGGTCTCCCACCAGTTGGAAAATACAAAATCGTATGCATAAGTAACGTATGGAATACCGTTAGCAGCAAGAAACGGGTTCCTGTTAAACTGCCTGTGTGTAAATTCTTCCTTCATATACAAAGCACCATCAACATAATAGTTTACCAGGTTATTATTTCCACGCCAGTCATAGCTG
>Ga0209023_10004540_pt1 | contig 15740 bp, 12 predicted proteins | sample LakOneMetagenome_FD_187468 | JGI IMG/M metagenome (GOLD analysis project Ga0209023, IMG submission 187468) | Freshwater and sediment microbial communities from Lake Erie, Canada (SPAdes) (version 2) | ecosystem: Environmental > Aquatic > Freshwater > Lentic | place: Lake Erie, Canada... | reverse complement strand
GGGTGCGGGACCGGCTGGAGCAGATGAACCAGGAGCACAACGCCACGCTGCTCCTGACCAGCCACGACATGCGGGAGGTCGCCGAGCTGACGACCCGCGTCATCTTCTTGCGTCAGGGTCGGATCATCGCGGACGGTCCGCCTGCACAGGTCGTCGACGAACACGGGTACTCGGACCTCGAAGCGATGTTCCTGGCCGAAGCCGCCCGCCTGCGGGAACAGGAGGTCTGATGTCTACTCCGACCGTTGGCGACACGAGCGCCACACTCGCCGCTCCTTCCCGGTACTGCACCCGACGGGTCAGGGCGATGGTTCGCCGCAGCCTCCTGTCGCAGAGCCGCAATCCGGACTTCTGGTTCCTGTTGCTCGTGCTGCCGCTCGTCGATGGGCTCCTGTTCGGGTCGATCGGCGTCGCGTACGGCACCGGCGACGGACCGGTCGTCCTCCTCGTGACCGGCATCTTGTTGTTCCACCTCATCTGGCAGGTCACACTCGCCGGCAGCTTCGGCCTGCTCGACGAGGTGTGGAGCCGGAACCTCATGAACCTGATCGCCACCCCGTTGACCGAGCGCGAACTGCTCAGCTCGTTTGCACTCGTCGGCCTGATGCGCACCGGCGTCGCCGTCACGGTGATCGGCGGGGTCGGACTCGTGTTCTTCGCCGTGTCGCCGACCGCTGCCGGGCTGGTGCTGGTGCCGGCGACCGCGCTGCTGCTGCTCTTCGGCTGGACGGTCGCACTGTTCGTCGTGGGCCTCACGCTGCAGTTCGGCGACCGCGCCGAGGTCTTCTCCTGGGGGACGCTCGTGTTGTTGATGCCGCTGTCTGGCGTCTTCTACCCCGTGGACGCCCTTCCCGCAGCGCTGCAGGCGGTCGCGCAACTGATCCCGCTGACCCATGTCTTCGACGCCGTGCGCATCGGCATCGAGGACGGCACGGTGGCGTGGGGCCAACTCGGCATCGCTGCCATCGGCGCCGCGGTGCTCGGGTGCGGCGCGATGTGGTTCGTGGGCAACCAGCTCCGCCGGTTCCGTCGCAACGGCTGGATCACGAAGTTCATCTGAGCGCTGGAGCCGGTTCACCCCATCGGGAGGAGTCCGGTCGTGCCGGTCGGTCCCTAGGCTGCTGAGGCACCCGACTCGGGCGCACCCGAACCCACCACCCAACGACAGGGGACCCCAGATGGCCATCGACACCTTCTACGCCTACCTCGGCGTGTACGACGACGTCGCCGACGCGCTCGAGGACTACGAAGCGGTGCACGTCCTGCACACCGAGGTCGGCCTCATCGATGCCTACGATGCCGCAGTCGTCGAGAAGCGAACCGACGGCAAGGTCAAGATCGTCAAGAAGCACGAGACCCCGACCCGCGTCGGCGGCGTCCTCGGCGGCGGCGCCGGCCTGGCCACCGGTCTGGTGATCGCCCTGTTCCCGGCCGCAGCGATCGGCGCCGGGCTCCTCGCGGGTACCACCGCCGTCGGCGCAGCCCTCGGTTCGCTCGCAGGTCACGCTGCCGCCGGCATGAGCCGCGGCGACCTCAAGGACGCAGGCGAGGCGCTCGACGAGGGCACGGCCGGGCTGGTCGTGGTTGCGGTCGCCGACATGCAAGCCAAGATCGAGCACGCCATGAAGAAGGCGAAGAAGATCGAGGAGAAGCAGATGAAGGCCGACGCGGAAGCGATCGAGGCCGACGCCAAGGAAGCCGACGCTTCCTGACAGGCCTGCGCCCTGACGGGCCGGCACAACTGCGCCCGGTCCGCTCGTCGTCACGACGAGCGGACCGGCCGGGTAGTTCAGCACGGGCAGGTCAGAGCGGGCAGAACGCCCAGATGTCGAGGTCGAGCAGCACGTGCGGCAGGTACTTGCCGTCGCCACCCTTGAGGGTCATCTCCTCGTCGCGACCCTTGGTGGCGACCAACCGCAAGCGCAGCGCGCCGACACCTGCGGATTCGTCGAGCACAGCGGTGTCGAGCACCTCGGACCAGGCGTACACGGTGTCGCCGGCGAACGCCGGGTTGGCATGCGCCCCCGAGTTGATGGCCGCGACGAGCTGCGCGTTGGCCAAGCCGTTGAACGACAGCGCCCGAGCCATCGAGATGACGTGGCCGCCGTAGATGAGGCGCCGACCGTCGTCGCGGGCCTCGGTGTTGAAGTGCACCTTGGCGGTGTTCTGCCACAGCCGGGTGGCCATCATGTGCTCGGACTCCGACAGGGTCACGCCGTCGACGTGGTCGATCTTCTCGCCGACCGCATAGTCGCCGAAGCGGAACGGCGAACCCGCCGCCACGTCGTCGTAGGCGCCGAACGTCAGTCCGTCGGGGATGATCAGGTCGCTCGGTGACAGGCTCGACGCCAGTTCGGGAACGACGGCCTCGGGCGCCGGAGCGGACACGTCGCGCTTGCGGACCATGACCCACCGAGCCCAGTCGATCGCGGTCTCGCCGTGCTGGGTGGTGGCCGTCGAACGCACCCACACCACGCCGGTCTTGCCGTTCGAGTTCTCCTTGAGCCCGATGACCTCCGAGCTCGACCGCAGGGTGTCGCCGGGGCGAACCGGACGGTGGAACCGGCACTCGGCGTAGCCGAGGTTCGCCACCGCGTTGAGCGACACGTCCGGCACCGTCTTGCCGAAGGCGACGTGGAACCCGATGAGCTCCTCGAGCGGTGCGGGCACCAGACCGCACTGGGCGGCGAACACGTTCGACGACGCCAGCGCGAAGCGGGTCGGGTACAGCGACCCGTAGAGGGCGCCGTCGCCCACCGTCACGGTCCGCGGCGTCGCGTGCTCGATCCGCTGTCCGAGGGTGAAGTCCTCGAAGAAGTTGCCCGGGTTGGTCTTGGTTCCTGCGTCCATCGGCGCTCACGGTACCCGTGGTGCCGGGGCGGGCTCACGCGGATGACTCGGCCGACTGCGATGCGGCCGCGGTCCTGACTTCCTCGGCGCGCAGGTCCCGCTTGAGGAACTTGCCCGCAGCGTTGCGCGGCAACGGGTCGCCGGTGATGCGGATCCGACTCGGCACCTTGAACGGCGCCAGGTGCACCGCGACGTGGTTGGCCAGCTCGTCGGCGGTCGCTGTGCGGCCGTCGAGGAGCACCACCACCGCGGCGACCTCCTCGCCCAGACGGTCGTGGGGGACGCCGAACACGGCCACCTCGGCCACATCGGGGTGGGTGTAGAACGCCGCTTCGACTTCGGCGCTGTACACGTTCTCTCCGCCTCGCAGCACCATGTCCTTGATGCGGTCCTCGACATAGACGAACCCGTCGTCGTCCATGCGGCCGACGTCGCCGGTGCGCAGCCAACCGTCGACGAGCACCTCTGCGGTCGCGTCCGGCTGGTTCCAGTAGCCCCGGAACAGGTTCGGGCCGTTGAACCAGATCTCGCCCACCTCGCCGTTCGGCAGCGGCTGCTCGTTCGGGTCACGCACCTGCACGGCCATGATCGGCGTGGTGCGCCCGGCGCTGGTGGGATGTGTCACGTAGTCCACGCCGTTGTTCTGCGGTCCGTAGGCGTTCGTCTCGGTCATGCCGTAGCCGACCCCCGGCGCAGCCTTCGCGTACGTGCTCGCGATGCGCTGGACCAGCTCCGGCGGGGCCGGGGCGCCGCCGCCGCCGACGCTACGCAGGCTGGAGGTGTCGAAGCGGTCGAACTCGGGTGAGTTCAGCAAGTCGAAGTTCTGGGTGGGCACGCCGACGAAGTTCGTCACCGCTTCACGCTCGATGAGCTCCAGGGCTCGCTCGGGCTGCCACTTGTACATCATCACGAGCTTGAGCCCGCCCATCAGGGCGCTGAGCATCACCGGCACGCAGCCGGTGACGTGGAACAGCGGCACGACGAGGATGAACGACGGAGGGCTCTGACCGCCCGGCCGGTCCTGGATCCGGGCCTTGTCGATCGCCGAGCGGCACGCGTAGCCCATCAACGCCTGCACGATCGCCCGGTGCGTCGAGACCGCGCCCTTCGGGCGACCCGTGGTGCCCGACGTGTAGAGGATCGTGGCGTCGTCGTCGGGATCGACATCGACGTCCGGAACCGACGCGTCCTGCCGGTCGCCCACCACCCGAGCCCAGTCGAACAGCCCAGCGCCCGACAGCCCAGCGCCCGACAGCTCAGCGTCCGAGACCGATCCGCGCACCCCGATCGTGGGGATCGCCAGGTCGTCGCACGTCGATCGGCTGCGTTCGATCCGCTCGCGATCGGCGATCAGCAGCGACGCACCGCAGTCCCGAAGGGCGAAGTCCATCTCTTCATCGGTCCACCAGGCGTTGCAGCTCACCGAGATCGCACCGATCGACAGCGCCGCGGCGAAGGACACCACCCACTCCGGGTAGTTCCGCATGGCGATCGCGACCCGATCGCCCTTCGCGATCCCGAAGTCCTCGACCAACGCCGTCGACAGCGCCGCGACCTCACGACCGAAGCGCTCGAAGCTCCAGCGTTCGTCCTCGTAGACGAGGAAGGTGGTATCGCCCCGAGCCGCGCTGCCGACCACGACGTCGCGCAGGGTTCGCGGGGCGTTCTTGAACACCGTGCGCGGGATCCCGAGCACCTCGCTCTGCACGGTCTCGAATGCGGTCCCCGGTGCCGTCACCTGCGCGCACGCCTCGTCGTAGCCCAACATGGCCAGAGCATCGCAGAGCGCCGGCGACCCGCGACGGCCGGAACGGCGACAGACGGTCAACGACCTGCCGGCTACCAGTGGACCCATCCACCGCCTCCCACTATCAGCGGTCACGCTCCCACGTCTTGTGGGATTCAGGTAGGCATGTGACAGATCAACATCGGATGTGGGGCAACGACTCATGCCAGGGGATTGCCTGCACGTCGGACTATTCAATACCGTGACGATGTTCTTGAACGTTGGTTCAGGAGCCTTTGCGGACATGGGGGTCGGTACCCCGTGCTGACCCGGGAGAACCCCCTTCATGACTCCAACCGTCCGGCTGCGCCGTGCTCTGGCGCTCCTCTCGATTCCCCTCGCCGCGGCACTCGTCGCCGCGTCGTGCACCGCTCCGGGCGGCACGCCCTCGGCGACGACCGGCTTCAAGTTCCGGGCGAACAAGGTCACCGTCGTCAACCACAACGACTCCTTCATCTACGGCACCCGCGATGAACCCTTCGTGTACCAGCTGTGGTTCCGCGTGAAGGTCGGCGTGCCGAACTCGGCGCAGGCCGGCGTGGTCGGTGAGCGCGGCAACGCGATCGTCGATCTGGGTGACGGTCAGTCCCAGGTCCTCGTCGGCGCTCAGCGCTCCGAGGTCGACTTCCAGAACGTGCGGCTGCTCGACGTCGGCGACCTCCTCAACCCGACCAACCAGCTCGAGGTCGTCGGCACCTGGACCTGGGCGATGGAGAAGGACGACGTCAGCGTGGGCGCCGTGGCACAGGAAGCCACCTCGGTCATCGAGAACGCACTGAACGCGACCGTCGCCGCCGGCACCCTACCGAGCGACCCGTCGGTGCTCGTCGGCCAGCTGTTCGACAACTTCGGCTCCGCCTTCAACCTGATCGCCGGCTCGCTGTTCAACTCGATCCCCGGCATCCCCGACGACGCCATCGGCTCCCGCTTCTACGTCGGCGTCGCCGCCACGGGCGCCCTCGCGGATGTGATCAACGGCGCCAACGCGTCGTTCCCCGCCGTTGCGATCCCGATCGTGACGGTCCCGCCGGACATCAACGGCGGCGCGCTGTTCGCCCTCGGCAACGGCCGCAACTTCGACGGGCAGCAGTTCAGCTCCGCTGGCGCCCGCCACGACTACGACCTCCAGGTCATCAACACCGCGACCCTCAACAAGGTGCCCGTCGCCAACGCGACCGCCACACCCACGTCAGGCAACTCGCCGCTGGCCGTCGCGTTCAACGGCGCCGGCTCAACCGACCCCGATGGTTCGGTCGTCGCCTACGACTGGAACTTCGGCGACTTCACCACCGGATCCGGCGCGGTGATCAGCCACACCTACACCAGCGCCGGCAGCTACCCGGCCACGCTCACCGTGACCGACAACAAGGGCGACACGTCCTCGGCGACGGTGAACATCACCGTCGCCGGAGCACCCACGGTGGCGCCTTCGAACCTGCAGAAGGTCGGCTCCGGGTCCATCCCCGCACCGCCGTACGGTGACTTCGCCTGGACGCCGGTCCCCGGCGCGACCGCCTACGAGATCAACATGGACGGCTACTTCGGCGGCGGTTGCCTCACCGACCACAGCGCCGTCATCTCCGGCCAGACCTCGACCGGGCGGGTCCAGGCCCTCGGGCTGTGCCAGGGCTCCCAGTACGACGTCACCATCCGGGCCCAGGCCAACGGCATGTGGGGCCCGTGGTCCACACCTGTGCGCATCACGCTCTGATCGACCCGCCAGCAACACGATCCAACAGCCGCGTCATCGACCCCCGACCGACGTGTCACCGACTCCCAGGAGGGAGACACCACATGAAGATCAGAACCGCACTCGTCGCGGCGACCGCCATGGCGGTTGCCATCGGCGCCGCAGCCTGCACACCCGATCCGGGCCCCGCCCAGCCGACCAACAAGGCGCCCGTCGCCGACATCGCTGCCAGTGACGTCACCGGCTCTGCGCCGCTCACCGTGTCGTTCGACGCCGGTGCGTCGGTCGACCCCGACGGGACGATCGTCAACTACCACTGGGACTTCGGCGACGACACGACCGCCAACGGCAAGACCGCCATCCACACCTTCGCCCCCGGCAAGTGGACCGTGCAGCTGGCGGTCACCGACAACGGCGGCGCCATCGGCACCACCTCGTCGACGATCATCGCCACGAACACGGCGCCGGTCGCCGACTTCTCCATCACGCCGTCCGGCGGCGTGGCACCCCTCAACGCCACGTTCGACGCCTCGACGCTGTCGAGCGACGTCGACGGCACCATCGTCAACTACGCATGGAACTTCGGTGACCTCGGCACCGATTCCGGCGCCACGGTCGCCAAGACCCTGCCGGCGGGCACCTTCAACGTCACGCTGACGGTGACCGACAACAACGGCGCCACCGCGACCAAGACCCGCACGGTCACCGCGGCCGGCGCGCCCGTCGCCCCCACCGGCCTCACGAACACCGGCGCCGGCAGCATCCCCACACCGCCGTGGGCCGACTTCAAGTGGAACCCGGTGCCGGGCGCCGACGCTTACCAGATCAACATGGACTCGCTGATCGGCTGCACCGCGTGGAACCCCAGCGCCGTGTTCGAGGGCCAGGCATCGTCGGCTCGACTCCAGCAGACCGGCGTGTGCCAGGGCACCCGCTACAACGTGACGATCCGGGCACGGGCCAACGGCCAGTGGGGTCCGTGGTCCCCGGCGCTGTACATCAACGCGCTCTGAGCCGATCGCATCGTGGTGGAGCGATCCACCATGATGCCGTGATCAACCCCACAGAGGTCGTGGTTCCCGACGGGACCACGACCTCTGTCGCGTCCGGGATTCGTGTGCGGGGACGACCGCTCGGCGGTCCATCTCGCACAAGAACGTCGCCAGCGGGTACACCAACGAGCGAACAGCCGAACGCAGGACCGACCGACCAGGGGGACACATGCGATTCACCTACGCCGAGGCGATGACCGATCCGAGCTACATGGCGCCGCTCGCGCAGGCGGCCGAGGCAGCGGGCTACGACAGCTTCCTGATCCCCGACTCGGTTGCGTACCCCGAGGAGTCCGACTCCCAGTACCCGTTCACCGAGGACGGTTCCAGAGAGTTCCTGGAGGACAAGCCGATCCTGGAGCCGTTCGCGCTCGTCAGCGCGCTCGCGATGGTCACCGAACGGATCCGCTTCACGATCTCGGTGCTCAAGCTGCCGATCCGTCACCCGGTCCACACCGCCAAGCTCGCTGCATCCGCTGCGGTGCTCAGCAACAACCGATTGACCCTCGGCGTCGGCGTCAGCCCATGGCCCGAGGACTATGCGATCACCGACACCCCGTGGGAGTACCGGGGCAAGCGCATGGACGAGTGCATCGACATCGTGTCGAACCTGCTCGACGGCGGCTTCCACGAGCACCACGGCGAGGTCTATGACCTGCAGTCGCTCAAGATCTGCCCCGTCCCCACCGAGCGGGTGCCGATCCTGAGCGGCGGCCACTCAGCCCCCGCGCTCCGACGAGCCGCTCGACTCGACGGCTGGATCCACGGCGGCGGGACCGACGACGTCGACGACATCATCGACCGTCTGCTCGTGCTGCGCCGCGACGCCGGCAAGGAGGCCGACCCGTTCGAGATTCAGGTCATGAGCGCAGATGCGTTCAGCGTCGACGGGCTCCGCCGCCTGGAGGAGAAGGGTGTCACCGAGGTCATGGTCGGATTCCGCTGGCCGTATACCGTCGGTCCCGACACCGAGCCACTCCAGCACAAGATCGACGCGCTGGAGCGATTCGCCGAGACGACCATCGCCGCCTACCGGAACTGAGCGCCCACCATGGCCATCGCAGCACCCCAGACCGTCGAGCAGCCCGAGCAGATCACGATGGTGGTCCGCACCGTCGTCCCGATGGCGGAGCTCCCCGACGTGTTCCACCGAGCGTTCCCTACCCTCGGTGCGGTCGCCGCCGATCAGCAGGTGCAGCCGCTGAGCCCCGCGTTCGCCCTGTACCACGGGGCACCGAGCGACACCGCCGATCTGGAGGTCGGCTTCGTCACCGGTGCACCGATCGAGCCCGTCGACGACGTGGCTGTCGGCGTCCTGCCCGGGGGTCGCATCGCTCGGACCGTGTACTCGGGCGGCTACGAGGGACTCGGCGAAGCGTGGGGTGCGCTGTTCGGCTGGGTGGCGGCGAACGGACTCGAACCCACGGGGGAGATGTGGGAGGTCTACCTCAACATGCCCACGCCCGACGGCGACCCCGACGACAACCGGACCGAATTGAACCTGCAGCTCCGCTGACGCGGCAGGCGTGGACGACCGAGGTCTCAGACGTCGGGGATCCAGTTGCCGTGGAAGCCGAACGGCACCCGCACCGGCAGCTGCACCTCGGCCACCGGATCGCCGTCGAGGTCCTGGGCGTGGAGCACCACCAGCCGGCTCGTGTCGGTGTCCGCGCCGTAGGTGAGGCACAGCAACCAGCCGTCGTCCTCCGCCGCGTCGGGCGACGACGGCACGAACACCGCTTCGCACTGCCCGGCACCGGCACCCAGATCGACCAACTGGGTGGTCGCCTGCTCGACGTCGTGGCGCAGGATGCCGCCGTGGGCCGGCCCGCTCGAGCTCGCCAGGTTGACCGCCGAGTAGCCGTAGCGATGCCGACGCCCGACCAGCCGCTCGTCGATGCGGGGGAACTCCAGGTCGTGGTCGTCGAGCAGCGACTGGTGGACCTTGCCGGCAGCGAACTCGACGTTCCAGCGCACCAACGTCGGGCTCGGGTGTCCGACCAGGCCCTGCTGGCCGTCGTCGAACATCCGGTCCCAGCGGACGACGTCGAGGACTACCCCAGACGCGGTCCCGTCGGCGTCGAGCACGTCGTAGGCGTTCATCGGGTGGAACACGTAGCAGGGGTCGATGTCGATCCACCGCACGTCTCCGTCAGCGTCCGGTCCGTCCAGGCGGGGTACGAAACCCAGCCGAGCCGGGTAGTCGTCCATCCAGGTGTACGGCAGGAGCGACCCGGCAGTTGCCGCATCGAGATCGAAGGCAACCGGCAGGTCGTAGACCACGGCGAATCGCTCGGTGAGCGACATGTCATGGATCATCGGGCTGCCCGTGGTGTCGATGGAACGCCGGTGCGTGATCCGGCCATCGCCACCGAGGACCGTGTAGTCCACGCGGTTGCCCCAGCCCCAGTAGTACGACACGGCATGCAGATCACCGGTGAGCGGGTCGCGCTTGGGATGCGCGGTGTAACCCTGTTGCAGCGTTCCGCCGAAGTCCGTGGGACCGACGGTGTCGAGGTCGCTGGTCACCTCGAACGGAGCGGGACCCGCTTCGACGATGGCGAACGTGCGACCACCATGCCCGATGACGTTGGTGTTCGGGCCGAAGGTGCCGACGCTGTGCTCGGACACCGGCTCACCCATGGCGCTCATCACCGGCGCACTTCGCACCCAACGGTTGCGGTACCAGGCGGCGCGACCTTCATCCAGGCGAAGGCCGTGGACCATGCCGTCGCCGGTGAACCAGTGGTACCGAGCCGGATCGGGATCGCCGATCGGGTTGGGTCCGTTGCGCAGGTACCGACCGGTGAGCTCGGCCGGCAGCGTGCCGGAGACCTCCAGATCGGTGACCGTCACCTCCTGGCGGACCGGACCGAAGTTGCCCTCCAGGTACGTGTTGCTCATCGTCAGACCCCCGTTGACGGCGCTCATCGCTCCGTCCGTCACCGTAGTGGTCGTACGGCGGACTTGAACCTTTGGGTTCGAACGGATCATCCGCGACGCCGCCGGGCTCTGCGACGTCATCCCCGCGCCGCTGGGAAGTCATGAGAGGTATGACCGCGCAGACGCAACCGCCGCTCGACAGGACGGCGGTCGCCACCGAGACAACATGGGCGTTCGAGCTTGACGACACTCGCCGACCGGATGCCGAACATCGCCACCTCCCCATCACCACCGTCCAGGCGCTGCTCGCCGATCCGTTCGACGTCGCCGTCCACGTCTTCGATCAGATCGACGTGCTCCTGGACTGGCTCCGGACCGCGCTCGATGCAGACCGCGCCTGGGTCGTCGAGACGCCGAAAGCGCAGCCACAGCCACCGACAGCGTTGAGGTCGCTCGACGACGGGGGGTGGCGGGTGGAAACCGACCAGGCCGGCGTCGACTGGTTCAGCGTTCGGGTTCGATCCGGAGAACGTGTCCTGAACCTGGCGGCGTGTCGCAGCGGCGACCGCAGCACGTGCCCCCACCAACTCGCTCAGCTCGCTGCCGGCCGGCTGGTCCGCTTCGCTGCCTGGTCCGCCAGCGTGGCCACCGAACGGGCCGCCGCCGAGATCGACCCGCTCACCGGACTGGGGAACCGGGCCGCCGCCGACATGCTCATGGCCTCGCTGGACGTCGGCCACGCGCTCGCCGTGCTCGACCTCGACGAGTTCAAGCGCACGAACGATCTGAGCGGTCACATCGTCGGCGACCAGGTGCTTCGCAGCTTCGCGGCCCTGCTGACGAGTCGGACCCGCCACGGCGACACCGCGGCGCGCCTCGGCGGCGACGAGTTCGTGCTGGTGATCCGCGACGGCGTCCACGCGTCGGACATCGTGCGCCGCATCGTCACCGATTGGCAGAGCAGTGGGCTGGGCACGGTGTCGGCAGGCACCGCGGTCCGAAATGGCGATGACTCGGCCGCTGACGTCTACATGCGAGCGGATCGAAACCTGTACGCCGCGAAGCGAGCTCGCGGCCGCTGAGCTCAGGCGGGAGCGACCGACCAGCCGAGCACACCGACGTAGCGTCGGTCCGAACCCGACGTCGACGTCAAGCGCGACTCGGTCCGCACCGGACCCGCCGACGTGTCGAACAGGTCGACATCCACACCGAAGGTGTTGGCGGCGACCCCCGCTGGTCGCACTCCCCCGATCGACACCGAGCTGTTGGCGACGTCGTCGGCAGGGTTGAGTGCGTCGGTGAGCGCAACCGGTGCGACACCGTTGCCGATGAGCGACATCGAGTCAGGACCGATGCCGGCGTCACCCTCCCACTGCACTGCAAGCACCTGGTCGATTCGGCCCGCTCCGCCGAAGAGACGCTGGTCGACGGCCCCCTCCTGGAGCCCGGAGGTGACCGTGACCGATCGCTCGGAGATCCCGCGGCGTTCGATGACCGCGACGATCGACCAACCGCCCCACGATCCCGAGCCCGTGCGAGTCGCGACGCCGCCGACGCTGACCTCGCCGCCGGATCGCACGAGCGAGGTCACGTCGGCCACACCTTGGTATGCGCCAGCGGATCCGGTGGTCAGCTCCTGCGCGTGCACTGCCGAGGTGGTGCCGCCTGCGGTCAGGCGCACCGACTCGAGCTCGCTACGCCCCACACCGCTCGGAGCGGCACCACCCCAGACCAGGAATGCGGCACGGACCACTGCCCCGGCCGGGAGGTCCAGGCGAGCGTTGGACGAGCCGGTCCCGGCACCGTCGGGGTTCGAGAAGACCATGTTCCACCGGTCGTTCGACAACGCATCACCACGACCGTCAGCAGCGTCAGCACAACCGGGGGAACCGTCGCAGGTGAGAACCGTGTCGCCCGTTGCCGCCAGCTCATAGGCGCCGAAGCCGGACCACAAGGTGTGCATCGGGGCGCTTCCGACGTCGAGTGCGATGCTCGCGGCGGATGACACCGCGGCGGCGGACCCGGCGGCGGCACCAGGAGCGACACCGTCACGTGTGACGCTGGCGGTGATGTTGAGTGCGACCGTGCCAGCCGGCCCTGTGCCGCCATCACCGCCAGCACCGCCAGCACCGCCAACACCATCAGGGAACGGACCGACGCTGAGCATCGCCGAGCTGGTCCCCGGCGCCAGCTCGACGGTGCCTCCACCAGATCCGGTGCCCCCGCCGGAACCGGTACTCCAGTGCAGCGACGCCAACTCGCCCACCACGATCGGACGATCGAGGCGCACCAGGACGGGGTAGCGCCCGGCGCTGTTCGACGGCCCGGCCTGAGATGCCACGATGCTGAACGGAGCGACGGCCGGTTCCGCTGGTGGTTGCGCCGTCGCCACGATCGGCGCAGTCGCTGATGCGGTCGTCGGCGCAGGGCTCGAGGGAGGTGCGGCGGTCGTCGTGGTCGTGGCCGGCGACGCGGTCCGCGGAGCGGCACCGAGCGGAGCTGTCCGCTGTGCAGCCGGGGTTGGGGGCCCGTGGAGTGCGTCGATCCCCTGGACCGACGCCGCGGGCGCTGATCGTGTGCCGTCGTGCGGAGCCCCCACGACCGCCGTCGGCGTGGCGGCGTTGGATCCGGCCGACACATCGTCAGGTCCGGCCGTCAGCACCACGACCGCCGCCACCGCTGCAGCGACGGCGGTGACCGCAGCGGCCCCCGCCATGACCGGATGACGTCCGAGCAGCGCGACCTTGCTGCCAGCGGCACCAGCAGCCCCCGCTCCCGCTGCGCCGGCGGCCCCGGCTGCGACCCGAGCGCCGCCGCCGCTGGCGAGCCACGTGGGAGCGGCACGGAGGCCGGCGATCGCTGCGACCGGCACGAGCAGCCCGGCGACCGACAACATGATCGTGGAGTTCACGTCGCGCGCTTCGGCCAGGACCGCCGCACAGCGATCGCAGTGCTCCACGTGTCGCTCCACCCGGGCCTGATCGCGCATCGATGCCCGCCCGCGGACGTACGCGCCGATCACGTCTCGGACCGACGCGCAGTCGGCGCCAGCGTGATCGCTGAGCTCGGCCGCTTGCGCGACGAGGAACCCTTGACGCAACCCCTCCCGGGCGCGGTAGGTGAGCGCCGCGACCGCGTTTGCACCGATGCCCAAGATCACCGCGACCTCACTGGCAGGCCGTCCCTCCACGTCGACCAGCCACAAGACCGTCCGCCAGCGCTCCGGCAACGACTCGAACGCCCGACCGGCAGCGCTGCGCTCCAAGTCGGCGAGGAGCAGGCTCGACGGGTCGTCCACGTCGACGGCTTCGAGCACGTCGGTCGGCTGCGTCCGTGCGGTGTCACGGTGCAACGTCGATGCGCTGGAACGCACCGCGACCATCAGGTAGCTCCGGAAGTCCTCGGTGGGCCCTCGTCCGTTGCTGATCGCTCGCCCGACCCGTTCGAACGCATCTTCGACCACGTCGTCCACATCGGCGCCGGACGCGACCAACCGACGAGCAACCGCCCGCGCCGCTCCCCGGTGACGCCGGTAGAGTTCGACCATCGCGGCGTCGACGCGCACGGGGTCCCCGTCGCGGCGCCACGCCAGGAGATCTGCGTCGGCCATCAGCGCGGTGTCGACCGTCAGCGCGGTTTCGGAGACCTGGGCGCGCTGCACCACGCCCGTGTCGTCCCCCTCACGTGCCGTGACCCTGACGCGCCGGCCTCTCACCGAGTCCTCTCCGGGTGCAGGCCGAGTGCCCGCGCCTCCGGGAGAGACTTGTGAACCCGGCTCAGATGACGCAACTCGGTCGGGAATTGCTGAACCGTCCGGAACGCCCACCACCAGAGCGCAGAGCAACACGGAGCGCCGGTACGGTGCGGACATGTTCGTCTTGATCCATGGCGCGTGGCACACCGCTTCCACCTGGGACCACCTGCGCGCCTCCCTTTCGGCGCTCGGCGCCACGTCCACTGCGATCGATCTGCCGGGCCGGGCCGGCGACACCACCCCGTTGGCGGAGCTCACCCTCGACGCCTACACCGATCGGGTGATCCATGTGCTCGACACCATCGACGAGCCCGTCACGCTCGTCGGCCACAGCCTGGGCGGCGCGACGATCAGCACCGTGGCCGAGCGAGTGCCGGAGCGGATCGACGCCCTCGTGTACCTGTGCGCGCTCCTACAGCCGACCGGTTCCACCCCCGCTGACCTGCACGCCAGCGATCCGGACAGCGCACTGATGGGTGCCCTCCACCTCGCCGACGACGGGCTGTCCACCACGATCGGTTCCGACGCAGCGCCGGGTCTGTTCTACGGCGACTGCACCGACGAGGTCGCAGCCGCCGCCGTGGCAGCACTCGTCCCCGAGCCCACCGCTGCGGCCATGTCCACCATCACGATCACGCCGGAGCGATGGGGTTCGGTGCCTCGGGCCTACGTCCGTTGCGACCTCGACCACGCGATCAACCCGGCCGAGCAGGACCGCATGGTCGCCCAGGTCGGCGTGGACATCGTCGCCGAGCTGGCGGCGTCGCATTCGCCGTACTTGTCGATGCCCGACCGGCTGGCCCGAACGCTGGTCGACCTCCGCGAGGGCCTGTCGTGAGCGCCTCTCCGTCCGGGTCGAGCAGCACCCGCACCGATCTGGTCGGCGCCGGCGGGATCCGCCTGGCGGCCGACGTCGACGGTCCAGTCGACGGACCCACCGTGGTGATGTTGCACGGCGGCGGCCAGACCCGTCACTCGTGGGGCAGCACGTGGCGCTTCCTCGCCGACAACGGCTGGCGTGCGTGGACCGTCGACATGCGCGGTCACGGCGACAGCGAGTGGTCAGGCGACGGCGAGTACGAGCTGCAGTCCTTCGCCGACGACGCCGCGGCGGTCGCACGCACCATCGGCGCTCAGACCGGACGCCCTCCGGTGTTGGTCGGCGCGTCGCTCGGCGGGTTGTCGTCGCTCGTCGCCATCGCGGACGCCCACCCGCAGGCCGAGCTCGCCCGAGGACTCGTCCTGGTCGACGTCGCGCACAAGCTCGAACGCCAGGGCACCGACCGCATCGGCGCGTTCATGACCGACAACCTCGATGGCTTCGCCACCCTCGACGACGCAGCCGACGCGATTGCGGCCTACAACCCGCACCGACCCCGCCCCACCGATCTGACCGGTCTGGCCAAGAACCTTCGCCAAGGACCGGATGGCCGGTGGCGCTGGCACTGGGACCCGCGGTTCGTCGTCGGCAAGTTCGGCTCCGCTGATGAGACCAGGGCGACCACCGTCGAACCCAACCTGCTCGAGCGCTCCGCCGACGCGCTCGCGGTGCCGACGCTGCTCGTACGCGGACGGTCCAGCGACCTGCTCAGTGAGGACGGCGCCCGGGAGTTCCTGGAGCGGGTGCCGCACGCCGAGTTCGCGGACGTCGCGGGCGCGGGCCACATGGTCGTCGGTGACCGCAACGAGGTGTTCAACGCCGCGGTGCTGGAGTTCCTCGACCGG
>Ga0209023_10004539_pt1 | contig 15743 bp, 15 predicted proteins | sample LakOneMetagenome_FD_187468 | JGI IMG/M metagenome (GOLD analysis project Ga0209023, IMG submission 187468) | Freshwater and sediment microbial communities from Lake Erie, Canada (SPAdes) (version 2) | ecosystem: Environmental > Aquatic > Freshwater > Lentic | place: Lake Erie, Canada... | reverse complement strand
GGGCAACGCAGCTCGGTCAATCCGCTGAAATTCGCGTCGCGCCCCTTGGTGTGATGCCACCGCCCGCCGTCGGTGGGCCGATGGAGGGACTGGACCTCGGTACGGACTACTTCCTGACGCTTGGCACCATAGAGCCGCGCAAGGACCATGCGTTGCTGCTCGACCTGTGGGATGGTCTGGACAACGCGCCCGGTACCCCGTTTCTGGTGATCGCCGGAAAGCGGGGCTGGCGCAGTGACGCGCTCTTTGAACGCCTTGACCTGATGCAATCGGCGGGCAAGCGCATCATCGAACGATCCGACTTGCCGGACACGGCCATAGGCGCGCTGATCCGCCACGCCCGCGCGCTGCTGGCACCCAGCCGGACCGAGGGTTTTGGTCTGCCGGTGGCGGAAGCGGCGGCGCTTGGTACGCCGGTGATCGCCGCCGATCTGCCAGTCACGCGCGAGATCGTGGGCGACTATCCCCTGTACCTGCCTGCAGGCGATCTTCCGGCATGGCGCGCGGCAGTGCTCGACCGGATGAAATATCCGGTCATCCGTCAACCATTGCGCCTGCCGGGCTGGACAGATCATTTCAACCGGGTGTTTAATTCAGTCCAATAGAGTGCCAACCCTCGCTTGGCACCGACAGGGGATTGATGAGTATCTGGGAGAAATACCGCCTGCGCCTGCGTCGGCAACGTCTGCTGGTCCGCGCCATCCGCAAGCGGCGTGAATTGCAGGTCGTGTCAGACCGGACATCGCGGCTTTCGGATAGCTCGATCCTGCTGGTGGCGGTCCTGCGCAATGAGCGGATCAGAATTCCTTACTTCCTGAAGTACTACCGCAAGCTTGGCGTGAACCAGTTCCTGATGGTCGACAACGGCTCGGACGATGGCTCGCGCGACTATCTTGCCGGACAACCTGACGTATCGCTATGGACGACGGGAAACAGCTATCAGTCGTCACGCTATGGGACAGACTGGATCAATGGCCTGTTGCGGCGTCATGGGCATAGCCGCTGGGTGCTGGTTGTCGATCTGGATGAATTCTTCGTCTTTCCGTTCTGCGATACCCGGCCGCTTCGCGCCCTTACCGACTGGCTCGATACCAGCGGCACCCGGTCGTTCCCGGCGATGATGCTCGACATGTATCCCAAGGGTCCGATCGGCACGCAGGCCTATGCCGAGGGGCAGGACCCGTTCGAAGTCGCACACGGCTTTGACAGCGGCAACTACATGATTTCGCGCAATATGCTTTATGGAAACCTGTGGATACAGGGCGGCGCGCGGGCGCGGGCCTTCTTCGCTGACGATCCCGAAAATTCACCTTCGCTGAACAAGATCCCGCTGGTGAAATGGGACAGGTCATTCGCCTTCGTGAACTCCACCCACATGCTGCTGCCGCGTCGGCTGAACATGGTATATGCCGCCAAGGGTGGCGAACGGGCTTCGGGCTGCCTCCTCCATGCGAAATTCCTGTCGACCTTCACGGCAAAGGTTGATGAGGAGATGAAGAGGCAGGAGCATTTCGCATCCAGTCAGGAATACCGTGCCTATGCGGCGCGCGACCCGGACAAGGTCGACCTGTGGACCAAGTGGTCCGAGAAATACATCAACTGGCGCCAGCTCGAGATTCTGGGCCTCATGTCCAAGGGGAACTGGGCGTGAGCGTCGGGGTCATCATGCTGTGCCACACCGCCTTTGACCGCGCCGCCGAGGTTGCGCGCTTCTGGGCCGAAGGTGGCTCGCCGGTGGTGATCCATGTTGACAAGCGTGTTGGCGCCGCTGCGTTTCAGGCGTTCAGGTCGGGTCTTGCCGATGTTTCGGATGTCGCCTTTTCCGAGCGTCATGTTTGCGAATGGGGAACCTTCGGGTTGGTCGCCGCCACGCTTGCCGCCGCTCGGCAATTGCTGGACCAGCATCCCGACCTGTCGCATGTCTATCTGGCCTCTGGTTCCTGTATGCCGCTCCGCCCCCATGCCGAGCTCGTGTCATACCTCGCGGATCAATCCGGCACCGATTTCATCGAAAGCGTCACAACGAAGGACGTGCAGTGGATCGTCGATGGTCTGGAGATCGAGCGTTTCACCCTGCGCTTCCCGTTCCCCTTCCGTAAGCGGCGCGCGCTTTTTGATGGCTACGTGCGCCTGCAACGGCGGCTGGGTCTGCGGCGGCGCATCCCGCAGGGGTTGGAGCCGCACCTTGGCTCGCAATGGTGGTGCCTGACCCGGCGCACCTTGCTGTCAATCCTCGATGACCCGAAGCGGCCTGTGTACGATCGGTATTTCCGCCGGGTCTGGATACCGGACGAGAGCTATTTCCAAACCCTCGCAAGGCTCTATTCCACCCGGATTGAAAGCCGGTCGCTGACCTTGTCGAAGTTCGACATGCACGGTCGTCCACACATGTTCTACGACGACCACCTGCAACTGCTGAAGCGGTCGGATTGCTTTGTCGCGCGAAAGATCTGGCCCCACGCGGAAAAACTCTACCAGACCTTCCTGTCCCCCGCTTTCGCCGGAGCCGAACGGGCCGAACCAAATCCGGGCAAGATCGACCGGCTGTTCGCTCAGACAGTCGAACGGCAACGTCAGGGACGGGCGGGACTTTACATGCAAAGCCGCTACCCGGCGGAAGACCGCGAAAACGGCAAGACCGCCGCGCCCTACTCCATATTCCACGGCTTTTCCGACCTGTTCGAGGATTTCCCCTCATGGCTCGCCAAATCGGTCGGTGGCCGTGTGCATGGTCATCTCTATGCGGCGGACCGGGCGGAGTTTGCGGGCGGCGAGCCGGTGTTCAACGGTGGCCTGTCTGCCTCTGCGGCGCTGCGCAACTATGACCCGCGCGCGTTCCTGACCAGCCTGATCTGGAACACCCGTGGCGAGCGGCAAGTTTTCCAGTTCAGCCCGCGTGACAGTCAGGACTGCAATCGCTTCATCGCCCATGACCCGAATGCGCAGATTTCGGTGATCTCCGGCAGTTGGGCGGTGCCGCTGTTCCGCCGTCAGGAAAGCTTCTCTGCCATCAGGGCAGAGGCCGCGCGGCTGCAACAGATCGAACTAAAGCATTTGAAACTGCTGCGCGACGTGCCGACAAAGGCCCGTGTGCGGATATGGACGATGGCCGAGTTTCTTGAAAACCCGATGGAGAATCTGCAAACCATCATCGACGATATCAACCCGCGCGCCCCCCGCCGCCTGACCGAAGCGCCGCGCATCGTTGACCTCGACGGCTTCGGGCAATTCCTGCAAAATCTCAAGAATCAGGGCATGCAGCCCTCGGTCATGGGCGAATTCCCGGTCACCCACGACTGGCGCCCGCAGGGCCGCCCGTCCGGCCGCCCCTATCTGGTGAAATGAGCGGGATGTGACCGGAGACTTTACAACCTTTGTAGTCTTTGCCGCCATGCGGACCGGCTCGAATTTCCTTGAGAAAAGCCTGTCTGCCGTCCCCGGCCTGACCAGCCACGGCGAGGCGTTCAACCCGAAATTCACCGGCTATCCGAACCGAACCGATCTTCTGGGCATGGACCTCGCGGCGCGCGACAATGATCCGCTGGCGCTGCTGGACCGGATCAAGGCCGCGCCCGGCCTGAACGGCTTTCGCTACTTCCCCGACCACGATCCGCGCGTGCTGGAGCCGGTTCTTGACGACAGGTCCTGCGCCAAGATCCTGCTGGGCCGAAATCCGCTGGAAAGCTACATCAGCCTCAAGATCGCGCGGCGGACCGGCCAGTGGATGCTGACCAATGAAAAGCGCCGCAAGGAGGCGCAGGTGCCGTTCGACGCGGCAGAGTTCGCCGACCATCTGGAGGATTTGCGCAGCTTCCGGCAAGCGGTCCTGCATGGCTCGCAAGCGCGTGGGCAAACCGCCTTTATCCTCGACTATGACGACCTTGCCGACAGTGCGGTCCTGAACGGTCTTGTCGCCTTTCTTGGCCTGTCCGGTGACATCCTGCCCTCTGCCGACATCATTCCGCAAAACCCGGCCGCCTTGCGCGACAAGGTGACAAACCCGGAGGAGATGGCGGCGGCGCTGCAAAGGCTTCAGCCGTTCGATCTTTTGCAAACGCCGAACCTCGAACCGCGCCGTGGCCCCGCCGTACCGGACGCCGTGGTGGCAAAGCACTTGCCGATCCTGTTCCTGCCGATCCGGTCCGGCCCGGTCAAAGCCGTGACCGATTGGCTCGCAGCCATAGGCGGTGGGGTCGAGACCGCCTTCAGCCAGGCCACCTTGCGCGACTGGATGCGCGAACATCCCGGCCACCGGCGCTTTACTGTGGTGCGCCATCCGCTGACCCGTGCCTATGCCGCGTTCGACGAGATTTTCCTGACCGACCATCGTGCCGACCTGCGCGACCGGATTGCCCGGTTCCAGAAGATCGACCTCGCCGGGATCGCAACGGAAGCGGTAGCCCGCCAGAAAGCGTTTTCGCTGTTCCTGAGGTTCGTGAAAGCCAGCCTGAACGCGCAGACGCCGATCAAGGTCGATAGCGCATGGGCCAGCCAATCTGCCTGCATCGCGGGTTTTGCGGACTTCGCCCCACCAGAGCGGATCATTCGTGAGGACCTGTTGCCCGAGGAACTGGCGGATTTGGCCACCTCACTTGGGGTTCCGTCACCGGGAATGTCCGCATCGCCAGACGGTCTGTCAGCCATCTACGACCCCGAAATGGATCGGATCGCACGGCAAATCTATCCGCGCGACTATCTTCTCTATGGGTTTGGTGACTGGCAGCCGACCGGAACCTGACCGTCTCAGGCGGCCTTAGTCGACCGCCGCTCGGTCAGGACTGCGTGCAACGCCGACGGGTCGCTGTTGGCGCGAAGCTTGTTGCGCATGCCCTCTTCGCGCAGCGTCCGCGATACGATGGCCAGCGCCTTGAGGTGTTCGACGCCGGTATCCTTCGGCGCGAACAGCGCAAAGATCAGGTCTACGGGCATCCGGTCCACCGCGTCGAAGTCGAGCGGCTTGTCGAGACGCACAAACACGCCCACCACACGGTCAAGACCGTGCAGGCGGGCGTGAGGAAGTGCTACGCCGTGGCCAACACCCGTTGGCCCCAGCGTTTCCCGCTCTTGCAAGGCGTCAAGCGTCGTCGCCGCATCGAGCCCGTACACGGACTGGGCAATATCGGCGAGATCCTGAAACAGCCGTTTCTTGCTCGCCGATTGTCCCAGAACGCGCACTGCATTCGGGCGCAGGAAGTTCGCTAGTTCCATCCGTCGTCTTGCCCTACCCGCCTGACCGGGGTCTTACGTCTGTGCTGGAGGATCAATCCAGCCGACATTCTTGTCGTCCCGGCGATAAACCACGTTCACGCCGCCATGTTTCTCATTGCGGAACACCAAAAGCGGCGCCCCCGCGAGTTCCATCTGCATCACTGCTTCACCAACCGACAGCGAAGGTATCTTCGATTCGGTCTCGGCAATGATGATCGGCTGGAGCGTCTCGGGTTCTGCCTCGTCGGGTCCGTCATGTCCGGCCAGCACATATACGGCAGCGTCTGCGAATTCAACCGGCGCCCGGCGGTCGCGGTGATGATCGCGCAGGCGGCGCTTGTAGCGGCGCACCTGTTTGTCCATGCGCTCACGTGCGGCTTCGAACGCAGCATAGACCTCGTGCGACTGGCCTTTGGCCGCTACGGTCAGGCCGGTAGACAGGTGTACTGTGGTTTCACAATGGTAGGTACTGGCGTCGCGGGAAAAAACTACGGTCGCATCGGTCGGGCGCTGAGCATATTTCTCGAAGGTCTCGCCAAGCTCGGATTTCACATGGGTTTGCAGTGCCTCGCCCACGTCGATCTGCTTACCGGCGATCTGATAGCGCATAGTAACCTCCTTCGCGCAAAAAACCCGTGCCAGAGCAGACGTTAGCTCTGGTGGGCCAAAACTCTTTGGTGATTTGTGAACCGGCTCCGGCCTCATTTCCGTCTGAACAACCCCGTGTGGGGGCAGACATCGGCACTCGGAGATAGTCGGGATGCATATGCATTTGTCTCATTTGGTGACAGATGTGCCGCTTGTGTCAACGGCTTCGTAAAAGACATGGGAACGCCGGCAGGTCCGTGCAACGGTTGCCACCCGGTCAGCCCGGTTTTCCGCCGAAAATGAATAAAAGTTCTCACCTGGATGCGGTCCGGTGCAGAAAACCAGCCACTGAGTGACGTAGCGGAACAGTATGTCCTTCCGACTGCATCAATCCTTCGGGCAGCAACTGCGCATGGGCCTGCCCGTCACTGCGGCGCGTGATTCGCGATCAGCTGATGCGGAAGCTTTGGCCCAGATAGACCCGGCGCACGTTTTCGTCCGACACGACCTCGTCAGCGGTGCCGCTCATCAAGACCGTACCATCGTGCAGGATATAGGCCCGATCGACGATTTCGAGCGTCTCGCGCACGTTGTGATCGGTGATCAGCACGCCGATGCCACGCGATTTCAGGTCATGGACCAGCGTGCGGATATCGCCGACCGAGATCGGATCGACGCCCGCGAAAGGCTCGTCCAGCAGCAGATACTTGGGGTCCGCCGCAAGGCAACGGGCGATTTCGACCCGGCGCCGCTCCCCCCCAGACAGCGCCATCGCCGGAGCGCGGCGCAGGTGCGATATGGCGAAGTCAGACAGCAATTCCTCCAGCCGCTCGCGGCGCTTGTGGCTGTCGGGGACTGAAATCTCCAGCACGGCAAGGATATTGTCCTCTACCGACAGACCACGAAAGATCGAGACCTCCTGCGGCAGGTAGCCGATGCCAAGCCGGGCGCGGCGATACATGGGCAGGCCGGTCACATCCTGACCGTCGATCAATACCTGACCCGAATCCGGCGTGATGAGGCCCGCAATATTGTAAAAGCACGTCGTCTTGCCCGACCCGTTCGGCCCAAGCAGCGCTACGACCTCCCCCCGCGCCAGTTCCATCGATACGTCGCGGATCACCGGACGGCGGCGGTAACTCTTGCGCAGGTGCGAAATCTTCAGCCCGGCGCTGCCCTTGGAAACGGTGAGTGTGGGTGCAGGACTCATGGCGCTGTTGTCCCGGTCTGCAAGACCGTCTTGACCCGGCCTTCCATCCGTCCGGTGCCGGTGTTCAGATCGACCGACAGTTTCTGACCGCTGATGACGCTTTGCCCTTGGGTCAAAAGCACGTCGCCCGTCATCACCAGATTGCCGGAGGTCAGGGTATAAAGAGCGTCCGCCGCCTTTGCCGCTTCGCTTGGCGTCGACATCAGCACATTGCCGGTGGCGTGGAGCGAGTCGATCTTGCTCTGGTCGCCCTTCACATAGGTCACCAGCAGATCGTCCGACGACAGCTTCAACTGCCCCTGCGTGACGATCACATGTCCCTTGAAGCGCGCCTCGCCCTCTTTCTGACTGACCTCAAGCACATCGGCCGTCACCTCGACCGGCTGACCCGCGCCGGATTTCAGGCCCTTGAACGCCAGTTGTGCCTCTTGCGCGGCTGCGGGCAGCCCAAGCGATGCGCCAAGAGCGATCGTCAGCGACAGAAGCTTGAGGAAAGACCGCATCAAAATCCCTCGAGGTTATGGCTTGTATACAAGCCTCACGCCCTTCTTGAAAACCAGTTGATGGTTACCTTCGGTTCCGCTCAGTTGCATCGCCCCGGCGTCGATCGTGCCGAACGGCGCAACCGCGCGCACGGTACCATCCGCAACAAGGTCGGTCACCGACAAGGACGCAACAATTTCGTCTGAGTTAAGCCTGTACCCGTCCGAGGTGTTGACCACAACATCGCCCGTCAAAGTCAGGAGCGCTTTTGCCTGATCGAGCGCGCCAGCCTTGGCGTTGAGCGTAATTTTTCCGCCGTTCGTGCCTTCATAAAGCGCCACGACCTCGTCAGCGCTCATCATGCCGGCGCCGTCAGCGCCGGGCTTGACCGTCTTGGCTGCAACACGGATCGCTACGCCGTCGTTGGTGATGCCCGCATATTCCGGCGCGGTCAGGCGCGGATCATTGGCAAGATCGTTGAGTTCGACCTCGGCATAGGGAAGCGAGCCGTCGAATTCGACCTTGCGGGCGAACAGGAACAGGGTGGACAGGACCGCCAGCGCCACGATCGGCAGGATGATCTTCAGCCAGAAGACCCACTGCGAATAGCGGTTGAGCGAGGAGGCCATGGTTCAGACCACACCGGCGCGCAGGCAATCGTGGATGTTCAGGATGCCAAGCGCCCGGCCATCGCTTTCGGGCATGACCACGAAAAGGCTGGTGATCTTGCGGTCCTTCATGATTGCCACGGCCTTTTCGGCCACCGCGCCGGGGTCGATGGTGCGCGGGCTTCGCGTCATCACCTCGGTCGCCGTATGGGTCAGCAGGCCGTCCATGTGCCGCCGCAAGTCGCCGTCGGTGACAATCCCGACCAGCCGCCCGGCCGCGTCGGTCACGCCTGCCACGCCAAAGCCCTTGCGGCTCATCTCCAGAAGAACCTCGGCCATCGGCGCAGTTTCCGCGACCAGCGGCAGCGCTTCGCCCTCATGCATCAGGTCCGCGACCTTGAGCAGTTTCGCGCCCAGCTTGCCGCCGGGATGGAAGGTGCGGAAATGGTCCGGTGTGAAATGCCGATGCTCCATCAGCGCGACCGCCATCGCATCGCCAAGAGCCAGTGTCATGGTGGTCGAGGTGGTCGGCACGATGCCGGTGCCGCAGGCTTCCTCGGCCTTGGGCAGCAGAATCGCCACGTCAGCCTGCAACAGCAGGGTCGAGCCCTCACGGCTCGCCACCCCGATCAGCGGAATATTGAACCGCCGGGTGTGGGCGATGATGTCCGACAGTTCCGGCGTTTCACCCGAATTCGACAGCACCAGCGCCACGTCACCCTCGGTGATCATGCCCAGATCGCCGTGGCTCGCCTCGGCGGGGTGGACATATTGCGCCGGCGTCCCGGTCGAGGCGAAGGTCGCCGCGATCTTGCGCCCGACATGGCCAGATTTGCCCATGCCCGACACGATCACCCGGCCCTTGGCCTTCAGGATCAGGTCCAGCGCCGCCGAGAAACTTCCGTCAAGCGTCGAGGACAGGGCGGCAAGCCCCCGCAGTTCCACGTCGATGACGCGGCGCGCGGTTGCAAGGAATGTTTCGCTGTCGCTCATGTCAGTGCCTGAAGATATCCGTTTCATCATCCCAGCCCATCAGGTCAAGGATGGACCGAGTTGGCAGGAAGTCAAAACAGGCTTTCGCCAGCGCCGTCCGCCCCTCACGTTCCAGCCGCGCATCAAGCTCGGCCTTCAGGCGGTGCAGATACAGCACGTCAGATGCAGCATATTCCTGCTGCGCTTCGGTCAAGACCGGCGAGCCCCAATCCGACGTCTGCTGCTGCTTCGAGACATCCACGCCCAGAAGTTCCTGCAACAGGTACTTCAGACCATGCCGGTCGGTGAAGGTCCGCACCATCTTGGCTGCGACCTTGGTGCAATAGACCGGGGCGGTGGTCACACCGAACGCCTGCTTGAGCGCCGCAATGTCGAACCGCGCGAAGTGGAACAGCTTCACCACCTTCGGATCGGCCAGCATCCGTTCAAGGTTGGGCGCGCTTTTCTGACCCTGCGCGATCTGCACCAGATGCGCATTTCCGTCGCCCGAGGACAGTTGTACGAGGCAAAGCCTGTCGCGGCGCGGATCAAGGCCCATCGTTTCGGTATCAATTGCCACCACCGGGCCAAGGTCCAGCCCGGCGGGCAGATCGTTCTGGTAGAGATGGATCGTCATGTAACCCTCAATTGGTGAAGGGAGCCTGGGCAGAACAACGCGCAAAATGCCTGCGCCGGTCCCGACCGGTCGCAGCCCTCGTACAGGCCGGGGGCCGATTTTGCAACTCTGCGGGGCAGCGTGTCGGCCGGGGTAGTCTCGACCCTGCGCCTGCTTGTTCATGCCGGGCCGCCGACAATATGCGCTAACGCATTCAACTTTAGTTATATTGGCAACGACAGGGTGCGGCTTCAGTCGTTAACAATTGACTCAAATCCAGTGCAGGCAGAGGTTCCGCGGGAGAAACGCACTCAATTTGCAATCAAAGGGCCACTTTTATGCAAAATCGCAATATTCTCCTATTCAGTGCAATTGTCACAACAGCACTCGCCACCGCCGCGCAGGCGCACACCGGTCAAGGCGTGATCGGCGGCTTCTCGAGCGGCTTCCTGCATCCGATCACCGGATGGGACCATGTCGTCGCGATGGTCGCTGTCGGCCTCTGGGGCGCGTTCCTTGGCAGCCCGGCAATCTGGATCCTGCCGGTTGTATTTCCGCTGGTCATGGCATTTGGTGGTATGCTCGGAGTCATGGGCGTTCCGATGCCTTTCGTTGAAACCGGCATTGCCATGTCAGGCATCGTCCTTGGTCTCGCCGTGCTTTTCGGCGTGCGTGCGCCGATCTGGATCGCATCGGTCATCGTCGGCATCTTCGCCATTTTCCACGGCTATGCCCACGGTGCCGAACTGCCCGAAGCCGCCAACCCGTTCTCATATGCAATGGGCTTCGTGCTGGCGACCGGCATGTTGCACCTCTTCGGTATTGCTTTCGGCTTCCTGACGCTGGTGCCCAAGGGCCAATATCTGGTGCGTGGTGCAGGTGCAGCGATTGCTGCGGTCGGCGCGGGTTTCCTGTTCGGATATCTTTGATGCGCTCAGGAAAGTATCTTGCCCTGGCGGCGCTGGCAGCGGCAATGCTGCCCGGCGTCGCCGAAGCCCACAACTTCAAGACCGGTACGGCAATTCCGCAAGCCATTGATGCTATCGGAGCGGCGCTGAACGATCCGGTGCTGCTGCTGACCCTCATCCCGCTTGGCCTGCTGGCCTCCATCTGGAGAGCCGAGGGTCTGCTGGAGGTCTGGGGGCCTGCCGCTATCGGACTGATCGCCGCAATTCCGTTGTCCAATGTCGCAAGCCCATGGTTCGCCGTGCCGTCGCTTCTGGCCGGGATCGCCTGCGCGATACTGGCCATCATTGCGCACGATTATCGGCCTGTACTCGTCAAGGGTCTGGCGTTCGTAACCGCGCTTTTGGGCATGCTGGCGGTTCTGGAGGGTCATGGCTTCATGACGCTGCCGGTTTCGATCTACATCGGGCTGTTTCTTGGCGCGACCGCAGCCTTCGTGCTGGCCGCCGCCATCGCGCGGATCATGATCGAAAAGCTGCCCGCATTGATTGCGCGTATCGCTGCGCGTATCCTGTCTTCATGGACAGCTGCCATTGCGCTGATGCTCCTCGCATTTCAGGTGCAAAAACTGATGGCTGGCGGCTGACGGCGTCGGCAGGCGTGCCACGGGGTATCGGTGTGGGTCACGGATCATCCGTGGCCCATATTCGTTTGTGGCCGTGGATCAGGCGCTGCGATTCGTTAAATTTCGTTAAATTCGGGTAAAGATTTTTCGGGATTTTGTTTTATGTCAGGTACTTAGGAAAGTGTCCAAGCTTGGACATTCCCGCTTTACCTCGCCCGCCGCTGCTTTGGCAGGGTCCGCTGGCCGAGTGACTGCTTGTGAGGAGGCTGTCTTCAATGGTCCGGGCCATCAGCCCGCCACCATCCCCCATTGACGTTCGGGCCATTGGCAAACCCGGGTCAAACTACAGGGGGGACGACTGGTGCCCAGAAGAGGACTCGAACCTCCACGCCTTGCGGCACTGGTACCTGAAACCAGCGCGTCTACCAATTCCGCCATCTGGGCCGATGTCGTGAGGGGCGATGTAATGGGGCCTTCCGGGACTGTCAATGGGATTCGATTGGGCGCGTGACGCGCCCGTATCGGCACAAGATTTCCCTGTGCAAAAGCGGCTTTGGCCTGCACACTCCAGCCTGCGGGACAGGAGGATATGATGTTCGAAGCTTTGAAAGCGGTGCATCTGTTGTGTCTGTTGCTTGGGGGCGCTGCTTCCCTTGGCAACGCGGTTCTTTTTAAGCGTGTCATGGCATCGGGTGGGCCACCGCCGCCGATGGTTGCGGATGCAATGGGCGTTCTGGGCCGGATGGGGCTTGGCGCGATTGTCGTGCTCTGGCTGACCGGGGTGCCGCTTGCAGTGATGACCGGCGCCTTCGTTGCAGGCGGTCCGCTCTTTTCGCTGAAGATGCTGGTGGCGGGGGTCGTGCTGGGAGTTGTGTCCTACATGACATGGCTCCGGGGCCAGATCGTTGCGGGAAAACGGCCGCCGAACATGGCTCTTATCTCGCGCATGGCGCTGGTTGTGCGCTGGGCGGTGGTTCTTGCCATCATTCTGGCGGTCATCGTCTTCAAGTAGACCTGCCCCTGCGGCTGAATTGCGGCTTGTCTGGCTTGGGTCTGGCGGTTAAACCCCGGACAACGACCCAAGGGGAACAGACCCATGTCCAGACTCGTGACGATCTATGGCGGTTCAGGTTTTCTCGGGCGGCAGATCGCCCGCCTGATGGCAAAAGAGGGCTGGCGCGTCCGTGTCGCCTGCCGCCGTCCGAACGAGGCGATCTTCGTCAAACCTTACGGCGCGGTCGGGCAGGTCGAGCCTGTCCTGTGCAACATCCGTGACGATGCCTCGGTTGCTGCCGCGATGGCGGGGGCCGATGCGGTGGTGAACTGCGTGGGTACTTTCGACAAGGGTGGCAAGAACAGCTTCGATGCCGTTCAACACGAAGGCGCAGCCCGCGTGGCACGCCTGGCCGCTGCGGCGGGCGTTCAACACCTTGTGCACGTCTCGGCAATCGGCGCCGATGCAAAGTCGTCGAGCCTTTATCAGCAATCGAAAGCCGAAGGCGAAAAAGCGGTACTCGCCGCGTTCCCCTCGGCGGTCATCCTGCGCCCGTCGATCATGTTTGGCCCCGGCGATGGTTTCTTCAACCGCTTCGCAGGGATGACCCGCCTTGGTCCGATCCTGCCGATCTTTGGCGGCAACACCCGGTTCCAGCCTGTCTATGTCGAGGACGTGGCCGTTGCGGCGGTACAGGGCGTTATGGGGCAGGCTGCTCCCGGCACCTACGAACTGGGCGGCCCGGACGTGGACACGTTCAAGGGCCTGATGGGCCGCATGCTGACAGCGATCAACCGTCGGCGGTTGGTGGCGAACCTTCCCTTCTGGGTTGGCGGCCTCTTGGGTGGCGCGTTTGATATCGGGTCGGCCCTGACGCTAGGTCTTGTCAAGAACGGTCTTCTGACCCGCGATCAGGTTCGCAGCCTGCGCCACGACAATATTGTCGCTCCCGATGCCAAAGGGTTCTCTAACCTTGGTATTACGCCCACTGCGATGGGCGCTGTCCTTGGCGATTACCTGTGGCGCTTCCGGCCCTCGGGGCAGTATGACGCCATCAAGGCTTCGGCCCGCAACCTGCGCGAACACAGCTAAGCTTTCATCAGTCCGGCGGTCTGATCCGCCTGCGAAGGAGTTCCTCTCATGGCGGGCAATCTGCTTGACGCCGTTTTTCTTGGCACGCTTGAGGGTCTGACGGAGTTCCTCCCCGTCTCGTCGACCGGGCATATCCTTCTGGCCGGGCACTTCCTCGGCTTCGAAAGCGCCGGCAAGACCTTTGAGGTGGTCATCCAGCTTGGCGCGATCCTTGCGGTGATGGGCGTCTATGCGGCGCGCTTGATCCAACTGATCCGTGGCCTTGGCACTGACCCTGCCGAGCGGCGCTTCCTGATGTCGATCATCATCGCCTTTCTGCCCGCTGCCCTTGTTGGGGTGCTTGCCCACGACTTCATCAAGTCGGTCCTGTTCGAATCGCCGCGCCTGATTGCCACGATGCTGGTCATCGGCGGCGTGATCCTTCTCATCGTGGATCGACTCCCTCTCACGTCGCGTTACCACGAAACCGATCACCTCCCGTTCCGCGTCGCCTTCGGGGTCGGTTTGGCTCAGTGTCTGGCGCTGATCCCTGGCGTGTCACGCTCTGGTTCGACCATCGTGGGCGCGTTGTTCATGGGCGTCGACAAGCGCACGGCGGCGGAGTTCTCGTTCTTTCTGTCGATGCCGACGATGCTTGCCGCCTTCACCTTTGATCTGTGGAAAAACCGCCATGTTCTGGACGGCAGCGCCATGGGCGAAATCGCCATCGGCTTCGTGATGGCCTTCATCGCCGCGGTCATCGTCGTGCGCTGGGTGCTTGGCTATATCAGCCGCCACGGTTTTGCTCTGTTCGGCTGGTGGCGGATCATCGTCGGATTGGGGGCTTGGGCAGCCCTGCTCATGGGATTTTGATTATAGGTAAGTCTTACATACCTAAATTTCGGAAAGAATCCGCAGAAAATTACCGAACACCCGGAAAAACCGGATTATAGGTCAGTATTTATGACTTTTAATCTCGCAACCCTCGGAGTAGCACTCCTCCTGACCTAAGGGGAGTTCGAGCCGATGGCCCAGAATCGCATGCTGCAGTTCGTCACGCGCGGCAAGGAAATGCCGGAGAAGCGCGATGCCACCGTGCGGTCTCAGGACTTCGGTGAAATCTACCGCGAGTTCGCGGCGCAGAAGGCGGCAGAGCAGGCCGGGCGGTGCAGCCAATGCGGCGTTCCCTACTGCCAGTCGCATTGCCCGCTTCACAACAATATTCCCGACTGGCTGCGGCTGACTGCCGAAGGCCGCTTGCAGGAAGCCTATGAGCTGAGCCAGGCCACCAACACATTCCCCGAGATATGCGGCCGCATCTGCCCGCAGGACCGCCTGTGTGAAGGCAACTGCGTCATCGAAAATTCGGGTCACGGCACAGTCACCATTGGTGCGGTCGAAAAATATCTGACCGATACGGCTTGGGACAATGGTTGGGTCAAGCCCATCCATCCCACCACCAACCGCGCCGAAAGCGTGGGCATCATCGGCGCTGGCCCCGGTGGCCTCGCGGCGGCGGATGTACTGCGGCGACGCGGTGTGCAGGTCACGGTTTATGATCGCTATGACCGCGCGGGCGGCTTGCTGACCTATGGGATTCCGGGCTTCAAACTGGAAAAGGACGTTGTGCAGCAGCGCATCTCGCAACTCGAGCTTGGCGGCGTGCAGTTCATGCTGAACTGCACCGTGGGCGAGGATCTTTCGTTCGACGCGATCCGCGGCAAGCATGACGCGGTGCTGATAGCGACCGGCGTCTACAAGACCCGCGAGCTTCAGGGACCGGGCTCCGGCAACGCCGGCATCGTCCGCGCGATCGACTATCTGACTGCATCCAACCGCAAAGGCTTCGGTGACGATGTGCCGGAATACGACAGCGGCGAATTGAACGCTGAGGGCAAGCGCGTCGTGGTCATCGGCGGCGGCGATACCGCAATGGACTGCGTGCGCACCGCCATTCGTCAGGGCGCTGTCAGCGTCAAATGCCTCTATCGCCGCGACAAGGCAAATATGCCCGGCTCGCAACGCGAAGTGCAGAACGCCGAGGAAGAGGGCGTCGAATTCGTCTGGCTGGCAGCGCCTAAGGGCTTTACTGGCAACGCCGCTGTGGACGGCGTCGTCGTCGAAAAGATGCGCCTTGGTGCGCCAGATGCCTCGGGCCGCCAGTCACCAGAAGTGATCGAAGGTGCGGATTGGGTGGAGCCTGCCGAGCTTGTCGTGAAAGCGCTTGGTTTCGAGCCGGAAGAGCTGCCGAAGTTGTGGGGCGTCGAAGAATTGGCCGTCACGCGCTGGGGTACGATCCGCGCCGACTTCCGCACCCATGCGACAAATCTCCCAGGCGTCTACGCTGTCGGAGACATCGTTCGCGGCGCAAGCCTCGTCGTCTGGGCAATCCGCGACGGACGCGAGGCCGCCGACAGCATTCTGGAATATCTCGCGCAGGGCGCGCCGGTTGCGGCGGAGTA
>Ga0209023_10004538_pt1 | contig 15745 bp, 17 predicted proteins | sample LakOneMetagenome_FD_187468 | JGI IMG/M metagenome (GOLD analysis project Ga0209023, IMG submission 187468) | Freshwater and sediment microbial communities from Lake Erie, Canada (SPAdes) (version 2) | ecosystem: Environmental > Aquatic > Freshwater > Lentic | place: Lake Erie, Canada... | reverse complement strand
CGAGAAAGTAGTAGCTAACTCCTGACTGACTCGACGGGGATACCTACGAGCCAGTACTGGACGCCTTGGGGAATGTCTATCTCGATACTGAAGGATGTCTCGCCAACCGGTATTGGAAAGCCGCCACTGTATTGGAAGCGCGCGGCGCACTCGCCTGAAAACATACGGGGCCTGTCTTTGGTCACCGAGACCGTGAACGTCGCCGTCGGATCGCAGGAGACAAAGAACTGCACGTGCTCCACGGGGAAGTCCGGTATCGCGATTGTGTGGGAGCTTGGCCCCGTGCCCTCGGTGTGAAGCACCGGAGTGATTCCTTCCCGGATGAACTCAGGCGACTCCGGTGCGCGAAAAGCCAGCCATTCGAATTCACGTCCATGATTCCCCCGTCGCTGCTCGTGACCGCATATCCGGTTCGCACCCAGTCGAGAAGATATCAGCGCAACGCACGCTGGCTCAAGAGTTTGGTCAACCGCACATGCCGGCACGCACGAGAAAGGAACCGATTCCAGGCCCGCGTGCTTCGGAGGCGGCAACGCCGACGGGAACGCCACAGAGTGCGGCAACGGGAGGGAAGACCGCTGTCAGACCAGTCCGAAGAGGCCGAGTGCCGATTCGGCTTCGGCCTGGGGAACCGTGATCGAGACGGTGTCAGGTCAGAAGGAATGAACGCAGTGCGATGATCCAGGAGTTGAAGGCATCGAGGTGCCCGTCGTGGGATGCCCCGGCGAGATCAACTCGTTCCACGTCTCGGCCGCGGTCGATGAATTCAGACTGTTCCTGAGCGGTGAACATCCCCGCTTCTGAATAAACGACGAGAGTCGGCGCAATGACGCTCTCCCATTCAGCCCAGCGGGGCCGGAGAACGTTGTTCATCGTCGCGACCATGACGTCTGCGTTGAACCGCGGCCAGAGGCCATCCGCTTCCTCCTTCAGATCATCCACCCACGCCCGAACCAAAGGCCCGTCCCCCAGAAAATCTCGAGCGGCTGACGTGTTCGCAAAAGGAACAGGCCAGGACCGGAAAAAGTCACCGATCCGTTCGTTCTCAGCGCTGCTGCCGCCGCCCGCCCCGCCTTCGAGTAGGACAAGCTTCGCAACCAGATCCGGTCGCGCCGCGGCGAGGAGCATGGCAGTGTGACCGCCCAGCGACTGGCCGATCAAGATGACGGGCGAATCCACCGTCGCTTCGATGACCTGCACCACATCGCTCACGAACGCTTCCCGCGACAGATCGTCGGGAATCGTTGTGCTCTGGCCATGTCCACGCTGATCGATCAAGATGGTCCGAAATTCGGGAAGAGCTTCAGCGGTGGCGGCGAACTCGCGCGAACTGCCAGCCAATCCGTGCAGGATAACGACGGGCAGGCCGTTCCCACCGGTGTCGAAACAATTGATTCGAACGCCCAAGCCAACATCCACACCGAAATGGCGGGCGAAGTCCTCTGTCGCGATCATGTATTGACGGTACCTCTCGCAGAAATCAGCCATCCGCGTGGACGGGAACGATCACCGTAGCAAGCGCCACGGCTAAGAAACCAGGCTTGCCCGTGCACCGGTGCAAACGAAGTTCCGGTTGGTCTTGTCAGTCGATGACCGCCGCGACGGGTGAGCTGGTCGGAGTACCTTGGGAAACATGACTAGCGGCAACGGACGCATGACCTTAATCACTGTCGGCGTAATAGCCTTGGTTATGGGTGGAATCTGGACTGGGCAGGGCCTAAATCTGATCCCGGGAAGTTTCATGACGGGTAGCACGATGTGGCTTTCCATCGGGCTCATCCTCGCCGCCGTGGGAATCGTCTTGATTGTGCTCGGTCTCCGACGGCCGGGGCGTGGTCACACGAACACGTGAGACATGCTTTTTCCGCATGCACTCGGCGAACCTGGCCGACGCCTCGTCGCGACGCCCGAGCAACGGGACACGCAGATGGAGACGGTCCCCTTCGTGAAGGTCTTTTCCCCTTCAAAATGACTGACGGCTTTATCACCGTCAGGCAAGGGGACCGCCTTATTGCTGTCACGCGTCATGCAGCCGACATCCGCGATCCTCGTCGACGGGTTAGCCGATGCGGATGAGCTTCTTGTTTACAAACTCGTTAGCACCGAAGCGCCCGAGTTCGCGCCCGAAACCGCTTCTTTTCACTCCGCCGAACGGTAGCTCAGCGCCGCCGGCCTCGACGAGGTTGACGAAGACCATGCCAGCTTCGATGCGGTCGGCGACCCGAAGCGCCTGTTCGGGATCGGTCGTGAACAGGTAAGAGCCGAGCCCAAAGGGAGTGTCGTTTGCCAGGGCGACAGCGTCGTCCTCTGAGGCTGCCCGGTAGACGAATGCAATGGGTCCGAAGAACTCTTCGTGGTACGTGTCGTTGTCTCGCGTGACGTCGGTGAGCACGGCCGGAGGGTAGAAAGCGCCAGACCGTTTGCCAGCACTCGCCAGGGTCGCACCCTGAGCGACTGCGCGCTCTACCTGCTCCTCAAGATGCTCGGCTGCAGCGAGGGACGAGATGGGGCCGTAATCTGCCCCGGGCACAGTCGGGTCGCTGGGTGAATTCGCGAGGATGGCAGTGGTGAACTTCTCCGTGAACTCATCGTAAAGTTCATCGATCACGATGAATCGTTTGGCGGCGTCGCAAGCCTGCCCGCCATTGCGAAGGCGACCGGCAACGGCGGCAGCCACTGTGGCGGCCATGTCATCTGTGCTCAAGAGGATGAAAGGGTCTGACCCACCAAGTTCCAGCACGACCTTCTTCAGGTGGCGACCGGCCACCTCAGCAACGGCCGAGCCGGCACCTTCCGAACCGGTGAGGGAAACGCCCTGTACCCTCGGGTCGGCGATGACCGTGGCAACCTGCTCACTGTCGGCATACACGTTCGTGTAAGCGCCAGCCGGGAAGCCGGCATCGTGGAAGATGCGCTCAATTGCCGCAGCCGATTCCGGGCACTGCGAGGCATGCTTGAGCACGATGGTGTTGCCGGTCATGAGGTTCGGTGCGGCGAAGCGCGCAACCTGGTAATACGGGAAATTCCACGGCATGACGCCAATGAGCACACCCAAAGAACTGGACCGCATGAACGCTGAACCCTCGCCTCCGAGGAGGGCGATTGGTTCGTCCTTCAAAAATTCCTGAGCGTTGTCGGCGTAGTACCGGTAAATGTCTGCGGCATAGTCGACCTCGCCGAGCGCCTGATCAATGGGCTTGCCCATCTCACGGACGATTGTGGCCGCCAGTTGATCGCGGCGTTCGGTATGCAATTCGCCGACCTTCCGCAGAAGTGCGGCTCGCTCAGAGACGGAAGAATGCCGAGACCAGCCGTGGTGCGCCTCATCCGCCGTTGCGATGACCTGCTGGAGTTGATCATCCAAAATCTGGGGGTAAGTCGCGATGGTCTCGCCTGTGGCGGGGTTGATAACGGCGTGGTGGCTCATGAGCCACCTCCTTTCACGGTTGAAGTCTGTGTCGGAAATTGGCGTCCTACAACCCAATCACGTTCGCTGCATTTGTCAAAACGAACCAAACCAGCGGGAGTCGTACCACCGCGTACTGCACCTGATGCCCGGAAAATCAGCCAGATCCGATCAGACATACGTGCCCGCCCAGACAGGCAGGGGGAACACTCTGGCCGGCAGACTCGCCCTTCTTCGAAACGGAATAAACCCGCAAGGGGAAGGACTAAAGGCCGCAGCTCATCAGCTGGCCGCGACGAGGAGTGGGAACCAGTGGCACGAGCCACTCGTAGCCATCCGGTTTGCTCACGGACGACGTTGCGAACGAAACCGACCGGAGTCACACTCGCCCTCCTCGTGGGAGCCACGGCGCATCCGGAGTCGATTGGATCAGTACTTCTGTGCGAGCACCAAAGAAAGAACCTTCTGCTATCGGAAAAGGCTTACTTCTTTGGAAGAGTACCCTGGCGGATCGCCAGCGCGACAGATCTGGATCCAATCCTCCCGGCGACCGAGTTCGCCGATTGTGTGTCAAATGTGGACCTCCGACGGGAGAGGATCATCCCCTGAGTTCAGAAGTTGAAAGGAGATTGGTTGAAGATGCGCCGGGCGACGCCAGGACCTTCGCCGCTGTCGCGTGCCCGATGATGCAGGCCTCACGAAGCTTTTTGGTCTGGAGATAGCCCACGAGAAAGCCAGCGGCGAACGCGTCGCCAGCACCGGTGAGATCACGAATACGGTTGACTTTGGGCACAGAGACGGCTTCCAGCTTTCTTCCGAACCCGTGAACAATCGTCGGCTCTGAACCGTGCTTCACGACGACGACGGTTTGCGGTAGGCGGTTGAGGGTGTCTAAGGATCCCCTTCCAGGTAACAGCGTGAGCAACGAAGCTTCGCTTTCGTTAGCGATAAGAAAATCTGGCTTGAGTTGGCCCATCAGCTCGATGAATGACTCAACCCCGTGGGACATCAACATTCCGGTCGAGGAGGCATCGATGGACACTTGGCCACCACGTTGTTTCATTTGGAAGACAAGATCGATGGCCGCCTGCCGCATCGATCCACCGTCGAATGAGTAGGCAGGAACATGCAGAATCTCAACCCCATCAAGCCAATCGGGAGCAACTCCTTGGAGAAGCGCAGCTGCGGCTCTCTGGGGCATCATCGTCCGCTCGCCCTGCTCATCGATCAGGATGACAATTGTTCCAGACGTGCCACGGCGTTGGACTTTGACATCGACGCCCAAAGCCCTCAGATCATCAACTAAGAACCTGCCGACATGGTCATCCCCTACGCAACCGATAAAGCGCGTCGGATAAAGAGCTGACGCAAAAGCTGCCACGTTGGCTCCACTGCCACCGCGAGTGCGAAAGATCTCTACTTTGCTGTCCGTGCCATGCCGGACAGGTTCACCCAGCCATACGACAACGTCCTCTACCAGGTCCCCAACGACACCAAGCATGTCCTGTCCCCCCTGCTCTAACGAGCCAACGCGGCGGCGATCTCTCCACCGAGAGCTACATTGCCACGGTAAACGTGAACGTTCACATCCAAGCTTCGACCCTTGGTGTCGCGCTGGATGAAATCAAGCAGGAATGGAGTGGTCCCGTTCCCACTGATGCCGTTGAGTTCAGCCTGGGCCCACGCCCTGGTGAGGATGTCATCCAGTTCTGTTGGAGGAAGCTGCTTGTCTTCAGCCACAGGGTTGGCTAGAAGAATCGCCGAGTCCAGTTTTAGATCATCACGGGCGTGTGAAATGGCGGCAACCTGTGCCGCCGTCTCAACGGCATACTCAATCGCAAAACCAGAATCAGAAATGTAGAAACCGGGGTACTTAGTCGTCCTGAAACCAATTACGGGAATATTCAGCGTCTCAAAACGCTCCAAGGTTGCCCCAACATCAAGGATTGACTTCACGCCGGCACTGACAACAATGATCGGAATATGCGCCAACGTTGTCATGTCTGCCGATTCATCAAACGTTTCAGACGCACCGTGGTGCACGCCACCCAACCCACCCGTCGAAAATACTTTAATGCCGGCGTGATGAGCCAGATAGGCCGTGGCTGCGACCGTAGTGCCCCCATTCAAATGGAGGGCGACAGCGACCGGCAGATCTCGCAGGCTCACCTTTGACACCGAGTCGTCTTCGGAGAGCTCTTCGATCTGCGAGACGGTGAGTCCGACAGTCGGCACGCCTCTGAAGACACCGATCGTAGCCGGAACGACTCCAGCCTCTCGCAGGCTTTCCTCAGCCTCAATTGCTACTTCGAAGTTTCTTGGCCGAGGTAATCCATGAGTGAAGATCGTCGACTCTAAAGCGACAACAGGTCGCCCCTCTGCAACGGCGGAGACCACCTCAGCGGAGACGTGAATAGTCGTTCTTGTGCGGGTGAGAAGCATGATCAAATCCCTCTATCGAAACTTATACGCCAGAAAGTGTTCTCAATCTACGAACCTGAGTGGGCAAAAACAAGAATGAATAACATCACAATCGATAGGCTCTGTCTATGAAATTCACATTGCGTCAGGTTGAAATCTTTCTGCAAGTGGCCTCAGAAATGCACTTTGCCAGGGCGGCTCAGGCGCTACACATATCCCAGCCGACCGTGAGTCAGGAAATACGACGCTTGGAAAAAGCCCTGGGTGTCCAACTATTTGACAGGACAACCCGCGGCGTGCGGTTGACCGCTTCAGGCGCCTCCGTTATTGAGGAATCCAAGGAATTGGTGGCTCTGGCCGATCGCCTTCAAGAGAAGGCTTTCCTGCTTGCCCCGCAGAACACCATGAACCTGCGCTTGGTGGTCTCGCCGAGTATCGTCAATCGTCTCTTGCCCGCGGTCATGAGTCAGTGTGAGAAAGACCTTCCTGAGCTAAAAATCGAAGATATCCCGGTGGACACCGGGGACGTCACTACAAGACTCCAATCGGAGCGAGCCGACGTCGGCTTGGGCCGATTCCTCTCCGCCCCTTTTGGCTTCCGAAGCGAGGTCCTGGGCCATGAAACCGTTGTGGCAGCTCTGAGCGCCCATCATCCGCTCGCCGGCAACTTAGAACTCGACCTTGCCGAACTTGGTGATCTTCCTCTCCTTTTATGGCCTAGGGAGCGGAATCCTGCCTACTATGACGCCTTGTTAGATATCTGCTCCAGGCACGGGTTATCGCCATTGATCTTGGTGAGCTCACCCATGATCGCCGGCGCGCGCTCCTACCTGATTACAGAAGGCCGGGCCTTCTCATTGATTCCTATCTCCGCTGCTCGCCAACTGTCCACGAACCTTCGGGCGATTCCCTTGAAGAATTCATCGTCGCTACCACTTGAAATGCTTTGGCGTGAAGGCGATCCGCGGAAAGTGCTGCCTCAGTTCCTAGACGTTATCCGCGCCCAGGCTGCTGCCCTCATCGCCGCTGATGGGCACGTTGAAGGCACTGGCTGAGCACGCGAAAAACCGGCCGTGACCCAACACCTGACACACCTGTGCACCGCTCCTGGGTCAAGCATGTTCAAAATCTCAGAAGGTTGCACGAACCGGTCGACACCATCAAGCGCTGACGTGACGATCGTGCGGGGCGTGCGCGGGCCCCACGACTCGCCCTCGGTAATGAGGTCGTCGATGGTGATGGCGGCCTGGGCGTATTTTCGATTGATGGCCAGCGCCGTTCTGCCGTCGCTATCGTGGTGCGTTTGCGGGAGTGCGCGACTCCATGCGCACGCCGGTCTCCCGCGTGGCCGCCAAAATATTTTTCGAGCACAATAGTGTTCTTGCCGGAATCCATAACCCAAATGTATTTCTGGTCCGTCTCGAACTTCTCGGCGGGTCCAGAGCCTACTCTGAGACCTGCCCTGCCCGGCACGCCCAGGCTTTAACGCTTCTTGCGCCGCGTCGCGCTGCGGGACAAGACACGGCAGGAAAAACGGAGGAAGCGCGCATCGCTATGACGATTGACCTTGTCGAGCCAACGCCAACCAGCCATGCAACGACGCCAACCACCTACCGTCGAAAAGTGGTGGCTTGTGAATTCGTCGAATAACCGACGCTATCGATCCATCCGACAGATAAAACCCGCTCAGGACAACGGATCGACAGCACACCTGGCATCCGATGTGCAGACACGGTGCGGCAGGATCCTGACGATCACTCCCCCCACATACCTGCTGAGGCATGGCCACTGCGCTCGGATATGCCCCAGCCTTCTCACGATCGATGTTCCACACGCTCTTGCCCACCCCACGGCGGCGGCCAGTCTCGCGATCGAGAGCCCACCGATTCCCTCGACTGTTGCGAGACAAACGATCATAGAGTTGATGAACGCATGAACGATCATGCTGATGCAAAATCTAGGAGGAACCACCGATGGCCACTTTCCCACCCCTCGCCCATGTGGCGCTCACGGTACGAGACCTCGAGGTAAGTGTCCCCTGGTACACGGAGTTGTTCGAGGACCAGCCCGTTATCGATGAGGACACCGGACCCTTCCGCCACGTCGTCTGGATGGTCAGCGGCACCCTCGTCGGTCTGCACCAGTTCCCCGACTCGGACCTTACGACGCCGTTCAGCGAGCGTCGTGCGGGCTTGGATCACGTTGCATTCGGCGTCGCGGACCGGTCGGAGCTGGAGCTTTGGGAGAAGCGCCTGGACGAGCTCGGCGTCAGCCACGACACCATCAAGGACGCCGGATACGGGTCAGGCCTGTCCTTCCGCGATCCCGACGGGCTGCCGCTAGAGTTCTTCGCGCCGCGAGCCTGAGAAGAAGCAGCACCGCCTTGGTTGAGCGTTTGCGGATAGGACCGGACGCTCAACCAAAGGCACGCACGAGTGAAGCCAACGATTCTGTCGCTGGATGGACGATCACTCGTACCGGATAACGCCATCGGCCCCGCAGCATCCTGGCATCATGTCCCGATGACCGAACCTCCTGCGGGACGGTTGAGGCAGTAGTCCTAGTGACGCTCCCACCGCTGACCCGTCCACCGGAGCTAACGAACACGTGCTGGCGCTTCGTTAGAACATCCTCGCCAATCTCAGCGATTGGAGTAGTGCCCGGTGACAGAAGCTGTGACGGCTCGCATGGCCTCGGCCCGAAACTGCTGACCGCCACCGATCAGCGGGCGATTGCTGTGATCGTGGCGAAGGGCGTTCCGCGCAACTCTCAGACAGCGAGTGACGACGCGGCACTAACTCTCGTACGACGCGTAGGCTGCCGCAGATTCACTGGTTTCGTTGACGTTTAGCGAAAAGGTGTCCGCAGGAGTTATGAAGCTCACGGCGAGTCGACGCGCGGTGTCCACAGTCAGCTCGGCTTTCAACTGCGGAAGCTCACGATGGATTAAGTGCACGATCACCTGGTCCCCGTCCTCGTCAGCGGAATCCATCCGCCATTCATCCCCGGCCCTGTCCCAGATCGGCATGGTCAGCGGAAAGGCGAGCTGCAGGTCAAATGGAACACGGTCGACGTTCCCAACCCAGTCCTCTCCTCGATTCCCGAATCGTTCGACGACGTTCCCCTTACTATCCCGAGAGCCGCTCAGCCGACCGATCTTGTACGTCCATGCCCCGGTGTGTCCGTTTGCGGTGAACGAAACGATTCGGTCTTCACCATTCGTGTGATGCATGATCGTCCCGGACAGGTGCATTCGCGCGTCACCGTCAACGAGGACACTGATCGCCTTCACAAGGGCTTTGCTCATCTTCAAACCGTCCTCACCGTGGGCTGAACCTCATGCTGAGATTAGGGCTTCCGCCGCTGGAGTGTGCGAACACATTGTGGGTATCCGCTGTGTTTCTGACCGCGGCAAAGTTCGGATAGTGGCCTAATTCTGATCGACCACTTCTAGCACGAGCCTACGACCCCGTGGCCATTTGGAGCGATAATCCGCTGGCGGGAAGGCGGGAAGCAAGCTCTCAGCAGGCCGTAAGTCGAACCTCATTCACGCCTCCCATATCTGGGACCTCGTCAGCCGTCTCGTGACGGTTCCAGAGGCTCGATTTGAGACAGGAGCATCCGAATGAACGTCGTTCCTTCGGGTGCTGGCCGTGTGTGACCGTCTGGGTTCCAGCCCCGAGAAGTGTAAAAACGGATCGCCCGGTCGTTTTCGCTCCACACGTCCAGAACGGCAGTGGCGAACTCGGCGGCCAGCCATTTCGCCTCAAAGGCTTCATAGAGTCGGCTGCCGATTCCCCTTCCCCAGGCGTGCGGGTCCACATACAGACCTCCCAACTCGAAAACGTCGGCCCCCGTAGCATCCGGAAGCGACGTAGCAGTCATCGCGGCGAAGCCCAGAAGGTGGCCAGCCACGGAGGCCGTCATGACGGTGTGTTCGGGCGAACTGAGACGGTCCCGCCACACAGGTTCGTAATCCCACTCCTGACCGGGAACCCCCAGCAGCCGAGGACTCACCGAGTAGTAGGCATCTCGCGCTGCTACATGGATGCGAGCTATGTCCTCAGCGAACTCGGGACCAGCCTGAACAATTCGAATATCGGGCATGGAAGGGAGTCTAAATGAGCTGGACAGAGATCCGGGTGGAGACCCGGCCCAGATTCCCGCGATGGGGAGCAAAGCTCAAGCACAACCTGTGACGGACCGACCTCACTTGGTGATCAGGGAGTACACGAACATGTCACGGTGCACCCCGCCAACCTGCCGCTGTCGGGCAGCGGCTCACCTGCGAGTCGGCTGGCGCCAATACCTCGATCCCCGAAATACCTTGGTATCAAAGTACGTCTGGTCCTGATGAGTGTTCGCATTCTCACCAGCACTCACTACCCGTAAGCCGAACGCGAATTCAACCAATCGTTGCAACGACCGGTTGAATTCGCCGCACCTTCAACGGGACGCGACGAGGGCGTGCGTTACCTATCGGCCTTCGCCGGCGTATTTCGCTGCGAGCTGCCGGCAGCCGGCGTGAAAAGGCGCGACGGAAGCGGGGAACGAAGGAACCTCCGGTCCCGCAGGTTCCTTCGCGGCCGGAGGTTTCAGGGATGTTGTTTAGCGCTCTGATTTGTTCTTGCTGTCGTGGGATTTCCCAGCGTCACGGCTGGTTGAGTTTTGCTCGTCAGCAGAATCTTCGGCGTTGGAGGGTTCGCTGTCCGTGTGTCCGGCGTTAGCGCGAGCAACAGCGCGCACATCGGTTCCATGGTTCTCGCTGGAGACCTTCGCGACAGCACGCACGTCAGCACCATGAGTTTCGGTCGCTGTGTCGCCGTCAGCGTCATCGCCCTCTTCAGCGTTCGGGGCATCCTCCGCCTCGGCTTCCTCTGCTTCGGCTTCCTCTGCTTCAGCTTCCTCTGCTTCGGCTTCCTGCGCCACGTCGTCTTCCGCCACGGCGTCTTCCGCCTCGGCTTCCTCGTCAGCGCCAATCGGCTCTGGGCTGACGACAGGGGCGGGCTCCGCTGTAGGGTCTGTGGCCGGATCTGGAGTTGACCTGGCGGCGGTCTGTGCGGCGGTCGCCGAAGCCAAGATCATCGCTTGGACGGGTAAGGCGACTGCGACTGACAGGACGAGTGCGACAGCGGAACCGCCAATCCACTTGGTTGACTTCTTCATCTGTTCTCATTTCCGTGAAATTCTGAGTGCGCCCGCTGAGCCAGAAACTGCAACGGGTCAGAGCTACCCTTCATGACGGTCCTCTCAAGGAGAAGACGCGACGCAACCTTATCTTGACTCTCGTTGGCTGACAGATGGCTCACAAGTTATAAAGTCTCTATCGGCCTGTTCATCACGAATGGCGGGCACAGTTCTTGTCGCTGGGCGAAGCTCAGGTTTCCCCAGATGCATTTCCGCCGCCAGCTGGATGTCTCCTGATCACCTAACGACGCAGGCGACGCTCGCGTCACTGCCGCGGCCACCGGCGCCGTCGCCGTCAAAGCATTCTTCCCGTGGGGTTAGCTAAAAACCTTGCTTGCCCTTTGAGAAAGGGCTTGTCCTGGATGCCCGCTTGCGCTGACGTGCCTGGTTACCGCTTAGGGGCCACACTCGGACGTGCTGACTCTACGCTTCGTCTTGCGCGGCGACAAGAAAATCCCAGTGAATCATTGGGGTGTGGCCAGCATCCAGGGAGAATTTGCTCCTTTGTCGTGAGCGAGCCGATGTTATAGATGAGGGAAATGCTCCTCTCCACAGGTAAGGAAACACTATGGAAATTACTCAGATTTCAAGGCTCACCGTCTCTTTCACGAACGTTGAACGGGACGTTCATGGGTTCGGGGCGGTGTAATCTTTGGGCGTCGTCGTCCATGTAGGCCATCCTGTAGGTATGGGGCACAGGGGATGGTCGGCGATGTGGGGAGCAGTGTTGGCTTTGGCTTGCCTTAGTGCTTGTTCGGCTGTTTCCCCCGATTCGTGGCGTGTCGTGCCCATCGAGTTCGACAACGCGACGGACGGCGGTAGGGAGGACCGGATCGACGTCACCTATTCGATGACGAACATGACGGATGACACGACGGGCGGGTTCTGGACCGAGTCGGTGGGATCCTGGCTGCATCTGGACAGTAACGGCGACACGCTTCGCCGATTCAATGGCGAGATGATCGCGACGGTTCATGGAATATCAGCGATCTCCCCAACGGTCCTCGCCGTGTCGCAGACGGGCGGAGCCAGGACAGGGATCTTTCTGTACGACACGGATGCTGGGACCTGGACACGAATCGATGTCGACGCGACCACGATTGGTGACGTGACGGCCGGGGCGGACGGACTTCTGGTTTACGTCGACTTTCTGGGCTCGATGGTGCCCGAATATATGGGGACGCCGCCGGGGCCGGCTGACCTCATGCCCTTTGCAATTCGAGCAGTTGACCGAAACGGCCGGCAAACGACAGTGCTGGGACCAGAATCAGGCGCCGTCGCGTCTGCTGTCAGGATCGATATCGACTCAGCCGGCACGGTCTACGTCAGCACGGAAAGTGAAACGTTTACGATCGCTGCTGATGGGAAACGGTCCCCACTGGCCACCTACCCGATTCGGAAGCCCGTGCTCGCCGTGAATGCGGCCGGCGACGTGCTCACCGCAGCATCGCCCCGCACCGATACCGTTGAGCGGGGCATCGAGTGGACGATGCTTCGCGGGTCGTCAGCAGCGCGAGACGTCATGGCCACGAAGGGCGAATGCTCGCCGTCAGGAGAGGCGGGAATTGCCGTTCTGACGGGTGCAGAGTCGACGTCCTTGCCATTCTCGTGCCGAACAAATGGGGCCGTCTGGCTCAGCGACACCACATTCGTGCTGTCGATCGGTGACGAGGGAGGAACAATCCTCGCCAGAGTGACCCCGCCCGAGCAGCACACCGACCGGTGACCTGTGGACCGCTGCGACGGGCAGAAGTGAGACCGGCCTCAGCCGGCGGACGTCAGCATCCGCACTCGGATTCAGCGGTCGGGGCATCGTGAACGACCTTGAGTTCCCGCTTCCACTGGCGGTGTAGAGAGGGATGTCATCGCCCGAGGGCCCGGGAGAGCTGACAATTGGATCAAGGCCGTCGAGTCCTGAACAAGCACCGTCACGATCACAGAGGCGCACCTGCCGGATCTGAGTGACATCGCCGGTCAGCTCTACGGACAGCGTACGGATGTAGCCGACGGCCGAGCAAACAGTGGTGGCCCCTCCCGTGCACCCTGTGAGCATGATGACGACAAAGATTCTGCATGTACTGGTCATCCTCGGCGTGATCGCCATCATTGCGCTCGTCGTGATCGCGGTCATCGTTGGAGCGATCCGGCTCGCACGAAGAAGCGATAATCAATCACTGCCTTCATCACCTGATCCTGTCGAACAAATTCAAAGACTTGCCAAGCTGCGTGACGATGGCCTACTTTCGCAAGCAGAATTTGACGCGAAACGGGCAGAACTTCTGGGCCGAATCTGACCCAGAAATGCTGCCCTACTGCGGTTCCTAGAACGTCCACGCCGTCTCGCAAATCGAACCCGGTGCGGGGCGCCGTCTCGGCGGACCATCGGAGTGGTCATCCGTGACTGCGAGGCTATTCCAGGATGAAGATTCCGTCCGGTGGGTCGGAACGAAGCGGCTCGCCTGGTGCAACGAAGACGCTGACTGACCATGGAGAATCACCGGAGTAGTGTCCCATGTGCCAGTTCGAGAAGCGTTGGGTGAGCGCGAAGCCCGCTAACGGCTGATGCATGCCCACAGCCGATGTCCAACACTGTCGAACCCCGGCGGGCGAGCATGTCTACGAATCGTGCGTCGACCTCAAGGTCTGTTCCGCTGGCGATGTGCTGTTGCATTTTGGCGGCGTACTTTACAAGTTGAGGGTTCGATTTCACGATCCAGGCTTTCCACACACTGGCCCACCCTGGGCTGATGAGGCCGAGAAGTCGAAGTTGAGCAACCCTGGTCAAAAACAAGTCACGAAGTCAGACCGGGGCGCGGGCGATGTTTCCCGCTCCGTGAGCGTTCATGCGGTTCCATGCGCCGTTCTTGTCGCCGTTATGTTGCCGAACCCCGGACACGTCCGTGTAAGCGGGGAGATTGATGATCACCGTTGCGGGCGTCGCCGCGGTGGCGGTGTCCACGGCCGCTTGGTCAGTGATGTCGACCGCCAGCGGATCCCATCCGAGCTCAGGGAACAGCTCCTTCGCCCGTCGGCCGACCATTCCCGTTGTCCCCGTGGCAGCGACGAGTGGCAGTCCATCCGATGCTTCGATCATGCGGCCAATCAAGATCTCCAGCAGAAGCCGGCCTCCGCGCCGTCATCCCACCGTTGCCTCAGCTGGCAGCATCGTAAGTCGCAGCGACTTCCTGGAGCCACCCACATTGCGGACGGCCGTTGAGCCCCTGATACGGTAGGCCCACACTGTTTGACGGGGGAACTAAATGAACAGACTTGCTCTTTTTGCCGGCGTCGCACTTCTCGCCGCGACGCTGACGGGCTGTACTGCCAATGAGCCTCCGGCTACGACGCCGAGCCCTGCGAGTACGTCGTCAACACCCACAGCACAGGCGGATACGAGCCCGACGGCTCGTGCCGACCCAGACCACCTGGTGGTGTCCTCGACGAGTATCCAGGTCGTTTTGGACGACGGAACGCTGGGAGACCAGTTCGGCTATTTCGAGCCTATTCAGCCGGTCGTCGCAGCGCTGACGGACGTGTTCGGGGAAGAACCCGTCGTGACCGAATATGAGGATGCGCCCACATCCGTTGACTACGACTGGACGGGTGTGTCAATCGGCACGGACGGGCCGGCACAGCCCCCGCGCGGTGCGGAAATCATCATGTTCGTGACGGCCGCGGATGTCAACGGAATAGGCATCGAGACCATCGACGGCATCAAAGTCGGTGATCCAGCAGCTCCACTCGAAGCCGCAAATTCCTCCTATCGATGGCAGCGTGATACCGGCGAGGAGTTGGTCGTCACAATGGATTCGGTTCCCATCACCTCAGGTGACACCGAGCGAATGTTCTCAGTCCAGCTCCGGGCACTGCCTGCCGACGGCCCGATCACCCAAATCGGCGCCCCCATGAAGAACTTCGAATAACGGCTCCTCACTCACAGCTGATTGAAGTCGTGACCGCGGCCCGAACATCGGTGATCTCGACCGGGTCGGTCCCAGAAATATCCTCCGGCATTCAAACCGCTGGCTCGTTTGGGAACCCCGCGCGGAACGCCACAGGCCGATCGCGTGCGAAATTTCTGTCCATGCATGGGTGTGGGCACAGATCTGCTCGGTTCAGGTAGCGTTGGTGGGCAACGTGTCGGGTAGCGCGTTATCCGCGCTGCGGGCCAGCCGGGGCGACGCTGCGTCGCCGATTGTGAGCAACGCCCAACGAGTTCTGCTCTCACTGAGGCCCACACAGCCATCGGGAACCACCCGCCCACGTGTGGCACCATGTCCCCACGCCTGCGTTGGCCTCTTCAGAGTCGAAGCGCTGAGCGTGAACTAACCTCTTAGATCTCGATTCAAGCGTCGGGTGGCCGGCATCCGCGAGCGGCCCCGATGTCCTTGCCCGTGCGATGGAACTGTCCTCGTCCGTCGTGGCGGCCCTGAATGTCAAGGGTGAACGCCAGGGACGGTGAAAGCCAGTAGGTTTTTCCGTGCATCTCTCGCCTCAAGCCGGCCGGCGTCAGACGCGACGCGCGCGACGGGCCGCGAAACCTCGAGCTGACATCGCAGCCTGGGCGAGTGCAACGCCGACTTTCCTGGGGACGCACGCACTCACACCCAAAACGTTAACTGTTCGAAACATTACAGCATTGCATTAATTTCGTCATGCTGTACTTTATCTAACACAGCGTGCTGCACTGCTGCTCACAGTGGATAAGCGAGTCTTTCCCTCAGCCGTGAC
>Ga0209023_10004537_pt1 | contig 15747 bp, 11 predicted proteins | sample LakOneMetagenome_FD_187468 | JGI IMG/M metagenome (GOLD analysis project Ga0209023, IMG submission 187468) | Freshwater and sediment microbial communities from Lake Erie, Canada (SPAdes) (version 2) | ecosystem: Environmental > Aquatic > Freshwater > Lentic | place: Lake Erie, Canada... | reverse complement strand
CACGGCCTCGAACACCCATTGTGCGCTGTCCCATTCCGGCTGGACGGCCATGACGTCGAGCGTTCCGGAAGCTTCGTTGTTGAGAACCTTGGTATTGTCGAGGCGCGTCACCAGCCGATAGGCCCCGTTGAGCTGGAATTGCTCGACCGGAGAAACCTGCGGCACATCGGTCAACTGGGGATCGACCAGCGTTGTGGGATCAGCGGCAGGCGGCGCCGTTGGTGGAAGTTGAGCCGCAACCGGCGGCGGGGCAACTTGAACTGGCGGGGGCGCGGTTTGCGCCGGCGGCGGCGCGGTCTGGACGACGACCGGTGGCACGACGACCTGAGGCGGCGCTTGCACGATCGGCTGCTGGCCGCCCGGCGGCGGAGGGACGACATTGGCGACGGCGCCGCCGACATCCACTACGCGCGGTTCGGCAGAGGCGACGAAACTAAAGAGGCATTTCTCGAGTTCATCGGTGACGACCCAGGCATGGCCGGCAAAGGTCGGCTGCTTGAAAGCGTTACCAGGCTCGACGACGCCGTAGAATTTTCGGTCGCCTTCGTGGTCGATCCAGTAGATTCGACGCTTCTCGGCGGAAGCGTTCTGAAACGAAAGCTCGCTTGCCGCCGACGACGGCAGCGATTTCAGCGCCTTTTCGTTGCTGCAGTCGTCAGCTTTCGCCGCAATCGACGACAGAGCACCAATCAGGACCGTTGAAAGAACGACGGCCGACAAACGGCCGGACAGCAACCGCGACATCTTGGCGCACCCTCATCAGATCACGAGAGGGCACGCGCCGAACCACTGTGTTTGACAGCGTCGCCCCATGCCCGCACATTGATGAGGCTCGCAATTTCAAATGACGTGAGCAATGGCCGCACCTTTGTTTGGCGGGATACGTACTTTTTTTGGCGAGATTTGCGTGACGTTTGTTGCGTCGCGATTTTGAACGGAAGCAATTTTTGAAAGCCAATCGCAACGACGCGACATTGCCGCTTCCCACCAGCAGCACCATGCGACGCGTCGCCATGCTGATCTATCCCGGCGTCGCACCGCTCGATGTGACAGGCCCCTTGCAGGTGTTCGGCTTCTCGAATTTCCTCGCCAGGCAGCGGCTCTACGACATCATCACCGTCGCCCCGACCGCGGGGCCGATATCGACGCCGCTTGGATTTTCATTCGTGCCGTCTTGCGCGATGGCGGCGTTGCCGCTGCCGATCGATACGTTGCTGGTATCCGGCGGCGCTGGATCGGACATTGCGATCGATCCGGAGATCCTCGATTGGTTACGTCTTGTGACGCCCCAGGCGCGCCGCTTCGGCTCGGTCTGCACCGGCGCGTTCGCGCTCGGCGCTGCAGGCCTGCTCGACGGCAAGCGCGTCGCGACGCATTGGGCGTTCGCCGCCGAGCTGGCGCGGCGCACCCCGGCAGCCAAGGTGGAGATTGACCCGATCTTTGTACGCGACGGGAATCTCTATAGTTCGGCCGGCATCTCGACCGGTATCGACCTCGCTCTATCATTGATCGAGGAAGACCACGGTCGCGACCTCGCGCTGAAGGTCGCGCGATATCTGGTGCTGTTCCTGCAACGCTCGGGCGGACAGGCGCAAATTTCGACGCACCTGCAGGCGCAATTTTCGTCCGTTCCTGCCATTCAAAAAGTGCAGCAATGGTGCAACGAGAATCTCACCGAGGATCTGCGGCTCGCGACCCTCGCCAAACGCGCGGCGATGAGCGAGCGCAGCTTCATCCGGACTTTTCGCGAGAATACCGGGATGACGCCGGCTGATTTCGTTCAGCTTGCGCGGATCGAGGCAGCACGGCGGCTGCTTGAGGAGACCACGCTGGCACCGAAGATCATCGCTCAGCGCACTGGTTTCGGATCGGCGGGGGCGATGCGGCGGTCGTTTGCCCGCAAGCTCGGCGCATCGCCGGCCGAATATCGTGACAAATTCCGCCTTCCGTTCGCGAACGGTGAAAGCGCGTATGCGGCTCTGGCGAATTGAACTCCGGCTTCGCCGGAGGCCCGCGATTTTCACGAACAATTTCCCCTCTTCACCATTGAAGTTGCACGAATATCCTGCAATTTCGCATGGTTGATCGCGCACCCCGCACGAGCCCCGTTCCAAGAGAGCTGCATGCCATCCCCGTTCGAGACCGCGCCCGCCGCCCCGGCCATTCCGATCACCTTCGCCACCAAGACGACGTGGGCCGCGACCGCGAAGGGACTTCCCGAGCCAGCCCGGCAGTTCGCCGCGGCCAACGACTTCACCGCCAAGCCAGGCAAGCTTCTGATCCTGCCCGGGCCTGATGGGCAGATCGCGCAGGTCGTGTTCGGCCTGGAGGACGAGGGCAGCAAATCCCGCGACCTGTTTCGGCCCGGCGCCCTGCCCGGCCTGCTGCCGCCGGGCGTCTATCGCTTTGCCAACGCGCCGCACGATGCGCGGCTGGCAACGCTGGCGTTCGCGCTCGGCAGCTACCGCTTCGGCCGTTATCGCAAGGCCGAGCAGCCCGCGGTCCGGCTGGTACCGCCCGACGGCGTCGACATCGTCGATATCCTGCGGATGGCGGAAGCCGCGGGGCTGGCGCGCGACCTCATCAACACGCCGTCGAACGATATGGGACCGGCAGAACTGGCGCAGGCCGCTGAGGCGCTGGCGAAACGTTATGGCGCTGACTTCAAGACCATCGTCGGCGACGACCTGGTGGCGCAGAACTTTCCCCTGATCCATGCCGTCGGCATGGCCTCGACCCGCGCGCCGCGGCTGATCGACATCGGCTGGGGCGATGCTTCGAACCCGAAGGTGACCTTGGTCGGCAAGGGCGTCTGCTTCGATACCGGCGGCCTCGACCTGAAACCGTCGAGCGGCATGCTAATCATGAAGAAAGACATGGGCGGCGCCGCCAACGTGCTGGCGCTGGCGCAGATGGTGATGGACGCGAAACTGAAGATCCGGCTGCGGGTGCTGATCCCGGCGGTCGAGAACGCGGTCGCCGGCAATGCTTTTCGTCCGCTCGACATCTTCAAGTCGCGAAAAGGTCCGACGGTCGAGATCGGCAACACCGACGCCGAGGGCCGGCTGGTGCTGGCCGATGCGCTGGCGCTGGCCGACGAGGAGAAGCCGGACCTGCTGGTCGATCTGGGCACGCTGACCGGCGCGGCGCGGGTGGCGCTGGGACCGGATCTGCCGCCGTTCTACACCAATGACGAAGCACTGGCCGACGACGTCGCGGCCCACGCCAGGGGCGAGAACGACCCGCTGTGGCGGCTGCCACTGTGGCCGGCCTACGATACCTGGCTGGATTCGAAGGTCGCCGACATCAACAACGCGCCATCAGGTGGATTTGCCGGCTCGATCACCTGCGCGCTGTTCCTGCAGCGCTTCGTGTCGGACGCCACGCGATGGCTGCATGTCGACATCTACGGCTGGACGCCATCCGCAAAACCCGCGCGCCCCGAAGGCGGCGAGTGCCAGGCGGCGCGCGCGATCTACAAACTGTTGAGCCAGCGCTATGGATGATCCGCGCCTGACGCCGGCACGGCCCGAAGTCGCCGCCAAATATCTCGAAGGTAAAGTTCAAGCCGCCCGCTTTGTCGAGGGTGAGGTATTCGAAGTCGTCGAGGCCATCGCGCCGCTGCGCCAAAGCCCGTTCGCCGACGCCGAACTCGCGACGCAGGCGCTGAGGGGCGAGCGCATTACGATCTATGACCGCAACGGCGAAGGTTTTGCCTGGGGTCAACTCAACGACGACGGCTATGTCGGCTGGATTCCGGACGCCGCATTGGCCAGGCCCGCCGCGCCGCCGACGCACAAGGTGATGGTGCTGCGCACCTTCGCGTTTCCGGGCCCTTCGATCAAGCTGTCGCCGGTCGAGACGCTGTCGCTCGGCGCGAAGCTCGCCGTGGCCCGCGAGGACGGCGAATTCGCCATCACCCGGGATAATCGCTATCTGCCGCGCCGGCATCTCAACGCGCTCGATGCGATGGAAACGGATTTCGTCGCAGTCGCCGAACGATTCGTCGGCACGCCCTATCTCTGGGGCGGCAAGAGCAGCCTCGGCATCGACTGTTCCGGCCTGGTCCAGGTGTCACTGACCGCCGCGGGCACCGGATGTCCGCGCGACAGCGACATGCAGCGGGACGGGCTCGGCCACATGCTGGAAGCCGCCGAAGTGCACAGGCTGCAACGCGGCGACCTGATCTTCTGGAAGGGCCATGTCGCCATCGTCCGCAACGGGGATACCATCGTGCACGCCAATGCGCATCACATGGCAACCGCCATCGAGAACACGCGCGAAGCCATCGCGCGGATCAAGGCCGCGGGCAGCGAAGTCATCGCGATCAAGCGACTTGGCTAGCCCCGCTGTCATCACCCGCGAAGGCGGGTGATCCAGTATTCCAGAGATGCCGACGATCGAATCGAGAATGCACGGCGTACTGGATACCCCGCCTTCGCGGGGTATGACGGTTGTTATTGCGGCACCGCTTCGATCCGAAACGCCGCGGCGAACAGCGCGCGGGTGTAGTCGCTCTTCGGATTCTTGAACAGTTCCGCCGCCGGACCTTCCTCGACCACCTTGCCCTGCCGCATCACGATCAGATGGCTGGCGAGCGAGGCCACCACGCGCAGGTCGTGCGAGATGAACATGTAGGTCAGGTCGCGCTTGCGCTGCAGGTCGCGCAACAGGTCGACCATCTGGGCCTGGAACAGCATGTCGAGCGCGCTGGTCGGCTCGTCCAGCACGATGAAGTTCGGCTCCAGCACCACCGCACGCGCGATCGAAATGCGCTGGCGCTGGCCGCCGGAAAATTCATGCGGATAGCGAAAGCGCCATTCCGGATTCAGGCCGACATCTTCCATCGCCTTGATGACGCGCGCCTCGCGCTGCTCGTAGGACAGCGAGGGCTGATGCACGCTGAGGCCCTCGGCCACGATATCGCCGACCGACATCCGCGGGCTGAGCGCGCCGAACGGATCCTGAAACACGATCTGCATGTCGCGCCGGAACGGCAGCATCGCCTTGAAGCGCAGGCCTTGAATGTTCTGTCCGAGAAACACGATCGGCCCCTCGGAGGAAATCAGCCGCAGCAAGGCCAGACCCAGCGTGGTCTTGCCGGAACCGGATTCGCCGACGACGCCGAGCGTTTCGCCCTTGCGCACCGCGAGGCTGACGCCGTCCACCGCCTTGATATGGCCAACGGTGGAGCGCAGCAGGCCGCGCTTGATCGGAAACCAGACTTTCAAATCATTCGCCGATATCACCACCGGCGATTCCGGACGCGGCGGCGCCGGGTCCGGCTTCGGCTCGGCCGCCAGCAGCGCCTTGGTGTAGGCGTGCTTGGGCGCGGTGAAGACCTGCTCGACTGGTCCGGCCTCGACGATCTTGCCCGAATTCATCACGCAGACGGTGTCGGCGATACGGCGCACGATGCCGAGATCATGGGTGATGAACAAAAGGCTCATGCCGAGCCGCGCACGAATTTCGGCCAGCAGCGCCAGAATCTGCGCCTGCACGGTGACGTCGAGCGCCGTGGTCGGCTCGTCCGCAATCAGGAGGTCCGGCTCGTTGGCGAGCGCCATCGCGATCATCACGCGCTGGCGCTGGCCGCCTGACAATTGATGCGGATAGCTCTTCAGCCTGGTTTCCGGGTCGGGAATGCCGACCTGCGTCAGCAATTCCAGCGTTCGCGCCCGCGCCATCGCGCCGGAGATGCCGTTGTGGAGGAACAATATCTCGCTGATCTGCGCGTCGATGGTGTGCAGCGGATTGAGCGAGGTCATAGGCTCCTGGAAAATGATCGAGATGTCGTTGCCGCGGATTTCGCGCATCTCGTTCTCGGACGCCGTCAGCAGATCGCGGCCGCGGAAGCGGATGCTGCCGGACGGATGCGAGGCGGTCGGATAGGGCAGCAGCTTCATGATCGACAGCGCGCTGACGGATTTTCCGGAGCCGGATTCGCCGACCAGCGCCACGCACTCGCCGCGCTTGATGGAAAACGAGACACGGTCGACCGCCAGCGAACTTCCGAACGCCACCGAGAGGTCGCGAACGTCGAGCAGGGGCTGGTTGATGGCGTCCATGCGCGGCCCCTACCGAAACGTCTTGCGCGGATCGAAGGCATCGCGCGCGGCTTCGCCGATGAAGATCAAGAGCGACAGCATGATGGCGACCGAGAAGAAGCCGGCGAGGCCGAGCCACGGCGCCTGCACATTGGCTTTGGCCTGCGACAGCAATTCGCCGAGCGACGGCGATCCGGGCGGCAGGCCGAAGCCGAGGAAATCCAGCGCGGTCAGTGTCATCACCGAGGACGACACGATGAACGGCAGGAACGTCATGGTCGCCACCATCGCGTTCGGCAGCAGATGGCGGAACATGATCTTGGCGTTGGAGACGCCGAGCGCACGCGCGGCCTGGATGTATTCAAAGTTCCGGCCGCGCAGAAATTCGGCGCGCACCAGGCCTACCAGCGATACCCAGGAGAACAGCAACAGGATGCCGAGCAGGATGAAGAAGCCCGGTGGCAACACCGCTGAAATGATCAGCAGCAGATAGAGCGAGGGAATCGCGTTCCAGATTTCGATGAACCGCTGGAAGCCGAGATCGATCCAGCCGCCGAAATAGCCTTGCACGCCACCGGCGGCGATGCCGATCACCGAGGACACGATGGTCAGGATCAGGCCGAACAGGACGGAGATCCGGAAACCGTAGATCAGGCGCGCCACCACGTCGCGGCCCTGATCGTCGGTGCCGAGCCAGTTATATTCGAGATCGCGGCAGCCGGTGAGATGCTTCCTTTGCACCACCTCGCTGCACTGCTGCTCCGTCAGCATCCAGGTCGGCTTCGACGGCGCCGGCGTCGGCAGATCGAGGTTATGGGTGTCGTAGGAATAGCGGATCAGCGGCCAGACGATGGTGCCGCCCTTGTCGGCGATCTGCTTCTGCAGGTAGGGATCGCGATAATCGGCCGCGGTCTCGAAATCGCCGCCGAACGTGGTCTCGGAATAGCTGAAGAAGGCCGGCCAGTAGAGATGGCCGTCATACTTGATCATGAATGGCCGGTCGTTGGCGATCAGTTCGGCAAACAGCGAGACCACGAACAGGACCGTGAAGATCCAGAACGACCAGTAGCCGCGACGGTTGGCCTTGAAGTTCTGCCAGCGGCGGCGGTTGAGCGGCGACGGCGCGAAGCGGCGGCGCGTCATCGGCACCGCCTCGCCGAGCGGTGCTTGCGTCGTGATCTCGATCGGCTTGGGCGCGGTGATCGTCATCAGACCTCACGCGCCTCGAAATCGATCCGCGGGTCGATCCACATGTAAGCGAGATCGGAGATCAGGTTGACCACGAGACCGACCAGCGAAAAAATGAACAGCGTGCCGAACACGACGGGATAGTCGCGGTTCAGCACGCTCTCGAATCCCAGCAGGCCGAGCCCGTCGAGCGAGAAGATGGTTTCGATCAGCAGCGATCCGGAGAAGAAGGCGTGGATGAACGCGCCCGGAAAACCCGCGATCACGATCAGCATCGCATTGCGGAACACGTGATTGTACAGCACCTGTCGCTCACTGCAGCCCTTGGCGCGCGCGGTCATCACATATTGCTTGCGGATCTCGTCGAGGAAGGAGTTCTTGGTCAATAGCGTCATGGTCGCGAAGGCGCCCAGCGCCATCGAGATCAGCGGCAACGTGATGTGCCAGAAATAATCGATGATCTTCCAGTACCACGGGAATTGCGCCCAGCCGTCCGACGTCAGGCCGCGCAGCGGGAAGATGTTGAAGAACGAGCCGCCGGCGAACACGATGATCAGGAGGATCGCGAACAGGAAGCCGGGGATGGCAAAGCCGACGATGATGATCGCGGAGGTCCAGGTATCGAACCTCGATCCATCCTGCACCGCCTTGCGGATGCCGAGCGGGATCGAGATCAGATAGGTCAGGAGCGTCATCCAGATTCCGAGCGACATCGAGACCGGCAGCTTTTCCTTGATCAGCTGGATCACGCTGACGTCGCGGAAATAGCTCTTGCCGAAATCGAACCGCGCGAAATTCCAGATCATCAGCGCGAAACGCTCCGGCGCCGGCTTGTCGAAGCCGAATTGCGTTTCCAGCTTCTTGATGAACTCCGGATCGAGCCCCTGGGCACCGCGGTATTTCGAACTGACCGCGTCCGCCGCCGCGCCGACCTGGCCGCGCGCGACCATGTCGCCGCCGGCCGAGCCCGAAATACGTGAGGAGCCGCCGGTATCGGCGCCGGAGAGCTGCGCCAGCACCCGCTCTACCGGTCCACCGGGCGCAAACTGCACGACGATGAACGAGACCAGCAGGATCCCGAGCAGTGTCGGGACCATCAGCAAGATGCGGCGTGCGATATAGGCGGCCATGAATTATTTTGCCTGCTCGGGTTTCGCGGCCTTGGCCGTATTGTTCGGATCGGACCACCACGTCTCGGGAGCCCCCCGCGCGTAGCGTGGCTTGGCCGCAGGAAATCCGAACTGGTCCCAATAAGCGATCCAGAACGAGGCTTTGCTCCAATGCGGTATCCAATAGCGTCCCGAGCGCAGCACCCGATCGAGCGCGCGGCATGTCGTATTGAGTTCGCTCTGGGTGCGTGCGCCGACTGCCTTTTCGACCAGCGCATCAACCACGGGGTCGGCGATCCCGGCGAGGTTATTGGAACCCTTTTGCGTCACGTATTCGCTGGAGAAATACGTTCGCAGCGCGCTTCCCGGGATCTGCGGGTAGATGAAGCGGGCAATCGCGACGTCGAAGTCGAAATCCTTGATGCGAGCTTCGCCTTGCGATGGATCGACAAGGCGGATGTTGGCATCGATGCCGAGGACGCGCAGGTTCTTGATGAAGGTAGAGTGATGCGGCTCGAAAGAGCGCTCCGTGAGCAGAAACTCCACGGCAAGCTGCTCGCCCTTGGCATTGACCCGCTTGCCGTCCTTTACGGTCCAACCTGCGGTATTGAGCAGGTCGCCGGCTGCGCGCAGCAACTTGCGATCCTGTCCCGAACTGTCCGTTACCGGCGGGGTCCAGGCCGGCCCGAACACTTCCGGCAACAGCCGGTCGCGGTACGGTTCGAGCAGGGCGATTTCTTCCGCGGAAGGCTCGCCCTTCGCCATCATCTCGGAATTCTGGAATACCGAGTGCGTACGCTCGTAGGAACCGTACATCAGGTTCTTGTTAGTCCACTCGAAGTCAAAGGCGATCGTCATCGCCTCACGAACGTTCCGATCCTTGAATTTGTCCCGCCTGTTGTTGAGCAGCCATCCCTGTGCCCCGGAGGGACGCTCGTCGGGGATGACGCTCCGCTTCACCCGCCCGTCGCGCATGGCGGGGAAGTCGTAGCGCGTCGCCCAAACGCGCGACGTGAACTCTTCGCGAAACAGATAGTTGCCGCCGGTGAAGGCTTCGAAGCCCGCTTCACGATCCCGATAGTATTCGTCGCGCAGAATATCGAAATTGTAGAGACCGCGCGTCACCGGAAGATCATCGCCCCACCAGTTCTTGACCCGTTCGAATTCGACCATCCTTCCCTGTTCGAAACGCGAAACGCGATAGGGGCCGGACCCGAGCGGCGCTTCGAGCGAGGTATCGCCGAACGGCCGCGCCGCGTAATATTTCTCGGAAAAGATCGGCATCGTCGCCGCCAGCGCCGGCACATCGAGCCCGCGGGTCGGCAGAAAACTCAATCGCACCGTCCGCTCGTCCTCGGCGACCACCTCTGCAACGTCGCGAAGCACGGAGGAGAACGTCGGATGTCCCTTGGTCTTCAGGTTCGTCAGAGAAAACACGACATCGGAAGCCCCGATTTTCGTGCCGTCATGAAAGGTAATGCCCGGCCGCAGGCGGAAGCGATAGACCAGCCCGTCGGCGGACACGGTCAGCCGGTCGGCCGCGAGCAGATAGACCGCATCGGGCTCGTCGAACGCGCGCGCCATCAGCGAGGCGAAGGTGGTGCTCATGCCGTTGGCGGCATCGCCCTTGACGATATAGGCGTTGAACGAATCGAAAGTGGAGCCGCCCGAGCCGACGAGCTGCGAGAACAGTCCGCCCTTGGGCGCGTCGACGTTGACGTAGTCGAAGTGGTGGAAATTCGCAGGATACTTCAGATTGCCGAACGCCGAGAGCCCGTGCGTTTCGGCCTCATCTCCGGCCGCAGCAGGCAATCCGAATTGCGCCGCGCCGAGCGCGCCGACACCAAGCGCGAGCACATGCCGGCGATTGAGTAGCGCCATGGGCAATTCCTTCAACTGCGCTTTCCGATCCTGGCTGCCTTCTCGGCATCGAACCACCACAGCGAGGGAAGTCCCGAACGGCCGTATTTCGGCAGCGGCTCGGCATGGCTAAAGCGGTCCCAGCGGGCGTAACGCATAAAGCCGTAGGTGAACTGCGGCACGGCATAGAAATTCCACAGCAGCACGCGGTCCATCGCCCTTGTCGCCGCGACCAGTTGCTCGCGATCCCTGGCGTAAATCACCCGCTCGATCAGCGCGTCGACGGCCGGATTCTTGATGCCGATCGTATTCCGCGACCCCGGCTGGTCGGCGGCCTGCGAGCCCCAGAACTCCCGCTGCTCGTTACCCGGTGAGAGCGACTCGCCCCACTGGTCGATGACCATGTCGAAGTCGAAGGCGCGAACGCGATTTTGATATTGCGCATCGTCGGCGACACGGATCGACGTCGACACACCGATCCGCTCCAGCGACGGCTTGAAGAACAGCGCGATCCGCTCGGAGGGTGGATCCTGCACCAGGATTTCGACCACCACCGGCTTGCCCGTGGCGTCGACAAGCTTCTGCTCCTTGACCTGGAAGCCCGCTTCCTTCAGCAGCCTCGCGCTCTCCCGCAGGTTGGCGCGCACCGCCTCCGGCGTGCCTCCCACCGGATTCACGTAAGGCGTCGTGAAGACCTCGGCCGGCACCTTGTCGCGCACGGTCTCGAGGATCTCGAGCTCCTTGCCTTCGGGCAATCCCGAGGACGCCAGTTCCGTTCCTTCGAAGTAGCTGTTGATGCGTTTGTACTGACCATAGAAGAGCTGCTTGTTCATCTCCTCGAAGTCGAAGGCGTAGTTGAAGGCGCGCCGCACGCGCGCGTCCTTGAAGTGGTCCCGGCGCAGGTTGAGAATGAAGGCCTGCATCCGGCCGAGATCGTTGATCTTGAATTCCTCCTTGACGACGCGCTTGTCGGCGACGGCGGGGAAGTCGTAGGCGGTCGCCCATTGCTTGGCGGAATTCTCGCTGATCCAGTCGGCCTGATCGGCCTTGAATGCTTCCAGCGCAACCACGTTGTCGCGGAAGAATTCGAACCGTAGCTGATCGAAATTATTGGTCCCGACCTGCGTCGGAACCGCGGCGCCCCAATAATCTTTCACTCGCTCGAGGATCACCGAACGCCCGGCGACGAACTCCTTGATGCGGTAGGGCCCGGAGCCCAGCGGCGGCTCCAGCGTCGTCGCGGAAACGTCGCGCTTGCGGCCCTGGCTGTCGGCCCCTTCCCAATAATGCTTGGGCAGCACCGTCAACTCTCCGACGATGGTGGGCAGTTCGCGGTTTCCCGGGCCGTCGAAGCTGAACTTGATGCCGCGCTCGCCGGACTTCTCGGCCTTGACGACGTGCTTGTAATAGGAAGCGTACATCGGGCTATACTGCTTCAGGACTTCGAACGAGAAAATGACATCGTCGGACGTGACCGGCTTGCCGTCGTGCCAGCGCGCGTCCTTGCGGAGACGATAGGTGACCCAGGAAAAATCGTCGGGATGGGCGGCGGCTTCGGCCAACAGGCCGTATTCCGTGACGACCTCGTCCTGCGACTTCGCCATCAGGGTCTCATAGATCAAGGTGGCCGCGGGAGCGAGCGAACCCTTGATGCCGGCGACGACGATGTTGAAATTGTCGAACGTGCCGAGCGAAATCATCCGCGCGACACCACCCTTGGGCGCATCGGGGTTGACGTAATCGAAGTGCTTGAAGTCGGCGGGATACTTGATGTCGCCGAACAGCGAAAGCGCGTGGCGCCATGGCAGCCCGTCAGAAGCGGCCTGCGCCTGCGCCGGCGCGATCCCGCCAAGAAAGGAATTGAACCCCAGCACCGGGGCGGTCGCGGCGGCGGCGCCGCCTTGCAAGAGATGTCGTCGGGTTATCGCCAAATGAGGATTCCTGGTTACGGCCGGCTGCTCTTTAGTTTGATCGCATGATCCCGGGCAAACGCGTAGCGTTTGTCCCGAGGGAAAACCGGTATCCGCTTTTCCGGGTCATGCTTCAGCCAGCACCCGATATAAGGCAAGGGTTCGACAAATTACGTTGCTTTTTCCTCATGATAATAGCCGAAAGCCGATCACGGTGCGACCAAACGTCCCGATAACGACAATGCGATCAGGCCTTTAGGCTGCCTACGAAAAACGGCCAGGCAATGCCTGGCCGTGCTGTCGCGGGCGAGTCCATGCCGGACTGCCGAAATGTTATTTTGCCGCCGTCGGGAACGGAACCGGGCTGTCGGCCAGCGTGTGCAGGTAGTTGATCACGTCGGCGCGCTCGCTGTCCTTGGGGATACCGGCAAAGCCCATCGCGGTACCGGCGATGAAACCCTTCGGGTTGGCGATGAAGTGGTTGAGGTCGTCATAGGTCCACTTGCCGGTCTTGGCCTTCATCGCGGCGGAATAGTTGAAGCCGGCCTCGCTGGCGCGGGGGCGGTCAACGATGCCGAACAGGTTCGGTCCGACGCGGTTGGGACCGCCCTTTTCGAAGGTGTGGCAGGCGGCGCACTTCTTGGCAGCGGCCGCGCCCTTCTCGGCGGAGGAGGTCTGCAGCAGCTTCTCGATCGGCTCGGACGGCGCGGCCGCGGCTTCTTTGCCACCACCATGCGCCTCTTCCTTGACGGCGATTTCGAAGCCCGGCTTGGCCGGCATCACGGGCGAGAAAATCGCGCCGGCGGCAAAGCTCGTCACCAGAAGCAGAATGCAGGTACCGAGGATGGCACCGATGATCTTGTTGAGTTCGAAGGAGTCCATTGCGGATCAGGCTCCAGCCCGGAAGGTCGATGGTAGGCCGGCAAACGGCCGCGGATGAGCATCAGGAATCAGGCTTTCGCGCCGCACCCTCAGCAGGGTTGAGATATCGGTTTGCCCCGCCTCTGGCAACCCGTATAAACGCCTCGACTTTCCGCCAATCCCCATTATTTCCGGCCTGTTTTTCAAGGCCGCCTCTGATCGCGCTCGAATGACCGAAACCCGCACTTTGGTGCTGATTCCCGCCCGCATGGCGTCGACCCGGCTGCCGGGCAAGCCGCTGATGGACATCGCCGGCCTGCCGATGATCGTCCACGTATTGCGCCGGGCGGAAGAGGCCCGGATCGGCCGGGTCGCGGTCGCCACCGACACGCCCGAAATCGCGGCTGCAGTCCAGGCGCATGGTGGCGAAGTGGTCATGACCCGCCCCGACCATCCATCCGGCTCGGACCGGATCTACGAGGCGCTGAAGGCGCTCGATCCCGGCGGAAACATCGACATCGTGGTCAATCTGCAGGGCGATTTCCCGACCATTTCGCCCGGCAATATCCGGGACGTGCTGCCGCCGCTGGCCGACCCCGCGGTCGATATCGCGACCCTCGCAGCCCAGATCCATACCGAGGATGAAGACCTCAGTCCGAACGTGGTCAAGGCGGTCGGCTCGCCGATCGGCCCACAGCGGCTGCGCGCACTCTATTTCACGCGGGCAACGGCCCCCACCGGCGACGGGCCGCGCTACCACCATATCGGCCTCTATGCCTATCGCCGCGCCGCGCTGGAGCGGTTCGTGACACTGCCGCCCTCGCCGCTGGAGCTGCAGGAGAAGCTCGAACAGCTCCGGGCGCTGGAGGCCGGAATGCGGATCGACGTCACCATCGTCGACACCGTCCCGCGCGGCGTCGACACCGCAGCCGATCTCGAAACCGCCCGCCGGATGCTGGCAAATAGCTGAAGCGCTGCTACAAGGCCCACCATGAGCAAGAAGCTGAAAATCGCATTCCAGGGCGAGCCTGGCGCGAACTCCCATATCGCCATCGTCGAGGCCTATCCCGACGCCGAGCCGTTGCCCTGCCCGACCTTCGAGGACGCGCTGGCCGCGATCTCGTCGGGTGAGGCCGATCTCGGCATGATCCCGATCGAGAACTCGGTCGCCGGCCGCGTCGCCGATATCCATCATCTGCTGCCGCAGTCCGGCCTGTTCATCGTCGGCGAATGGTTCCTGCCGATCCATCACCAGTTGATGGCGCCGCGCGGCGCGAAGCTTTCCGACATCAAGACCGTCGAGAGCCATGTCCACGCGCTCGGCCAGTGCCGCCGCATCATCCGCAAGCTTGGCATCCGGCCGATCGTCTCCGGCGATACCGCCGGAAGCGCGCGCATCGTCGCCGAACGCGGCGACAAGTCCTGCGCCTCGATCGCCTCCAGGCTGGCGTCCGACATCTACGGCCTCGATATCCTGGCCGAGGATGTCGAGGACGAGACCCACAACACCACCCGCTTCGTGGTGCTGGCGCGCGACGAGAAGTGGGCGGCGCAGGGATCGGGACCGCTGGTGACTTCCTTTGTGTTCCGGGTGCGCAACCTGCCCGCCGCGCTCTACAAGGCGCTCGGCGGCTTCGCCACCAACGGCGTCAACATGACCAAGCTGGAAAGCTACATGGTCGACGGCGAGTTCTTCGCCACGCAGTTCTATGCCGATGTCGACGGCCATCCCGACGACAAGGGCCTCGCGTTCGCGCTGGAGGAGCTGAAGTTCTTTTCCCGCGAATTCCGCATCGTCGGCGTCTATCCGGCGCAGCCGTTCCGCGCGACGTTCAGCGGCAATGGAGATTGATCCTCCCCGTCGTCCCTGCGTTCGCAGGGACGACAGCATTTACGCCGCCGCTTTCTTCCCCAAGCCGAACGCATCCGCCAGCAGGCTGTAGGACTTCTTCCGCGCGTCGTGGTCGTAGACGGCGGTGATGATCATCAGCTCATCGGGCTTGGCGGCATCCAGCATCGGCTGCAACTTCGTCATGATCGTCGCAGGGCTGCCGACGAACAGCCGTTCGCGGTTGCGCATGATCGAGGCGCGCTCTGCCTCCGTATAGGGATAGGCCAGCGCCTCCTCGACGCTCGGTAGCGGCAAAAATTGTCCGCGATCGCGACGCAGGCGGTTGAGGTCCATCGAGGACGCCAGCTTCTCGGCTTCGGCGTCGGTCTCGGCGGCAACGACGGCAACGGCGAGGATGCCGTGCGGCGTCGCGGTCCAGCCGCCTTCCTTCTTGAAATGCGCATGGTAGTTGGTCATCGCGGCGACCGCGTCGTAGGACGCGAAATGATGCGCGAAAGCGAAGCCCATGCCGGCCTGGGCTGCCAATTCCGAACTGTAATCGGACGAGCCGAGCAGCCAGATCGGCGGCAGCGGCGTATCGTCCGGCATCGCCACCACGTTGTTGTAGGGATGGCCGGCCGGAAAACCGCGGGTCTCCCACAGGATAAGTTCCTGCAGCCGCTCCAGAAAGTCGTCGCCCTCGCGGCGGTCGAGCCGGCTGCGCAGCGCATGCGCGGTGGCGCCGTCGGTGCCGGGCGCGCGGCCGAGGCCGAGATCGATGCGGCCGGGAAACAGCGCCTCCAGCATCTTGAAGCGCTCGGCCACCACCAGCGGCGCGTGGTTGGGCAACATCACGCCGCCGGAGCCGACGCGGATGTTCTTGGTCACCGCCGCGATCTGCCCGATCATCAAATCGGGCGCAGGGCTCGCGACGGATGCCA
>Ga0209023_10004536_pt1 | contig 15747 bp, 15 predicted proteins | sample LakOneMetagenome_FD_187468 | JGI IMG/M metagenome (GOLD analysis project Ga0209023, IMG submission 187468) | Freshwater and sediment microbial communities from Lake Erie, Canada (SPAdes) (version 2) | ecosystem: Environmental > Aquatic > Freshwater > Lentic | place: Lake Erie, Canada... | reverse complement strand
TCACCAGGTTGATCGAATTGGACGACTCGAGCGAGGTATGCGCGAGCAGCATCAGCATGAATTCGTTCTGGTCCTGGTTCTTCGATTTCGGCTCGAACACCAGGCGCACCGGCGCTTCGCGGCCCGACTCATCGCGCACCTTGTCGAGCGAACCGAGAATGGTCTGCTTCAGGCCCATCTGCTCGGGCGAGAGCGACTTCTTGCCCATCTTGATCTTCGGGTTGGTCAGCTCTTCGATTTCTTCGAGTACCTTCTGGGACGAGCAGCCCGGCGGCAGTTCGTACACCACGGCCTGCCACTGGCCGCGCGCCAGTTCTTCGATCTTCCAGCGTGCGCGCACCTTCATCGAACCGCGTCCGGTGGCGTACATGTCGGCGATTTGCGACTGCGGCGTGATGATCTGGCCGCCGCCCGGGAAGTCCGGGCCCGGCATGAAGGCCATCAGTTCGGCGTGGCTGATCTTGGGGTTGCGGATCATCGCCACGGCGGCCTGCGCCACTTCGGTCAGGTTGTGCGACGGGATCTCGGTGGCCAGGCCGACCGCGATACCCGAGGCGCCATTGAGCAGCACCATCGGCAAGCGCGCCGGCAAGGCCTTCGGTTCCTGGTGGGCGCCGTCATAGTTGGGCTGGAAGTCGACCGTGCCTTCGTCGATCTCGTCCATCAGGACGCGGGCGATCGGGGTCAGGCGCGCCTCGGTATAGCGCATCGCTGCCGCGCCGTCGCCATCGCGCGAGCCGAAATTGCCCTGGCCGTCGACCAGTGGGTAGCGCAGCGAAAAATCCTGCGCCATGCGCACCAAGGCGTCGTAAATCGACTGGTCGCCGTGCGGGTGCAATTTACCCATCACGTCGCCGACCACGGCGGCCGACTTGCGCGGCTTGGCGGTGGCGCCCAGACCGAGTTCGTTCATCTGGAACAAGATGCGGCGCTGCACCGGCTTCTGACCGTCGCTCACGTCCGGCAAGGCGCGGCCCTTGACGACCGAGACGGCGTAGTCGAGGTAGGCGCGTTCCGCGAACGTGGACAGGGTCAGCGTGTCGCCATCTTCCGGTGGTGGCGGTGGCGGTTCTGCAAAGAGGTCGTCTTGGTTGGTCATAAACTTTGTTTCGGGTGACGTTAATCAGGGTGGTGTTAAAGGAGCGCGATCACGGGCGCCGGCGCAGATAGGAGCGGTAAGCATCCAGGCGTGCCAGCATGGCCTCGGTTTCATCGGGCATTTCGCGGTGAATGAAGGACGCATTGCGTTCCCACAGAAAGTGTTCGGCCAGGTCGACCCGGAACTGGTCGTCGCAGCCTTCGCCGGCGCAGTACTGCAGCGCGCACAGCTCGAAGCATTCACGCACTTCCAGATCGAGGAAATCACTACGGGTGGCCAGTTCTGCCAGCTGCTGGCGCGTATTGCGATGCGCCTGCGGCAGAAAATCGGCCCAGATGCGGCGGGCCTCGACCACCGGTGTCGCCACGCTGGTGTCGGGGACGAAATCGAAGACGGCGCGGTAAACCGCCACCTCGGGCCCGCTATCGGGATCCCACTCGTAGTACGCGGTGTAGACCGGTTCTTCGGTGGGCGCGCGCTCGTGCTCCGTGTTGGCGCCGTTCTCCGCCTCGTCTTGCGCATCGTATTCCACCTCTTCCGCGCCGGCCTGGCGGGCGGCGCGCAGCGCGCGCTCATAGGCGTCGCGCAGGTCCTGGAATGCCTGGGCATTTTCTTCGGGTCGCGTGACTTTCAGCTGCTGCGCATAGGCGCGTTTGATCTCGCGTTCGTTCGCGGTAGCGCGGATGCCGAGAATGGTCCAGATCGTCATGGTCAGTTAAAGGAATGTTGGCCGGCTCTTGCACGGACCATGTTCACGACCATGAAGATCCCGTTGAAAAATAAGGCCGAAACCATGCGCGCGCGTGCTGCTGCGCTTGCGCCGATCGGGACACGTGATCCGGCGTACGCCAGCACTGAGGTCGAAATCGAGGACACCCCGCACCTTCACAGGAAGCTGCCCCCGTCGAGCTGGCGCATCACCTGGAGCAGCGATTCGCGCGCGCGCTCGGTCGCTTTGGGATCCTGCTTGTCGAGCACCGACTGGAACGCTGCCACGTACTGCGCCAGGTATTCGCGTTCCTGTCCCAGCAGCTGTTCGTACAGGCGGTCGGCCTGGGCCACGAGTGTGCGGTTTTCGATACGGTCGCGCGGGTGGATTTTGAGTTCCGCCAGTTCCAGCAGGCGCTGTTCGATTTCCGCCTGCGTCATCACGCCGGCATTTTCGGCAATCACCAGCTTGTGCTTTTCCTGCGAAGGCAGCACCGTAATTTCCGCTTCCAGCACGCCGCTCACATCGTAGGTAAAGCGCACGTCGGCGCTCACTTCGCCGGCCTTTTTCGAGGCGATCGGGAAGTTCAGCGTGCCGAGATAAATGTTATCGACCACGCGCCGCGCTTCGCCCTGGTATACCTTGACCGTCAACTCCTTCTGGAAGTCGTTGATGGTGGTGATATTCTCCACGCGCGACACCGGCACAGTGGAATTGCGTTCGATGATCGGCAGGAAGTGCCCGCCTTCATAGTCGTTCGGACCGACCTGGCGGGCAATCGCGATGCCCAGCGAGTAGGGCGCGACGTCGGTCATGACCACTTCGCTCAGGGCCGCGTCGCGCATCTTCAGACCTGCCTGCACGGCTGCGCCAAGGGCGATTGCCTCGTCGGGATCGAGATGAATCAAGGGGAAGCGGCCGAACATGCGCGAGGCAAGCTTGCGCACCAGCGGCATGCGCGTGGCGCCGCCGGCCAGCACCACCGCATCGAGCTCCGACGCCTTGATGGTGGCGTCGCGCAGGGCCCGCTCGACCGGCGTGCGCAGGCGCTGCATGAGCGGTTCGCACAGCTCGGCCAGGGTATCTTCGGTCAGTTCCCAAGTGTAGTCGGCGCCATTGTAATGGAACCCCATGCGCGCCGTGGGCGACTCGGACAGCGCGCGCTTGGCGCGCTCGGCTTCGTCGCGCAGGCGTTGGCGCTGGCTGCCCGTCATGTCCTGGCCCGTCATCGCCTTGGACAGGCCGCTGCGGGCGAGGAAGGCGTCGAACATGGCGCTGACAAAATCCTCTCCGCCGAGGAAGTTGTCGCCCGCCGAAGCACGCACTTCCATCACGCCGTCAAACAGTTCCAGGATCGAGATGTCAAAGGTGCCGCCGCCCAGATCGAACACAAGGAACTTGGTTTCGCGCTGGCTGTCCTGGATGCCGTAGGCCAGGGCTGCGGCGGTCGGCTCGTTGAGCAGGCGCTCCACCTTCAGGCCGGCCAGCTGGCCGGCCACGCGGGTGGCCTTGCGCTGGGCGTCGCTGAAGTAGGCCGGTACGGTGATGATGGCTTCGTCGACCTTGTGGCCGAGATAGGACTCGGCATCTTCCTTGAGCGCGCGCAGCACCATCGACGACAGCTCTTCCGGGCGAAAGGTCTGCTTGCCCAGCTGCGTCTTGCGTTCGCTGCCCATGTAGCGCTTGAACAGCGCCGCTGTCATGTGCGGGTGGGTCTGCAGGCGCGCACGCGCCGCTTCGCCGATCAGCACTGAACCATCGTCGTCGATCCCCACGCACGACGGCGTCAGGTTCTTGCCCAGCGCGTTGGGAATGATGGACGCTTTCCCGTCGCGCCAGACAGCGACCAGGCTGTTCGTTGTCCCGAGGTCGATCCCGATGATCATGTCAGATATCCGCTTCCGTTTCGTTGCCGTGTTCTTCGATCCAGGCACGCCGTGCGGCCGCTTCGCCCTTGCCCATCAACATATTGAAACGGGCCGACGCGTCGACATGCTCGAAGTCGCCCAGGGTGACCGGCAGCAGGCGGCGGGTGTCCGGGTTCATCGTGGTTTCCCACAGCTGTTCGGCGTTCATCTCGCCCAGACCCTTGAAGCGCGAAATGCTCCAGGCGCCCGGCTTCAAGCCATCCTTGCCCGGCTTGTCTTCGATCGCCAGCAGTTCGCCGTCGTCGAGCGCGTACAGCTTCTGGATCGGCTTCTTGCCGCGCGCGGGCGCGTCGACCCGGTACAGGGGCGGGCGGGCGATGCAGATGTGGCCGGGGGCGAACAGCGCGGGGAAGTGCTTGAAGAAGAGCGTCAGCAGCAACACCTGGATGTGCGAGCCGTCCACGTCCGCGTCCGACAGGATGCAGATTTTCCCGTAGCGCAGGCCCGACAGGTCGACCGTGTCGCCATGGCTGTGCGGGTCGACCCCGATCGCCACCGCGATGTCATGAATCTCGTTGTTGGCAAACAGACGGTCGCGGTCCGTCTCCCACGAGTTGAGCACCTTGCCGCGAAGCGGCAGGATGGCCTGAAACTCCTTGTCGCGGCCCATCTTGGCCGAGCCGCCAGCCGAATCGCCCTCGACCAGGAAGATCTCGTTGCGGGCGATGTCGGTCGATTCGCAATCGGTCAGCTTGCCCGGCAGCACAGCCACGCCAGAGGACTTCTTCTTCTCGACCTTTTGCAGCGAGCGCAGTCGCGATTGCGCCTGCTTGATGACCAGCTCGGCCAGCTTCTTGCCGTATTCGACGTGCTGGTTGAGCCACAATTCGAGCGGCGGCTTGGAAAAACTCGATACCAGACGCACCGCATCGCGCGAGTTGAGGCGTTCCTTGATCTGGCCCTGGAACTGCGGATCGAGCACTTTCGCCGACAGCACGAAGGAGACGCGCGCGAACACGTCTTCGGGCAGCAGCTTGACGCCCTTGGGCAGCAGCGAGTGCATCTCGACGAAGCTCTTGACCGCGCCATACAGACCGTCGCGCAAGCCCGATTCGTGGGTGCCGCCGTTGGAAGTGGGGATCAGATTGACGTAGGACTCGCGCACCGGCGCGCCTTCTTCGGTCCAGGCCACCACCCAGGCCGCGCCTTCGCCTTCGGCGAAGCCATCGGTCTCGCCATTCGAGTACTGGGCGCCTTCGAACACGGGGATCAAGGTCTCGCCGTTGGAGGACTGGGCCAGCATCTCGTTGAGGTAGCCGCGCAGGCCTTCGTCATACTTCCAGGTGGTGACGTCGCCGGTCTTGGCGTTCGTCAGCGTGACCGTCACGCCGGGCAGCAGCACCGCTTTGGAGCGCAGCAGGCGTTGCAGCTCGACCTGCGAGATGGCGGGCGAATCGAAATACTTGGGGTCGGGCCAGGCGGTCACGCGGGTGCCGCTCTTTTTGCCGTCGCGCGGAGCGGGCATGGACACGAGCGGCTCGACCACGTCGCCATGGGCGAACGCCATCTTGTGCAGGCCGTTGCCGTTTTCTTCCTTGCGCCAGACCGTGATTTCCAGGCGCGTCGAGAGCGCGTTGGTGACCGACACGCCCACACCGTGCAGGCCGCCCGAAAACGCGTAGGCGCCGCCCGAACCCTTGTCGAACTTGCCGCCCGCGTGCAGCCGCGTAAACACGATTTCGACGGTCGGCACGTTTTCTTCCGGGTGCAGTCCGACCGGAATGCCGCGGCCGTCGTCTTCGACCGTGATCGAGCCGTCGGTATTCAAGGTGACGCCAATGTTCTTGCAGTGGCCGCCGAGCGCTTCGTCGGAGGCGTTGTCGATCACTTCCTGAATAATGTGCAGCGGATTCTCGGTGCGGGTGTACATCCCCGGACGTTGTTTGACGGGTTCGAGGCCCTTTAAGACGCGGATCGATGATTCGCTGTAGTCGGATGCAGGTTTTTTGGTGGCCATATCAAAATTCTTTAAGCGGATGCCTGCGCATTCTATCTTGTCGGGCGGCAAAGCAAGGAAATTTGGCGCGAATGAATCGCTTGCCAGCGCCGGATATTGTGGTTAGATTCGATGAAAGCGTGTCTTTGGCGCGCCGGTTCACTTTACATATTTGACAAAAAAGCATGCATAAGTATCCATTCGCGGTGCGCCTGGCCGGGTTCGACCCGGATGAAAGGCCGCGCCTGGCCAATGCGCTCGCCAAGGCGCCGGGCGACGGGCCGGGATATTTTTGCCTGCTTGACGACAGTTTGCAAGAGCCTGACCTCGTCATCGCCAACAGCGACGACCTGAAGGCGATGGCAAGCGTGATGGCGGCGCCGCCGACGGCGCTGGCCCCGGTGCTGGTCATTGGCGAGGCGGCGCAGGAGTATCCTTACCCGCGCCTGCACCGGCCGCTGAACCTGGGACACTTGTACGGCATGCTCGAGGAACTGATCGAGCGGCGCGCCGACGCCCAGGTCCAGCTTACCTCGCGCGGCCTGCCGCTGCTGACGGAGCGGCGCCGCAAACCGCGCCTCGATTTCGATATCACCGATCCGGCGGACTACCTCAAGCTGCGCAAGGAACCGCTGCGCGGCGCGGTCCTCATCGTCGACAAGAGCGCGGCCCTGCGCGACCACCTGGAAGTGCTGGCCGGTCCCGGGCGGCTCGCCATCGAATGGACCGACAGCGCGGTGGCCGCCCAGCGCCTGTGCGACGAGACGCCGGTCGCCCTGGTGCTGATCAACACCTCGACCCCGCTGATCGACCCCTACGGGCTGACCGCATCCATCAAGGCGCAGCGCGGCGGCGGGCGCATCGCCGTGGTGCTGCTGGTCGGTGCCAACTTCCACTACCACGCGGTGCGCGCCAAAGCGGCCGGTGTGCGCGGCCTACTCGACAAGCCGGTCGCCGACCGGCACCTGATCGCGCTGCTCAAGAGGTTGCTTTCCCTGCCGCCGTGAGGGCGTGCCAGCATTTTTGTTACAAGTTTGAATCGTGCGCCAGCGTCATGGGGCTATATTTATGGCATGCCCGATACCGACAAGCCTGACCGCCGCGGACCGCCGACCGAAAAGGATGGTCTCCCACATGCCACCCGCGTGCCCGACCGGCGCGCCGCCGACGCGCCGCCGCGCTACCTGAAGGTCGACGACACACCGCTGTCGCTGGCCAAGCGCGTACTCAGTTCGCGCTGGCGTGCCGTGCGCGACAAGATTGGCCGCGACTTCATGCGGCGCACGCTGCGCATCGGCGTCTCGGCCCGCATTTTCCATCCCGAGCCGGGGGCCACCGGCCTGCGCAGCAAAAACCTGCAATACCTGGAAGAGTCGATCGCGCAGTGGGTCATGTCGCGCGACGTATTGGTCTTCATGGTCCCGACCGTCAATACCAATGGCCTTCTCCACCCCAGCAATATCACCTTGCGCCATTACGCGCGCCACCTGGACGGGCTGGTGCTGCAGGGCGGGGCGGACGTGTCGCCGCAAACCTATTCGGAATCGCCGACCCGGCCGGAATGGAGCGGGGACCGGGCGCGCGACGTCTACGAGCTGGAACTGCTGCATGAATTTGTCGATGCGGGCAAACCGGTTCTGGGCATTTGCCGCGGGTGCCAGCTGATCAACGTGGCCTTTGGCGGCACCCTGTATCAGGACGTGGCGACCAATGTCCCTGAGGCGCTGGCGCATGTGCACAACGATTACGACGCGCACCGCCATGCGATTGCCTTCCCGCCCGGCTCGTCGCTGGCGCGCATGTTCCCCAAGGTACAGCGGCCCATCGTCAATTCGATTCACCACCAGGCGGTCAAGGATTTGGGGCGCGACATCATGATCGAGGCGATGTCCGATCCCGACGGGATCGTGGAAGCGATCCGGTACCAGCGCGCCAGCTTCGTGATGGGCCTGCAGTGGCATCCGGAATTCCACCGTGCCGGTGGGGTTGACCTGCTGGACTGCACGCCGATCCTCGATGAATTCCTGCGCGCGGCGCGCGAAACGCGGCTGTAAGTGCCTCGTCGCGCCGCCGCCTGCGCGAAGTCGGCGTGGTTGTCATTTCGCCGCGCGGAGCGAAAAGCTTACCCTTGCCCGCGAAACTTCCTGATCGCGGCATCGACCATGCCCTCGGTACTGCCCTGTGCCTCGTACTCCCGCCGCAGGTACGACGCATCGCTGGAATCTTGCGCTGCCGCCGACAAGTGCCGCAGCGCCCCCAGGCTTCCCAGCGCCTCGCCATGCGGCTCCATCTTGCGCAGCGTCGTCAGAATATCCTCGCGCAGCGACATGGTCTCGTAGGTTTTCGGATGGGTGATCGAACCATCGAGCCCGAACCGGCATGCCTGAAAGCGGTTGAAGTTATAGACCAGATAATCATCTTCGACGGGCGGCTCTTCGCGCCGCTCCAGCAGGTGCCGGCACAGCGCCTGCAGATATCCGGCCAGGGCCGCAGCCCGCTCCACTGTCAATGGCGTATCGCACACGCGCAGCTCGATGGTGCCGTATTCGGGCTTGGGCCGGATGTCCCAGTAAAAATCCTTCATGCTCTTGATGATGCCGGTGCCTTCCATCTTGGCGAAATAGACGTTGGCAAATTCATCCCATGTCAGGGTGAACGGCGCCCGTCCGCTCATGGGAAACGCGAACACCGAATTGAGGCGCGCGGAATCGAACAGGCTGTCGTGGCCTTGCACGAAGGGCGACGAGGCCGACAGCGCGATGAAGTGCGGAATATAGCGGCTGAGCGAATGCAGCAAAAACATCGCATCGTCGCCCGAGGCGCAGCCAATGTGCACGTGCTGGCCAAACACCGTGAACTGCTTGGCCAGGTAGCCGTACAGGGAGGACAGCTCGCGAAAGCGCGGCTTCTCGAAAATCTTTTGTTCCGACCAGTGCTGGAACGGGTGCGTGCCGCCGCCCGACAGGCCGATGTTGAGCTGGTCGCCGGCCGCGACCAGCAGGTCGCGAATTTCCAGCAGCTCGGCCAGCAGCGGCAGGTGGTGCGATTGCACGCTCGAGTTAATCTCGATCATGCTCTCGGCGATCTCGGGTGTGACATTGCCCGGGAAGGGCTTCTTGGCCAGCAGGTGCAGCAAATCCGGACTGGCCGCGGTGAGGTTGAAGTCCGACAGGCTGACCAGCTGCAGTTCGAGCTCGACGCCGAAGGTGAGCGCCTGCGATTGGGCAAATGGTTCGAGTGGCATCTTACTCCCCGTGCGTTTCGCGCGCCCACACCAGGGCGCGCTGAATCAGGATGGGACCGAACACTTCCAGCAGCAGCGTGACACCTGCCATGGCGCGCAATTCTTCGGCCAGGTTGACGCCGCGCAGGCGCGCGTGCTCGAGCATGAGGATCACGAAGACCGACACGGGCGCCAGCGCCAGGCCGGTGAGCGCACCCTTGCGCCACGAGATGCCGGACAGGTCGGAAAACAAGGTGACGCCGACGATCTTGGTCAGCATGCGCACCGCCACCACGGCCAGCGCCAGCGCGGTGCCGTCAGTGATGGTGCGCCAGTCCAGCGTGGAGGCGGCGAACACGAACAGCAGTACCGTGAACAGTTCGCCCAGCGCGCCGAAGTTGCGCTGGGCCTGGCTGAACGCGACGCGCCGATGCCGCGCCGTGAGGCCGAAGGCGAGCGTGGCGACCACGGGCGAGAGCTGGGTCGTGTAGGTGATCGACACCAGCAGGATGACCGCCAGCGCAAAGCCCACCGTCGCATCCTTGGACAGGTTGCCCAGGTGGCGCAGCAGGGCCGGCACCACCAGTCCGAACACGGCGCCTGTCAGCGCCGACAGCGCCATTGCCACCAGGCTGTTGAGGGTGGCGTCGCCGATGTCTTCGGAGCTGCGGAAGATCCAGAAGCCGATGATGATATTGAAGGTAAACACCGACAGCACGCAATTGATGGCAGTCAGGTGCAGGGCGCGTTCGGTCACCTGGCCCGAGCTGCGCATTTCGTTGATGACCCTGACCACTGTCGCAGGCGAAGTCGACATGCCGAGCGCGGCGAGCATCAGCGCCGTCATGGTCGACGTATGAAACGCGAGCGCGACGAAATAGATGGCGACGAACGTGCCCAACGCCTCGACCAGTGCGGCCACGCCGAACCAGGGGTTGGTGCGGATCCAGCGCAGGTTGATGCGGTAGCCCAGTTCGAACAGGATCAGGCCGAACGCCACGTCGGCCATGACCAGCACGATGCCGGAACCCGATTGCGGCAGCACGCCGATCTGCGACGATGCGAGCAGAAAACCGGCAATACCGTAGAAGCTGATCTTGGGCAGGCCCGTCCAGCGCTGGCCGTATTCGCCGGCAAGCCAGGCGATGCAGATCGCTACGGGCCAGGAGAGGTCGGTCAGGATCTGTAGCAGATCTGGCATGGCGTCCTTTCAGTAAAACCCGCGAAGAGGTGACGCAAGATTTTACAAGACGACATCATGCGCACGATTGAAAGGTGGCAAAAAAGCGCGGCGTCCTTGGATAGCAATGCTATTTGCTGAGAAGCCTCATTGCCCGCTCCAAACCCTCAATGGTGAGCGGAAACATCCGGTTATTCATGATCTGTTTGATCACCGCGATCGACTGCCGGTACTGCCACACGCCCTCCGGCTCCGGATTGAGCCAGATGAATTTCGGGAAGGCATTCGTAAAGCGTGCCAGCCATTCCGCGCCTGCCTCTTCATTGTTGTATTCGACCGAGCCGCCAGGGGCCAGCACTTCATACGGACTCATGGTCGCATCGCCGACGAAGATCAGCTTGGTATCGGGCGGATACTTGCGCAGGATGTCCCAGGTGGGAAAACGCTCGGCGTTGCGGCGCCGGTTGTTCTTCCACAGGTAGTCGTACACGCAGTTGTGGAAATAGAAGAACTCCATGTTCTTGAATTCGGTCTTCGAGGCCGAGAACAGCTCTTCGGTGCGTTCGATATGGTCATCCATGGTGCCACCCACGTCGAGCAGCATCAGCACCTTGATCTTGTTCTTGCGCTCGGGCTGCATCTTGATGTCGAGGTAGCCGGCATTGCTGGCCGTGGCGCGGATGGTGGCGTCGAGCGCCAGTTCATCTTCGGCGCCTTCGCGCGCGAACTTGCGCAGGCGCCGCAGTGCGACCTTGATGTTGCGCGTGCCCAGTTCGCGTTCGGCATCGTAATCCTTGTAGGCGCGCTGTTCCCATACCTTGACGGCGGTGCGGTTGCCGCCCGCGCCGCCAATGCGGATGCCTTCCGGGTTGGTGCCGCCATTGCCGAACGGCGACGTGCCGCCGGTGCCGATCCACTTGCTGCCGCCTTCGTGCCGCTCCTTTTGCTCCTTGAGCAGTTCGTTGAGGCGGTCCATCAGTTTGTCGTAGCCAAATTTTTCGAGCTGGGCTTTCTGTTCCGCCGTCAGCTCGCGCTCCATGCGCTTGATCAGCCAGTCGAGCGGTATGCCGGACGTCGTTTCGAACGCCGCGTTGATGCCCTTGAAGTACTGGGCAAAGGCGCGGTCGAACTTGTCGAAGTGGGCTTCATCCTTGACCAGGGTCAGGCGCGAGACATAGTAAAAGTCGTCCATCGAGGGACCGATGACGTTCTTTTCCATGGCCTCGAGCAGGGTCAGGAATTCCTTGATCGTGACCGGGATCTTCGCGTCCTTGAGCGTAAAGAAAAAATCGATCAGCATCTCAGTTCCTTTGCAGCCGGTAATGCAGATGCGCCTTGATCTCCGGCCATTCGCCACGCAGGATGCTGTACAAGACCGTATCGCGTACCGTGCCATCGCGGCGCAGCGTGGTGTGGCGCATCACGCCATCTTTTTTTGCACCGAGGCGCTCGATGGCTGCCTGGGAAGCATGGTTGAAATTGTCGGTGCGCAGACCGACTACGGCGCAGCCGAGCGTGTCGAAGGCGTGCGAGAGCAGGGCCAGCTTGCAACTGGTGTTGACGTGGCTGCGCTGGCGGCTCTTGGCGTACCAGGTCCAGCCGATTTCCACGCGGTCCACTTCCGGCACAATGTCATGGTAGCTGGTGCTGCCGATGACGGCGCTCGTGGCCGCATCGAGCACGGCAAAGGCGCGCCGGTTCGGCATCTCGAGCGCGCTGCGGATGTACTGCTCCATCAGGTGCGGTTCCGGCACCGAGGTCACGCGAATGTTCCACAGCTCGCCATCGGCAGCGGCGGCGCGCAGGCCATCCGCATGCGCCAGCGCCAGCGGCTCGAGCACGACACCGTTGAACTGCAGGGTGATCGGGTCGACCTGGATCATCAGCGGTTCATCCGCGACATCGCGACCAGGCGTTCGAACAGGTGCACGTCCTGCTCGTTCTTGAGCAGCGCGCCATGCAGCGGCGGCACGATGGTCTTGGCATCCTTGCTGCGCAGCGCTTCCGGTGGAATGTCTTCGGCCAGCAGCAGCTTGAGCCAGTCGAGGAATTCGGAGGTCGAGGGCTTTTTCTTCAGGCCCGGCACATCGCGCACTTCGTAGAAGCTTTGCAGCGCTTGCGCCAGCAGATCCTGCTTGAGGGTCGGGTAGTGGACCTTGACGATTTGCTCCATCGTGTCCTTGTCGGGGAACTTGATGTAGTGGAAGAAGCAGCGGCGCAGGAAGGCGTCCGGCAATTCCTTCTCGTTGTTGGAGGTGATGATCACCAGCGGGCGGTGCTTGGCGACGACCATTTCGCGCGTCTCGTAGACATAGAATTCCATGCGGTCGAGTTCGCGCAGCAGATCGTTGGGAAATTCGATGTCGGCCTTGTCGATTTCATCGATCAAGAGCACCACCGGCTCGGGGGCGGTAAATGCTTGCCACAGCACGCCCTTGACGATGTAATTATTAATGTCGCGTACACGCTCGTCGCCCAGCTGCGAATCGCGCAGGCGCGAGACGGCGTCGTATTCATACAAGCCCTGCTGGGCCTTGGTGGTCGACTTGATGTGCCACTGCATGAGCGGCATGTCGAGCGCCTGCGCTACTTCCTCGGCCAGCATGGTCTTGCCGGTGCCCGGTTCGCCCTTGATCAGCAGCGGGCGCTGCAGGGTGAGGGCGGCGTTGACGGCCAGTTTCAGGTCGGCGGTGGCAACGTAGGCATCGGAGCCGTCGAAGCGGGGTGTCTGTGGTGCGTGCATGGCGAAGGAATCAAAAAGTGGGATTGGCATCGAGTATAAGCCAGTTCGGATTTGCCAGTGGACCTGCATCGGCGCGGCGCGGGTAGACAGTGCATGGCGCCTTCGCTACACTGGTCCGCTCGTCCACCACGTAATCTGACTGGCCTCCGATGAACCTGTTCCGTCTGCTCGCCTTGTTGCTGTTCGCCGCACCCGTCATGGCGGACGTCCCGCTGCGCATCGTCAAATCCGACACCGGCTATATGTTTACAGCGCAGTCGAAGGCGGCCAAGTCCGGCGGCTACGCCTTTGAGGTGCCGGGCAAGACGATCCGCAGCTCCGAAGGCAAGGGGCGCATCTTCGCCGCCATCGATGGCGTCATGGTGCAACTGCTGCGCGTGCCTGCCGGCGCCGGGACCGAGGAAGAAGCACTGGCCGCGCACCGCCAGACGGAAATGCTCTACCTGGAGCAAAGCAAGGCGACCGTCACACCCTCGGCATTGTGTGCCGGCCTGGCGATTCCCCATGCCGAATGGATTGCCGAGCTGGCAGGCGTGAGCACGTCGCGCTACCTCACCGTCAAGATCGACGACAGCATTCTGGTGCTGGTGGTCGCATCGAACGCCAAATCCCCGCCGGGACAGGCGGACCGGCAGATGACGGCGATCTGCAATTCCTTCCAGCGCTGACGACATTGACCAGCACGTGCGCGTCGTGGAATTGCGCCATGGCGCGGTCTTGTGCCACAGCCCAACAACCGAAGTGGACGACCGGCACCGGATGGGTTAAACTCGCAGGTTGATAGTGCAAAAGGTAACTTTTTTGCACGTACGGTACCGCCTACCACTTACCATCGCCACCATGAAAAAATACTTCGCACTTGTCGTGCTCGCCGGCGTCGCCAACCTGTCCGCCGCTGCGGATATCGTTGCCAATGCCAAGGCCGCTAAAGTTGAACAGTGTATCGGCTGCCACGGCATCCCCGGTTACAAGGCAACTTTCCCTGAAGTCTATCCGGTACCGATGTTGGGCGGTCAGTCTGCCAAGTACATCGAAAATGCGCTGAACGCCTACAAAAAAGGCGACCGCAAGCATCCAACCATGCGCGGCGTGGCTTCGACCATGTCCGATCAGGATATCGCCGATGCGGCAGCGTACTATTCCCAGCAAAAGAAATAAGGACAGCGCCATGAAAAAACTGACTCTCGCCCTGTTCTGCATGATCTCCGCCAGCGCCTTCGCAGGCAACGTCGCCAATGGCGAAAAGCTGGCCAAGGAAAACAATTGTGCGGCCTGCCACGGTGCCGATTACAACAAGCCGATCGATCCAAGCTATCCGAAGCTCGCTGGCCAGCACGCCGAGTACCTCGAGCACGCGCTCAAGGCGTACAAGCGCGGCAATGGCGCCAATGGCCGTAACAATGCCATCATGGGTGGCCAGGTGAGCAAGCTGTCGAACAAGGATATGGCCGACCTGGCTGCGTATCTGCACAGCCTGCCGTCGGAGCTGCTGATCAAGCGCTGAGCAACCGAACACAAAAAACATCCCCTCCGCAGCGTGCGCTGCCGAGGGGATTTTTTTTGCCGTGCACGTGGTGCGCGCTGATATCGCCCTCGACTACATCGCCCGCCGCCGCACGCATTCCACATACGCCCCCGTATCAGGCTGGGCGCCATCGCGCTGCGACTTCCAGATCATTTCACCCAGGCATTCCATGATCTGGTGGTGGGCGTCGTGCGGGCCGAGGCGGGCGGTCAGGGCGTTGCAGGCGGCGCGGATGCCGGGCGGCTGGTCGATCGAGACTTGCTCGGCGATCGACAGGTGCATCGACAGATGCAAAAAGGGGTTGGCCTGGCCCCCTTCGACGGAATAGTCGCGCGCGATGGCCGCGTCGGCGTCGGCAAGAACGTCGTCGTACTCGGGATGCTGGGCGATCCAGTCGGCCGCGATGGCGTCCATCGGGCTGAGGATCTCGCCGGCGCGCTGCTTGCGGAAGGCTTCGCAAAAGAAGCGGCGCACGTCGTTGGAAGAAGGTGTAAACATCGTTCGCGATTCATGGTGACGTCGTCCTCGCGAAGGCGGGGCGACGTGTGGCTGTGCATAAAAAAAGCGCGCTGCGTGCGCGCTTTTTCCTTACTCATTATCCGGCGTCAGAATCAGCTGCGATTCGGGCGTCGCCTCCGGCTTTTCCTGCGGCGCCTGGGTACTGCGCGAGGCGTGCGGCTGCCGCAGGTAGCGCGCCGTGTGGCGCCGTTCATGCGTGTGCCCGCCATTGGCCGGCCAGGTCAGGAAACGCGACAATTCCTGCAAGGCGCGCTGGTAGACGTCGCGCTTGAATTCGATCACTACGTCCAGCGGCACCCAGTACTCATGCCAGCGCCAGGCGTCGAATTCCGGGTGGTCGGTCAGGCGCAGGTTGACGTCGTTGTCGCGCGCGCACATGCGCAGCAGGAACCAGATCTGCTTTTGCCCGCGATAATGACCACGAATCTCGCGTTTGATGAAATGGTCCGGTACTTCATAGCGCAGCCAGTCGCGCGTGCGTCCCACGATCTTCACATGCTCCTGGCGCAGCCCGATTTCCTCCTCCAGTTCGCGATACATCGCCTGTTCGGGCGTCTCGCCATATTTGATACCCCCTTGCGGGAATTGCCACGAGTGCTCGCGCACCCGCTTCCCCCACCACACCTCGTTATGGGCGTTGAGCAGGATGATGCCGACGTTGGGACGAAACCCTTCACGATCGAGCATAGTGCACCTCGATACTTTCTGCCGGTAGTGCGCCGTCTTACATATTTACCCACAATTCATGAATCCCACCGGGTTTTCGGGATACGAAAACGGCGGGAAACGCATCAAACGGGCCCATTTGTATAAAGATTGGACGCATCAGCCAGCTAATCCTTTAAAATTAGGTTGATTATAACCCTCTCTTTTTAAAAAGAATTC
>Ga0209023_10004535_pt1 | contig 15748 bp, 12 predicted proteins | sample LakOneMetagenome_FD_187468 | JGI IMG/M metagenome (GOLD analysis project Ga0209023, IMG submission 187468) | Freshwater and sediment microbial communities from Lake Erie, Canada (SPAdes) (version 2) | ecosystem: Environmental > Aquatic > Freshwater > Lentic | place: Lake Erie, Canada... | reverse complement strand
TGGGCGCGGGCGCCGAATTACATCGCCGCCTTCCTTATGGCGCGCTACTTCGGACTGAAGGACTATGGACGCATCTTCGGCCTGCACCAGGGGCTGATCACGGTGGCTTCCGCAGCGGCGCCCCTGATGTTCGGGGCCATGTTCAGCGCGACCGGCGGCTATACCATGATGCTGACCTATTGCGCGGCCAGTACGCTGATCGGCTCGGCCATGCTGCTGATGCTCGGGCGCAGCCCGCAGGCATCCGTTCAGGCGCAAGCGGTCGGCGCCTGACTATTCACTTCATATCGGGAACGAGAATCATGTCGCTCAACAGTGTCGTCATCGCAGGAGCCGGCCACGCCGGCGTGCAGGTCGCGGTATCGCTGCGCCAGGAAGGGTTCAATGGGAGGATTTCGCTCGTCAATGACGAACCCTGGCTGCCCTACCAGCGCCCGCCGCTCTCGAAAGCTTTCCTGTTGGGGAAAATCGATGCGACCGCGATGCAGTTTCGCACCGAAGCCTTCTACCTTGAACAGCGCATCGATCTCGTGGCCGGTCGCGGTTCGGCGATCGACCGGCAGAACCGGCGCCTGCTGCTTGCCTCCGGCGCGGCGCTCGACTACGACCACCTGGTGCTGGCCACCGGTGCACACAACCGCCCCCTGAACCTGCCCGGGGCCGGGCTGGCCGGCGTGTTTGGCGTGAAGACCCGCCTCGATGCGGAAACCATCGCGCCCCTGCTCAAGACGGCCAAGCGCGTGGTGGTCATTGGCGCCGGCTTCATCGGACTGGAATTTGCCGCCGTGGCGGCGGCCGAAGGCGCCGCGGTCGAGGTGCTGGAACTGGGCGAGCGGCCGATGGCACGCGCGGTGTCGCCGCAGATGTCGGCGCTGTTCCGCGCGGCGCACGAGTCCTGGGGCGTGCACTTCAACTTCCGCTGTGGCGTGTCGGAAATCGAAGGCGACAATGGCAGGGCGGTTGCCGTCATCACCGCCGACGGGCGCCGGCTGCCGGCGGACCTCGTCGTCTACGGCATCGGCGTTATTCCCAACGTGGCGCTGGCACTGGAGGCTGGGCTCGACATCGATAACGGCATCCGGGTCGGTTCCAGCCTGCTGACTTCCGACCCGAACATTTCGGCGCTGGGCGACGTGGCGGCATTCCCCTGCGTGCAGAATGGCGAACAGCTGACCCGCCTGGAGTCGGTGCAGAACGCCGTCGACCAGGGCAAGCTGATCGCCGCACGCCTGATGGGCAAACCTGCGCCCTACAGCGCATTGCCCTGGTTCTGGACCGACCAGGGCCCGCTCAAGCTGCAGATCGCGGGCCTGGCGCTGGGCGCCGACAACCATGTCGTGCTGGGCGACCCGGCCGTGCGCCAGATATCGGTGCTGTGCTTCCGCGGCGAAGAGCTGCTGGCCGTTGAATCCTGCGGACGGGTGGGTGACCACATGGCGGCGCGCAAGATTCTCGCGCGTTCGGCGGCCCTGAGCCCGTCCGTCGCGGCCGCGCCGGGCTTCGAGTTGAAGGAATGGGAAGCGGTCAACCGCTGAGCGGCCGGCCGCGTCCTGGGCTCAATTCAGGCGTTGAAGTCGGCCAGCCAGGCGCTGTCGTCCAGCGTCAGCGCCTCCGGGCGCGCCGAAAAATCCCAGGTCGAGCCGACGATCCGGATCGCCTGCGGGGCGCGCTGCGGCTGCTGCGCGTAGCAGCGGCCGGTCAGGTGTGCATGCGGTTCCTTGTCGATATCCTTCAGGCGTCCGAGCGAGATCAGGGCGCAGCGGCGCAGCACCAGCGCCGCTTCGGCTTCTTCCACCGGCAGGGTGGTGAGCGCCCAGCGCGCCATCCCCTGGCGCATGTCGACACCAAGGTAGGGCGCCGGCCCGAGGATGACGGTGCCTTCGACTTCCCAGTCCAGCACCAGGACGCCGTCGCGCGTCAATCGCGCATGGGTGCGCCCATCGACATGGCGCGGGATCTCGATATCGAAGCGGCGCGCCGTATCGCCCCGGCTGGCAGCGGCAATCGCCAGGCCGGCGAGGTCGAACATGTGGGTGCACTGCTGGGTGGCGTCGGTGTGCAGGGTCACTGAATTGGCCACCTGATCGAGGCGCATGCCGGCCAGCGCTTGCAGTTCCGGCGCCGCGCCGGGGCAGGCGGTGAATGGGTGGCGCGGCGTTTCCCCACGTACGGCGGTCACCACGCCGTCGTGGTAGTCGACCACGACCCGGAAGTGATGGAAATCGTCCTCGAGCGCTGCTCGTACCTGCCCTTGGTGCTGTCCATGCGCTGCGCCGTGTTGCCCGGCCAGCGCGATCCGCCTGCGAAAGCATTGCATTTTCTATTTCCCGGTAGGGGTTATTTGCATGAATGTGTACAATAACAGAAAAAATGTTCAACAGTGAGGAGGCGGGCATGGGACTTCTGCAGGATAAGGTCGCGCTGGTTACCGGCGCCGGTGGCGGAATCGGACGTGGCGTGGCACGCCGTTTCGCGCGCGAGGGAGCAGCGGTGGTGATCGCCGAGATCGACCGCGAGAGCGGGGCGCAGGTCGCGCGCGAGGTCGAGGAGCTTGGCGGGCGGGCCCTGTTCGTGCATACGGACGTGCTGCGCAAGGAATCGATCGAAGCGGCCATTGCGGCAGCGGTCGCGCACTTCGGCGGCCTCGACATCCTCGTCAACAATGCCTTCGTGCCGACGCCGAATGTGCTGCTGGAAGACAAGACCGACGAGATGCTGGAGCAGACCCTGACCTCGACCATCAAGGCGAGCTGGTGGGCCATGCGCGCGGCGCTGCCGCACATGCGCCAGCGCGGCGGCGGCAAAGTCGTCAACTTCTATTCGATCGACGTCGACATCGGCGCCTGGCTGCATGCGGACTACAACACGGCCAAGGCCGGCATCGTCGGCCTGACGCGCAGCGCGGCGGCCGAGTGGGGTCGCTTCAACATCACCGTGAACGCAATCGCGCCGACCGCGATGGGCGCGACCTTTCACAAGTTGGCGGCCGAGAACCCGGGGTTTGCCGAACGCGCGGCGGCGATGCGTCCACTGGGCCGCTGCGGCGATCCCGAGGACGACATCGGCCCGGTGGCCGTGTTCCTGGCAAGCGACATGTCGCGCTACGTCACTGGCGAATCCTTCCACGTCGACGGAGGCCTGCACCTGCCGGGCTATAACTCGCGGCCTGCGGACGTGCCGGTCAGGGAATACTGAAATCGCTTCACGAGGGCTTGCTACAACGATGCGACAGACAATGGAGGGCAGCGCCGGCGGCGGTACGCCGATCAAGGCGGCGGGGCGCGCGGAAAGCACCGTCGCCGCCATCCTCGCGGCGACCGAGCAGATCGTTTTGCGCGCAGGGTCGGAGCGCATCTCGGTGCTCGACGTGTGCCAGCTGGCGCAGGTATCGCGCGGCACCTTCTACCGCTATTTCAGTTCGCAGGACGAGCTGCTCGACGCCTTCGCGCGCCACAAGCGCTCCTCGTTCCAGCAGGCGATGGCGGACGCCGTCACGCCCCATACGGAGCCAAGCGCGCGCTTTCACGCGCTGGTGCGCTACCTCGACAACTACGCCGCGCACGGCCAGGCGCGCTTGCTGCTGGGCGCCGCGCCCGAGTACACGCTGCGCCTGTTCGGGCGGCTGTTCAACGAGTCCCTGGTGCGCATCGAGGAGCTGATGCGCACCGTGTTCGATGCCTGGGACGCGCGCCTGGGGATTCGCATCGATCGCGAACTGGTCTGCGAACTGATGATCCGTTGCGTGCTGAGCGAACTGGTCGTCCCACATGAACGGCCGCAGGACGGGGTGCAGCGCATCGTGACCTTCCTCTACTCCATCGTCGAATGCGAGTCGCGCGATGTCACGCAAAAAAGCGCCAAAAAATAAAAGTTAAACACATTTGCCAAATCTGTCTATCTTTGGCATGATGGGTCCTGATGTAAAAGCACCGACCGAGTGCCGCCGGATGGAGACATGAAGCTTGTGGGCAGGCCCGTTGCGGCCGGCCAATGTGTCCGGCCGATTGCGCCCAGCGTCGGGATAACCAATCGCCTCAGGGAGACACCCATGCTCATCGACCTTCACGCCCACGCGCCGCATCCCGATTACTACGACCAGCACCCGCATTGGGGACCATTCTTCGAAAAGCGCCCGGACGGCGACATCAAGCTGCGCGTCGGCCACTGGATCCTCTCGCTCGGCTCGCCGGAACGCAGGGCCGCGCTGAAGAAAGCGCAGGCCGAAGGCAAGGAACTCGACATCAACCAGTACCTCGAGCGCTGGGCCGATCCGAAGACGCGTCTGGCCGGCATGGACGCCGCCGGGCAGAGTGCGCAGGTCGTGTCGGTGCCCTCGCACTGCTATATGTACTGGGCCGAGCCGGAATTCGGCGTGCCGTTTGCGCAGAAGGTCAACGACGTGATGGCGGAATACTGCGCCGCCGCGCCGAACCGTCTGATGGCCTGGGCGCATGCGCCGCTGAACGTGCCGACTGAAGCGGCCAAGGAAATCCGCCGCGCCTGCACCACCCTCGGCGCCAAGGGCCTGGTTGCGGGCGGTGCCAATTTCGGCGGTCTCGAGTTCGATTCTCCCGAGATGGACCCGGTGTGGGAAGCCCTGTGCGACGTCGACCTGCCGATGTTCGTGCACGGCTATAACCAGTCCGTGACCTGGGGCGAGCAAGCCAACACCGACCGCTACGAGACCACTGCCATCGTCGGCATGAACTACGACGAGACGAAGTGTTTCTGGAACATGATCAATGGCGGTGTGCTCGACCGTTTCCCGAACCTGAAGGTCTACATCACCCACGGCGGCGGCTTCGTCCCCTACCAGCTCGGGCGCCTGGCGCAGACCAATCCGAACCTGGATGTCTCGCACAACAAGAAGCCGCTGCTGGACTACATGAAGAACTTCACCTTCGACGTCGAGCTGCACGAGCTGCCGATGCGCCAGGCGATGATCGAAGTGATCGGCGCCGACCGCGTTGTCTACGGCTCGAACTTCGGCGGCAGCGACGCGGTGCGCCATGACCTGACAGACGGCCTGCGCCTGTCGGACGAAGACCTGCAGAAGATCCGCTGGAAGAATGCCTGTGAGCTCCTGCGCATCGACCCGGCGACCTTGGTCGAGGTAGCGAAACCTGCGGCGGCCGCGGCATGAAGATCGCGCGCTGCACCAATGGCGGAATGCCGTTCTGGGCGCTGGTCGACAGCGAGACGGGAACACTGCGGGAGATCGCCGGTGCTTTCGCCGACTGGGGCCCGGCGCTGACGCGCTCCATCGCCGCCGGCCGCGCCGCGCATGGGCAGGAGGCCTTGCCGCTGGTTGGAGCGGCGCGCCATCTGGCGGACGTACGCCTGTTGGCGCCGATCGAACCGGTCAACCGGGTGGTGGTGGCCGGCGCCAATTACGCCAAGCACCTGGCAGGCGACTTCGGCTTGAAGTCGCCTTCCCAGCCGATCGCGTTCCTGAAGGCGTATGGCGCGCTGATTGGCGCGAACGACCCGATCCGCTATCCACCGCTCACAAGTGAGCTCGACCATGAAGTCGAGCTGGTGGTCGTCCTCGGTGACGCACCGGTCGATTTGGAAGATCCGCTGGCGGCGGTGCTCGGCTACACCGTCGGCAACGACGTGTCCGCACGCGACCTTCAGCGTAGTGGCCCGGCCGGCATCGGCATGGACCTGTTCGCCGCCAAGAGCCAGGACCGCAGCACCGGCGTCGGTCCCTGGATCGTCACCCGCGACGAATTCCCGGCCGGCAGCCCGCAGCTGCGCCTGACTTTAAAGGTCAACGGTCAGACCCGCCAGGACAGCACGACCGCGGAGATGACCTGGGACGTGGCCCAGCTGCTGCGCTTCGTCGAGCAGCGGTCGAGCTTTGCGGCCGGCGACATCATGTTCACCGGTTCTCCGGCGGGCGTCGGCCAGGGCACCGGCTTGTACCTGAACCCGGGCGACGTGGTCGAAGCGACCGTCGAAGGGATCGGCACCATCAGCAACGTAGTCGGGCCGAAGCCCGGCGCTTGAGGAGACTATAACAATGAGCGACAAGAACCAAGTAGTCGTCGTGGTCGGCGCCGGCCTGATGGGCACCGGCATCGCACACGCCTTTGCCAGCAGCGGTTTCGCCACGCGCCTGGTCGACAGCAACGGCCAGGCGCTGGAGAAGGCGCTGCAGGGCATCCACGCGATCCTCGACGGCGGCGTCAAGCTGGGCAAGCTGGCGCTTGACGCCGCGGAAGCGGCCAAGGCGCGCCTCACCGTCCATACCGTACTTGCCGAAGCTGCGGCCGGTGCCCACCTGCTGGTGGAGACGGTGTCGGAAAACCTTGCCCTGAAAAAGGCGATCCTGGCCGAGGCGGCGCCACTGCTGGCCGAGGGCGCGCTGCTGGCGACGAACACGTCGGCCCTGTCGGTGACCGAAATCGCAGCCTCGGTGGCGCACCCGGAACGCCTGATCGGCATGCATTTCTTCAATCCGGTGCACAAGATGAAGCTGGTCGAGCTGGTGCTCGGCATCGCCACCGACGAGGCGACCGTCGCGCGCAGCCGGGCCTGGGTCGACGCCATCGGCAAGACGTCGATCCTGGTCAACGAGTCGCCGGGCCTCACCACCAGCCGCATGTCGGCCATGCTCGGCAACGAGGCGATGTGGATGCTGCAGGAGGGTACCGCCAGCGCCGAGGACATCGACACGGCGCTGCGCATGGGTTTCAACCATCCGATGGGGCCACTCGAACTGGGCGACCTGACCGGCTGGGACACGCGCCTGTCCGTGCTGCGCTACCTGCATTCGACGCTGGGCGAAAAATTCCGCCCTTGTCCGCTGATCATCAAGATGGTGGCCGCCGGCCGTCACGGGCGCAAGACCGGCCATGGCGTCTACCAGTACGACGCCGCAGGCCAGCGCGTGGCCGGTTCCGGCCTGAAGGCGAGCAATCTATGAAAGACATCTACATCGTCGAGGCCGTGCGCACGCCCGTCGGCAAGTACAAGGGCAGCCTGGCCGGCGTGCGCGCCGACCACCTGGGCGCGCACCTGCTCAATGAAGTGGTGCGCCGCGCCGGCATCGAGGCCGCCGAGGTGGACGACGTGATTTTCGGCTGCGTGACCCAGGTCGGCGAGCAGTCGGCGAATATCGCGCGCACCGCCTTGCTCGGCGCCGGCTGGCCGGCGGCGATTCCGGGCCTGGCGATCGACCGCAAATGCGGCTCGGGCGAAGTGGCGGTGCACCTGGCGGCCGGCATGATCGCCTCCGGCGCGGCCCAGGTGGTTGTCGCCGGCGGCGCCGAGAACATGAGCCGCGTGCGCATGGGCGGCAACCGCGAGATCTATGGCGAGGCCTTCGGCTGGATGGCGTCCGATCACTGGGAGCTGACCAGCCAGGGCGAAGCCGCCGAGCGCGTAGCCGACAAGTGGGAGCTCAGCCGCGCGCAACTAGATGCCTATGCGGTCGAGAGCCACCGGCGCGCCGCGGCGGCCGCGCAGGCGGGCTGGTTCGAGCGCGAGATCGCACCCGTGCCGGTGGCCGAACTCATGGAACGTGGCTACGCCGAGCCGGTGCCCGAGCTGCTGTCTGCCGACGAAACCATCCGTCCCGGCACGAATCCCGAAAAACTGGCGACGCTGAAGACCAGTTTTCGCGAGAACGGCAAGCTCAGCGCGGGAAATTCGTCGCAGATTTCCGACGGCGCCGCTGTGCTGCTCCTGATGTCGGGCGAGGCGGTCGACCGTCTTGGCGTCAAGCCGCGCGCGCGGATTCGCGCCTTTACCACGGTCGGCTCCGATCCGACCCTGATGCTGACCGGCCCCGTTGCCGCCACGCGCAAGGTGCTGGAAATGACTGGCCTCGGTGTCGACGACATCGACCTGTTCGAGGTGAACGAAGCCTTCGCCTCGGTGCCGCTGATGTGGGCGCAGGAGCTGGGCGTGCCGCAGGAGCGCCTGAACGTGAATGGCGGTGCGATCGCGCTCGGGCATCCGCTGGGGGCCAGCGGCGCGCGCATCATGACCTCGCTGCTGCACGAGCTGGAACGGCGCGGTGCGCGCTACGGACTGCAGGCGATCTGCTGTGCCGGGGGCATGGGCACGGCGACCATTATCGAACGCATGTAGCAGGGCAGGACAGGGCGGCAGGACCGGCACAGAACCGGCCGCCGCGAACCAGCGGTACCTATAACAGGAGACAGCAATGCACATCGACCTTCGTGGCAAACGTGTCATCGTCACCGGCGCCTCGCGCGGCATCGGCCTGGCCATCGCGCGCGCATTCGCGGCGGAAGGGGCGCGCCTCGCCATCTGCGCCCGCGGCGGCGACGCGCTCCAAAGCGCCGCACACGAACTGGCCAGCGGCGCGCAGGCGGTCATCGCGCGCGAGGTGGACGTCACGGACAGCGCCGGCGTCCAGGCCTTCGTCGCCGAAGTAGCCGAGGCCTGGGGCGGCGTCGATGTCCTGGTCAACAATGCGGGGCAGGGGCGCGGGGGCAACCTCGACACGCTGACCCCCGAGCAGATCCTCGAGCATGCCAACATCCTGCAGATGGGGCATTTCCGCTTCGTTCAGGCGGTCGTGCCGCACATGCGGCGCGAGCGCTGGGGACGCATCGTCGAGATCAATGCCCTGGCCGGCGCATTTCCAACCCCGGACGGCATTCCCTCCGTGATCAACCGCGCCGCCTGCCTGGCGCTGTCGAAGTCGCTCGGCATGTCGCTCGCCAAAGACAATATCCTCGTCAACTCCCTGAACATGGGCTGGATCGACACCGGCCAGTGGGACCGCCACTACCGCGAAGTGGGACCAGGTGTCTCGCGCGAGGAATTCGACGCGATGGTGCTCAAGGTGGTGCCGCTCGGGCGCTTCGGCAAGCCCGAGGACGTGGCCGGGATGGCGCTGTTCCTGGCCAGCGATTACGCCTCCTTCATCAGTGCGGCCTCGATCGATATCGCCGGCGGGCTGCAGGGGCAGATTGCCTACTACCCGACGCTCAAGCGCGACTTCACCGACATGGTGCGTGCACGCAATCTCGCCGCTGACGCCCCGTGAAACGTGGTCAGGAAGCGACTGAGCTGCGCCCTCACAATTCTCAATACAGAATCTTCGTCAAACAGTAGAATTGTCGTAAAATTAGGACTACAATCAAAACGTCGTAAAAGTCTCGTATCCGTTGGGCCGAAGACAGTCGAGCAGCACGGTTCACTGGAAGGACTTGCAAGCAGTGCTGAACGATTTCTAAAAGCGGTCATAACCGATAAACAGGAGACAGGTTCCATGAAACAAACCCGCGGTGTTCCATCGCCCGCCAGCCTCGCGCTGCGCGCTATCCCAGCAGCAGCAGCGGCGGCGCTCGCCTGCGCCTTCCCGGCGCTGGCAGCCGAGATCGTGCTCGCCAACCCCGACATCAAGATGCGGCTCGATACGACCGTGCGCTACACCGGCGGCTTTCGCATGGAAGGGCAGGACCCGCGCCTGCTGCGCAACTACATCTACGACGAGGGCGACTCGAAATTCGACAAGCACGACATGGTGACCAACCGTGTCGACCTGCTTACCGAGTTCGACGTCAGCTGGCGCAGCAAGCTCGGCGCACGTGTCTCGGCCGCAGCCTGGTATGACCATGCTTACGACGACCACTCGGTGCGTTCGCCGGCCGGCTTCCTGACGGCCTACCGCAACGCCGAGTACAACAACGAAGTGCAGCGCTACGTGAACGGCCCCTCGGGCGAGATCCTCGATGCCTTCGTCTGGGCCAACGTCGACCTGGGCAAGGTGCCGGTGAATATCAAGGTTGGCCGCCAGACCAATGTCTGGGGCGAGGGCCTGCTGCTGGGCGCGCACGCGATCTCGTACGCGCAGTCTCCGGTCGACGGCGTCAAGGCCGCGATTAATCCGGGTGTCGAGACCAAGGAAGTATTCTTGCCGATCGGCCAGGTCTGTCTCAGCGCCCAAGTCACCGATGCGCTGACCCTGGTCGGCCAGTATTACTACGAGTGGAAACCGACGCGCGTCCCGCACGCCGGCACCTACCTGATGGGCGCCGACACCGCGCCTTCGTCGGACAACCTGGTATTCCCGATCCCCGGCGTGGCCGCGCAGCTGATCGAGGCGAAGAAGCCGGGCGACCACGGCAACTGGGGCATCGGCGCGCGCCTGAACGCCGAGTCGATCGAATCGAACTTCGGCGCCTACTACCGCCGCTTCGACGATTATTCGCCGGAGCTGGGTGTGCAGCTGCTGAATTTTAAAGGCCCGTTGCCAACCCAGGCGCGCTTCCTGTATCCGGACAAGATCGACCAGTACAGCCTGAGCTTCAGCCGCGTGATCAAGTCGGTATCGGTCGGCGCCGAGCTGTCCTACCGCAAGAATGGCGCCCTGAACACGCCGTCCTCGGTGGTCACCCCGACCGGCGCGCGCGGCGACACCTGGCACGCCGTCGTCAACGGCATCTACATGCTGCCTGCGACCCCGCTCTGGGCCACCGGCACCCTGGTGACCGAACTGGCCTACAACCGCCTCGACAAGGTCACCACCAATCCCGGCTCCTACCGCGAGGTCGGCGCGGCCAGTTGCGTCGATTCGCGCACCGGCGTCGCGCGTTCCGGCACCAAGGACGACGGCTGCTCGACGAAGGATGCATGGCTGATGGCATTGCGCTTCACCCCGCAGTACCTCAACGTGCTACCTTCGTGGGACCTGGCGCTGCCGGTAAGCGCGACCTACGGATTGAAGGGCAATGCCCCGTCGTCGGGCGGCGGTACCGAGGGCGAACTGCGCTGGTCGGTCGGCGCGACCGCTACCTATGCATCGAAATATGAATTCTCGCTCCTGTATGCCGACCGCACGCTGCCCGTCCGGGAGCTCAACGGCAGGATCACCGGGGGCGCGGCCCACAGCAATTCGTCGGTCGGCGTCATCGACCGCGGCTGGCTGTCCTTTACCTTCAAGACGGCATTCTAAAACGCCGCAAACAGGAGACAAGACATGAATACCAATCGCATTATCGTGGCAGTGCTGGCAAGCCTGGCAGCCGGCGCCCAAGCCCAGGTCACCCCCGACGAAGCCAAGCAGCTCGGTTCCACGCTGACCCAGGTCGGCGCAACCAAGGCCGGCAACAAGGAAGGGACGATTCCCGCATATACGGGCGGACTGACCAAGGCGCCGCCGGGCTTCAAGGCCGGCAGCGGCGTCTGGGCCGATCCGTTCAAGGACGAGGCGCCCATCCTGCGCATCGACGCCAAGAACTGGCAGCAGCACGCCGAAAAGCTCTCGGAAGGCCAGAAGGAACTCTTCAAGAAGAACCCCGGCTTCTACATGGACGTGTTCCCGAGCCACCGCACCGGAGCAATGCCGGAAGCCGTTCTGGAAAAGACGGTTCGCAACGCCACCACCTGCAAGACCACCAAGGGTGGCCTCGGCGTCGACCAGGCCTGCCGTGGCGGCATCCCGTTCCCGATCGCGAAGACGGGTAATGAGATGATGTGGAACCAGCAGCTGCGCTACAAGGCCGACACCACCACGCGCTCCTCGCGTTCGTGGGTGGTCGACTCGAGCGGCAAGGCCGTCATGACCTCGCAGCAGCAAACCTTCGAGGAAACGCCGTATTACCACGCCGACCTCGATGGACGCGACGAACAGATGTACTGGCGTACCTATTCGGTTACCAGCGCCCCGATCCGCAAGGCGGGCGAAGTGACCGGCCTGATGGACTTCCTCGATCCGACCCAGAAGCCGCGGCGCGCCTGGAGCTATGCGCCGGGCCAGCGCCGCATCAAGCTCGCGCCCGAGTTCTCCTACGATACACCGGTGGCCAGCATGGGCGGCGTGACCCTGTTCGACGAGCTGTTCGTGTTCTCGGGCCAGATGGACCGGTTCGACTTCAAGCTGGTCGGCAAGAAGGAAATGTACGTCCCGTACAACGCCTACAAGCTCTACTTCGGCTGCGGCGTCGAAGAGCAGTTCAAGGAGAAGTATCCGAACCCGGCCTGCTGGCGCTGGGAACTGCACCGCATGTGGGTGGTCGAGGCAACGCTCAAGCAGGGCTTCCGCCACGCCTACGCCAAGCGCACCTACTACATCGACGAGGATACCTACGGCGCGATGCTGTACGACGCCTATGACCGCAGTGGCCAGCTGTACCGCTCGATCTTCAATTCGATGGTCCAGCTTTACGACGTGAATGCCCCCTACACCGTCAAGAACGTGATCTTCGACTTCAACAAGGGCATGTACGCGCTGGTGAACGACGGCCTGGTCGGCGGCTACGGGGTGGTGACCAAGCCGCGCTCGAACCGCGACCTGAATCCGGAGACGATCGTGGCGAAAGAGACTGCGCGCTAAGTACCCGGGTACTTGAGCTCGCAGGGTGGCGGCGCGGGTAGCCGCGCCGCCGCATCGGATCGACCGCACCACGATGGAGTCTCCATTGAAAAACCTTGACCACTTTCCCGCAGCGCGCCGGCGCCTGGGCGCGGCCCTGTACGCCGCAGCGTTTGCGATCCTGGTGGGGGCGGCAGCGCATGGCATCGCCGCTCCTGCCACCGAGGTCCTCGATCTTCCCGCAGCGCCTTCCACGCTCGCCTTGAAGCGGCCTCTGTCCGGCATTGCCGTGCAGGGCGCGAATGCGCTGGCGGTCGGCGTGCGCGGCACCATCCTGACATCAGGCGACGCCGGCAAGAACTGGAAGCAGGCCAGCGTTCCGGTCAGCGCCGACCTCACCACGGTGCGCTTTACCTCGCTAGGCGTGGCCTGGGCGCTCGGCCACGACGGCGTCGCACTGCGCAGCAGCGACAGCGGCCGCAGTTGGACCCGTGTCTTCGACGGGCGCAGCCTGGCCGCGCTGATGAAGAAGCACTACCAGGCACTCGCGGCAAGCGGCAACGCCGAAGCCACCGAAGTGCTGGCCGAGCTCGAACGCGCCCTGCGCCAGTCGGCGACCCCGGGCGTGCTGCCATATCCTCTGCTCGATATCCGCATTGGGGAGGGCGGCGAAGGCTTCCTGGCCGGCGCTTTCGGCCTCCTGCTGCGCACCACGGACGCCGGCAAGACCTGGGAGCCTATGCTGGAAAAGGCGGCCAATGACCGCCGCATGCACCTGTATGCGATCGAGCAGGGCGCCGACGGCAGCGTCTACCTGGCCGGCGAGCAGGGCTTGCTGCGCCGTTACGACCGCGCCGCCGGCCGATTCGTCGAACTCGCCAGCCCATACACCGGAACCTTCTTTGGCCTGAAGGCCAACGGCGCGGTGCTGGTCGCCTATGGCTTGCGCGGCAATGCTTTCGTCAGCGAAGACAACGCCGCCACCTGGAAACCGCTGGCGCTGGGCGGCACGGCGACCGTGGTGGCCGCGATCCCGGCCGGACCGGGTAAGTTCGCGTTCGTGACGCAGGCCGGCCAGGTCGTGCTGCCCGGTAGCGACGGCAAGACGGCGAGCGTGGCCACGCGCACGCGCGGCGAGGTGTTCGACGCGGCGCTGTCCGCGCCGGGCCAGCTTGCCCTGGCCGGTATCGGCGGCGTGACGCTGCAGCCCATGCCGTCGAAATGACGGTGCTCGAGTGAACAACTGGGAAGAATCAAATGGCAGGCCATAGCGAACAACCCCGGATGCCCGTGATACGGGATCCCAAAGACTTCGACCGGCGCTCGGGCAATCTGCTCGAACGCGTGATCTTCAATAACCGCGTGCTGGTGCTGCTTGCCTGCCTGGTCGCCACCATCCTGCTCGGCGTGGCGGCAACCCGGGTCAAGGTCAACGCCAATTTCGAGCGGATGATCCCGCATAACAGCCCGTATGTGCAGAACTATCTGGCCTACAAGAACCAGCTGCCGGGCCTGGGCAATACGGTACGCGTGGTGGTCGAAAACAAGACCGGCGACATCTACGACCCCGCCTACCTCGAGGTCATGCGCAAGATTAACGACGAGCTGTACCTGATCCCTGGCGTCGACCGTTCGTGGATGAAGTCGATCTGGCTGCCGATCGTGCGCTGGCGCGAAGTGACCGAGGACGGCATTACCGGTGGCCCCGTCATGCCCGCGCAGTTCGATGGCAGCGCGGCCGAAATCGCGAAGCTGCGCACGAATATCGGCAAGGCCGGCATCGTCGGTAGCCTGGTGGCGCTCGATGCGAAGTCGAGCATGATTGTTGCTCCCCTGCTGGACACCGATCCGAAGACCGGCCAGAAGCTCGACTACAGCGCTTTTTCGGAGCGCCTGGAAGCGAAGATCCGCACCTACGAGAGCGACAAGGTCGGCATCCACATCGTCGGCTTCGCCAAGATCGTGGGCGACCTGATCGAAGGACTGCGCGCGGTGATGCTGTTCTTCGCCGTGTCGGTTGCCATTTCGATGGTCTTCGTCTACCTCTACACCCGCTGCGTGCGCAGCACGGTGATGCTGGTCGCGGCCGCCGTGATCGGCGTGGTCTGGCTGCTCGGCCTGATGCAGCTGCTGGGCTACGAGCTCGATCCGTATTCGATTCTTGTCCCTTTCCTGATCTTTGCGATCGGCCTGTCGCACGGGGCCCAGAAGATGAACGGCATCATCCAGGATATCGGACGCGGCACCCACAAGTACGTGGCGGCGCGCTATACCTTCCGCCGCCTGTTCGTGGCGGGCATTACGGCGCTGCTGGCGAATATCGTCGGCTTTGCGGTGCTGGTCATCATCGACATCCCGGTGATCCGCGACCTGGCGATCACGACCAGCGTCGGCGTGTCGGTGCTGATCTTTACCAAGCTGTTCCTGATTCCCGTGGCGCTGTCGTATGTCGGCATCAGCGAATCGGCGGTGCGCCGCGCGGTCGCCGAGGAACAGAAGACGGCGCAGGGCCGCTCGCTGCTCGGCCGCGTTTGGGCCGGGCTCGACGCGCTGACCGAACGGCACTGGGCGATTCCGGTGCTGCTGGCCTCTGTCGTCGTGACGATCGTGTCGGTCGTGGTGATGCAGGACCTGCGTATCGGCGACCTCGATGCCGGCGCGCCCGAGCTGCGGGCCGACTCGCGCTACAACCGGGACAACGCCTACATCACGCGCAATTACGGGCTTTCGAGCGACCAGTTCGTGATCATCATGAAGACGGGCGACGAAGGCTGCCGCCTGTATTCCTCGCTCAACAAGATGGACGGCCTGGCGCAGCTGCTGCGCGCCGATCCGGCGGTGCAGGCCACCACCTCGCTGGCCGAGAACGTGCGCTTCGTGACCGCCGCCATGTCCGAAGGCAGCGGCAAGTGGATGACCATCAGTCGCAACCAGTCGATTACCGACGGTTCGATGTCGGCCGCCGTGATCGCCACGCCCGACATCACCAACCAGAGCTGCTCGGTCTCGCCGCTGGTGGCCTACCTGTCCGACCACAAGGCCGACACGGTGGCGCGCATCCTCAAGACAGCCGAAACCTACGCCGCGGCCAACAACACTGCGCCGGGCGCCGCCGAGCCGGTGCAGTTCCTGCTCGCGGCCGGCAGCGCGGGAATCGAGGCCGCAACCAATATCGAAGTCCAGAAGAGCATCATCACCATGTACCTGGCGGTCTACGGTTCGACTGCGCTGCTGTGCCTGATCACCTTCCGCAGCCTGCGCGCCACCGTCGTGGCGCTGATCCCGCTGGTGATCACCACGCTGCTGTGCAAGGCCTTGATGGTCTGGCTCGGCATCGGCCTGAAGGTGGCCACGCTGCCGGTGATCGCGGTCGGGGTCGGGGTCGGGGTCGACTATGCGCTCTACCTGCTCAGCGTACAGCTGGCCTGCCAGCGCCGCGGCGACAGCCTG
>Ga0209023_10004534_pt1 | contig 15750 bp, 17 predicted proteins | sample LakOneMetagenome_FD_187468 | JGI IMG/M metagenome (GOLD analysis project Ga0209023, IMG submission 187468) | Freshwater and sediment microbial communities from Lake Erie, Canada (SPAdes) (version 2) | ecosystem: Environmental > Aquatic > Freshwater > Lentic | place: Lake Erie, Canada... | reverse complement strand
CGATCCGGAAGCCCTGCAGCGGATTCTCGAGGCCGGGGTTCGCCCGCGTCTGATGCCGATGGATATCTCCAGCCGGATCACCCTGACCCGCGCGGCGCTGGAGGCCGGCGCGGCCTGTTGCGGCTCGCCGCTCTCGGCTCGGCTCACCCGCGCGGCGGGCGCCTATATGGACTTCCACGCCCAGGTCTGGGGTACGGTGGACGCCTGCCATCCGCATGACGCCGTGGCCGCCGCCAGCCTGATCGCGCCCGACGCCTTCACGTTTGAGCCCGCCCGCCTGCGGGTGTCGGTCGACGGGGTGCGCCAGGGCCGCATCGACCGCATCGACGGCGCGCCGAATGCCGAGGTCTGTGTGGACGTCGATGTCGCGGCGGTGGAGGCGCTGATCCTTGCGACTCTGTTTGGGACCAGGTCTCTGGCGGCCTGACAGATCCTCCCCTTTTGGGGGAGGTGGCCCGGAGGGCCGGAGGGGGCCACGCGGCGCCAATCCAGATGGCGCAAAGCATATCCACGCCTGCGCTGCCCCCTCAGTCGCGGAGTTTATCCTCGGGCCGACCTGCGGTCGGACCCGGGGGCGACAGCTCCCCCAGAGGGGGAGCATCACCGCAAGGTGCCTACTTCCCGCCCGCATAGTCCTTGATCAGGCCGTGCAGGAAATCCCGGCCCTCATACAGCGACTTGACCCGCATGCGCTCGTTCAGGCCGTGGATGCCGTCGCCGTCCGAGCCGCCGAACAGGCCGCTGACGCCATAGGTCGGAATGCCGGCCGCGTTGGTGTGCACGCCGTCGGTGGCGCCGGTCAGCAGGATCGGCACGATCGGCACGCCGGGCCACAGCTTGGCGGCCTGCTTGTTGATCGGACCCATGATGGCGGGCGTCAGGGCCGGCGGCGGCGAGGCGGCCTTGGCCTCGTGGGCCAGGGTGAAGGCGACGGCCGGATCGGCGGCGACCTCTGACAGCTTGGCCTTCACCTCTTCGACCGGGGTGCCCGGCAGGATGCGGCAGTTGACGTTAGCCGTGGCGCGCTGGGGCAGGGCATTGGGCGCGTGGCCGGCGCTGACCATGGTGGCGACGCAGGTGGTGCGCAGCATCGAGTTCCACATCGGATCGGCCGTGACGACCTTCAGCGCCGCCGGGTCTTCGATATTGGCGACCAGGGCCTTCATCGCGGCGGCCTGCGGGGCCGGCACGCGGGGCTGCATCTGGGTGAAATAGCCCCGGGTGGCGTCGATGAAGCGGGGCGGGAACTGATAGGCGCCGATCCGGTCCAGCGCCGCCGACAGCTGGTAGATGGCGTTGGCGGGCACGGGCCGGCTGGAGTGGCCGCCCGGGTTGGTCACCGTCAGGGTGAAGTCCTGATAGACCTTTTCGCCGGCCTGGACCTCGAGCACCACTTCCTTGCCCTGATCATCCAGCAGGCCGTCGGCGCCTTCGTTGAGGGCGAATTCGGCGTCGACCAGCGGGCGGTGGTTCTTCAGCAGGTCCTCGATGCCGTTATAGCCCTCGCTTTCCTCGCCGCAGGTCAGGGCCATCTTGATGTCGCGCTTGGGCTTGAAGCCCTCCTGCTTGAGGCGGATCAGGCTGTCGGCCCAGATGGCGGCCTGGGCCTTGTCGTCCGAGGTGCCGCGTCCGTAGAAATAGCCGTTCTCCTCGACCAGCACGAACGGGTCGCGCGTCCAGTCGGCGCGGTTGGCCTCGACGACGTCGATATGGGCCAGCAGCAGCATGGGCTTGGACTTGGGATCCGTGCCGCGCAGCACGGCCACCAGCGAGCCCTCGCGGGGATGCTTGGGCTCGACCACGACCTTCACATCCGCCTCGGGATAGCCGGCGGCCCTCAGACGTGCGCCCATGGCCTCGGCGGCGATGGTGCAGCTGCCGACCGACAGGGTGGTGTTGATCTCGACCAGCTCCTTGTAGAGCTCGCGGAACTTCAGCTGGTCGGGGCGAGGCGTCGCCTGAGCGTTCGCCGCCATCGGCAGGGCCAGCACGGCCGCCGTCGTCATCCATCCCGCCAAACGCATCAAATCATCTCCCAATGAACTGGGCGGGAGGAGAGCCCGGCGCGCGGCCGCGCGCAAGGGCCGCCGTTAAGCTCGCGTTAGCAATACAGGGGCTTTTCCTCGGGCGCGGAACAGGCGATGTTGCGAGAACACATGATGAACATGAATCGCACCCCGATCCGGATCCTGGGCCTCGACCCCGGCCTGCGCCGCACCGGCTGGGGCGTGATCGCGGTCGAGGGCTCGCGGATGAGCCACGTCGCCCACGGGGTGATCGCCCCCGACGAGAAGGCCGAGTTCGCCCAGCGCCTGCTGCATCTGTTCGAAGGCATCTGCGCGGTGATCGAGCAGCACCGGCCCGACGAGGCGGCGGTCGAGGAGGTGTTCCTCAACACCAACGCCCAATCCACGCTGAAGCTGGGCCACGCCCGCGCCGCCGCCCTGATCGCCCCGGCCCGCGCCGGCCTGCTGGTGGCAGAATATTCGACCCGCCTGGTCAAGAAGGCGGTGGTCGGCACCGGGGCGGCCGACAAGGCCCAGATCGGCTTCATGATCGCCCGCCTGCTGCCCACGGCCGGCAAGACGACGGCCGACTGCGCCGACGCCCTGGCCGTCGCCATCACCCACGCCAATCTGCGCGTCGCCAACCGGAGGGTCGCATGATCGGCAGATTGCGCGGCGCGGTCGCCGAGGTCGGCGAGGAAGAGGCCCTGATCGATGTGATGGGCGTGGGCTATGTGGTCCGCTGCGGCGGCCGCACCCTGTCGCGCCTGCCGGCCCTGGGCGAAGAGGCCCTGCTGCACATCGAGAGCCAGTGGAGCGAAAGCGCCGGCCTGCGGCTCTATGGTTTCGCCACCCGCGAGGACCGCCGCGCCTTCGTGCTGTTACAGGCCATCCAGGGCGTCGGCCCCAAGGCGGCCATGGCAGTGCTCGACATCCTGTCGCCGGCCGAGCTGGCCAGCGCCGTGGCCCGCGAGGACAAGGCCGCCGTCGGTCGCGCCTCGGGCGTGGGTCCCAAGCTGGCCCTGCGCATCGTCACCGAGCTGAAGGACAAGCCGATCACCGACGGGCCGGTGCTGATGACCGCGCCGTCTTCCGGTTCCGCGCCTGTGAAGGCCAAGCCCGCCCCGACCGGCGACGCCGTGGCGGCCCTGATGGGTCTGGGCGTCGCGGAAGTGAACGCCCGCCGCGTGGTCGAGGCCGCCGCCGCCAAGCTGGGTGAAGAGGCGACGGTTCAGGCGCTGATCAAGGCCGGGCTTCAGGAGCTCGGCCGATGAGCGCGAAGCGCGAAGGTGAGGGGAAAGCATGACCCGCATCATCTCCGGCGAAGCCCAGGCCCACGAAGCCGCCCCTCTGGCCGCCGACAAGGCCCTGCGGCCTCAGACCCTGGCCGAGTTCGTCGGCCAGGAGCAGGCCAAGAGCAATCTGCGCGTCTTCATCGAGGCCGCAAAGGGCCGGGGCGAGGCCCTGGACCACGTCCTGCTGTTCGGCCCCCCCGGCCTGGGCAAGACCACCCTGGCCCAGATCGTCGCCCGCGAGCTGGGGGTGAACTTCCGCGCCACCTCCGGTCCGGTGCTGAACAAGCCCGGCGACCTGGCGGCGATCCTGACCAATCTGGAAGCCAACGACGTCCTGTTCATCGACGAGATCCACCGCCTGTCGTCGAACGTCGAGGAGATCCTGTATCCGGCCATGGAGGACCATGTGCTGGACCTGGTGATCGGCGAGGGCCCTTCCGCCCGCTCGATCCGCATCGACCTGGCCCCCTTCACCCTGGTGGCGGCCACGACGCGGGCGGGGATGCTGGCGACGCCGCTTCGCGACCGCTTCGGCATCCCGATCCGGCTGGAATTCTACACCCATGCCGAGCTGAAACACGTGCTGCTGGGCGCGGCCCGCAAGATGGGCGCGCCGCTGTCTGAAGACGGCGCCGCCGAGATCGCCGCCCGGGCGCGGGGCACGCCCCGCGTCGCCGGCCGTCTGCTGCGCCGCGTGCGTGACTTCGCCGAGGCCGACGGCGCGACCGTCATCGACCGCAAGGCCGCCGGCATGGCGCTGGCCCGGCTGGAGGTCGACGAGGTCGGTCTCGACAGCCTGGACCGCCGCTACCTCCGCGCCCTGATCGAGCACTATGGCGGCGGTCCGGCCGGGGTCGAGACCATCGCCTACGCCATCGCCGAGTCGCGCGACGCGGTGGAAGACGTCATCGAGCCCTATCTGATGCAGCAGGGCTTCATCCAGCGCACGCCGCGCGGCCGGGTGGCCTGCGGCAAGGCCTATCTGCATCTGGGGCTCAAGGCGCCCGCCGCGCCGCCGGGGCAGGCGGGGCTGTTCGGGGAGGAGTAGCGGCATGCGCGCGATCCGGTTGATCACCGCCGTCCAGGCGGCGGCCTGTTTCGGGGTTTCGCTGGCGGCGATCGGCGCGGCCGGGGCCGGCCCCAACGCTCTGGTGGTCCAGAGCCTGGCCGCCGTCATGGCCCTGGCTCTTGCGCTGGTGGTCATGCGCTTCTGGCGCAAGGCGGACTGGCGCCACTGGCTGCTGATCGCCGCCTGCGGCCTGGCCCTGCTCCTGACCCTGATGACCGGCGTGGAACTGGAAGGCGCGCGGCGCTGGCTGGCCGTGGGGCCGGTGCAGCTGCACACCGCTTCCCTGGTCCTGCCGCTGGCCGCCTGGGCGTTCGCGCGGGGTTTCGAAGACCGGCGTCTGGGTGGGCTGGCGGCCGTCGTGGGCTTTCTGCTGCTCTACCAGCACGACGCAGCCTCGTCTCTGGCCTGGGCCATGGCCGTCGCCGGGGCGATTCTGGTCCAGCGTCCGCGCCAGGCCATCCCCTGGGCGGTTGTCGCCGCCACCGCTGTCCTCGCCTATGCCGCCTGGACCGAACCCGACACCCTGCCGGCCGTGCCCTATGTCGAGGGTCTGCTGCGCACGACCTTCGACGTCAGCCCGGTCCTGGGCGTCCTGGCGTGGGTCCTGATGTTCAGCCTGCCCGCGCCGTTCCTGCTGGTCGCCGCCGCCCGACCCGAGCGCCGCGCCGAGGCCCTGGCGCTGGCGGCGCTGTGGGTGGGCTGGATCGCGTCCAACCTGTTGGGAAATTATCCCGCGCCCGTTATCGGTTACGGCGCCGCGCCGATCCTGGCTTGGGGCCTGTCCGTCGGCCTCATGCTCGGCGAACCCGCCAGCCAGAGCGATCCGGCGCCATGATCCAGGCCTCAGGCCTCGACGTCCTGAGCGCCATGACGGATCCGCAGGATGAGAACGGCATCGTCCCTGACCCTGTAGCGGATCAGGTAAGGGTGGATGATCGCAAGCTCTCGCAATCCACGGACGGTCTCACGCCCACGGTCTGGATGCATGGCCAGACTGTCGGCCGCCGACTGAAGGCGTTGCGCTAGGCGGACAGCCGCGGAGGCATTAAACGCCGACACGTAGGCGAAGATGTTTTCGAGATTGGACACGGCCTCGGCCGTCCAGATGATCCGCCGCACTAGTCGCCCGATTTGGGCGCCGGCGTGGGCGCGCCGTCGGACCATGACTTGAGCCAGCGGCTCACGGCTTCATGGCTGATAACCCGACCCGCCGCGATGTCGGCTTCTGCGCGCGCGTCGGCGGCGGCTTCAGCGGCATCGTCCGTTTCATCGAAGATGGCGGGTTCGATCTTCATGGCCAGAATTTATCATGGCGAGCGCGAAAGTCCATAATCAATTCCAGATTGAATTTCTCTCTTTGCGCCTTTGGCGGCAGTACCGATTTCGCCAGTGGGCTTATCGCCCTTGCCTGACCAACCTATACTCCCCGGACCCCAGGGCGTGCCGGAGCGTAGATGACCACCCCAGACCCCACCGCCGGCGTCTTCGACGGCCGCGAGCACCAGCTGCCCGTCCGGATCTATTACGAAGACACCGACTTTTCCGGCATCGTCTATCACGCCAACTACCTGCGCTATTTCGAGCGGGGGCGGAGCGACTTCTTCCGGCTGATCGGCATCTCGCACACGGAGCTGGCCGAAGCCGACACCGCGTTCGCGATCATCCGCATGGAGCTGGACTTCAAGCGCTCGGCCCGGATCGACGACGCCCTGGTGGTGCGCACCACCTTCGACAGCGTCAAGGGGCCGCGCCTGTTCGTGACGCAGCGGGTCACGCGGGGCGACGAGCTGATCTGTCAGGCCCAGGGCGTCGCCGTCTGCATCACCCTTGACGGCCGGCCGCGCAAGCCGACGGCGCAGATGCTGGCCCAGATGGCCCCGTGGCTGGAGCCCGCCGCCGGGACCGAAAACTGAGCGCGGGGAATTTTCAGGCTCTCCCGGTGATTGTCATAGTTTCACCAAAGCGCCGCTTCATGCCAGTAAGACGCTACACCTAGACAGACGCCCGAACGGAGCAGGATCCCCCGCATGGACGCCGCCGCAGCCGCCCCCGCCAATTTCTCGTTTGTCGCCCTGTTCATGCAGGCCGACTGGGTCGTGAAGGGGGTGATGGTCGGCCTGATCCTCGCCTCGCTGGGCTCGTGGGCCGTGATTCTGGACAAGCTGTTCCGCTTCGCCGCGCTTAACAGCGCCGCCGACCGCTTCGAGAGCCAGGTCGGGGCCGGCCGCTCGCTGGAAGACGTGGCGGGCGAGGCCGGGGCCAATCCGCGCCATCCGCTGCCGCGCATGCTGCAGGCGGCGCTGAAAGAGTGGCGCGACGCCAAGCTGCGCGGCGCCATCAGCGAAAACCAGGCCGCCTTCCTGATCCAGCGCATCGACCGGATCATGGACACCATGATCGCCCGCGAGAGCGCCAAGGTCGAAGAAGGCCTGGGCAGCCTGGCCATCGTCGCCACCGCCAGCCCGTTCATCGGCCTGTTCGGCACGGTGTGGGGCATTATGCACGCCTTCCAGAGCATCGCCCTGTCGAAGAACACCTCTCTGGCCGTGGTCGCGCCGTCGATCGCCGAGGCGCTGTTCGCCACCGCCATCGGCCTGGTGGCCGCCATCCCGGCCTATATCGCCTACAACAAGTTCTCGACCGACGCGGGCAAGTACTCCGGTCGCCTGGAAGGCTTCGCCGACGACCTGTCGACCGCGATCCAGCGTCGCCTGGCCGAGCGGGTCTAGACCGATGTCGATGTCCGCCAATGACGCCTTCGCCACCGGCGGGCGCCGCGGTCGCCGACGCGGCCGCCGCTCGCGGGGGGCCCTGTCCGAGATCAATGTCACCCCGCTGGTCGACGTGATGCTGGTGCTGCTGATCATCTTCATGATCAGCGCCCCGCTGCTGACCGCCGGCGTGCCGCTGGAACTGCCCAAGACCGAGGCCGCCGCCCTGCAGAACCAGCAGGAGCCGATCACGGTGTCGATCGATCGCGACGGCAAGATCTTCGTGGGCGAGAACCAGATCCCGTTCGAGAACCTGGCCCCGCGCATCACCGCCATCGCCGGCGACGGCTATGACAAGCCGCTGTTCGTGCGGGCCGACGGCGCGGCGACCTATGCCGTGGTCGCCCAGACCATGGCGGCGCTGTCGAACGCCGGCTTCGCCAAGATCAACCTGATCACCGAGACGGGCGGTCCGTCGTCGGGCGCAGCTCCGCGCGACGCCTTGCCCGAAGGCTCGGGCGACCTGCGGCCGGCCCAATAGGACTTCGGATGGCTCGTCGCGCCGAAACCGGATTCTCGCCCGCACTGATCGGGTCGGTCGCGCTGCACGGGCTGGTGGCGGCGGCGATCCTGATCGGCCTGCCGTGGAAGAAGCCCGTGCCCATCACCCTGGGCGAAAGCGTGCCGGTGACCATCGTCACCCAGGGCCCCACCAATGTGCGCCCGGCCGAGGAAGCGCTGGAAGAGCAGACGGCCCTGACCGAAGAGCCGGTCGCCGAGGCTGCGCCGACCCCGCCGGCCCCCGTGCCCGCGCCGGTTCCGACCCCGGCCCCGACCCCGCCATCCAAGGCCGCGCCCAAGCCGACGCCCACCCCGACCCCGGCCAAGAAACCGGCCCCGGCCAAGGCCAATGACGACTTCTTCGCCTCGCTGGAGGCGTCGCTGTCCAAGACCAAGAAGTCGACCGGCAAGCCCGCCGCCAATGCGCCCAAGGGCCCCAGCCGCGCGGAGACCTCGGTCTCGGCCCGTCCCGCCGCCGGCGCCGCCACTGGCCTGTCGGCCGCCGCGCTGGGCCGCCTGCAGGGCGAGGTGCAGGATCGCTGGAACCCCAATTGCGAGGTCGAGGGCGGCTCGAACGTCAATGTGCGGGTGGTGTTCGTGATCGGCCCGGGCGGCCGCGTGATCGGCCAGCCGGAATCGCCGGGCACGACCTCGCCCGATCCCGTCGTGAAGGCCGCATCGGACCGCGCGGTTCGCGCGTTGTTGCAGGCTTCGCCGTTCGCCTATCTGCCGTCTGACCTTTACGGTCAGAAAATCGCCCTGAACTTCAACGCAAAACAGGCTTGCTCGCGATGATGACGCCCAAGGGGAATGTGATGCGCCTGAAAGCCCTGCTTGCGATGATTGCCGCTCTGCTGGGCGGAGCCATGGTCTCGCCGGCCGCCGCCCAGATCGAGGTCGACATCAACGCCGGCGCGGTCAAGCCGCTGCCGATCGCGGTGCCCGCCTTCTCCGGCTCGGGACGCGGGGCCGAGATCGCCCAGGTCATCACCGGCAATCTGGAGCGTTCGGGCCTGTTCCAGCCGCTGAACGTCTCGGCCGTGCCCGACAAGCTGCCCGACGTGAACGTCCAGCCGCGCTTCCCCGACTGGCAGGCGACGGGCGCCCAGGCCCTGATCAACGGCCAGGTGACGGTGGGACCCGACGGCGGCCTGCGCGTCGACTTCCGCCTGTGGGACGTTTTTTCGCAGCAGCAACTTCTGGGCCTGCAGTTCAGCTCCACGCCCGACAACTGGCGCCGCGTGGCGCACAAGATCAGTGACGCCGTCTATGAGCGCCTGACCGGCGAAAAGGGCTATTTCGACACCCGCGTCGCCTTCGTGGCCGAGAGCGGTCCCAAGATGGCGCGCATCAAGCGCCTGGCGATCATGGACCAGGACGGCGCCAACCCGCAGTTCCTGACCGACGGTTCCTATATCGTCATGACTCCGCGCTTCTCGGCCACCAGCCAGGAGCTGACCTATATGGCCCTGCGGCCGACGGGGTCGTCGATCTACCTGCTCAATCTCGAGACCAGCCGCCAGGAAACGGTCGGCAAGTTCCCGGGCATGGTCTTCGCCCCGCGCTTCTCGCCGGACGGCAGCAAGGTGGCCTTTTCGGTGGAGAAGGGCGGCAACAGCGACATCTATGTGCTGGACCTGCGCAGCCGCCAGTCGACCCGCATCACCACCGATCCGTCGATCGACACCTCGCCGTCGTTCTCGCCGGACGGCAGCAAGATCGTCTTCAACTCCGACCGCGGCGGGCAGGCCCAGCTCTATATGATGAACGCCGACGGTTCGGGCGTACGGCGCATCTCCTATGGCGGCGGCCGCTACACGACGCCCGTCTGGAGCCCGCGCGGCGACTTCATCGCCTTCACCAAGCAGACCGGCGGCCAGTTCCACATCGGCGTCATGCGCACCGACGGATCGGACGAGCGCCTGCTGACCACCAGCTATCTGGACGAGGGCCCGACCTGGGCCCCGAACGGTCGGGTGCTGATGTATTTCCGCGAGAGCCAGGCCGGCACGCCGCGCCTGTGGACCGTCGACATCACCGGCCGCATCCTGCGTCCGGCCGCCTATCAGGGCCAGGCCTCCGATCCGGCCTGGTCACCCTTGCTGGATTGAATCTGGACGTCCGGGCAACCTCGACTGTGCGGAGACGTTTGCTGTGACGGTTCGCCTTGCAAGTGAATCAAGGTCGCGACACGGTCATCTGACGTCATTGTGAGGCTTGGTCAGACGTTTTCATTGTCCCGTTGAGGTGCTTGAAGGGTATCCAACAGGTCCAAACCGAGGTTTTGAGGAGAAACTGGATGAACTTCGACACCAAGCGCGCCACTAGACTGGCGCTGATCGGTTTGGCGGCCGCCTCTCTCGCCGCCTGCGCTTCGCGGCCGACGCCGGCCGGTCCCGCCCCGGTGGCGCCGAGCGAACCTGCCAGCCCCAGCGCGCCCTACACGCCGCCGACCTTGCCCCCCAGCCAGGGCGCGGTGCCCGGCTCGGTGCAGGACTTCGTCATCAATATCGGCGAACGCATCTATTTCGACACGGACGAATATGTCGTGCGCAGCGACGCCCAGCCGGTGCTCGGCGCCCAGGCCCAGTGGCTGAACCGCTATCCGGCCGTCCGCGTCCGCATCGAAGGCAATGCCGACGAACGCGGCACCCGCGAATACAACCTCGCCCTGGGCGCCCGCCGCGCCAATGCCGTCCGCGACTTCCTGGTCAGCCAGGGCGTGTCGGGCGCGCGCATCGAGACCCTGTCCTACGGCAAAGAGCGCCCCATCGACGCGGGCACCTCGGAAGAGGCTTGGGCCAAGAACCGTAACGCCCGCACCGCCATCACCGACGGCGCGCGCTAGCACAAGACGGAACCCTTCCCCCTCGATGGGGGAAGGGCAGGGATGGGGGTGATGCGGCGGGTGGTCCGTCCAGCGCCGCGTCACCCCCACCCAACCCTCCCCCATCAAAGGGGGAGGGCTTTCTTTTTCGTCGCCCCACTTTTGTCCGCAATCAGGGCATAATCGCCGACATGAAGCTGAAATCCGTCCTGCTCGCCGCCCTGCTGGCTTCCGCCGCCATTCCGGCGCTGGCCCAAACCCCCATGCCCGAGGATCCGCTGGACGATCGCTCGGTCAAGCGCGTCGAGCGCATGGAAAAGGTGGTCCGCGAGCTGCGGGCGATCGTCTTCCAGGGGCGCGACACCGGCAAGCCCGTCGTCGTGCAGCCGGCCGAGACCGAGGCCCAGATCCTGACCCTGGGCGAGCGCATCGGCGATCTGGAACAGACCCTGCAGCGCGTCAACGGCCAGAACGAGACCCTGACCCACGATCTGGACCAGGCCCGTCGGGCCACGATCGAGCAGAAGACCCGCGGCGATGCGCTGGAGGCCCGCCTCGCGGCGCTCGAGGCCAAGCTGACCGCCCTGGAGACCGCCGCCGTCCAGGCCGCCGAGGTGGCCGAGACGCCCGCCCCGCCCGCGCCGCCCGCCGATCCGGCCGTGGCCTTCAAGCAGGCGCGCCAGTTCCTGCTGGACGGCGACTACACCAATGCCGAGGCCGCCTTCTCGGCCTATGTGACCAACTATCCCGACAACGCTCGCACGCCTGAGGCCCGCTACTGGCTGGGCGAGACCCTGTTCGTGCGCGAGGCCTATGGCGACGCCGCCGGCTCCTATCTGGGCGCCGTGCGCGGCTGGCCGCAGACCAGCTGGGCCCCCGACGCCACCCTGAAGCTGTCGCGCGCGCTGGTGGCGCTGAAGAAGCCCGCTGACGCCTGCAAGACGCTGGACGAGCTGGCCAAGCGCTATCCCAAGGCCCCGCCGGCCGTCGTGTCGCGCGCCGCCTCGACCCGCGTCGCGGCCAAGTGCGCCTGACAGGGATTTCGGCCGCCTTTAACCGGCGGCTGGATCCCGAAAGCCGCGCGCCGCTGGCCGTAGGCTTCTCCGGCGGCGGCGACTCCCTGGCCCTGCTGATCCTCACCCTGGACTGGGCCCGGGCGCACGGCCGTCCGGTGCTGAGCCTGACCGTCGATCATCAGCTGCAGCCGGCCAGCGCCGCCTGGACCCGCGACGCGGTCGCTCGCGCGCAGACACTGGGCGCGACCGCCCTGTCCCTGGCCTGGATCGGTGACAAGCCGCCCACCGGCCTTTCGGCCGCCGCCCGCCGGGCCCGTCACGCCCTGCTGGCCAACGCCGCCCGCGCCGCCGGGGCGCGGGTCCTGTTGCTGGGCCACACCGCCGACGACCGGCTGGAAGCGGCCGCCATGCGGGCCGAGGGCTCGACCGTCTCCGATCCGCGCGACTGGTCGCCGTCGCCGGTCTGGCCCGAGGGGCGGGACGTCTTCCTGCTGCGTCCCCTGCTGGACCAGCGCCGGTCCGACCTGCGCGACTTTCTGCGCGCGCGGGGCGAGACCTGGCTGGACGACCCGGCCAATGACGATCCGCGCTCGGCCCGCGCCCGGGCCAGGCGATCACTGGCCGCGAGCGACGCGCCGACCGCCGAACCGGTCCCGCGCGCGCCCCCGACCTTCGAAGGCGCCCCCCTGGGCGTCATCGCCCTGCCGCGAGACGCCGCCGCCGCCCACCTCGCCGCCGCCTGCCTGTGCGCCGCCGGGACCGAGCGTCCGCCGCGCGGCGAGCGGCTGGAGCGGCTGGTCGCCCGGCTGCGATCGGGCGAGGTGTTCACCGCCACCCTGACCGGCGCGCGAATCGAGGCGGGCGCCGACGCGGTGCGGTTTCACAGGGACGCGGGCGAGTCGGCGCGCGGCGGTCTGGCCGATCTGGCCCTCGCGCCCGGCGAAACCGGCGTCTGGGATGGTCGCTACGAAATTTCCGCCGCAGGGGAGGCCGTCACCGTTCGCGCCCTGAAAGGCCTGGCCGCCAGCCTGCCGAAAGCCCAGCGCGCGGCCTTGAGGCAAGCGCCCGCCGCGGCCCGCCCGGCCTTGCCCGCCTTGGTTTTCGCCCAAGGCGGCGTCAGCTGTCCCATCCTCGACGGCCCGGCTCTTGCAGTCAGCCAAGGCGTGCGAATTAGGGCTCTCTTCCTGGATCGTTTCAGGGCCGCGACCGGCCTGATCGACCAAGAATGCGTGACCTGACGACGCACGCGTGGCGCAAGCGCTCGCGACCCCCTATCTTGGGAGGTCGAAGGCTATCGTTGGGAAGACGACGCGTATGAATTTCAGGAATCTGGCCATCTGGCTGGTGATCGTTGCGGTGCTGGTCGGCGTGTTTGTCGTCAACCAGACCTCTCACACCCAGGCCGGCGGCGAAATCAGCTACTCGCAGCTTCTGCGCAAGGTGGATGCGGGCGAGATCAAGTCGGCCGACATCGCCGGGCAGATCGTCCAGGCCAAGGACGGCTCGGGCAAGGTGCTCACCGTCAACGCGCCGAACAATTCGGACGAACTGGTCAATCGCCTCGTGGCGAAGGGCGCGGACGTCAAGTTCAAGGGCGGCGGCATCAGCCTGTTCGCCATTCTGGTGAACCTGCTGCCCATCCTGCTGGTCATCGGCGTGTGGGTGTTCTTCATGCGCCAGATGCAGGGCGGGGCCAAAGGCGCCATGGGCTTTGGCAAGTCCAAGGCCCGCCTGCTGACCGAGAACAAGAACCGCGTCGTGTTCGACGACGTCGCCGGCGTCGACGAGGCCAAGGAAGAACTGCAGGAGATCGTCGATTTCCTGAAGGATCCGGCCAAGTTCCAGCGCCTGGGCGGCAAGATCCCCAAGGGCGCCCTGCTGATCGGCCCTCCCGGCACCGGCAAGACCCTGATCGCCCGCGCCGTCGCGGGTGAGGCGGGCGTGCCGTTCTTTACGATCTCGGGCTCTGACTTCGTCGAGATGTTCGTCGGCGTCGGCGCCAGCCGCGTGCGCGACATGTTCGAGCAGGCCAAGAAGAACGCCCCCTGCATCATCTTCATCGACGAAATCGACGCCGTCGGTCGCCATCGCGGCGCGGGCCTCGGCGGCGGCAATGACGAGCGCGAGCAGACCCTCAACCAGCTGCTGGTCGAGATGGACGGCTTCGAGGCCAATGAAGGCATCATCCTGATCGCGGCGACCAACCGTCCCGACGTTCTGGACCCGGCCCTGCTGCGTCCCGGCCGTTTCGACCGTCAGGTCGTGGTGCCCAATCCCGATGTCGCCGGTCGCGAGAAGATCATCCGCGTCCACATGAAGAACATCCCCCTGGCCGCCGATGTCGACGTGCGCACCCTGGCGCGCGGCACCCCCGGCTTCTCGGGCGCGGATCTGGCCAACCTGGTCAACGAAGCGGCCCTGACGGCGGCCCGCAAGGAGCGTCGCATGGTCACCATGCACGACTTCGAGCACGCCAAGGACAAGGTCATGATGGGCGCCGAGCGTCGCTCGATGGCCATGAGCGAGAGCGAAAAGAAGCTGACGGCCTATCACGAGGGCGGCCACGCCCTGGTGGCCCTGCGCGTTCCCGTCGCCGATCCGGTCCACAAGGCCACCATCGTGCCGCGTGGCCGGGCCCTGGGCATGGTCATGCAGCTTCCCGAGGGCGACCGCTACTCGATGAGCTTCGACATGATGACCTCGCGCCTGGCGATCATGATGGCCGGCCGGGTGGCCGAGGAACTGATCTTCGGCAAGGAGAAGATCACCTCGGGCGCCTCCAGCGACATCAGCGCCGCCACCGGCCTGGCCCGCAACATGGTCACCCGCTGGGGCTTCTCCGACGAACTGGGCACGGTGGCCTATGGCGACAACCAGGACGAAGTCTTCCTGGGCCACTCGGTGGCACGCACCCAGAACGTCTCGCCGGAGACCATGATCAAGATCGACTCCGAAGTGCGTCGTCTGGTCAAGGGCGGCGAGGACGAGGCGCGCCGGATCCTGACCGAGGAGCTGGACAACCTGCATGCGGTGGCCAAGGCCCTGCTGGAGTTCGAAACCCTGAGCGGCGACGAGATCATCGGCGTCATGAAGGGCGTCCAGCCCAGCCGGAAGGACGAAGACGAAAAGAAGCCGGCCTTGCCGATGTCATCGGTGCCGATCTCGCCCACGGGCGTCACGGCCTGAGGCCTTCTTCAGACGACACGGAAAAGCCGGTCCCTCGCGGGGCCGGCTTTTTCTTTGGGCCCTCTACGGCCTACAACACCTCCCATGACCGTCAGTCCCGCCAGACCCCGCCTCATGGGCATCGTCAATGTCACGCCCGACAGCTTTTCGGACGGGGGCCGGTTCCTGGACCACGCCTCGGCCCTGGCCCATGCCCGCCGGCTGATGGCCGACGGCGCCGATATCCTCGACATCGGCGGCGAGTCGACCCGGCCGGGCGCCGCGCCGGTGACGGAAGCTGAAGAACTGGCCCGGGTGATCCCGCTGATCGAGGCGATCCGCGCCGACAGCGACGTGGCGATCTCGATCGACACCATGAAGCCCGCCGTCGCCCACGCCGCCGTCGCGGCCGGCGCCACCATCTGGAACGACGTCGCCGCCCTGCGCTTCGCCCCCGATGCGCCCCAGGTCGCCGCCGAGCTGGGCTGCGAGGTCGTGCTGATGCACATGCTGGGCGAGCCGGGCACGATGCAGGACGCGCCGGTCTATGATGACGTGGTCGCGCAGGTCGAAGCCTTCCTGCTGGCCCGCGCCGACGCCGCCGTGGCGGCGGGGGTCGAGCGCGGCAAGATCTGGCTGGATCCCGGCATCGGCTTTGGCAAGACACTTGCGCACAACCTGTCCCTGCTGGCCGCCCTGCCGCGCCTTGTGGCCCTGGGCTACCCGGTGCTGCTGGGCGCCAGCCGCAAGCGCTTCATCGCCGCCATCGATCCCTTGGGCGAGGCCGCCGATGCCCGTCTGGGCGGCTCGCTGGCGGCGCACCTGGCCGGCGCGGCGGCGGGCGTCGCGGCGGTGCGGGCCCACGACGTGCGCGAGACGGCGCAGGCGCTGGCGGTGTGGGAGGCGGTGAGGGCGGCGTCGTGAGGGTCGAAAGCGGTCCTTGGCTTATTGCCAAAAAGCGGACGCCCTGCGTCCCGCTCATCCTTAAATCTCTTGGAGGCTGGAGCGTGCCGGACTGGAAAGGTCTGTCAAGGACGGCCCTCCGGGCCGCCGCGGAGCGGCCGGTCGAAGACCGGTCCTTGAGAGACCTTTCCAGTCCG
>Ga0209023_10004533_pt1 | contig 15759 bp, 16 predicted proteins | sample LakOneMetagenome_FD_187468 | JGI IMG/M metagenome (GOLD analysis project Ga0209023, IMG submission 187468) | Freshwater and sediment microbial communities from Lake Erie, Canada (SPAdes) (version 2) | ecosystem: Environmental > Aquatic > Freshwater > Lentic | place: Lake Erie, Canada... | reverse complement strand
GGCCTCGGCCGGATTCGAGCCGATGAACAGCACCGCCTTGCTGTAGTGCAGGTCGTTGAACGAATTCGTCATCGCCCCGTAGCCGAAGGTCTGGGCCACGCCGGCAACGGTGGTCGAGTGGCAGATGCGCGCCTGGTGGTCGCAGTTGTTCGAGCCCCAGAACGAGACGAACTTGCGCAGCAAATAGGCCTGCTCGTTGTTGTGCTTCGAGCTGCCGATGACCATCAGGGCATCGGGCCCGGCCTGCTGGCGCAGTTGCAGCAGCTTGTCGCCGATTTCGTTGATCGCCTGGTCCCAGGAGATGCGCGTGTACTTGCCGTTCACCAGCTTCATCGGGTAGCGCAGGCGGTGTTCGCCGAAGCCATGCTCGCGCACCGAGGCGCCCTTGGCGCAGTGGGCGCCCATGTTGATCGGCGAATCGAAGGCGGCTTCCTGGCGCACCCAGACGCCATTGGCCACTACGGCGTCGACCGAGCAGCCCACCGAGCAGTGGCTGCAGACGGTGTGCTTGATCTCGGTCTTGACGGGGGCGTCGGCCACCGGATCGGCGGCGGACGCCGGCTCGATCACGTTCAGCGGCAACTGGCGCGCCAGGGCGCCGGCGCCGGCGGCGACGCCCGCCCCGACCAGGAATTTGCGACGCTTCAGGCCTTTGACGGCGGAACTCTTGACTAACGACATGGCAAATCTCCGGGGCCGCTCACCAGTAGGCGGCGGTCTGGTAGTAACGACGGATGTGGTCCGTTTCGTGGTAGCCGCGCTTGGTGGCCACCTGCGCCGGCTTGGCTGCCTCGGCAGGCTCGGGTTTGGCTTCGGCGCCGCCGGCGACGGCCGCCAGGGCGCCCAGCGGCGCGGCTTTCAGGAAGCTGCGCCGCGACGGGTCGGGTTTCTTGTGGGGCGTTTCCGGCTGTGCGGGGTCCATGGCGTGTTCCTCGTTGCGTACATTCGGCTCAGTCATCGAAGCCCTCTTCCACCACAAAGGCGTCGGCTTCGATCGCCAGCAGCGCGCCGACAAAGGCGGCCACCAGGCGGTAATAGTTGGCGCCCTCGGCGCCGGCGATATCGTTCAGGCAGCGCTCGTACCAGGGTGCGATGCGCGCCTCGAAGAACGCCTGCTGCTCGTGGTGCGAGCGGCGCGGGATGCCGGCGCCGCCCGCGATCAGCACGCGCATTGTTTCGCACAGGGCGCCCAGGTGGTCCTCGAACTCGCCGACCCCGCGCATGCGCTGGATGCCGAAGCGCGCCAGGTCGCCGCGCAGCTCGGCCAGCGGGGCGTCGTTCATGAAGCCCGACAGGTAGAGCGAACCGTAGGGGTTGATCTTCGGCGTGCCGTCGCTGATGAACAGGGCATCGAACTCGTCCTGCACCGCGCCGGCATCCATCACGCCGGATGCGAGCACCAGCTTTTCCCAGGCCTGTTCCAGGGCCGGGTCGCCGCCTTCCGACAGGATCGGATCGGCCGCGGCCAGCTGGCCCAGCAGCGCTTCGCCCGGCGGCGCCAGCAACAGGCGCGCGGCCAGGGCATACAGGTCGGCCCGGGCCTGGTCTTCGCTGGACAGAGGTAGCGCCACAGGAACGGAAACCGTGGCGCGGGCGGCATCGCTTGCCGGATGAGATACGTGTTCAGGGGATGCCGACTGCATGGACACTGAGGGTCTCCGTTATTAAATCTTCATCGAGAGTGTAGTCCCTCAGTCTGCAAAGGCGCGCACGGTTGGAAATCCTTTGCATAAGTCTTCTCGTCCGGCTCTCCATCAGCGCATGCCGGCGGCGTGCATGATGAAGCGGATCAGCGAAGCGACCAGGAACAGCGCCGCCACCCCGCCGGCCCACAGGCCCAGCATCCAGGCCAGGCGCCGCAGCCAGAGCGGCATCGGCCGCGTACGCAGAAAAGGAAGGCCGCGCATCAGTGGTAGCCCGCATCGGCCTTGACCTTGCCGCGAAACACCCAGTACGACCAGACCGTGTACATCAGGATAACGGGCAGGATGAGCAGCGTGCCGACCAGGGCAAAACCCTGGCTGGCCGGCGGCGAGGCGGCTTCCCAGATCGTGATGTAGGGCGGGACGATGTGCGGCCAGATGCTGATCGCCATGCCGGTGTAGCCGAGGAAGACCAGCGCCAGCGCTGCCACGAAGGGCCAGCGGTGCGGCCTGCCCTTGAGCGAGCCGAGCAGCAGCGCGATCGACAGCAGCACGAGGATCGGCACCGGCGCCAGGAACAGGGTATTCGGGAAGGTGAACCAGCGGTCGGCCACAGCCGGGTCGCGCAGCGGGGTCCAGATGCTGACCACCACGATGGCGCCCAGCAGCAGCAAGGCAAAGGGCTTCGCCACCTGCACCATGCGCGCATGCAGCTCGCCCTCGGTCTTCATGATCAGCCAGGTGCTGCCCAGCAGGGTGTAGGCGATGATGACGCCGAAGCCGGCCAGGATCGGGAAAGGCGCAATCCAGTCGAGCACGCCGCCGGCGTAGCTGCGGCCCGAGACGGTGATCCCGTCGAGGAAGGCGCCGAGCGAGACGCCCTGGAAAAAGGCGGCCGTGATCGAGCCGCCGATGAAGGCCTTGTCCCACAAATGGCGGCGATTGTCCCTGGCCTTGAAGCGGAACTCGAAGGCCACGCCGCGGAACACCAGCCCGACCAGCATGAAGATCAGGGGCAGGTAGAGGCCCGAGAGGATGATCGAGTAGGCCACCGGGAAGGCCGCCAGCAAGCCCTCCCCGCCCAGCACCAGCCAGGTTTCGTTGCCGTCCCAGACCGGAGCCACGGTATTCATCATGGTGTCGCGGTCGCGCTTTTGCTTCACGAACGGGAACAGGATGCCGATGCCGAGATCGAAGCCGTCGAGCAGCACGTACATGAAGACGGCGAAATAAATGATGACGGCCCAGATGACCGAGGTATCGATACCCATCCTTCAGCTCCTCTTTCCGGCGTCGCCCAGGCCCAGGCCGGCGCCGTCCCCGGTGCCCTCATCGTCGTTGCCGACGTCCGCCGCCGACATCGGCCGCATCGGCGTGCGGCCCTCGCCCGGCCCGCCCTCGGGCGTGCGCTGCAGCTCGAAGTGCTGCGGCCCCTTGCGCATCATGCGCAGCACGTAGATGGTGCCGGCGCCGAACACGAAGAAGTACGCCACCACGAAGATCCCCAGCGTCAGGGCCAGGGCCGGGGCGCCGTGCGGCGACACCGCGTCGGCTGTGCGCAGCACGCCGTACACCACCCAGGGCTGGCGCCCGACCTCGGTGGTGACCCAGCCGGCCAGGATCGCGACCAGGCCCGCCGGGCCCATGCACAGGGCCGCGCGCAGGAACAGGCGCTTCGTGAAGAGCTGCCCGCCGCGCCGCAGCCACAGGCTCCAGGCCCCGAGGGCGATCATCAACAGGCCCAGGCCCACCATCAGGCGGAAGCTCCAGAACACGATCAGCGAATTCGGGCGTTCATCTTTCGGGAATTCCTTCAGCCCCGGGAACTGCCCTTCCCAGCTGTGCGTGAGAATCAGGCTGCCCAGGTGCGGCACCTCGAGCGCGAAGCGGGTGGTCTCGGCTTCCATGTCGGGGATGCCGAAGAGTTTCAGGCCGACCGCCTCGCCGGGCGTGTTTTCCCAGTGCCCTTCCATCGCCGCCAGCTTGGCCGGCTGGTGCTCAGCCGTGTTCAAGCCATGGAAGTCGCCGATCACGGCCTGGATCGGGGCCACGATCAGCAGCATCCACATGGCCATCGACAGCATCTTGCGCACGGCCGGATTGTCGCGCCGCCGCAACAGCTGCCAGGCGCCGACCGCGCCGACGATCAGCGCCGTGGTGAGGTAGGCCGCGACCACCATGTGCATCAGGCGGAACGGGAACGACGGGTTGAAGATGATGGCCAGCCAGTCGGCGGGCACCATGCGGCCTCCCTCGATGGCGTAACCCTGGGGCGTCTGCATCCAGCTGTTGGCGGCCAGGATCCAGGTGGCCGAGATCAGGGTGCCGATGGCCACCATGGCGGTGGCCACGAAGTGCAGCTGCGGACCAACACGGTTCCAGCCGAACAGCATCACGCCGAGGAAACCGGCTTCGAGGAAGAAGGCGGTCAGCACCTCGTAGGCCAGCACCGGCCCCATGATGCTGCCGGCGAATTCGGACATATAGCTCCAGTTGGTGCCGATTTGGTAGGCCATGACGATGCCCGACACCACGCCCATGCCGAACATGACGGCGAAGATCTTCAGCCAGAAGTGGTACAGGTCGACATACACCTGGCGCTTGGTGCGCAGCCACGACAGTTCGAGCACGGCCAGGTAACTGGCGAGACCGATGGTCACGGCCGGGAACAGGATGTGGAAGGACATCGTGAAAGCGAACTGGATGCGTGCCAGATCCAGGGCTGAAAAGCCGAACATGCCTGCTCCTTGAGACGACGGTGTCCAGAATCTAGCACGGTCGACGGTGCGCACAATTGCCGTCCTGGCCAGGAAACCGGCAGCGTCAAGGCCCGTGTCGCCGGGCTTTTGCAGGCATTCATCGAACCTTTCCGCAACACAGCGTGGACCGAAAGGCTGGGTTAGGAAAACGACCGGGACTATAATCCCGGTATTGACTGCCATCCCACTTTCCAGCCGATGACCCAGGACATCTCTTCCACCGTCTCCGCCCCGATCAGCATCGGCGCACTGAAGGCCAGCTGCAGCGCCTGCAGCATGCACCAGCTATGCCTGCCGATGGGCCTGGAAAACGCGGATATCGACCGCCTCGACAAGATCATCGGCCGCCGCCGCCGGCTCGAAAAGGACGAGCGCCTGTATGCGATGGGCGAACCCTTCCGCAGCCTGTACGCGGTGCGCTTCGGCCACTTCAAGACCTACCAGATCAACGCGGCCGGCGAGCAGCAGATCACCGGCTTCCAGATGGCCGGCGAGCTGCTGGGGATGGACGCGATCAGCGGCGACCGCCACCATTGCGACGCAGTGGCGCTGGAAGACAGCGAGGTATGCGAGATCCCGTTCTCGCGGCTGGAAGAACTGTTCGGCGAAGTGCCTGCCCTGCTGCGCCACTTCCACCGCATCATGAGCCAGGAAATCACGCGCGAGCAGAACGTCATGCTCCTGCTCGGGAACATGCGCGCCGAGCAGCGCTTCGCGGTGTTCCTGGTGAATTTGTCGGCGCGTTATGCGGCGCGCGGCTATTCGTCGACCAGCTTCGCGCTGCGCATGTCGCGCGAGGATATCGGGAATTACCTCGGCTTGACGATCGAGAGCGTCAGCCGCCTGCTGTCGCGCTTCAAGAAGCAGGGATGGATCGCGGTGGACAAGCGCGAGGTGACCCTGCTCGAACCGGCACGCCTGCGCGCGATCGCGGCGGGCACCGAGCAGTGCACGCCGATGGCGTGATCTAGAACGTGACCTTCACCGACGGCGCGCTGCGTTTCGCTTCGCCGTGGAAGACCGCCTCGATGTTGTTGCCGTCGGGGTCGAGGACGAAGGCGCCGTAGTAGCCGGGATGGTATCTGGCGCGCTCGCCGGGGGCGCCGTTGTCCTTGCCGCCCGCTTGTAGCGCGGCCTGGTAAAACGCGTCGACCATCGCGCGGTCGGCAGCCTGGAAGGCCAGGTGGTGGCGGCCGGTGAGCTCGCCCTGCGCGGCGTCGCTGGCGGGCGTGGAGACGAACAGCTCGTCGGCCCAGAAATAGTCGTCGCCCTCGCCGCCCAGCGGGATGCCCAGCACCTCGAACACGGCGCTGTAGAAGCGCTTCGAGGCGGGCAGGTCGCGCACTACCAGTTGCAGGTGGTCGATCAGGCGTCCGCGGTGCAATTCCTGGGTTTCCATGGTGCGTCTCCTTGAAAACGGTGGTGCAGGCATTATGCCGCAGTTGTAGGGTGGACACCTGTGCCCACGCTGTAGAGCGGTTGATCATTCGTTCCGCAAATAATAACGGCGCATGGTCGCAAACGGATGACACCGCGTGGACACAGGTGTCCACCCTACGAAAGCCACATCATTCCGTAGGGTGGGTTCTCGAACCCACCAGTTGTAACCGGCCGTCCGGATGTGCACACGTGGTTGTGGTGGGTTCGAGACCCACCCTACCACGTTTACGCCTTGGCCTTCTCCTTGGCGATCCACCCATCCACCAGTTGCCCCAGCACATCCAGCGGCACCGACCCGGCGCTCAGCACCATGTCGTGGAAGGCCGGCAGCGAGAATTTCGCGCCCAGCTCCGCCTTGGCCTTTTCGCGCAGTTCGACGATGCGCAGCATGCCGATCATGTAGGCGGTCGCCTGCCCCGGCCAGGCAACGTAGCGGTCGACTTCCTCGACATTGATGCCGTAGTCGACCGCCTGCTGGCGCGTCCATCCCTTGGTGTGCAGGCCGGTGTCGACCACCAGGCGGCGCGCGCGGAACAGTTCCGAACCCAGGGCGCCGAGCAGGCCCGGCACGTCGCCTTCATACCAACCCGACTCCACCGCCAGCCGCTCGGTGTACAGCGCCCAGCCCTCGCTGTGCGCGCTGCCGCCGCTGAAGATGCGCTGGCTGCGGAATTTCGGGATGCCTTCCAGTTCCTGCTGGATCGCCAGCTGGAAGTGGTGGCCCGGCACCGCCTCGTGGTAGGACAGGCTGCGCATGCGAATCATGCTGAAGGTTGGGCCGCGCAGCGGCACCCAGAATACGCCCGGACGGCTGCCGTCCGGCGCCGGCAGGCTGTAGTGGGCGGCGGCCGAGGCTTCGGTCAGCGGCGGCTCGCGGCGCACCTCCACCGGTGCGCGCGGCTTCAGGTTGAACAGCGACTCGCTGCGGCGTTCGGCGTCCTTCACCATCTCGGCATACTTGCCCAGGATGGCCGGACGCGGGTCGCCCTCGCCTTTCGGCTGGAAGGTGGCGTCGAGCGCCTTCATGCGCTCCTCGATGCTGCCATCGTTGAAGCCGAGCGCGCGCAGGTGCTTGTCCATCTCGCCTTCGATGCGCGCCACTTCGCGCAGGCCGATGGCGTGGATCTGCTCGGCCGTCAAATTCGTGCTGGTGTAGTTGGCCAGCGCGCGGTTGTAGGCCGCCAGGCCGTCCGGCAGGCGCGAAATGCCGGCGGTGTCGTTCGTCTTCGGATGCAGTTCCGCCATGAAGGCCTGCACGCGCGCGTAGGCCGGACGGATCTTGTCCTCGACGATCCTGGTCGCACGGACCACGGCGGCGCTGCGCGCATCAAGCGACAGGTCCTTCAGCGACTCGGTGCGCTGCACCAGCGAGGTGACCAGCACGTTGGCATCGGCGGCCGGTTTCAGGAAGGTCGCCACCTGGTCCTGGGCGCGCTCGAGGATGAAGCGCGGCGGGATCATTTTCCTGGCCGTGGCGGCCTTGGCGCGGGCCAGGGCTTCGTCCATGCGCGTGCCGACCTGCTCCAGGCGCGCCAGGTAGCTGTCGACGTCGGAAGCGCGGCGCATCGGGTGGGTCTGGGTCATGAAGTTGACCAGGCTGACCTGGGCGCCGCTGAACTGCTGGAACACGAAACCGTGGTCCTCGAACGGCTCGTTGGCCACCGTGTTCGACAGCGACCAGCGCATCACCGCGGCCGAGATGCGCTGGGTTTCGTCGAGCGGGCCGGCCATCCATTTATCCAGGCGCGCGATGCCCTGCCTGGCGAGAGCGATCATCTTCTTGCGCTGGGCCGGCGTTTGCGGGGTCAGCTGGCGGTCGAGCGCGTCCTGCTCGGCGCCGCTGAAGTACTGGGTCGCCGTGGCGAACTGGGGGTTCTGGCGCACCCAGTCCTGGGCGAAGCTGTCGGCCCATTTGTCGAAGGCGGCGTTGGGTTTGACGGCGGCCGTGGCGGTGGCCGGGGCAGCCAGGGCTTGCTGCGGCAGGATCGCGGCGGCGACGGCGAGCGGGACGAACAGGGAGGCGATGGCGGTGCGCAGGATGCGGCGGGAGGATGCGGGCATGGATGTCTCTTCTGATTGATCGTGCGGCGGGTTGCCGTGACGAAAATCTAACATGGAAGAGTTGGCGCGGACAGTCTTTACAGCTGCGGTGCGGGGCGGGGTGCTTCGTGTGGGACGCTTTTGCCTTTGTAGGGTGGACCGGGCCGCGCCAGGCACCTGTGTCCACGCGGTATGGCACCGTCGAGTAACGTCGCCGTTTTTCCAGCGCTGAGACAGCGTGGACAGGGCTGGCTAAATGCCAGCACGACGAATGTCCACCCTACGAACTTCAGGGGATCTCAAGATCGGCGACGATGTTCAGCGCCGGCTGCTTGCCCGGACTCCAGCTGCGCGCCAGCCGCCACTCCCTGCCCTCGCCTTCGACCAGCACCTGCCAGTGGGTCAACTCCAGCCCCTCGACCTTCGCGCTGAAGTTGCCGTAGTCGTCCGGCAGCGCATCCAGCGCCAGGTCCTTGTGCGGCTGGGTCGGATGCGCCAGGTGGATCCGAAACGGCGCCAGCATCGGCCGCCCGAAACTGCTCAAGCGGCCCGACAGCGTGCCGGCCTGGGCATCGAAGCGCGCGTCCAGCACCAGCTGCAGCGCCGTCGCCGCACGGTCGCGGCGCAAATCCTGGTTGATGGCCTTGCCCTGCTTGTAGTAGTCGTCGACCACCATCGCGTCCGGCTGCTGCACGGCCAGCCACACCGTCACTGCCGTGGCCACCATCACCGCCACCGGCCCCAGCATGATGAACCAGGGCCAGCGGTGCCTGTACCAGGGTTTGGCCGGCGGATTCCTGAAACTGCCTTGCATGTTCGACTCCTTTAGCGCGGCACGATGAAGGCCGCTTCTTCGCGCATGGCGATTGATGGATCGTCGACCGCGGTGACAGTGAACGCGATGCGGTGCGAACCGCCCTCGGCGCCCTCGGCGCGCACCCGCACCGGCACGGCGCGTGCGCTGGCGCCATCGAGCGCCACCACATCACGGTCGACGATGCGCGCACCGGGCATCCCTTCCACACGCAAACGGTATGTGCGCGCGCCTTCGCCCGTGTTCATCAGCTGCAGGCGGTAGACGTTCTCGATCTGCCCGTCCTCGACCTCGCGCCCCATCGAGCCGCGGTCGCGGATCACGTCGACCTTCAGCGGCGTGCGCAGCGCCAGCGAGGTGCTCATGGCCGCGATCAGCAGTCCCAGCACTGCCGTGTAGCCCAGCACCTTCGGGCGCAGCAGGCGGCGCTTCACCTCCTGCGTGCCCCAGCCATGCGCCAGCGCGTTCTCGGTCGCGTAACGGATCAGGCCGCGCGGCTTGCTTACCTTGTCCATCACGCCGTTGCAGGCATCCACGCAGGCGGCGCAGCCGATGCATTCGTATTGCAGGCCCTGGCGGATGTCGATGCCGGTCGGGCAGACCTGCACGCACATGGTGCAGTCGATACAGTCTCCCAGCTTGTCGCCCGCCACGCGCGCCCCCGGCCGGCGCGGTTCGCCGCGCTTGCGGTCGTAGGTGACGACCAGGGTGTCCTTGTCGAACATCGCGCTCTGGAAGCGCGCATACGGGCACATGTACTTGCACACCTGCTCGCGCATCCAGCCGGCGTTGCCGTAGGTGGCGAAACCGTAGAACAGGACCCAGAAGCCTTCCCAGGCCCCCAGGCTGAAGCTGGCCACTTCATGCACCAGCGTGTGCACCGGCGTAAAGTAGCCGACAAAAGTAAAGCCGGTCCACAGGGCGACGACCAGCCAGGCCGCGTGCTTGGCGCCCTTCTTCCAGATTTTTTCAAACGTCCAGGGCTGGCGATCGAGGCGGATGCGGGCGCTGCGCGCGCCTTCGATTTTCCTTTCGATCCAGAGGAAGAGTTCCGTGTACACCGTCTGCGGACAGGCAAAGCCGCACCACACCCGCCCCGCCACGGCAGTGACCAGGAACAGCCCGTAGGCGCAGATGATCAGCAAACCCGCCAGGTAGATGAAGTCCTGCGGCCACAGGACGAGGCCGAACAGGTGGAACTTGCGCGCGCCGAGGTCGAACAGCACCGCCTGGCGCCCGTTCCACTGCAACCAGGGCAGCCCGTAGAACACGATTTGCGTCAGCCAGACGCCGGCCCAGCGCAGGGTCGCATAGCGGCCCCTGGTTTCGCGCGGGTAGATCTCCTCGCGCGCGGCGTACATCCTGACCACCGCTTCCTTCGGCACATTCATTTTGCCGCTACCTTGTCGTCGATGGGCTTCACAGGCTGCGGGTTCGACAGGCTCCACACATAGGCCGCCAGCACATGTACCTTGGCTTCGCCCAGGAAGTCGCCGAAGGCCGGCATGGTGTTGGTGCGGCCCTTGCGGATGGTTTCCATGATGGTGTCGGCGCTGCCGCCGTACAGCCAGGTCTTATCGGCCAGGTTCGGTGCGCCCAGCATGGGATTGCCCTTGCCCTCGGCGCCATGGCAGGCCGCGCAGGCGCCGAACTTGGCCTTGCCGAAGGCGACCTTCACCGGGTCTGCCGTCAGGCCCGACAGGTTGCGCACGTAATGGGCCACGCCTTCGATGTCCTTGTCCGAACCGAGTGCCGCGCCCATCGCCGGCATCTGGCCGATGCGGCCGGCCATGATCGTCAGCTTGATGGTCTCGGGTTCGCCGCCGTGCAGCCAGTCGGCGTCCGTCAGGTTCGGGTAACCCTTGTTGCCGCGCGCGTCGGAGCCGTGGCATTGCGCGCAGTAGTTCAGGAACATGCGCTCGCCGATGGCGTGGGCCTGCGGGTCTGCGGCCACCGCCTTGATGTCCTGGCTGGCGTAGCGCGCGAACAGCGGACCGAAGTCGGTATCGGCCTGTTTCAGCTCGGCCTGGTAGGCGCCGGTCGAGTTCCAGCCGAGCTTGCCGCCATAGCTGCCCAGGCCCGGGAACAACACCAGGTAGACGATACCGAACACGATGGTCAAATAGAACAGGCCCATCCACCAGCGCGGCATCGGCGTATTCAGTTCGGTCAGGTCCTCGTCCCAGACGTGGCCGGTGGTCTTGGCGGGCTGGCCGTCGGCATCGAGCTTGACCTTGTAGCGCGACTGCGACCACAGCAAGATCGCACAGCCGGCGATCGAGGCGATGGTGATCAGCGCGACGTACCAGTTCCAGAAGCCGCTGGTGAAGTCAGACATGGTCCTTCTCCTCGTCCATGAAGGGCAGCGCGGCCGCCTCGTCGAAGTCGCGGCTGCGGTGCAGCAGGAAGGTCCAGAGCAGGATGCCCATGAAGGTGGCGAACGAGACCACCGTCATCACGCTGCTGGCGCTGTCGAAGATGTGTGCGAGTTCCATGTCGGTTCCTCAGTTTCTTGTCTTGATTTGGGTGCCCAGGCCTTGCAGGTAGGCGATCAGGGCGTCCTGTTCGGTCTTGTTCGCCAGCTCGTCCGGCGCGTTGCGGATCTCGTCGTCGGTGTAGGGCACGGCCAGGGTGCGCATCGCGTGCATCTTCGGCACGATCTCGGCGGGCACCAGCTTCGTTCTCGCCAGCCACGGATAGCCGGGCATGTTCGACTCCGGCACCACGTCGCGCGGATTGTCGAGGTGGGTGCGGTGCCACTCGTCGCTGTAGCGGCCACCGACGCGCGCCAGGTCCGGGCCGGTGCGCTTGCTGCCCCACTGGAAGGGGTGGTCGTAGACGAATTCGCCGGCCACCGAATAATGTCCATAGCGCTCGGTCTCGGCGCGGAAGGGGCGGATCATCTGCGAGTGGCAGTTGTAGCAGCCTTCGCGGATGTAGATGTCGCGGCCGGCCAGGCGCAGCGGTGAATATGGCTTCAGGCCCGCCACCGGTTCCGTGGTCGACTTCTGGAAGAACAGCGGCACGATCTCGACCAGGCCGCCAAAGGAGATCACCAGGATCACCAGGCCGATCAGCAGCCAGGGATTCTTCTCGATCCATTCATGGGTAAATTTTTTCATGGTGCTGTCTCTCTGTTCAGGCGTGTGTCGGGACATGGGATTCGACGGCGCAGGCCTCTGCGTGGACATCGTGCGGCTTGTGCGGCTGCGGGATCGGCGCATCCACGTTCACCGTGCCGGCCAGGGTCTTCCAGGTGTTAAAGGCCATCATCAGCATGCCCGACAGGTAGAGCAAACCGCCCAGGAAGCGCACCGCGTAATAGGGATAGGTCGCCTTCACGCTTTCGGCAAAGGTGTAGGTCAGCGTGCCGTCCGGGTTCACCGCGCGCCACATCAGGCCCTGCATCACGCCGGCGATCCACATCGCGGCGATGTAGAGAACGATGCCGATGGTGGCGACCCAAAAATGCGCTTCAACCAGTTGGACGCTGTACATCTCCTTTTTGCCGGCCAGGCGCGGGATCAGGTAATAGATCGAGCCCATGGTGATGAAGCCGACCCAGCCCAGGGCGCCGGCGTGCACGTGGGCGACGGTCCAGTCGGTGTAGTGCGACAGCGAGTTGATGGTCTTGATCGACATCATCGGCCCCTCGAAGGTGGCCATGCCGTAGAACGAGAGCGAGACGATCAGGAACTTCAGGATCGGATCCGAGCGCAGCTTGTGCCAGGCGCCCGACAGGGTCATCACGCCGTTGATCATGCCGCCCCAAGATGGCGCCAGCAGGATCAGCGAGAACACCATGCCCAGCGACTGGGTCCAGTCGGGCAGCGCCGTGTAGTGCAGGTGGTGCGGGCCGGCCCACATGTAGGTGAAGATCAGGGCCCAGAAGTGGACGATCGACAGGCGGTAGGAGTAGACCGGGCGCTCGGCCTGTTTCGGGATGAAGTAGTACACCATGCCGAGGTAGCCCGCGGTGAGGATGAAGCCGACCGCGTTATGGCCGTACCACCACTGGATCATGGCGTCCTGCACGCCGGCGTACACCGAGTAGGATTTCATGGCCGAGACCGGGAGCGACATGCCGTTCACGATGTGGAGCACGGCCACCGCAATGATGTAGGCGCCGAAGAACCAGTTGGCCACGTAGATGTGCTGGACCTTGCGTTTCAGGATGGTGCCGAAGAAGACCACGGCGTAGGCCACCCAGACAATGGCGATCAGGATGGCGATCGGCCATTCGAGTTCGGCGTATTCCTTCCCGCGCGTGAAGCCCATCGGCAGCGTGATCGCGGCCGCCACCAGCACCGCCTGCCAGCCCCAGAAAGTGAAGGCGGCCAGCTTGTCGGAGAATAGCCGGACCTGGCAGGTGCGCTGGACCACGTAGTAGGACGTGGCGAACAGGCCGCAGATGCCGAAGGCGAAGATGACCGCGTTGGTGTGCAGCGGACGCAGGCGGCCGTAGCTGAGCCAGGCGATGTCGAAGTTGAGCGCGGGCCAGGCCAGCTGGGCCGCGATGAAGACGCCGGCGGCCATGCCGATGACGCCCCAGACGACCGTGGCGATGGCAAACTGGCGCACGATCTTGTAGTTATAGTTAAGACTGCTTTCCAAGATACTCTCCCGAGTGGATTGACTGCGATCACAGCGGGGAGAGTAGTTTTGTGGAGTTTAAAAATCCTTGATGTGAATCAAAATTGGATGTTTCACATGGGATACAGACGGGTGCCGGCAGGTCGTGATGCGCTCGTTTGCTCATGCATAAATCGTTAGCGCCTGCCATCGTAGGGTGGGCACCCTGTGCCCACGCGGAAGCCCGATCTGCGTTGGCTATTTTCCTTCTGCAAACGGAGCATCCTAGAGCGCGCCGAAAAGCGTCACGCTAGCGTAACCTTTCATGGAAACGCCGCGGGGCGAATCGTCACGGCCGCGGGCTCCCGGATGCGCACGTAACGCGTGGGCACGGGGTGCCCACCCTACGATATCCACCGGCGGCGATGCTATCCACGTTAACGACATATCAACAAGGAACGCCATATGCCCATCTCGCAATCCCTCCACCAAGAAATCGCCAAACGCCTGCACCAGGCCCGCGAGGAAGCGCTCGCCACGGTCCGCACCCGCACCGATGCCGACCCCGAAGGCAACGAACCCCCGGTGATCTCGCCGCGCGCCCACCTGGTGCAGAATGACGACGCGCCCACCGCCGAAATGATCGCCCACGACGAAGAGCACTTCGCCGAGCACGAGACCAACCTGCTGCACGACATCGACGCCGCCCTCGGCCGCCTGGAATCGGGCAGCTATGGCGTGTGCGTGTCCTGCGGCTGCGACATCCCGGAAGAACGCCTGCTGGCCACGCCCACGGTGCAGACCTGCATCCAATGCCAGGAACGCATCGAGCAGGAACAAGGCACGGGCCGCGGCCCGACGATGTAATCAGGGCGCGCCGGCCGCCTCCGCGCAGGCAGGGCCGGCGCCGGCGCCGATCTTCGCACCGACAAACGCCGCCACGTCGCGGCCGGCGCAGCTGCGGCCGGACCACAGCACCCAATGCGCTTCGCTGCGCGCCGTGACCAGCCGCACCGGCCCCGCCTTGCGCAATGCCGCCACGTGGCGCACGGCCGCGTCATAATCGGTCTTGGCGTCGCGGTCGCCATGGATTACCAGCGTCGGTGGCAGCCTGGCCGGCAGGCGCGCATACCAGGCGTCCGGCTTGTACAGCGGGAACGGCGTGTTCACCAGGTGGCCCGGCAGGCTGCTGGTGAACAGCAGGTTCGCCTCCTCGGCGGCTACCTCGGCCGCCGTGCGGCCCGGCCGCAGGTTGTTCTCGGAACCGCTGATCAGCACCACCAGCGGCGTCGACGGCGGCGACTGCGGGAAGCTGCCCAGCCTGTCCATCTCCTTCGTGGCCTCGGCCAGCACCGCCTTGAACGGCTCCGGCTTGCCCTCGTCCAGGTCCTTGATCACATACGGAAGCTGCTCGGCCACGCTCGGCACGTCGAGCAGGTTGCCGAACAGGCGCTTCAGGTTCTTGCCCGGAATGGTCGCAGCCAGGGCCGGGTCCTGCTCCAGCTTCGCCAGCACGCGCCGGTACACCGTTTCGGCCGGCTCGCCCATGCGCGCGCTGCAAGCCGGATTGGCGTCGCAGTCGGCCAGGCGGCGCCGGCCGATCGCGTCGGCCACCAGCGAGCGGCGGCTCAGGTCGGCCTTGTCGTCGTCCTGCAGCGACACCAGCGAATCGAGCACGATGCCGTCAATCCCTTTGGCGCCGATGGCCACCGTGCGCAGCACCAGCTGGGTGCCGTAGGACACGCCATACAGCCAGGTCTTGCCCTTTGCCGGCGTGCGTTCGAGCAGCAGCTTGAGGTCGTGCGCGCCATTCGTTTGCGAGAACTGGCGCGTATAGCCAGGGTGCGCATTCAGGTAGCCGAAGCAGCTGCCCCATTCGGCGCCATCGAGGCTGGTGCCGCCCGCCGAAGCCGGCGCTTCCTCCTGCGGACACATGCGGGTCGAGAAACCGGTGCCGCGGTGGTCCGGCACGATCAAATCGAGGCCGGGAAAGGCGGTCCTGAAAGCCGGCACCAGGCCATAGAACGAGGCGCCGGATTCGCCCGGGCCGCCGGCGATCAGCCAGACCTGGCCGCGCGACGGGCCAAGGGCCGCGAACTTGCGCACGAAGAGGTCGACCGTGCCTGCCGGGGCGCCGGCCAGGCCGGACGGGTCGGCGGGTACCTGCTCCACCTTGCACAGGCTTTCCTTTAGCGCCGGGTTGCTGGCGGCATCGTCGCAGGGTTTGAACGGGGCGGCGTGCGCGGCGCCGGCGGTGCCCAGGGTGAGCAGTGCCAGGCCCAGGCGGCGGTTCAGCTTCCTCATCGTGTCCTCATGGTCGGTGAAAAACCTAGAGTAACCGCGAGGAAACTTATTGTCGAGAAAGAATGAATCTGTATGTCAGGGTGAACCTCAGCCGGCGGGCCGGTCGTCGTCGCGCAGCAGGCGCAGGGCCGGGCCTTCCAGGTCGTCGAACTGGCCGCTGTCGGCGGCGCCGAAGAAAACCCAGATC
>Ga0209023_10004532_pt1 | contig 15759 bp, 7 predicted proteins | sample LakOneMetagenome_FD_187468 | JGI IMG/M metagenome (GOLD analysis project Ga0209023, IMG submission 187468) | Freshwater and sediment microbial communities from Lake Erie, Canada (SPAdes) (version 2) | ecosystem: Environmental > Aquatic > Freshwater > Lentic | place: Lake Erie, Canada | collected... | reverse complement strand
AAGCAAAACGGTGCGCGAACATGGTTGCTTTTTCATCTCGCTGCAAAACAGTGTGCGCTTTTGGGGCGTTACTGGTGTAATGAATCCAGTCATGTAAGCGGTGAGAAGCCAAACAAATTGATGGATGAAGAGGAGAACAATGCTTATGGATACTAGTCGAAGGAGTAGCAGCAGCATGGATGAATCGGCCAAGCGGTTAACTGAAATATACGGTAAAGATGATCTTAGTGCCAACGACGCCTTCGCTGGAGGGTTCATCAATGCTGGATATTGGCGAGATATTTCGTCATCGGGGGAAATTACAATCGATGAGAGAACGCGCAGTCAGCAGGATTTATATCGTCTTGTTCTTTCTGCCCTCGAAGTGGATAGTACGAGTCAGCTATTAGAAGTTGGTTGCGGTCGAGGCCTAGGTTCGGCCCTTGCGTTGAGAGAATATGCACCGGCAAGCGTATGCGCAATCGATCTACACGAAGCCCAGATTGAACGGGCTCAGCACGATAATGCAGCCTTGCTGGTCGAGGTAGGGGATCGCCTCAGTTATCAAACTGGATCAGCTACGGAAATTCCTTTTGCCGACGGGCAATTCGACTGCATTTTCTCCGTAGAAGTCGCTCAGCATATTCGAGATACCGCGCTCTTCTCGCATGAACTCAGGCGAGTGATGAGGCGCGGTGGAAGGCTGAGCCTCGTGACATTCTTCGCAAATGAAGCTGGCCGCCATGAAGAGCTAGTGAGACTATTCCCGGCTCTCTCCGATGGAACCGATAATGCGCCTTGCATTTCAGTATTTTTTCAACAGCTTAACGATGCGGGCTTTACGAAGGTCTGCTTCGAAAAGATCGGCCAGTATGTGTGGCAAGGATGGGATTCCTGGCTCAGTCAAACGGCGTACCACGACAAGTGGCCGAGAAATTTCTTGCTTGCCTATCAAAGCGGGCTTCTCGATTACTATATAGTCACCGGCATCGCATAAGTGCATCCAATGCGATGACGGATCCGGATGCAGCGTTTCTCCTCGGCTGATATCACTAGGCACCCTACAGCATCCTGCCTGTCGACCAGAGCTGGCGGATGTGGTCCAGGCTGGCCGGGATGCCGTGCTCCGGCAAGAGAGGGGCGCGATGCGCCCTCGCGAGCCGACGGATGCCGCAAAACGGTACGCGAATATGGGTGCTTTTTCATCTCGTTGCAAGACCGTATACACTTTTGGGGTGTTACTGGCGCCGTGGAGCAAGTAATGTAAGTGGTGGGAAGCCAAACAAATTGATGGATAGAGGAGAAGAAGAATGAGCATGGTTGCTAGTGAAGATCGTTCGGCCGCAGTCGCGAATTTTGTTAAACTCGGTTTAGCTTTGGGTGTAGAAACGGCAACGTTTGAGAGCGAGTTGGGCCGTTTTGAAGGGTATCTGCGCGACGAGGTAATTTTTAAGTACTCGTTGTTGGATGGCTTTACCTGGTCCTATTCATTGCAAGATTTTTTGCTGACTAAACTCTTCCCAAACAAAATCGGCACGTATATCGATGTCGGCGCCAATATCGGTTTGGTCGTCATTCCTGTCGCTGAGAAGGGCGGCATCCAGTGTTATGCATTTGAACCTGAACCGAGCAATTATGCCTTGTTGCGCAGGAACATTGTGGCTCATCATGTAGAGTCGTTGATCCAGACTTACCCAATTGCGCTTTTTTCGAAAAAGACTACACTGCCTTTTGAAATATGTTACAGGAATTTTGGTGATCACCGCATCAGGCCAAATCAGCCAGCCAACGTACAAGAAGCCTATCGAGAGGCGGAGCGCAAGGTCATTGCCGTTCAGGCAGAACGGTTAGATGATGTGCTTGACGCGAGTCAACTAGAAAAGCCTATTGTTATGAAGGTTGATATCCAAGGCGCTGAGGTCCAATTTTTTAAAGGGGCCACAAAATTCCTGCCCTTTGTCGATTATCTGGTTATTGAATATTCCCCCTATATGATCCAATATTTGGGCGACAACCCTGAATCCATCTTTGAGATTGTTCAACAATTCCCCTTTGCCTCAACCGTTGACACCTTTGACCGCGTACGCTCGGTCGAGATTGCGTTAAAACCAATCGAACAAGTGCTAGAAAGCGTCCGCATCATGTTTGATTTAAAGCATATCGATCCAGAACAAGCCGTTGATATTATTTGTTCACGTACTTCAGTTTTGCCTTCTGCTTTGCACTCATATAGGTGAGCAATATGAATGTCGAGTCTTTATATCTTTTTTGTATATTTCAAAATTTGCAGCATCATTTCAAAAGTAGCTATTTAAAGGGGGTATATAAAAGCCCTTGACTTCTTTACGGAGGATTGCAACAGAACCCTTATCTTCTGTTGCAATCCACAAAATTCGCCTTTTTGCGAAGCTCTCCTCTGGCTTTCGCTGGCTTAGCTGATCATTCGTTTCAGAGATGGGAATTGATAAGCCTCATATCATGCTACAAAATAGGAACAGTTAACGGTGGATTTCTATGTAGCAAAATACTAGGTAAGTACCATCCATTAAACGTGCTCAAAGTTGGCTTTTCATTGCCTTTGCCAAAGCGGAGAGCAGCTTCAGCCAAAAGCAGGAACCCTGTCGTTTGTCCAGTTGAATCCGTAGGCAAGTACCAATAACCGCCTTAAGCAAGGTCGCCTTAGCTACCGGGCTGCATTGGGAGCTAGGGCCGATTCTTCTCTTGTGCCGAACGGTTAAACTGTTCCCTAAAGCGCCCGCCGCACGCCAGTAGCGTAGCTAGAAGGTCAAGCTGGACAGCATTTGGGGGTGGTTGGTCGCGCGGGTTGGGTTTGAGGCGGCCGTTTTCATTCGCTTATGGCCCCGACTTCAATGCTTTAATCAGGCGCTTTGACCTCTGTGTTATATATTTGACGCGGGATATCATTGCTCGGTAAATCAATTAAACTTGCCCAGATGCGGCTTAATCGGCAGGCGTCTCATTCGGATGAAACAAAGCTTTGCTTCGGGGTGCTAACCTATGGAACTCCTCCTTACTTCCAGATTCCAACGCGTGACCACGGTATGGCTCAGCTGCTTTTCGCTGCTCTGTGTGGTGCTGGCCGCCCTGGCGCCCCTGTGGGGTAAGGGCGCCGTCCAGTTTGTCATCGCCTTGCCTTTTATTCACGGCTTTCTCTTTGTCGGCGTCCTTAGCCTCTGTTCCTTGCCCTCCTCTTTATCCTCTGGCCCGAGTGATCGCTATATCCGCGAGCATCACCCTGCGCTTTGGCAAAAGTTGCATCCGTGGGGGCGGCTTTCGTACAATAGCTTTACCGCGTTGGGCTTCATGCTCGGTAGCTATGACGATGGCTCCGATGAACGCTTGCAGCAGATCAAGCACCGCTATCGTTACTTAGTTCTGCTCCAACTCTGGCTCTTTGCCCTGTTGATCGTCCCCTTCCCGATTTTATACATGAGTATGCTCGTCATTGACTTCGTTGCGCCACAAATCAGTGTTTTTTGAACAGCTTCATCCGTTTCTATGGTGGGGCGTCAATCGAATGACTAATCCCAATGCGCATCGGTCGGGCAGACCAAAAAACACAGAAAGGGCAAAGCAACAATGACACAAAATCAAACACAGCGAACCCTTCATGCGGTTCTTAATACTCGATAAAGGACTCTTAACCGTTCTTATTCTATAACAGTACTAGAGAGCATTATGCCTGTAATAAAGCTTAGTTTGATGTTAACGCTCATGCCTCGCTGTTGTTAGGCGCTTTTCCTGTCTAACAAAACGTCCGCATTACAGTTTACCAGTGCTACCTACGTAAATCACTGATCGATAATGCAGCATTTTACGCTGGTCAGGCTCATTCGAAATGGCTATACTAGCTAGGCTAGTACTTGTTGCGAAACGCTTGAGGCCAAGAATGGTCGTAGAGAGCTAGGTGTTCTCGCCTCAAAGCATCTGTTATGCGGCGACGGCGGCTGCGATGTGGGTTAAGTTGTTGGCAATGACGCCCTACCCGACCCATTTATCGAAGTCAGCTTCGCCGTGGTCGAGAGAGCGACCGAGTTGGTATTTGTTTTTGATCCCACTGATGCATCCTTCGACGCCGGCATGGAAGTGCCGCCAGTTCCGGTTCCATTTCGATTGTTAACTTTTCGATGAGGGCCCAGGCGCATTTTCAGTTTTTACGCTACATTCTTACAACCGGAATCCTTGCGTGCATCACACTTTGCTTGTGGCATAACCCAGTGGTGTGCTTGATGGGTGGCCTCTTGTTTACCCGCTTGCTCTCCCTCGCCCTACCATGCCTGACCCGCTGAAATTGGCGCACCATTTGCCTTTGGCGTCTTGCCATTTGTCTTGGGGCGCAGCAATGCAGCCCAACCAGCAACTCCGTCAGCATAACCACCAACGTCTGCCGTAGCCTTAGCGTGGGTATAACCAGCCGCAAACGGCTAGACGCCGGAACTGTCTCATAGTGGACGACCTGCGCAGGCTGGCAACTTACGCACTATCGCTTTGTAACTATTTCTCGCCTGTAGCTACAAGTTGCTTGCGTGGTTTCATGGTGATTCTTGGGATGGACGGCGCAAAACAAGGGTGGAGGGTAACGCGCAGGTGCTTGCTGTCGGGATGGACGCGCTAGCGTAAAATGAGCTGGCACGATGCAATGCAAACCATTGCCGCTATCACAAAACTTCACCCAGGAAAGCCGTTGCCGAATCAGGAGGGGAAATCACCCATGACCGAACTACACCATTACGCCACTCAATTTTATGCCACCAAGCAGGACCAAGGCCGTTCGGCAGAGACATTGCGGCATTATCGCTTTCACATTGACCGTTTTCTTGCCTGGTGCCATCAACAAGGCTATCACGGCAACGATTTTTTTGGCGTCGCCGGTGCGGAAGTCATCGAAGAATACCTGGCCCAGCTGCGCGCCTCCGGCATGAGTCTATTCACCATCCACGGTGTTTTTCGCTCTTTGCGCGTCTTCTACAAGTGGCTGTTTAAGCGGTACGCGCTGGGTGATTTAGAATGTCCCTTTACCTATGTCTCCGAACCCACAAAACCCGATTTGCTCCCGAAGGCGATTGGTTACGCCCAATATTGCGTGCTTTTGAACAGCATCAGCTCAACGCCTCATTATCCAGCTTGGTTGTATCTGCGTGACCGGCTCTTAGTGCGCATGCTCTTTGAGACCGGCGCAAGAGCAAAAGAGATTTTGCGGCTAAGGCTGGACGATGTGGACTTAGAACGACGTAGCTTACGTGTGCTACGCTCAAAAATCCACAAAGAGGACCTTATCCCCTTTTCGCGGAGTCTACAAACAGAGTTGGGCGCATGGTTTGAGCAGCGGCCTACATGCACCCATGACAGCCTATGGCCCTCTTATCTTCATACCAATAAGCAGGATTGTCTAACCCTCACCTACGATGGGCTAAGGTCCATGTTAGGGCACCGTTGTCAGGCGGCTAAATTGCCGAAATTTGCACCGCATACCTTTAGGCATGGGTGCGGCGTACATATTGTCCAGCGCGGCGGGGATATCAGCCTCGTGCAAAAGATTCTGGGCCACCAACAACTATCGACCGCCGCCATTTATCTGCGCTTTGATAGTGACCAATTGCGCGGCCTCTATGACCGCATTTTCGATTGACGTTAGCGACAGATCAGAACTTAGGGTGCAATCGGCGTATGGTAACACCACAGCGTAGCGTGGAGGGGGTTTGACAAAAGCAAGATACAAGCGGCAAATCGTTCGGTATGGTCAAATCCACGAACATGCCGTTGCACCCTAAGTTGGTAGGATGTCCACACTGCAATGAGAAGTCAAATGGACTATTAGGTAGATACCAAACTAGATACAATGAGGGGTCACGGCACGAAACGGATTGCAGAGTACGCTAAGGGAGGGATTGTCAGGGTATACTTCACCCTGGCGTCAGGCTATAAGTTCAGATTGTGTCAGAATGGCCTAGATTTTCATCTTGACTGACCCTGATTGGTCAAGCTCATCGACCCTACCCTGACACTTTGGACAGCGAGGATTTGCGGATCAAGGCTTAGCGTGACATTTCGTTCCATTAGGCTTCAAACCTCGACCATAGCAAACAAGCACGAGTGAAGTAACCTAGTCCGCAAGCTGCTGGTAAGAAGCACACTTGTTATTAGCTAATAACAATAACTTAAATCCGCCAATTAGCGGATGTGCGCAGTGCAAAAACGTGCTACGCTGAAGCGCGATAATATAAAACGGGTGTGACTTCGGCGAGGAAGTTGCACCCGTTTTATTCGCGTTATGACTTCGGCGTTTCTTCGGCGGGACTGTGCTACACCAGTTTTATTAATTCTTTCCCTAGTGGCCTACCAACTCTGTAGAGCGAAATCCCCTTATGACCAATAAAGACCTTTTGATTCAATTATTGAGTGAAGGATCCACGGAAAACAAAGAATTGGTGAGCCTTAAAGCAGCAGTTATTTTTCGCTGGATGGAAAAGAGTAAACCAGGCTCAGCGAAGAGGTTTTGCCTGGAATTTAGCCAGGAAGAAGCCCAAATAAGATTGCAGAGAATGCGGTCGTATCAGTCAGAAATCTTAGCTTGGTTTGAGTGGCAGTTTGATCAGGCCATTCATCCTTAATCATTCCCGCTCCAGGTTTTCTCACCATTCTAGCATCCCTACGCTGCTCTGACCACTGAGCAGTAGGACTATTGGCCTATATAAAGCGTCTTAGAACTCTGCTACACTAGAGCCAATTATCCACTTGGTCAACAAGAACACAAAGGAGTCAGACAATGAGCGAGCCAACCAACCTTGAACAAAATATATGGCGTGGTGAGCGGCGACTTCGTGCTTGGGAGCTCCGCCAAAAGGGGGTGTCCCGCGCCGAGATCGCCAAACTACTTGACGTTAGCCCAGGCACAGTCAGCCGCTGGTTTAAACGGGCCAAAGAGCGCGGCGTCGATGATCTGAGTCACAATAAAAATCTAGGGCGCCGACCTCAATTAAATGAAGAAGACCAGCAACGGCTATTAAAATTATTGGCGAATGGTGCGAAGCAGCATGGTTTTTGGGGGGATTTTTGGACCCGCCCGCGCGTTTGCGAAGTGATCTGGCGCGAATTTGGCATCAGTTATGCCGAAGGGTATGTTGGGCAACTCCTAGAGCGGCTCGGCTGGCATCTCCAACCACCGAATATTCGGATGGTGCGTCGCGCTGAAATGTTTGAAAAGTGGCAAACAGAGCTTCAACGGCATATGCAAAGGCCGCGGTAACTTTTACACGGAGAATAAGCGATTGCCAGGCCGACCCGAATTGCGACCGGCATCAAGCGATTCTTCGTCAAAAGCATCGAATGCACGAATCGGCCGCCTAGTGCCCATCAAGGTTACCCTGGTCAGCGAGTTGGCCCCAAGAGTGGCTCTAGCGTTGTGCTGGCGACCAGTTGTAAGAGCGCAGTGCAGGAACGGGCTGCACGGGAAGCGAAAAAAGGGGGCGACCTAAACGTCCAGCGACTAGGCAGCAGAGTTGAGGGTATTTCAATGCGCTGCTACGTTTATCACAACCGGCGCTATCGCCGCATCATCCATCTTGAGCACTGTCGCTTTTGTGCCAAAGCGCTGGTGTACATCCCAACGGATACCGCCAGCTTGCACGAATGACCTGGCGCGTTTGTTACCTTCGCTCAAGCGAAACTGCTCGCTCAAATAGCTCAGACACCGCTTATGAACCTCTACCCACATTGTTTGCGTAAGCCTTCCTGGCGACAGCGGTGCCAGAGCTAAAAGCAGCACTTTGATGCGCTGATCTCCTTGATACGTAGGCGATGACTCGAAACTCCTACGGCTCACCGGACTGCATTTCTATGTACATAGTTTTACCCGCGATTTAATCAATAAAGATTTTTAACCAATCATTTTATCAAATGATCAAGGATCAAACGCTGAACATCGTTCAGCGTTTCTGCGGCGCCAATATGGTAGGGGATGACAAGTATATAGAACAGAAAACCGGTCTAATAGACAAATTTTTAATCATGCTGTGTGTGGGCGCACATTTGCTAAACACATCCCTAATTGGAAAATCTATCGGTTCGTACTGGCGTTGAGAACTTAAATGTTTTGAAGAATGCTTGCTCGTGAGCCCTTAGCTTTACTTTTCGTACCGTTGGACTGTAGACCCCTTATACGGGCAAATATACTAAACAAGTTTACATTATAGTACAGTTTTTTTCGTCTATCAGATTCGTCAATTTTTTACTGTTTAGCTTCCTTGGATTTTGAGCAATAAAATAGCTGTATATTTTGGTGAGGGAGAGTCTGTATGCCACACAGACAAAGTTTGCACTCAAAATTAGCGAAAGCCCGCCAGGAACTTCGGCAAGCGCAAATCCGAGTAGTTGAGTTAGAGGCCCAGTTATTTGAGGGCCAGCCAAACCATATCGATGTAGCGGTAAGTGAAAATACGTACTATCATCCGCTAGATGACATTCTGGAAGGCTGTGAGATTATCGGATTTGACTGGCGTTATCTCTACATCAACGATGCTGCCGTCCATTATGAACGGTGTACAAAAGAGGAGTTACTTGGTTATACAATAATGGAACGGTATCCAGGTATCGAAAAAACGCCAGTGTTCTCTGTTTTGCAGCGTTGTATGCGTGAACGCAGGACTGAGCGCATCGAGAACAAGGTTATCTATCCTGAAGGTGACTCAGTATGGTTCGAACTACTTGTGCAGCCTGTGCCAGAAGGCATTTTCATTCTTTCGCAGGATATCACTGAACGTAAGCAGACCGAATTGGCTTTGCTTGAGCGTGAGCAGCAGTTCAGGTTATTCATGGAACATGCGCCTGCGGCTCTGGCCATGTTGGATAATGATATGCGGTATCTGCTGGTCAGCCAACGCTGGTTAACTGACTATAGGTTGAGCGAAACCAATGTGATTGGACGTTCACATTACGAGCTTTTTCCCGATCTGCCTGAACGCTGGAAGGAAATCCATCAGCGCTGTTTGGCTGGAGCAGTCGAGTCTAGCGAAGCTGATCCCTTTCCCAGGGCGGATGGTTCGCTCGATTGGGTGCGCTGGGAAATTCATCCGTGGCGAAAGCTGGACAGCACGATTGGCGGACTATTGATCCTTTCAGAAGTGATTACGGAACGTAAACACGCCGAAGAAAGGATTCATAAGCTGCATCGCACGTTGGGTGTGCTGAGCGACATTAATCAAGCGATTGTCCGTATCCGTCACTTGCCGGCACTATTTGAAAAAGTCTGTGAAATCGCTGTTGAAAAAGGCGCTTTTCGCATGGCATGGATCGGATTATTCGATCCAAAGACTGCCCGAATTAATCCGGTCACCCACGCTGGAATCTCAGAAAGCGATCTCGAAAAACTAATTAATACTTTGCACGCTCCTCCACTTAGCGGTGCGCTTCGTATTGGAGAGCACCTGATCTGTAATGATATTCAAAATGATCCCAGATGGCTAGCGTGGCGTGAGGAGGCTTTACGTCTCAAATATAGTGCTACGGTTGCCTTGCCGCTGGTTATAGCGGGTGAGCTACGGGGTATCTTCAATCTATCTGCTGGCGAAACCGATTTCTTTGATGCGCAAGAAATGCGGCTCATGAACGAGATGGCAGGGGATATAGCCTTGGCCATTGAGGTTGCCGAACAAGAGACGCAGCGCCTAAACGCGGAAGCAGCGGTCAAACACTATGCCCAGCGGATGGAAATTCTGCATAAGATTGATACCGACATTACCAATGCAACTTCAACCAAAGAGAGCGTTGAAGCTGCGCTTCAGCATATTAGACTGCTCATTCCCTGCCAGCGTGCCAACGTTGGTTTGCTTGATATGAGCCAGGGAACAGGCGTGATTTTTGCTGTCGATTACGACGGCGATACTGCATTAGGTCAAGGCCTTTGCGTCCCTATCGGACCAGATTTTTTTGACGGATATGATGTGCGGCATGTCAAGGTCGTACCAGATTTACGTGTGCTTCAAGCGACGAATCCGCGCTTCAAACAGGCTGTGAATGAAGGATTGCTCTCTGGAATCAATGTTATCCTCATGGTGCAAGATCAGCCGCTTGGAACGCTGGGATTATTCGCCAACACCCCTAATTTTTTCACCGCCGAGCATCAGGAAATTTTGATAGAAATCGGTAGTCGACTGACCATTGCTATTCACCAGCAGCAGTTGCACGAAGCATTATTGCATTATGCCAGGACGCAAGCGGAGGAGCGTCAGCTCCTAGAAACGATTTTCGATGCCTTCCCGGCAAATTGTGCTGTACTTAACGCCGCGGGGACAATTATTAGGGTCAATGCGCAGTGGAAGCAATTTGCAGAGGAAAACGATGCTCATTCAGAAACGCATTATCTTGGAACAAATTACCTAGCGGTCTGTGAACAAGAAGTAGGCTTAATGGCAGATGAGGCTGTTTTGGTTGCCGCTGGAATACGCACGGTCATCGCAGGGGAACAAGAGGCATTCTACTTTGAATATCCCTGTCATAGTTCAACGACTGAACGCTGGTTTAACTTAAAGGTTACCCCTTTTGCGGAATCGACTCCCCGTAGAGTTCTGGTGGCCCATGTCGATACTACAGCTCGTAAAAAAGCAGAAGATGCTGAACGAAGCCAGCGGGTCATTGCCGAAGCATTGCGCAACAGTTTAGCCGCGTTAGCCACCTTGCACAATGTTGAGGCTGTTATGCAGGAAATCATAACGCAAAGCGCTACTGTGATTCCAAGTGAGGCAGGCACTATCATTCTTTTTGAGGGAAATCGGGGCTATGTTGCCTATTCAAAGGGATTTTCGCCTGAAGCTGAAGCTTTTTTCAAACATAATCAACTCTCGCTGGATGGGGGCCTGTTTCCCACTGCCTATGGTGAAGACGACAGCTATCTTGTGGCAGACACAAGAGCAGAATCCCGTTGGATTTCGTATCCTGGAACAGAATGGATTCGCTCTAGTTTGGGCGTGCCCATCTTATTGCATGGCAAACCTATCGGCTTGCTTGTTGCTGATAGTGCTACTCCGAATCAGTTTCAGAAAAAAGACATTGATAACTTTAGGATGTTCGCACGATATGCCGCGCTGGCCTTAGAAAGCGCCCAACTGGTTGACCAGCTTGAACAGAAAGTCGCCGAACGTACGGCAGAATTGCGCGAAGCAGAACATCGCTATCATGCCCTCTTTGAGCAGTCCCACGATGCCGTTTTTCTCGTTGATATGCAAGGTCATATCCTGGAAGTCAACCATCGTGCAGCCCAAATGCTGGGTTACAGCAGCGAAGAATTGTGCGCTTTGGGTTATCGAGAATTGTCAGATGAGGTGCCAAAGAGCGAAGCGCTCATTCAGCAACTGCTTACTGGCGAAGTAGTTCCCATGTATGAGCGCGTCATGCGAAAAAAAGACGGCAGTCGGCTTTCAGTCGAAATTAGCGTTGAAATCGTGCGCGATCTAAACGGAAATCCACTCCACATCCAATCTGTTGTGCGAGACATCACCGAGCGCAAGCGTTCAGAAGAAACGTTACGGGTGAGCGAAGGACGCTATCGATTATTGGCCGAAAACATTGCCGATATCATTATGACCTTTTCACTGGATCGGCTCATTACCTACATGAGTCCATCGTGCGAGAAACTTCTTGGATATTTGGCAGAGGAAGTCGAAGGCCAATCACATAGTGAGTTCATTCACCCAGAGGATTATCCGCAAGTGCTCGATAGAACGCGCCGGGCCGTCGCGGAAAAAGAAAATTTTTATACCAACGAGTTTCGGCTCCGCCATAAAGCAGGGCATTATATCTGGTATGAAGTGCGCACTAAGCTCGTATTCGATGACAACACCGGCAATGTCGTACAATTTATTTCGATCTTACGCGATATTACTGAGCGCAAGCGTGCGAATGATGCGTTACGTGAGAGTGAAGAACGCTTCCGCCACGCCATCATTGATGCACCGTTCCCCATTATGATTCATGCTAACGATGGCGAGGTGCTACACATCAGCAACGTCTGGACGGAAATCTCCGGGTACACCCATGCTGAGATTCCGACAATGACTGCTTGGATTGAGAAAGCCTATCGAGAAAATAGCCAGACAGCTAGGGCTTTAATTGAAAAAGTCTATACGCTGACTAAGCCACGCCGTGGCGGTGAGTTTCGCATACGAACGAAAGCTGGTGAAGAACGCATCTGGGATTTCATTTCTGCACCTTTAGCTGCTATGCCAGATGGACGGCGGATAGTTTCCAGTATGGCGATGGACATCACAGAACGCAAGCACACCGAAGCAATGCTGCAGAATAAAATAGAGGAGGAGCACCAGTTTCAGGTCCATTTGAAGGCGTTGCATGAAATTATTATTGAATTGACTGGGATTGACCAACTGGATACGTTTTATAAACGTGCGGTAGAGTTTGGGCGCGAACGGTTGGGGTTCGAGCGCCTGGCCATGTTTCTGTACGATGAGCAGGACGACAGCGCCATCGGCACCTATGGCACCGATATTCAAGGTAAGCTTGTTGATGAAGGGGGTAGTCGCTTTACACCTGACCCGAACGGCGTTATGCAGCATTCGTTTGACCGGATTGAACGATTTTATCTCAAGGAAGAAACAACCCTCTATAACGATGAAGTAGCTGTAGGGGTTGGCTGGAATGCTGCTGCCGTCCTCTGGAATGGCACCCGAAGTCTGGGCTGGTTTGTCGCCGATAATTTGGTAAGCCATAAACCTGCCGCAAAATCCCTGTTGGACACACTAGGGCTTTATGCGCTGTCGGTCGGTCCGCTGTTGGCCCAGAAGCAAACCCAACTTGCACTCAAGGAAAGTGAGGCGCTCTATCGTCTGCTGGCAGAGAACATCAACGATTTAATCATGCGTTCAACGCTAACAAGCGAATGTCTTTATGTGTCACCCTCTGTCCAGACTTTGCTGGGCTACACGCCTGAGGAACTCATCGGTCAGCAGATGTTTGGCCTAATTCACCCCGATGACCAGGCGATCATTGAGGAAGCCTATGCCTCTGCACTGGCACAACATGATCTCATCTTGCCGCACCAGTATCGTGCGAAACATAAGACAGGGCATTATATTTGGTTAGAAACGGTGGGGAAACCAATCTTTCGCGAAGCATCCACTGAGGTCTATGAGGTAATTACTTCATCACGCGATATTACCAAGCGTAGGCAATCAGAAGAAGCCTTGCGCGAAAGTGAGGAGAAATTCCGCTTGCTACTGGATGCAGCGCCCGTCGCAACCATTATCATTGAGCAGACCGGACGGATTAGTCTGGTCAATGTGCAGGCAGAGCATCTATTTGGCTACGGGCGTAATGAATTGATCGGACACATGGTGGAACTCCTTGTACCCGATTATGCTCGCGCTGGCCATGAGAACCACCGCATAACGTATGTCGCTGCACCGCGTGTGCGCCCAATGGGTTTGGGGATGGCGTTGTATGCGAAACGCAAAGATGGCAGCAAAGTACCGGTTGAGATTGAACTGAGCTATATCGAGACCCAGCAGGGCATGATGGTGATCAGTTTCATTATGGATATCACAGAACGCAAGCGCATTGCCGCTGAACTGGAACAGCAACGGTCTTTCCTGCGGAATGTGATTGATGTCAGCCCCAGTATGATTTTTGTCAAGGATTATGATGGGCGCTTCGTGCTGGTCAACCCATCCGTCGCGGCGATGTATAACACCACCATTGAGGCCCTCGTCGGCAAAACAGACGCAGACTTTAGTCCCATCCAGCAAGAAGTTGACGATTTTCTGGCCGCAGATCGCCAGGTGATTACCTCCGGTAAAATGCTTTTCGTCGAAGAACCCTTCACGAATTCGAATGGCAAAGTGCACTGGTTGCAAACCACGAAAGTCCGCATCATCAGTGCGGATGGTCAAGCGAGATATGTACTGGGCGTAGCAACGGACATTACGGAACGCAAAGAAGCGGAGGCAGCACTGCGCGCTAGTGAAGAAAAGTACCGCTCTCTCGTTAAAACCATGCGGGGTGGTCTCGCCGTATTTGATCCCGAACTTCGTGTGACTTTTGTGAATGACCGTTTCTGTGAACTATTGGGCTACTCAAGCGAGGAAGTCATTGGGAAGCAACCCATGAATTTTGTCGATGCTGCCGATATGCCGCTTGTTCAGGCGCATCTCGAACGCCACCAAAGTGCGGAGAGTATCTCATACGAGATCCCGCTACGCCACAAGGATGGTCATCAAATCCAAGCGCTTTTGTCCGGCTCACCGCTGCTCGATAAGCAGGGGAAATATATCGGCAGTATCGTCGTAGCAACCGACATTAGCCTGCAAAAGCAGGCTGAAGCGACGCTACGCCAAGCCCTTGCCAAAGAAAAAGAACTGGGTGATCTCAAAACACGTTTCGTATCAATGGCTTCGCATGAATTCCGCACACCACTGGCAACGATTCTCATGCTGGTCGAAACACTAAGTATTTACCGCAGCAAGTTGTCTGAAGAGCAAATCCAACAACGGTTTGACAAAATTAAAACTCAAATAGGGCGTCTCACAGGCATAATGGAGGATGTCCTGATGTTGGTGCGGATGCAGGCGCGCCGCGTCGCATTTAATCCGGTTAAGCTGGATTTGGATGCACTTTTCCGCAGTATTCTTGAGGAGTTTCAGAGTCGGGCAGATATCAAGCATCGACTGGAATATAATGTTAGTGAAGTGAATCACGAGGTTTTGTTCGACCGCAAACTGATGGAGCAGATTATCAGCAATCTGGTGTCAAACGCCATCAAATATTCCCCTGAAGAAAAGGTTATCCGTATCCATCTGGAATATTCCGATCCTACCGTCATCCTAAAAGTAAGCGATGAAGGGATAGGTATCCCTGAAGCCGACCTACCCTATCTGTTTGAGCCATTCCATCGCGCCGCCAATGTAGAAACCATTGGCGGCACAGGTCTTGGGTTGGTTATAATCAAAGAAGCTGTTGAACTGCATGGTGGCACCATTACAGTGGAGAGCCAGGTTGGGGTCGGGACTACCTTTACCGTGAGAATTCCCGAAGTGCTCGAAAGAGAAGAAGATAATGCCGAAAATTCTGATCATTGAAGACGATCCATCCCTGCGCCAAGAGGTCATGGAATGGTTGATAATGGAAGATTATGAGGTGTTCTGCGCATCAGATGGTATGGTCGGTGTAAAAACTGCCTTTCGCGAGCGACCCGATTTAATTGTATGTGATATCATGATGCCGCATCTAGATGGTTACAGTGTGCTCTTAGAAATCCGGGTCAATCCGGCAACCGCAGGCATCCCCTTTATCTTTATAACGGCTAAAGCCGCGTACAACGACATCCGCAAAGGCATGGATTTAGGCGCCGATGATTACATCACCAAACCTTTTACTCATCTAGAGTTCTTTCAAGCGATTAAATCTCGTTTGGCAAAAAAAATCGCTCAGGAGCAAGAACATCAACGCAAGATTGAGCAGTTACAATATGCGCTAACGCAAGAGCATGAACAGCGTCTGCTGAAAGCAAAACTGATGGCGATGTTTTCTCACGACTTTCAGAGTCCGCTATCGACCATTATCCTGACCAATAGTCTCTTGAGCGACCATAGCGACCATATGGACAAAAAACGGCGCTTAGTGCATTTCAATCACATCGATGTAGCGGCTCGCCTACTCGTACAAATGCTGGATGACGTTCTCCTTGTGGCTCAAATGGAAACCAGCAACCTCAATCTTAAGCTAGAGCGGCTGGATGTACGCCAGTTTTTACAACAG
>Ga0209023_10004531_pt1 | contig 15761 bp, 13 predicted proteins | sample LakOneMetagenome_FD_187468 | JGI IMG/M metagenome (GOLD analysis project Ga0209023, IMG submission 187468) | Freshwater and sediment microbial communities from Lake Erie, Canada (SPAdes) (version 2) | ecosystem: Environmental > Aquatic > Freshwater > Lentic | place: Lake Erie, Canada... | reverse complement strand
CAGATTAGCTAGTTGGTGAGGTAAAGGCTCACCAAGGCGACGATCTGTAGCGGGTCTGAGAGGATGATCCGCCACACTGGAACTGAGACACGGTCCAGACTCCTACGGGAGGCAGCAGTGGGGAATTTTGGACAATGGGCGCAAGCCTGATCCAGCCATGCCGCGTGAGTGAAGAAGGCCTTCGGGTTGTAAAGCTCTTTCAGCCGGGAAGAAAACGCATGGGTTAATACCCTGTGTGGATGACGGTACCGGAATAAGAAGCACCGGCTAACTACGTGCCAGCAGCCGCGGTAATACGTAGGGTGCGAGCGTTAATCGGAATTACTGGGCGTAAAGCGTGCGCAGGCGGTTTGTTAAGATAGGCGTGAAATCCCCGGGCTCAACCTGGGAACTGCGTTTATGACTGGCAGGCTAGAGTATGGCAGAGGGGGGTGGAATTCCACGTGTAGCAGTGAAATGCGTAGAGATGTGGAGGAACACCGATGGCGAAGGCAGCCCCCTGGGCCAATACTGACGCTCATGCACGAAAGCGTGGGTAGCAAACAGGATTAGATACCCTGGTAGTCCACGCCCTAAACGATGTCAACTAGGTGTTGGGAGGGTAAAACCTTTTAGTACCGGAGCTAACGCGTGAAGTTGACCGCCTGGGGAGTACGGCCGCAAGGTTAAAACTCAAAGGAATTGACGGGGACCCGCACAAGCGGTGGATGATGTGGATTAATTCGATGCAACGCGAAAAACCTTACCTACCCTTGACATGTCCGGAAGCCCTTAGAGATTTGGGTGTGCTCGAAAGAGAGCCGGAACACAGGTGCTGCATGGCTGTCGTCAGCTCGTGTCGTGAGATGTTGGGTTAAGTCCCGCAACGAGCGCAACCCTTGTCGTTAATTGCCATCATTTAGTTGGGCACTTTAACGAGACTGCCGGTGACAAACCGGAGGAAGGTGGGGATGACGTCAAGTCCTCATGGCCCTTATGGGTAGGGCTTCACACGTCATACAATGGTCGGTACAAAGGGTTGCCAACCCGCGAGGGGGAGCTAATCCCAGAAAGCCGATCGTAGTCCGGATCGCAGGCTGCAACTCGCCTGCGTGAAGTCGGAATCGCTAGTAATCGTGGATCAGCATGTCACGGTGAATACGTTCCCGGGTCTTGTACACACCGCCCGTCACACCATGGGAGCGGGTTCCGCCAGAAGTAGGTAGCCTAACCGCAAGGAGGGCGCTTACCACGGCGGGGTTCGTGACTGGGGTGAAGTCGTAACAAGGTAGCCGTAGGGGAACCTGCGGCTGGATCACCTCCTTTCTAGAGAAAGCATCTCTGGCACCCACAACCTATCGGTTGTTCAACAGTAGCAAACAGACGAGGGTCTGTAGCTCAGTCGGTTAGAGCACCGTCTTGATAAGGCGGGGGTCGTTGGTTCGATTCCAACCAGACCCACCACGTCGATCAAGTAAGCCGTAAGGCTTAACGGGGGATTAGCTCAGCTGGGAGAGCACCTGCTTTGCAAGCAGGGGGTCAACGGTTCGATCCCGTTATCCTCCACCAAAACCCAAAGATAAGCATGGATGTTTATCTTTGGCTTTTGAGCAATCAATTGCTACGTTCTTTAACAAAATGGAAGAAGGTTGTGTTGCAGCGCTGATGAGGCGTTGGCAACACGTTGTGATTGCATCTGTAATGTCTTCGGACAATACAGCACAAATATGAGTTGCCTGTAGCCGCTCTCGCAAGAGAGTACAAGGTTATAGGATCAAGCGAATAAGTGCATGTGGTGGATGCCTTGGCGATCACAGGCGATGAAGGACGTGCAAGCCTGCGAAAAGCGGGGGGGAGCTGGCAATGAAGCTTTGATCCCCCGATATCCGAATGGGGAAACCCACCTCGCAAGAGGTATCCCTTGCTGAATACATAGGCAAGGGAGGCGAACCCGGCGAACTGAAACATCTAAGTAGCCGGAGGAAAATAAATCAACCGAGATTCCCCAAGTAGTGGCGAGCGAACGGGGAGCAGCCTGCTAGTGATAGCGGAATCGTTAATGGAACGGAATGGAAAGTCCGGCCGTAGTGGGTGATAGCCCCGTACATGAAAACGAATCCGTGGTACTGAGTTAGCGAAAAGTAGGGCGGGGCACGTGAAACCTTGTCTGAACATGGGGGGACCATCCTCCAAGGCTAAATACTCGTGATCGACCGATAGTGAACCAGTACCGTGAGGGAAAGGCGAAAAGAACCCCGGGAGGGGAGTGAAATAGATCCTGAAACCGCATGCATACAAACAGTGGGAGCGGACTTGTTCCGTGACTGCGTACCTTTTGTATAATGGGTCAGCGACTTACGTTTAGTAGCAAGCTTAACCGAATAGGGGAGGCGCAGCGAAAGCGAGTCTGATAAGGGCGATTTAGTTGCTAGGCGTAGACCCGAAACCGGATGATCTATCCATGGCCAGGATGAAGGTGCCGTAACAGGTACTGGAGGTCCGAACCCACTAATGTTGAAAAATTAGGGGATGAGCTGTGGATAGGGGTGAAAGGCTAAACAAATCCGGAAATAGCTGGTTCTCCCCGAAAACTATTTAGGTAGTGCGTCTTGTATCACTGACGGGGGTAAAGCACTGTTATGGCTAGGGGGTCATCGCGACTTACCAAACCATGGCAAACTCTGAATACCGTCAAGTGCGAGCAAGGCAGACAGACAGTGGGTGCTAACGTCCATTGTCAAGAGGGAAACAACCCAGACCGCCAGCTAAGGTCCCCAAGACACAGTTAAGTGGGAAACGAGGTGGGAAGGCATAGACAGCTAGGAGGTTGGCTTAGAAGCAGCCATCCTTTAAAGAAAGCGTAATAGCTCACTAGTCGAGTCGTCCTGCGCGGAAGATGTAACGGGGCTCAAACTGTGCACCGAAGCTGCGGATATCGAAAGATATGGTAGGGGAGCGTTCTGTAGGTCTGTGAAGGTGACTTGAGAAGGTTGCTGGAGATATCAGAAGTGCGAATGCTGACATGAGTAGCGATAAAGGGAGTGAAAAGCTCCCTCGCCGAAAGCCCAAGGTTTCCTACGCAACGTTCATCGGCGTAGGGTGAGTCGGCCCCTAAGGCGAGGCAGAAATGCGTAGTCGATGGGAAACAGGTCAATATTCCTGTACCGATTCTAGATGCGATGTGGGGACGGAGAAGGTTAGGTCAGCCAACTGTTGGAATAGTTGGTTTAAGCGTGTAGGCGTGCCCCTTAGGCAAATCCGGGGGGCTTAGCTGAGGCGTGATGACGAGGCACTACGGTGCTGAAGTGATTGATACCAAGCTTCCAGGAAAAGCCACTAAGCTTCAGTCTAGAATTGACCGTACCGCAAACCGACACAGGTGGGCAGGATGAAAATTCTAAGGCGCTTGAGAGAACTCAGGAGAAGGAACTCGGCAAATTAACACCGTAACTTCGGGAGAAGGTGTGCCCCGGTAGGTTGTAGAGCCTCGCGCTCGAAGGCCGATGGGGTTGCAGTGAAATGGTGGCTGCGACTGTTTAATAAAAACACAGCACTCTGCAAACACGAAAGTGGACGTATAGGGTGTGACGCCTGCCCGGTGCCGGAAGGTTAATTGATGGGGTGCAAGCTCTTGATCGAAGCCCCGGTAAACGGCGGCCGTAACTATAACGGTCCTAAGGTAGCGAAATTCCTTGTCGGGTAAGTTCCGACCTGCACGAATGGCGTAACGATGGCCACACTGTCTCCTCCTGAGACTCAGCGAAGTTGAAATGTTTGTGATGATGCAATCTCCCCGCGGAAAGACGGAAAGACCCCATGAACCTTTACTGTAGCTTTGTATTGGACTTTGAACAGATCTGTGTAGGATAGGTGGGAGGCTTTGAAGCAGGGTCGCTAGATCTTGTGGAGCCAACGTTGAAATACCACCCTGGTGTGTTTGAGGTTCTAACCTAGGTCCATTATCTGGATCGGGGACAGTGCATGGTAGGCAGTTTGACTGGGGCGGTCTCCTCCCAAAGCGTAACGGAGGAGTTCGAAGGTACGCTAGTTACGGTCGGACATCGTGACGATAGTGCAATGGCATAAGCGTGCTTAACTGCGAGACTGACAAGTCGAGCAGATGCGAAAGCAGGACATAGTGATCCGGTGGTTCTGTATGGAAGGGCCATCGCTCAACGGATAAAAGGTACTCTGGGGATAACAGGCTGATACCGCCCAAGAGTTCATATCGACGGCGGTGTTTGGCACCTCGATGTCGGCTCATCTCATCCTGGGGCTGTAGCCGGTCCCAAGGGTATGGCTGTTCGCCATTTAAAGAGGTACGTGAGCTGGGTTTAAAACGTCGTGAGACAGTTTGGTCCCTATCTTCCGTGGGCGCTGCAAGATTGAGAGAGCCTGCTCCTAGTACGAGAGGACCGGAGTGGACGCACCTCTGGTGTATCGGTTGTCACGCCAGTGGCATTGCCGAGTAGCTAAGTGCGGAAGAGATAACCGCTGAAAGCATCTAAGCGGGAAACTCGTCTCAAGATGAGTCTTGCCGGGGCCTTGAGCCCCCTGAAGGGTCGTCCGAGACCAGGACGTTGATAGGTCGGGTGTGGAAGCGCAGTAATGCGTTAAGCTAACCGATACTAATTGCCCGTGCGGCTTGACCCTATAACTTTGACGAGTCTGTCGAAGTGAGCAGTTCAAGTGAAACCGTGCTTCGAACGAAGGCGGTGCGCAATCAAAATCTGATCGATCGACTCTGCGAATTGGCTGTCTTGTGCGGAGAATCACAAGACGGTGACCGGTTAAGCCTGATGACCATAGCGAGGTGGTCCCACTCCTTCCCATCCCGAACAGGACAGTGAAACGCCTCAGCGCCGATGATAGTGCGGATTCCCGTGTGAAAGTAGGACATTGTCAGGCTACTATTTGGAAAGCCCTTCGTCTCGCGACGAGGGGCTTTTCGCTTTTCAGCGGTGCAATCTACTGCGCCAGAGCGATCGGCCACGCTAGATATTGACCACCGTGTCTCCCGATACGCCGAGCGCGCTTGATGCCGCCAGCTCACGCAGCAATTCTTCGGACCACACCCTGAACGGAAGTGCGTCGAAATAGCGGCTGTACGTGATCTGCATGTATTGCGTGGCCGCCAGCCAAGCGTGCAACTCGCCTACGTCTTGGCGCTGAACTTCAAGCAAGTGAAACTTGATCAGCACCTTGGCGGCATGCCTTGCATGACGCCTCGGGTCCGCGATGTAGGCATCAAGGCGGCGGTGGGCGCGGTCGATCGCTCCGGTGAAATCTGCGAACGGCTTGCCGTGTCCCGGAATGACCCACTTGACACTCAGACTGCTCAATCGATCGAGCGTCGCGCGCACATCGTCGAATCCGCTCTCGCCCTCCAATTCTGGAAACACGACGCCGAATCCGTTCTCCCATAACGCGTCTGCGGAAATCAGCAGCTTCACCTCCGGCTGGTAAAGCACGACCGACTCGGGGTCGTGGCCAGGGGCCGCAAGCGCTTGCCAGTGGAGCGGTCCGCAAGCGAGTGCGTCGCCTGGTGCGATGACGTCGGTCCGCCGGAAGCGCGGACACTGCTGCCCCGTCGCAGCATAGGTCAGTGCGGCTTCATTCCAGTCGTCCACCTTGGCGGCCTCGCCGATGGGCACCGCGATGGCGCATTCGTACACCGACTGCAACGCCGCGTTGCCGCCACAATGATCCGAGTGAAGGTGTGTGTTGACGATTCGGCCCAGTCTCCTTTCGCCCAACGCTCGTCGAACAAGAGCCACGGTCTGCGCAGCGTGCGATGCGTAGCCGGTGTCGATCAGCACCGCCTCCTGGCTCGCGTCGCCCCCGAAGAGCACGTTGTTGGACGAGAGCCACCCGCGCTCGAAGACCTGCAAGCCCGCCGTGTTGAAGAGACGGACCATCACGGCGCTGGATCCGGCAGACAGGCCAGCGCGCTGAGCGACGAGGGAGTACTGCTCGCGGCATCAATATTTGCCTGAAATAGGCGAGAGGCGAGCGCTTGCTCACGCGACTTGACGGTGGCGATGAACTCGTCCGCGCCCTTCATCGCTCGAAAAGTGTCGAACCCGGATTCGAGGAAGTGCTGCAGTTCGCTCATGCCCGCGGCGCGAGCCGGGCCGCGCATCAATCGCAGACTGTTGCGCAACAGTGGCTTGCGGGTGAAGCTGTCCAGTTGGGCTGCGACGCCCAGTGTGAGATCGATCTGCGCTTGTCGATCTTTCGGTCGGCCGGTCGCCTGCCAAAGTCGGATGTAGTCGCGTGCTGAAATCTCCGTCGCGTCATGCAGTGCGGCCGCCATCGCACTGTCCAGCGATTCCGACATGGCATGCAGTTCGGCCAGCGCTGCGACGGTCTGGACGACCTCGTCCGGAAACAAGCGCACCAGCGCCGGGACGACGCGAGCGAACTGCGCATCGCGCCGCGTGAAGTCGCTCGGGCCGTACAGTTCGTCGAGAAAGAAGCGAGATGCACTGCCGTACCGCTCCGATGCCAGGAGATCTGCGTAGGTGTGTGTGAAACGCCGCTGCTGATAGGCCTTCACTGCGGCCACCGCGCGATTCATCCCGGCCTGATGCGCGCGGCGATGGCGCTCACCATCGACGACTTTCAGGTTCGCTAGGATGGCCTCAGCCTTGGCGTGGGCGGTGCTGTGCATGGATGGGTCACTCTACTGCACGTTCGCGCGCGTTGGCGCCGCGATAGCATTCGGCGATGCTCGCACGCCTGCAACAGACGCTCGTGTTCACGTTGGCCGCGACAGCCGCGTTGGTGGCGACCTTCTTTCTGATTCGGGGCCGTCCGGGCTGGGCGGCGATCGCCGCGGGGGCGATCCTGCTGGGTTATGCGCTCTTTCTGGCGCTCGAATTCGCGATGCTTTACGTCGTTCAGGAGGAGGGCGACGCTGCGCCCCGCGCCAGCGCGCTGCAACTGATGCGCGCGTGGGCCGGCGAGGTCGTGACCGCACCGCGCGTCTTCTTCTGGCGGCAGCCGTTCTGCGCCGACGCCGAGCCCGACCACCTGCCGTACCAGACCACCGCAGCGCGGGGCGTCGTGCTGGTGCACGGGTTCGTCTGCAATCGTGGGCTGTGGAACCCGTGGATGCGCGAACTTCGGACGCGCGGCGTTCCGCATGTGGCGGTCAACCTCGAGCCGGTGTTCGGTGACATCGATCGCTACCCTCGGATCATCGAGGCGGCCGTGGCGCGGATCGAGGCGCTGACGCGGCGCCCCGTGGTCCTGGTGGGGCACAGCATGGGCGGGCTGGCCATCCGCGCCTGGCTGCGTCAGTTCGATGCCGACGCGCGCGTCCATCGCGTCGTGACGATCGGCAGTCCGCACCAGGGCACCTGGTTGGCGCGCTTCGGCCAGACCATCAATGGCAGGCAGATGCGTCAGCGCAATGCATGGCTTGCGCAACTCGCGGCGGACGAGCCCGCGTCGCGCGCGTCGCGCTTCACCTGCTTCCACGGTCACTGCGACAACATCGTCTTCCCCGCAGGCGTCGGCACATTGCCCGGCGCGAGCAATGTGCACCTGCCCGGCGTGGCGCACGTGCACATGGCCTTTCAGCCCGCGGTGTTCGACGAAGTCTGGCGCTGGCTCAACGGGCCGGCCAAGCGCTAGTCACGCGGCCTTCAGCGCAGCCACTTGTCGACGGTGCGCTGGTACTCGCCGGTCTCCTTGGCGAGGTGCAACCACTGATCGACGAAGGCTTTCATCACCGTGTCGTTGCGCGGCAGCAGCCACGCCATCTCGCCGTATTGCAACGGCTTGTCCGGGTTCACGGCACACAGCCCGGGCTTGAGCTTCTGCTGCGTCAACGCCTCGGCCGCTTCGGTGACGAACACGTCAGCGCGCTTCGCGAGAATCTCGTCGAAGATCGTCAGGTTCTCCGGATGGATCGTCAGCGTCGCCGCCTTGAAGTTGGCCTTCGCGAAGCGCTCGTTGCTGCCGCCCGGATTGGCGATCACGCGCACGCCGGCCTTGTCGATCGCGGCGACGCTCTGGTACTTCGAGGCGTCCTCGCAGCGCACGATCGGCGTCTTGCCGTTGACCATGTAGGCGGTGCTGAAGAACGCGCGCTTCTGCCGCTCGGTCGTGACGGAGATGCCGCCGATCGCGACCTCGCACTTGCCGGCGGTGAAGTCGGGCATCAGGTTGGCCCAGCTCGTCTTCACCACCTCGAGCTTGGCGCCCATCGCCGTGGCGAGCGACTGGGCGAGGTCCACGTCGATGCCCTCATAGGCGCCGTCGGGCTTCAGAAAGCTGAACGGCTTGTAGTCACCTGGCGTGCAGGCGCGCAGCACGCCGGCCTTCATCACGGTATCCAGCGACGACTCCGCCGCCGCCTGCGCCTGCGCAGCCTCGCCGCAGGCCGCCAACACCATGCCCAGAACACCCTGCGCCCAGGTTCGATCCATGCTCACTCCATCGAGATTGTTTGAGGGTCACCGAACGCCAGCCTCCGGCTCGGCCTTCAACACGCCGCGCCTCACCTGGTCCAGCTCGATGCTCTCAAACAATGCGCGGAAATTGCCCTCGCCGAAACCCTGATCGCCCTTGCGCTGGATGATCTCGAAGAAGATCGGCCCGATCACCGTTTGAGTGAAGATCTGCAGCAGCAACTCGTTCGGCGCACCCTGGTGTGTCGCGCCGTCGATCAGGATGCGCAGTCGTTTCAGCTCGTCGATGTTCTCGCCGTGGTTCGGCAGGCGCCGGTTCACGAGGTCGTAGTAGGTCGCGATCGTGTCCTGGAACGCGACGCCGTTCTTCTTCATCCCGTCGACGGTCGCGTAGATGTCGTCGGTCCCCATGGCGATGTGCTGGATGCCTTCGCCGTGATACAGGTCGAGGTATTCGGCGATCTGGCTCTTGTCGTCCGAACTCTCGTTGATCGGGATGCGGATCTTGCCGCACGGGCTCGTCATCGCCTTGCTCTTCAGCCCGGTGAGCTTGCCTTCGATGTCGAAGTAGCGCACCTCCTTGAAGTTGAACAGCCGCTCGTAGAAGTCGGCCCACTCCTTCATGCGGCCGCGGTGCACGTTGTGCGTCAGGTGATCGATGTAGGTCAGCCCGTTGCCCTTCGTTGCCGCCGGCTCGCCCTGCAGCGGCACGAAGTCGACGTCGTAGATGCTGATGTTGCCGATCGCGCCGGCCGCGGCGCCGTCCTTTCCGTGCCAGCGGTCGACGAAGTAGATCAGGCTGTCGCCGATGCCCTTGATCGCCGGGATGTTCAGCTCCATCGGCCCGGTGTGGTGGTCGAAGCCCCACGCGCCGAGTTCCAGCGCGCGTTCGTAGGCGAGCTTCGCGTCCTTCACCCGAAACGCCATCGCACACACGCTCGGGCCGTGCTGGCGCGCGAAGCGCTGCGCGAACGAATTCGGCTCCGCGTTGATGATGAAGTTCACCTCGCCCTGGCGATACAGCGTGACGTTCTTCGTCCGGTGCTTCGCGATCGCGGCGAACCCCATCGTCTCGAACAGCCGGCCGAGGGCGGCCGGATCGGGAGCGGCGTACTCGACGAACTCGAAGCCGTCGGTCCCCATCGGATTGTCCCAAGGCGTGAATTGCATGCGCGTCTCCCGTGCGGTGCTTGACAGTGCCCGCCACTGTAGGGTCGCCGACCCGCAGCTTTTCTGCAAGTTCAGGCCTGAGATGGCCACTCCGCGCATGAAAAATGCAAAATGTCGACCATGGAAAACGTTCTGGAGCTCGACGCCATCGATCGGCGCATTCTTCGCGCGTTGCAGACCGACGGCCGCATGATCTACGACGCGCTCGCCGCGCAGGTCAGCCTGTCACCGTCCGCAACGCTGCGGCGCGTCAAGCGATTGGAGGAGGCGGGCGTGATCGCCGGCTACGTCGCGCTGGTGCCGCCCGAGCGCGTGGGTCTGAGCCTGACCGCTTACCTGAACGTGCGACTCGAAAAGAACGCCGAGGTCCACAAGCGCACGCCGATGGACCTGTTCCGCGCCGCGGTACTGACCTGGCCCGAGGTCGTCGAATGCGCGGCGTTGACGGGCGAGATGGATTTCCTCCTGCGCGTGGTCGTGCAGGACATGGCGCACTACTCCCGCTTCGTGATGGACACGCTGCTGAAGCACCCGAGCGTGCAGGACTGCAAGACCAGCTTCGTGATGGACCGCGTCAAGAACACCACCGCGGTACCGGTCTAGCGTCGCCTCGGCGCGCTCACTTCTGGACCACGTGCGTGATCTGCACCGGCGTCGGTGCGGGCCAGCCGGCGTCCTTGCAGACGCGCACGATCGCCTCGTTGGTATCGAAGTAGACCTGCCAGTAGTGGTCGGTGTGGGCATAGGGCCGCACCGAGATCACCGGGCCGTTCAGGTTCATGTCGAGCAGGTTGACCTCGGCGGGCTTGTCCTTGCTGACGTTCGGGATCTGCGCCAGCGCAGCCTTGAAGCGCGCGATGGCGTCGATCGGATCGACCGAGCCCGCGAGCTGCGCCACGCGCTCGACGCGCCGTGACGGCAGCACCGAGAAGTTCTGGATGGTGTCGCCGAAGATCTTGCCGTTGCCGACGATCGTCATCACGTTGTCGGGCGTGATCAGCGTCGTGCCGAACAGGCCGAGTTCGTGCACCGTGCCGGTGACGCCGCCGACACTGACGAAGTCGCCAACCTTGAACGGGCGCAGGATCAGCATGAACGCGCCGGCCGCGAAGTTGCCGAGCAGGCCGCTCCAGGCCGCACCGATCGCCACGCCTGCGCCGGCCAGCATGGCCGCGAACGACGTCGTCTGGATCCCGAAGTAGCCGAGGATGCCGAGCACCAGCGCGACGTTCAACGCGATCGCGATGATCGAGCCCATGTACTTGGTCAGCGTCGGATCGACGCTGTTGCGGCTCATCGCCGTCTGCACCAGCGCGATCACGCGCCCGATCAGCCAGCGCCCGACGACCCAGAACGCGATCGCCGCAAGCACCTTGATCGCTACTTCGGTGGCGGTTGTGCTGAGAAAGAGCTGGAAGGCATGCACGTCCATCGGATCTCCTCGGGTTGGATTCGAAGCGCGCCATTGTGGCGGCGCCTCCGAGGAGCCGAAGGGCTATCGACGCTCAGGCGATCAAATGTCGCGAACCAGTTGCAGCGTCGCATCGGTGGACAGATTCAGCAGCGTTGCGATGTCGTTGATGTCGTCGGGCAGCGCGGCGTTGTCCCAGCCGTGCGCGGTGTGGCGGGCCAGGCGCAACGCGAGCATCACGGTGCGCACGCTCGGTTCGTCGGCATGGCGGTCGTCGTTGATGCGGATCAGCAGTTCGGGCAGGCGCCAGGCCTTCATCAGCGATTGCTGCAGGTCGGCCAGCTCGATGTTCAGCACCGCGCGCTGCGCGCTGCTGGAGCGCAACGTCGGGTCGGCCTGCTGCGCATGGCGGATGCGCAGCGCCAGCGCCGGCGCGTGGCACCACAGCAGCAGCTCGGCAAAGTCGTGCAGCAACGCCGCCGCATGCATCACCGCGGCGTCGTGATCCATCCGGTGCACCGCGAAGCCGAGCGCGAAGTTCGCGCCGCGGTGGGCGCGGCGCATCGTGTCGGTCAGCCCGACGAGCGCTTCCGGCTGGTCGGCGAGGCGCTCCTCGACCGTCGGTTGCGGGCCGAACGCGCGGAAGAACGGCGAGATGCCGATCAGCACCAGCGCCGACGTGACCGTCTCGGTGTCGGTCACGACGCGGCTGCTGCGGTGCGCGGCGACGTGCGCCATCACCTTCAGCGTCATCAGCGGATCGCCGGAGATCATCTCGCCGATGCTGTTCGCGTCGACCCGGTCTTCGTTCGCGCGCAGCGATTCGAGTGCATCGGCCGTCGCCGCCAGGACGGGGATCGGCGCGGACTGGAAGTGCGCCGTCCACGCCGCCAGATCGGGCAGCGCCGCGGTGAGGCGGTGCTCGCGTATGCCGGTGGGGCTCGTCATCTGGACTCTGTAAAGCGGGGATTGATGGGGTTGCCGGGTTATCGGCCGCACCCTTGCGGCGCTTGAGCCGCTCGCTAACGGGCTGATGCCAGCGTCAGCACATGGCCCTCGGCCGGGTTGACCGTTCCCGCCAGCAGCGCCGCGTAGACCGCCTCGACCGCCGCTTCACCGTGGCCACGCACGACCTGCAGCCAGGGTTGCGCGCCGCCGACGACCGGCCGCATGAACGCGCTCCAGGCCTCGGCACTGCGTTGCTGCCAGCCGGCCGGTCCCCAATCGGCGAGGCGCTTCTTGACCTGCGCCGGTGCGAAGAACAGCACCGGTCGCGGCCCCGGCAGGCCCTTGCCGCCGCCGAGTTCCTCCCAGTGCGTGCCACCGACGGCGCAGGAGTATTTCAATGCGTCGCCAAGGTGCGTGTGGACGGTGCTGCGCACCGGCGCGCTGCCGCTGAAATCGACATAGACGGTCGGCACGTCCGCCGGCAATCGACCGACCTGGTCGTAGTCCAACACGTCGTCGTAGCAGCCGAGACCGCGCGTGAACTCGACGTTTGCGGTCGAAGTCAAGCCCACGACGCGCGGTGCGTCGGGTGCGCCGCGCCGGCGCGACAGGCAGAACGCGGTGCCGTAGGCGGTCTTGCTCGACGCGCTCGACAGCACGACCGTGCGCGCGCCGTAGAAGTCGTTGTCGGCCAGGAAATCGTCGACCAGGAAGGAGGTCATGAACAGCGGCCGCAAGAGCGCCTGTTCGGCTTCGTGGTCCTTCGAGTAGCCGGGGTCCGCGCTGCAGCGCAGATAGCTGTTGTAGACCGCGTGCAGCTCGCGCCGGTGCGGGGCGCCGTCGGTGAAGCCCGCCGGCGTCAAGCGCACCGGCTGCACGATCAGCTCGGTTGCGATCGGAAAGTAGCCGTAGTAACGCTCACCGACCTCGACGCCGGCGCAGCGCGACTCGACGACGTCGGCGAAACCCCAGACCGGCAGGCACCCGGTCGTCGCCGAACCGCTGGGGAAGAAGCCCCAGTAGTTCATCGCTTCGCCGAATGCGGCGTAGGTGATGTTGTTCGAGGTGAGCGAAAACAGGTCGAGGCGCAGCCGGGCGGAGCCGTCGGGCAGTGGCGCGGGCTCGCCGTGCTTCCACTGAAACTGATCGAGCTTGGCGCGCTCGATCGTGAAGGTGGTGGTCGTGGTCATCGCTTCGTCTCCGGAGTGTCGTGTGAATTCGCGCTCAACTACCATCGAGTATCGCGTCTGGAGCCGCCCATGAACAACGTGACCTTGCCCGATGGAGTGACGCTGCCGGCGCTGGGTCTCGGCACCTGGCACATGGGTGAATCGGCGCAGGCCCGGCGCGCCGAGGTCGCCGCGGTGCGCCTCGCGCTGGAGATCGGCTACCGGGTGTTCGACACCGCCGAGATGTACGCCGAAGGCGGCGCGGAAGAAGTGCTCGGCCAGGCGCTCAGCGAGGCGCTGCGCGCCGGGACGGTGACGCGGGAGCAGGTGTTCATCGTCAGCAAGGTCTATCCGCACCATGCCAGCAGCGCGGGGGTCGCCGCGGCCTGCGATCGCAGCCGCAAGCGCCTGGGCCTGGACGGCATCGACCTGTACCTGCTGCACTGGCCCGGGCCGCATCCGCTGCGCGAGACGATCGCCGGATTCGAGGGACTGCAGGCCCGCGGTCAGATACGGCATTGGGGCGTCAGCAATTTCGACACCGACGACATGACCGAGCTCGTTGCCGTGCCGGGTGGCGAGCGCTGCGCAGCGAATCAGGTCTACTACTCGCTCAGCACGCGTGGCGCGGAGTTCGATCTGCTGCCCTGGCAGCGCGCGCGCTCGATGCCGCTGATGGCGTACTGCCCGCTCGACCAGGGCGATCTTGCGGGCGAGGCCGTGTTGCAACGCATCGCCGCGCGACACGGCGTGACGGCGTCGCAGGTCGCGCTGGCTTGGCTGCTGGCCCGCGGCGGCGTGATGCCGATACCGAAGGCCGTGCGCGAACCCCACCTGCGCGCCAACCTCGCGGCGGCCGACCTCGTGCTCGACGAGGTCGACCTGGGCGAGATCGAACGGCGCTTTCCGGCGCCGAAACGCAAGCAAGGGCTCGCGATGCGCTGAAGGCCGTCGATCACAGGCGGGAGACGCCTGGAACGAAGCCGACCAATTCACCGTCGAGGTACAACGCGCCTTCCGGCGCGCCGGCTTCGGCGTAGAACTCGAGCACCGGCACCGGATGCCGCGCCACGCTGGCGGGCCGCGCGAGGCGGCGGGACAAACGCGCGAGCACGGCGCTGGCGCTGCGCAAGCTCATGGCCGCCACATGGCGTGCCGCGTCGGACGGGGAGCGCTGCGCGTCGAACGCGCTGGCGCGGAGGGACTTGAAGCTCGACATGATGAGTTTCCTTCATCGACGACGCGGCGTGTACGAGGCGTGCGCCGCGTGCGGTTCATGGGCTGTGCTGTTTCATGCGGTCCAGTTCGCGCTGCAGCATTCGCGCGCCTTGACGGCGCGCGGCGCCGCTTCCGGGCTGATGTTTGCCGGCGCGGCGGAAGTGCGCCGCTGCGACGAGCGGATTGCGCGGCTTGCGGACGGTGTTGAGTCGAATCTTCATGGGTCGTCTCCTTCGGGTGGAACAGGGGCGTAAGGCGATTGCGCAAACAAAAAGGCCCGGGGGCGTGGAACGCAACCCGGGCCCTCGACGCCTGACGCGTCGCAGCGCGTCAGTCAGCGTGGTCGTGATCCCGGCGGTGCAGCGAGCGAATTCAGGCGCATGAAACGGTGTGGCGGTTGGTAAGTTGCGCAGATGATAAACGATTCATTATCTTGCGCAAGAGGTATTGCGCAACTGGTAGCTAGATTTTCAGCGCTTGCGCTTCAGCGGCCTGACCGCCGCCCGCGTGCGGTCCCACAGTTCGTGGCTGTCGTCGGAGCCGGCGCGTGGCGCAGGCGCCTTCGGCGGTTCGGCCGCCGGCGTGAGCACCTCTCCGAGCAGATCGAGCAGCCGCGCGCGCGCACGCTGCGGGTGGCGCCGGTAGTAGGTCAGCACCAACCCTACGATGAAACGCTCATCGTCATCCTGCGGCACGTTGCGCAGACTGTCGTCAGCGACCGCCGGTGCGGCAACCGGCGCCCCGTGCGGCGTGTCCATCCAGCCGACCGGTTTGCGGCACAGCTGCTCGAACTGTCGCGCCAGCCGCTCGCCGATCTGGCGCGAGCGGCCCTTGATCTGGCTCCAGTAGCTCGGCTGGATCTGCAACCGTTCGGCAAAGCGTCCTTCGAGGCCGCGCAGCGTGGCCGCGTCGGGGTGCTTGATGGTGGCGTGGACGAATTCGTCGAACAGGAGCAGGGCGTTGTCGAGGCGAATCTGCGCGACATCGCGGGGGCCGGTGATCATGTCGCAGATGATAAAGCGCCGTTGACCCGCTGCGGGGCTGGACAATCATGGGTTCGCCGCAACCGCCCACGACGATGACGACCCTCGGAACCCCGCTCTCCCCGAATGCCACCAAGGTGATGCTGCTCGGCAGCGGCGAGCTCGGCAAGGAAGTGCTGATCGCGCTGCAGCGCCTGGGCGTCGAGACGATCGCGGTCGATCGCTACGACCACGCGCCGGGCCAGCAGGTCGCGCACCACGCACGCACGATCGCGATGAGCGACCCGGCGCAGCTCAAGGCGCTGATCGAGGCCGAGCGGCCGATGCTGGTCGTGCCCGAGATCGAGGCGATCGCGACGCCGATGCTGGAGGAACTCGAGGCCGCCGGCGTCGTGCGCGTGATCCCGACCGCGCGCGCGGCGCGCCTGACGATGGACCGCGAGGGCATCCGCCGGCTCGCCGC
>Ga0209023_10004530_pt1 | contig 15761 bp, 15 predicted proteins | sample LakOneMetagenome_FD_187468 | JGI IMG/M metagenome (GOLD analysis project Ga0209023, IMG submission 187468) | Freshwater and sediment microbial communities from Lake Erie, Canada (SPAdes) (version 2) | ecosystem: Environmental > Aquatic > Freshwater > Lentic | place: Lake Erie, Canada... | reverse complement strand
TGTCGAAGTCGGGCATCGAGACGCGTTCGGGATTCAGGAAGCGCTCGAACAGCAAACCCCAGCGCAGCGGATCGAGATCGGTGATGGTCAGCGCCCAAGCGACGACCGAGCCCGCGCCGGACCCGCGGCCCGGACCAACCGGGATGTCGTTGTCCTTCGCCCACTTGATGAAGTCCGAGACGATCAGAAAGTAACCCGGAAACTTCATCTGATTGATGATGCCGAGTTCGTAAGCGAGGCGCTTTTCGTAATCTTCGACCGACGCGAAGAGTTTATCGCCCAATGCTTTCAAACGCGCCTTGAGGCCGGCCTCTGCTTGCGCCTTCAATTCCGCCGCTTCGTCGCGTCCGCGCTTCGTGTCGAACGACGGCAGAATGGGTTGGCGCTTTTCCACCCGCACTGAACAACGGCGCGCGATTTCTGCAGTGCTCTCGATCGCCTCAGGCAGATCGATGAACAATTCCGCCATTTCGTCAGCACTCTTGAAATAGTGCTCCGCCGTGACGCGCGGGCGATCCTCTTCGCCGAGGTAGGACGATGCCGCGATGCACATGAGCGCGTCGTGCGCCTCGTGGCCTTTTCGCGCTTCGAAGCGGATGTCGTTGGTGGCTACCAACGGCAACCCCAGCTTATACGCCAATTCGATCAGCGCACCTTCGGTTTCGGCCTCGACACGCTCATTGTGGCGGTTGAGTTCGACATAGAGCCGGTTGTCGAAGGCGCGCGCCAGGCGTTGCAGTTCTCCGTCAACGACGGCGGCCTTGCCCTCGGCAAGCAACGGCGCAAACAATCCCTCGCCGCCACCCGTCAGTGCGATCAAGCCCTCAGCCTCGTAGCAGACGCGCGACAAAAGAACGTGTGGCTCTTCGTTCGAATTGGAGTCGAGATACGCCGCGCTCGAAAGGCGCATGAGCGCGGCGTAGCCCGTCGCGTTCTGCGCATAGACGGCCAGTGTGCCGGCAACGCCGTTTTCGCCGCGGACGTCCAACGCGCAGCCAACAATGGGCTGCACGCCGGCCTCAGCTGCGGCCTCGGAGAACTCTAGAGCGCCGAAGAGATTGTTGGTGTCCGCAACGCCGAGCGCCGGCATGCCATGCTTCGCCGCCAGCTTGACCAGCGCCTTCACGTGCACCGCGCTTTGCAACAGCGAATACGCCGATCGGGCGCGGAGGTGGATAAAGGGCGAGGCCATGATTCGTAGACCCCAAGATAAGGGCTCAGACGCGCTCGCGCAGCACCAGCTTGCCGTGATCGAGGCTCATCACTCGGTCCATATAGCGGGCAAGTTCCATATTGTGCGTGGCGATCAGCGCGGCCGCACCCTCGTTCCGCACAAGATCGGACAGCGCTGCGAAGACTACGGTTGAGGTATCTGGATCGAGGTTGCCCGTTGGCTCGTCGGCCAGGATGAGCGCCGGTCGGTTGATCATCGCCCGCGCGATCGCGACGCGCTGCTGCTCACCGCCCGACAATTGCGCGGGCTGGTGATGAATGCGTTGCGAGAGACCCATAACGCCCAACAACCGCTCGGCTTCATCGAGCGCCTCACGGCGCTTTCGTCCCGCGATCAACGCTGGCAACGCGACGTTATGGATGGCGTCGAACTCAGGCAGCAGGTGGTGAAACTGATAGACGAAGCCAATGCGGTTGCGGCGGATACCGGTGCGCACTTCGTCGGTCGCGTCCCAACCGGACTCGCCTTCGATGTAAACGTCGCCACCGGATGGACGCTCCAACATGCCGGCCGCATGCAACAATGAAGACTTGCCCGAACCTGATGGCCCGATAAGGCCGAAGATTTCGCCGGCGCCGATGTCGAGATCGATGCCGTCAAGGACCGTAAGTTCGGTGTCGCCGGATTTGAAGCGACGCTGTAGATTGCGCAGACGCAGAACCGGAAAGCCTGTCGTGGCGTCGGCGGGGCGCGACATCTCATTCATAGCGCAGCGCCTCCACTGGATCGAAGCGCGATGCCCACCACGCGGTCAGCAATGTCGAAGAGAAGTTCACCAAGATCGTGAACAGCGCGATCATCGCCACTTCCGGCCATTCAACGCGCGCCGGCAACGTCTCAAGCGAATAGACCGTGCCCGGGAAGATGTCGAAGCCGACCACTGAAGATAGGAAGTTCTGAATCGGCGTGATGAACACGCAGAAGAGAACCCCCGCGGTTAGCCCCAGCGACAAGCCGATCACACCCAAAGACGCGCTCGCCATGAAGAAGACCCGCATGATCGCGCCCTTCGTGGCGCCCATGGTTCGCAGAATGGCGATGTCGCGGCCCTTGTTTTTCACCAGCATGATGAGGCCCGTGACGATGTTGAGCGCGGCCAACGCGACGACGCCCATGAGAATGAGGCGCATGACATTGCGCTCAACCACGAGCGCGTCAGCTAGACCTTGGCTCTTGGCGCGCCAATCGTAGATCGTCACGTCGGGTCCCAGCCGACTTCGAAGATCCATCATTGCTTCTACTGTGCGATCGGGATCGCGGATCCGGATCTCTAGTTCATCGGCCCCGTCGCCCCGACTGAACAGCACCTGCGCCTGTTCGAGCGGCATGTAGACGAGCGTCGAATCGAACTCGGCCATGCCCACGCTGAACACACCGCCAATCAGAAACGACTTGCGCCGCGGCGTTAACCCGAACGGCGTGACGGCGCCTTGAGGCGACAAGATCGAAATCGCCATTCCCTCATTGACGCCGAGCCCCGCAGCGAGCCGATCGCCGACGAGAATGGTGGGTGACTCAATGCCCTCGAATCCCTGCAGGCCGCCGCCGGGACGAATGCTGTTGGCGACGATAGGTAGTTGCGCCAGCTGCGCGCGAGGAATGCCGCGCACGATCACGCCGGCCGCCCCTTGATCCGAACTCGCCAAGGCCTGCGCGTTAATGATCGGTGTCACGTGAACAACGTCCGGCGTTTGCCGCACGATCGCTTCAAGCTGGGCGATCCGATTGGCCGGCATGTCGTGGACATCCACGAAGACATGACCGTTCACGCCAAGAATGCGGGTTAGCAGAGTTTCGCGAAACCCGTTCATCACCGACATGGTGACAATGAGAAAGAACACGGAGAGCAGAATGGCGCTCACCGAGATGATCGAGATGAGCGCGACGCCACCATACTCACGCTTCGCGCGCAGATAGCGCGCGGCGAGCATCCGCTCGAACAGACCAAACGGCGCAGAGTTTCCGTTCATGCTCAATAGGCCCTGCCGATCAGAATTTCTTCAACGCCTGGCGCGCCGCTGAACACGCATGCGCCAAAGGCCGCTGGCTGCGCGAGCGGCGCGTTGCGGATTGTCAGCTTCAAGGTTTTCAAGCGATCCCCGATTTCTTCCAGCGCAGCGCCAGTCGGCCGCGACCAGGGGACACGCGCCCAACCCTTGAACTCGCGCTCGTCTTCGGCGGTTCCGTAATACCGCTCGAGGTCGGCGAACGTTTTGAAATCGGCGCGGATGTTTTGGTCGAGACGCGCCTTTGCTTCTGCGTAGAGCGACGCCTGAATATCAGCGAGCAGAGCACCAACGCCGCCCACGAACGCGGCTTTGTCGATCGTCTGCGACGCGATCTTTTCACCATCACGCAGCTTGTCGCGGCGCATGAAGGTGACGTTGCCACCTCCTGCGTCGCGCGGGCCAATCTCGCAAATGATCGGCGCACCGCGACGCACCCAATCCCAACGCTTATCGGCTGGCTTGGTGTCCTTCTCGTCCACATAGGCGCGCACAGGCGCGCCAAGCGCGCTCGCCCAGTTCAGCTCCGCCGCCAGCGCGGCGCAATATTGCTTCAGCTCGGCGTCTTCGGGTTTGTTGCGGAGCATCGGCACGATGACGACTTGGCGCGGAGCAGCGGCCGGTGGCGTACGCATGCCGTCATCATCGCCGTGCGTCATGATCGCGCCGCCGATGAGGCGCGTGCTGACGCCCCAACTGGTCGTGTGCGCCAAAGCCATGCCGCCTTCCTTGTCCTGGAAACGGATGTTTTGCGCGTGCGCGAAATTGGTGCCGAGATAGTGCGACGTGCCGGCTTGCAGCGCCTTGCCGTCCTGCATCATCGCTTCAATGGAATAGGTGCGCACCGCGCCGGGGAAGCGCTCATTCTCTGGCTTCTCTCCGACGACCACGGGCATCGCCAAAAAATTCTCGGCAAGCTCGCGATAGAGTTCGAGCGCCAGCATCGTCTCGGCCATCGCGTCGGCTTCATCCACGTGCGCGGTGTGCCCCTCCTGCCAAAGAAACTCGGCAGTGCGTAGAAAGAGGCGCGTGCGCATCTCCCACCGCATCACGTTGGCCCATTGGTTCAGTTTCAGGGGCAAATCGCGATAGGACCTTATCCAGCGACTGAAGGCGTCGCCGATAATCGTCTCAGACGTCGGACGAATGATCAGCGGCTCAGCCAATTCGGCGTCGGGATCTGGCTTCAGCGCGCCGTCAACCGCTTTCAAGCGATGGTGCGTCACCACCGCCATTTCCTTGGCGAACCCTTCGACGTGCTCGGCCTCCTTCGCGAAGAACGAGAGTGGAATCAGCAACGGGAAATAGTAGTTGTCGTGTCCGGTCTCTTTGATGCGCCGGTCAAGCTCGCCTTGAATGCGCTCCCACAAGCCCATCCCCCACGCCTTGATGATCATGCATCCGCGCGTCGGCGACAGCTCCGCCAAATCCGCTTCACGGACGACGGCCTGGTACCATTCCGGAAAATCTTCGGCGCGCGTGACCTTCAGCGCATGCATAGGGGAACCTCTTCGCCGCCTGGATAGACTGAGCCGCTGACGGCGGCAACGCGGCCTAACCGATCGCCCGTACCGTGAAGATGTCCTGCGCAACGGCCCAGACGACGCCGAGCCACAAAAGCGCCGCGATCCCTGCCGCCAACAGCACCTTGAGGCCAATCCGGTGCGCTCGCGGCGCGCCGCGCTCCACGCCGGGCGCTGCCTGTTCGTCTGCTTCGTGGAAGCTCTGTGCGCCCATCGGCAGCATCGTGAAGAACGCTAGCCACCAAAGGATCACATAGACGGCGACGCTCATGACCGGGTTCATGCGTGTGCGCCCTTCGGAGTTTCCATGAGCTCGATCAGCACGCCGTTGGAATCCTTCGGGTGCACAAAGATAATGGGCGTGCCGTGCGCACCGATGCGCGGTTCGTTCAGCACCTTTGCGCCGCGCACCACCATCTCGTCACGCGCGGCGTAAATGTTCTCAACTTCAAAGCAGACATGATGCTGACCGCCGCTCGGGTTCTTCTCCAGAAAATTGAGAATTGGGGATTGCTCTCCCAAGGGTTCAATTAGCTCGATTTGGCTGTTTGGCAGATTGACGAAGGCGAAGCGCACGCCTTGAGCCAACAGCTCGCGCGTCTCAGTGATAGCTTCGGCCGGAACGCCGTAGAGGTCGCGATAGGTCGCCTTCGCCGCCTCGATGGAGGGCACAGCAATGCCCACGTGGTTCAACTTGCCGATCATGACCGCCCTGCTCCTGACTCCCGCCAGGTATTTAGAGACGCAAGACGGTTACGTCGACAAGCGGGCGCTTTCGCCACAGCTTCTCCGCTGCCTTTCGGACAGCGCGCATGAGATTGACCTCGACGAGCTCATCGTCCTCGCGGTCAGCATGGCTGAGCTTGCCGAATGCGCCTTTGGCGGCTTGTTCTAGCTCCTCCAACGCCAACTCGAACTCGCTTTCATCGTCCATGGCCAGGCCGCGCACCGACACAGTTGGCCCCGCAGCGATCGACGATTTCGCGCTCAAGGCGAGTGCGACATTCACGGCGCCTTCGGCGGCCAATCGCTTGCGATCGCGCAGGGCGTCGTCGTCGGATTCGAGCAGCACCGAGCCATCGACGAGCAATCGGCCGGACGGCACTTCATCAATCAACGCCGCCGAGCCGGGCGCGAGGCGGATGATATCCCCGTTGTTCGGCGCCACGGCCTCCGGCACTTGAAGTGACTGCGCGAGCCGCACGTGTTCAAGGATGTGGCGCCGCTCGCCGTGCACCGGGATGGCGATGCGCGGGCGCGCCCATTGATACATCTGCTTCAACTCATCGCGCGCGGGATGACCAGAGACGTGGATGAAATGCTCCTCGTCGGCCGTGATCAGATGAACGCCGCGTTCGATGAACTGATTGTAGAGCGTGTGGATCGCCGTCTCGTTGCCGGGAATCACGCGTGACGAAAAAATCACCGTGTCGCCTTCACGGAGTGTGACGTGGCGGTGATCGTTGCGAGCGATGCGTGAGAGCGCAGCGCGTGGTTCGCCTTGGCTGCCAGTGCAAAGATAGAGCACGTTGTCCGCAGGAAGCGCACCGGCTTCTTCCTCGTCGATGAGCTGCGGGATGTCCTGCAGTAAGCCAACGCCGCGTGCGGCAGCGACAATGCGGTGCATCGAGCGGCCGACGAGACACGGCGTCCGGCCACTGGCGCGGGCCGCATGCAGCGCTGTCTCGATCCGCGCAACGTTAGAGGCGAACGCAGTGACGGCGACCCGGCCGCGGCACCCGACGATAAGTTCCGTCAGTTTCTCGCGCACGTCGCCTTCCGAGCCGGTGGCGCCTTCCACGAATACGTTGGTGCTGTCGCACACCATGGCGAGGATGCCCTCGTCCGCCATGGCGCGAAGCGTGGCTTCGTCTGTGGTTTCACCAATCAGCGGATCAGGATCGATCTTCCAGTCGCCGGTGTGCCAAACCATGCCGAGCGGCGTGCGGATGGCGAGCCCGTTCGGTTCGGGAATCGAGTGCGTCATGGTCACGAACTCGATGTCGAAGGGGCCAAGTGTCAGTTCGCCCTTGAGCGGGATGATGGTGAGCGGGACCTTTTCCAGCAACCCGCGCTCTCTCAGTTTTTCTCGGACGAGTGCCGCGGTGAATGGCGTCGCGTAGACCGGCGCTTTCAACCGCGGCCACAACCACGCGAGTGCACCGATGTGGTCTTCGTGCGCGTGCGTCAGCACAATCCCCAAGATGCTCTCGCGCAAGTCGGCGAGATAGCTTGGATCTGGCAGGATCAGATCGACGCCAGGCAGTTGATCTTCGCGCCCAAACGTGACCCCGATATCGACGATGATCCATTGGCGCGCGTCGGCTGGCCCGTAGCCGTACGCGTTCAGATTCATGCCGATCTCGCCGGAGCCACCGAGCGGCAGAAAGACAAGTTCGTCGTCAGGCGCTGCTTTGTTCAAAGCGTGCCGCCGTTGCGGCGGTAGACCTCAAGCAAACCGCGTGAGGTCAGATCTTGGTCCCAATGGTCGATCGACGGCACAGCACCTTCAAACAGTGATGCGACACCGCCGGTTGCTATGGTTTTCATCGGCTTGCCGTACTCGGCTTTGATGCGCCGGCACAGACCTTCGATCATCTCTATTGAGCCCCAATAGATGCCAGACTGCATGGCGCTAACCGTGTCTTTACCGATCACCGACCCAGGATCGCGAATTTCAACACGCGGCAGACGCGCGGCTGCATCGTGCAGCGCCTGCAAGGAAAGATTGATCCCCGGCAAGATGATACCGCCCTCGAACGCCCCGTCAGCGGCGACGATGTCGAAGGTCGTAGCCGTGCCGCTGTCGATGACGATCGACGGTCCGCCATATTCCACGAAAGCGGCAACGGCGTTCACCAGCCGGTCGGCGCCTGCTTCGTTCGGTTTATGAATGCGCACCTCGATGCCAAGCTTGAGGCCGTCTTCGCCAATAACCATCGGCTCAGCACCAATATAACGCCGCGAGAGATTGCGTAGATTAAACAGCGCTTGCGGCACGACGGTCGAGATGATGCAGGCGTTGAGGTCTGCGAACGACAACCCGCTCAACTGCATAATCTGATTGAGCCACGGCGCGTATTCGTCCGCGGTTCGTGTCGTGTCGGTCGAGGCGCGCCATTGCGCGCGCCAAGTTTGGCCATCCCAAACCGCGAACTTGGCGTTTGTGTTGCCGACGTCGATGGCGAGAAGCATGAGATCAAGCCGCGTGAGGGAGAAGAACGTCGCCAGCGGCGATCAGCCGGCGGCCGGTGGCCGTATCAAGCTCCAGTTCGCCGCGCTGCGAAAGGCCTGCGATACGGCCCTCGATGGATTGGTCGCCTTGCACGACCCGTGCTTGCTGCCCCAAGCCATGAGCACGCGCGAGCCAGGCTGCGCGTAGCGGCTCGAAGCCGTCGCGCTCCGTTCGCGCCGACCAACCTTCTAGCTTCGGGCGCAGGCGCGCGAGAAACGCGAGCGGCTCCGGCGCGAGTACATCCGGCGGCAGCAACGCGCGCATGCTCGTTGTTGGCTGGTCAAGGCCGTCTGGGGCCACGGCGAGGTTAACACCAAACGCCAAGGCAGCCCAAGTCCGGCCAGCCCCATAGCATCCCGAGTCTAACAAGATGCCTGCGGCTTTCGCGCCGTCGATAAAAACGTCGTTCGGCCATTTGAGCGTCGCACGCGCCGCGCCGATAATTTCGTCAAAGACCTCGGCAATCGCCACGCCTGTTGCGAAACCCAAAAGCGCAATGCGCGAAGGCGGCGCGTCAGTGGCAAACAGACAGGTCGCCATCAGATTGCCGTCGAGCGACGCCCAAGACCGCCCGCGCCGTCCCCGCCCCGCCGTTTGCACCTTAGCGATGAGCCAAACCGGCGCAAGTTCGCCGCGATCGGCGCGCCGACGCGCCTCCAAAATGGTGGAGTCGATTTCGTCAAACACTTCGACCGGCGCATTGGCGTCGATCATCGCTTCGCTTCCGTTAGAACCACATCCGGACTGCGGCGTGGGTCCATTGCTCCAGCGCGCCCAGTGCAAACACCAGAATGGGGAAGGTGAGTACCGCAGCTGCCGTGGCGGTGAGCATGATCGTCCCGCTCGCCGGTTGCAACTGTGCCGCCGGAGGCGCGAACCAAATCGAAGCCAACAAGCGCAAATAGTAGGCGGCGCCCACCACGGCCGCGAGACCGCCAACCACCGCAAGCCACACGAGGTTTGCGTGCACCGCGGCCAAGAACACATAGAGCTTGCCGATGAAGCCAGCGAACGGCGGGATGCCGGCGATCGAAAACAGCAGCATGGTGAACAGCGTCGCCATGAACGGACGTTTCTGCGCCATGCCGGCGAGATCGGCGACCGTCTCGGCAGGCTCGCCCGCGCGGCGCATGGCTAGGATCAATGCGAAGATGCCGATGTTGGCGGGCAGATAGAGCGCCAAATACAGTAGCGCTGATGACGGCCCCTGCTCGGCGCCAGATGCAAGGCCCATGAGCACGAAGCCCATGTTGCTGATCGACGAGTACGCCATGAGGCGCTTCAAGTTTGTCTGCATCAACGCGGCGACCGCGCCCCAAACCATCGAAATGGCGGAGAGCGCGACGACGACTTGCCGCCACTGATCTTCGACGCCTGCGAACGGTCCGTAGAGAAGGCGCGCCATCAACGCGACGGCGGCTACCTTCGGCGCGGCGGCGAAGAATGCCGTCACCGGCGTCGGCGCGCCCTCGTAAACGTCAGGCGTCCACATATGGAACGGCGCCGCCGACATTTTGAAGCCGAGCGCGCAGAGCATCAACACCAAGCCGAATACGAGGCCCACGCCGCCACCGCCTTCATGCACGGCGGACGCAATCACGTCGAAATGGATCGAGCCGGTGAAGCCGTAGACGAACGACGAACCGAACAGCAGCAAGCCGGACGAGATGGCGCTCAGTACGAAATATTTGAGGCCGGCCTCGGACGAGTGTGAATCGTCGCGCCGCCACGCCGCCATCACGTAGGCGGCCAAGCTCTGCAACTCGACGCCAATATAGAGGCTGATCAAGTCCTGCGCCGACACCATAACGAACATGCCGAGCGCGGCGAGCACGATCAGAATTGGATACTCGAAACGCCGGTCTTTCAGTTGACCGAAATGATCCGCGCCGAGCGCCAACGTCGCGGCGGCAGAGAATGCGATCAAAGCTTTGGCGAGCACACCGACGCCATCGACAACAAGAGAGCCTTGGAATATCGAAACTGGCGCGGCTGGATCGTGGACGATGGCGATGCCACCAGCGGCGATCAACGCCGCGACGCCAAGTCCGCAAAGCGCCACGAAGGCCTTGTCGCGAAACCATGCGCCCACCAGGGTTCCGAGCAGAGCAAACGCGAGCAGCGTGAACTCGGGCCACGCGTGCGGCGCACTGGAGAGGAAATCGTTCAGCGGCGTCATGGCATCAGCCCCGAATAAGCCGTGGCGATCGCGTCAGCCGAAGACTTGGTGAAGTCGAGCACATAGGCGGGGCCAAGGCCCATGATCAAAGTGGCGATGATCAGCGGCACGAACGTCACCCACTCCCGCGCCTCAAGATCGGTGATGCCGTCGAGTTTCGGATTCACGATCGTGCCGAGCGCCACCTTCCGATACAGCGTCAGCGCGTACGCAGCCGAGAAGATCACCCCCAAACAGGCGCCGGCCGCAACCAAGGCATTCACTTGGAAGGCGCCGACCATGGTGAGAATTTCACCGGGGAAGCCACTCGTGCCCGGCAAGCCGACATTGCCCAGCGTGAACAGCATGAAGACCGCGGCGTAGACAGGCATGCGGTTCACGAGCCCGCCGTAGAAGGCGATCTCGCGCGTGTGCATGCGATCGTAGACAACACCGACGCAAAGGAAGAGCGCGCCGGAAATGATGCCGTGCGAGAGCATCTGGTAAATCGCGCCCTGAATACCCTGCGGCGTCCCAGAGAAGATACCGAGCGTGACGAAGCCCATGTGCGCAACGGACGAGTACGCAATCAGCTTCTTCATATCGACCTGGCGGAACGCCACCAGCGATGCCCAGACGATGGCGATCACCGAGAGCGCAAACATCATCGGCGTGAAGAAGTGCGACGCGTCGGGGAACATCGGCAAAGAGAAACGCAGGAAGCCGTAGCCGCCCATCTTCAGCAGGATCGCCGCCAGCACCACCGAACCGGCCGTCGGCGCCTCAACGTGCGCGTCTGGCAACCACGTGTGCACCGGCCACATCGGCAGCTTCACCGCAAACGACGCGAAGAAGGCGACCCACAGCCATTTCTGGACATTTGGGTCAAAGCCCACAGTCGCTGCGTATTGCTGCAGCCCCTCGATGCTGGAGGTTCCCGCGATGTTAATCATGGCGACAATCGCCACCAGCATCAGGATCGAGCCCAGCAGCGTGTAGAGGAAGAATTTGAATGCGGCGTAGACACGCCGCTGGCCGCCCCACACGCCGATGAGGATGAACATCGGGATGAGGCCAGCTTCGAAGAAGAAGTAGAAGAGAACGATGTCCTGCGCGCAGAATACGCCGATCATCAGCGTCTCAAGCAGCAGGAAGAGCACCATGTAGCTCGTCACCTGCTTTTCGATCGACCAGCTGGCAAGAATGCAGAGCGGCGTCAGGAACGTCGTCAGCATGATGAGCGTCATCGAAAGCGAGTCGACGCCCATGCGATACGAGGCCCCGAACGCCCACGGCACGTTTTCCGTGAGCTGATAGCCGACACGGCTGGAGTCGAAGCCGGCAAAGGCGATCAACGAGATCAGGAACGTCGCGATGGTGATGATCAGTGTAAGCAGGCGAACGCCGGCGTCGTAACCCTGGTTTTCGCTCGGCGTGCCGCTGCGCAGAAGCGACCGCACCAACAGCAGAAGCACCGCGCCCGCCGACGGCAGGAACGTGACGATCGACAGGATCGGCCAATGGGCGAACATTTCCGTCATCGCCCGCCCCCACCGGCAAGGATCGCATAGGCGCCGAATGCTACCGCCGCGATCAGCATCAGGAAGCTGTAATGGTAGACGAAGCCGGTCTGAACGCTCCGGAGAGCGCGCGAGAAGAACCGCGAACTGGCGGCGACGCCATCAGGCCCCAAACCGTCGATGATCTTTTGATCGCCGACCTTCCAGAACAAGTCGCCGAACGCACGTGCGCCTTTGACGAAGATGAAGTTGTAGAGCTCGTCGAAGTACCACTTGTTGTAGAGGAAGGCCCACACCGGACCCTTCGCCAACGCCTTCGCGGCGCCCGTCTGCCAAAGGTAGAAGAACACGGCGACAAGGAAGCCTGCGACGGTGACGCCCAGCGGCGCCCACGCGACGCTCGCCGGCACTTCGTGATGTCCCTCGGCGTGAAGCGGGAAAACGCCGCGCCAGAATTCGTGCGCGTGTTCACCGAGGAAGGTCGGTGCGAAGATCGCGCCTGCGAACAACGCGCCGGCCGCCAACACGAACAGCGGTACGAGCATCACCCACGGCGATTCATGCGCTGGGGCTGAGCCATCTGGATTGGCGTGTAGCGCGCCGTGGCCGTGATCGTCGTGCGCATGTGCATCCGGCTCAGGCGCGCCCTCTTCGCCGTGGCCATGCGCGGCGTCGGCGCCGTGGCTGCCGCGGAATACGCCTTCAAAGGTCATGAAGGCCAGGCGCCACGAATAGAAGCTGGTGAGGAACGCTGCTGTGATCCCGCACCAGAAGGCGAACTGCGCGCCGATGGCGTTCGACGTGAACGCGCCTTCGATGATCGCGTCCTTGGAATAGAAGCCGGCGAAGCCGCCGAGGCCTGGGATGCCGAAACCGATCAGCGCCAGCGTGCCGATCGTCATCATCGCCCAGGTGATCGGCATATGCTTCCGCACGCCGCCCATGTTTCGCATGTCCTGCTCATGATGCATCCCGTGGATGACCGAGCCGGCGCCCAAGAACAGCAGCGCTTTGAAGAAAGCGTGCGTGAATAGATGGAACATCGCGGCGTTGTAGGCGCCGATGCCCGCGGCAAAGAACATGTAGCCCAGCTGCGAACAGGTTGAGTACGCGACGACGCGTTTGATGTCGTTCTGCGCGACACCGACTGTGGCCGCGAACAGCGCCGTTGTGGCGCCCACGACCGTGACAATCCCCGACGTGTAGGGCGCGAGCTGAAAGAGATCGCCGCAGCGGCTGACCATGAAAACGCCGGCAGTCACCATGGTCGCGGCGTGGATCAGCGCCGACACCGGCGTCGGGCCCTCCATCGCGTCCGGCAGCCAGACGTGCAGGAAGAACTGCGCCGACTTACCCATCGCGCCGATGAACAAGAGGAACGAAATCGCCTCGACTGCGGGTACGTGAAACGCACCCAGGGACAGCACCATGTCCGCATTGGCTTGCGCCGCGGCAAAGACTTCGTCGTAGCGGATCGAATGGTAGCAGAAGAACGCCGCCATGATCCCAAGCGCGAAACCGAAGTCGCCGACGCGGTTGGTGATGAAGGCCTTGATCGCAGCGTCGTTGGCGCTGCGCTTTTGATACCAGAAGCCGATCAGCAGATAAGAGGCGACGCCCACCCCTTCCCATCCAAAGAAAAGCTGCAGGAAGTCATTCGCGGTCACCAGCGCGAGCATGGCGAACGTAAAGAACGACAGATACGAGAAAAACCGGGCACGGTGCGGGTCTTCGGCCATGTAGCCGATCGAATAGACGTGAACGAGGAACGACACCGTGTTCACAACCACCAGCATGATCGCCGAAAGCGTGTCGATGCGGACGCTCCACGTGGAGGTGAAACCGCTCACGTCGATGAATCGGAATATCTCGATCAGCCGCGGCTGCGCGTCGCCCCAAACGAAGTCGGCGAAGATGGGGATCGATAGCGCCAGCGACAGGCCGACGGACGCCGTCGTGATCGCCATGGCGACGCGGTCGCCGATGTAGCGTTGCAGCAGGCCAGCGAATGCCGCCGCCAGCAGCGGGCCGACTACGATCAGGACTTCGGGTGAAAACTGCACCGCGTCAGCCCCTCATCTGGTTGATGTCTTCGACGGCGATGTTGCCGCGATTGCGGAAGTACGTAACCAGGATCGCCAAACCCACCGCAGCCTCGGCGGCGGCGACCGTGAGTACGATCATCGCGAAAATCTGGCCCTGCAGGTTTTGCAGGTAGGCCGAGAACGCCACCAAATTGATGTTCACGGAGAGCAAGACCAGCTCGATCGACATCAGGATGATGATGACGTTCTTGCGGTTCACGAAGATGCCGAACACGCCAATGGTGAACAGCGCGCCGGCGACGAACAAGTAGTGGGCAAGCGTGATTTCCATCAGCTGAGCCCCTGGCCCGGACGCACGTCCTTCAACTCAACCGCATCGGCGCGACGGCGGCCGACTTGAGCGTGAATGTCTTGTTTACGGACGCCAGTGCGATGGCGAAGTGTCAGCACAATTGCGCCGATCATGGCAACGAACAGCACCAAGCCCGACATCTGGAAGACCAAGAGGTAGTCCGTGTAGAGCACACGCCCGATTGCCTCAGCGTTGGTGATGGTCGAAGGCGCCGCCGGCGCCAAGGCGATGGGCGCACCACCCGCGGACATAGATGCGCTTCCAACCAAGCTGATCTCGGCTAAGAGAGCCACCGCGACCAGCGCCCCGATTGGTGCATAAGAGAGGAAGCCCTGCTTTAGCTCAGCGAAGTCGACGTCGAGCATCATGACCACGAACAAGAACAACACCGCGACGGCGCCGACGTAGACGACGACAAGCAGCATCGCCAAAAACTCGGCGCCCAGCAGGACGAACAGGCCCGCCGAGGTGAAGAAAGTAAGGATCAAGAACAGAACGGCGTGCACGGGATTGCGCACGGATATCACCGCGAACGCCGAAGCGACCGCGATAATCGACAATATCCACCAGGCGATACCCGCCAGCATCCGTTCTTACCCCTCCAAGCGCCTAGCGATAAGGCGCGTCGAGTTCCAAATTCTTCGCGATCTCGCGCTCCCAGCGGTCGCCGTTCGCGAGCAGACGATCCTTGTCGTAATAGAGTTCTTCGCGCGTCTCGGTCGCGAACTCGAAGTTCGGCCCTTCGACAATCGCATCTACCGGGCAGGCTTCCTGGCAGAAGCCGCAATAAATGCACTTCACCATGTCGATGTCGTAGCGCGTCGTGCGGCGGCTGCCGTCTTCGCGCGGTTCGGCTTCAATGGTGATGGCCTGCGCTGGGCAGATCGCTTCGCAGAGCTTGCAGGCGATGCAGCGCTCTTCGCCGTTGGCGTAGCGCCGGAGCGCGTGCTCGCCACGGAAGCGGGGGCTCAGCGGCCCCTTTTCAAACGGATAGTTCACTGTCGCTTTGCGCTTGAAGAAATACTTCATGGCGAGCGCGAACCCGCTCAGCATGTCCAGCATCAAAGCGCCCTTGGCGGCCTGAAGAATGCGCGACATGCTTATCTCCCCGCACAGCGATAGGTGCGATACGTGAAGCCGTCGAAACGGTTCTCTTGGCCGACATAGCTCGCGGCGCCCAACCCGCAATGTGCGTTGGCGGCGGCATCAACCTGATCCACGCCCTGCACGCGTGCATCATAACGCACATCGAACAGCGCGCTGTCGTGGCGCGGCACCACTTGCGGCAGCGCCGTTGCACAGGCGCTGAGCGCTACCAGCGTTGCGAAAGCCAAAGCCGCCCTCATCCGCCCGCCACCGCGGTTGCATGCGTGGGCGCGAGGAAGGTCACGTAGTAGCCAATCACAGCCACGGCGATGAGCGACGTCGGCAAGAAAACCTTCCAGCCCAAGCGCATCAGCTGGTCGTAGCGGTAGCGCGGCACGATCGCCTTCACCATCGCGAACAGAAAGAACATGAACCAGATCTTCGCGTAGAAAATCAGCATGGCCAGAAGGCCGGTCCAAAACGGATTCAGGCCGAAGCGCTCGATTGGACCGAAGGGGTCATTCCAGCCACCCAGGAAAAGAATGCTGGTCATCGCGCACATCAGCACGATGTTCAGGTACTCCCCGATCATGAAGAGCAGA